>Ga0316218_1000272_pt1 | contig 77594 bp, 56 predicted proteins | sample TBH18003metaG_FD_203634 | JGI IMG/M metagenome (GOLD analysis project Ga0316218, IMG submission 203634) | Freshwater microbial communities from Trout Bog Lake, Wisconsin, USA - TBH18003 | ecosystem: Environmental > Aquatic > Freshwater > Lake > Hypolimnion/Profundal zone | place: USA: Wisconsin... | reverse complement strand
GAATTGATTGGGGAGAAGATAGCAGACCTCTTGAGAATTAACAATAGTGTATCAAGTCAGTCTGGTAAAAAGAGTATACAGGAAAATGAAGATGTATATGAAGCAGCTGTTCTAAATAAAAAAGGGGAAGAAAAGTGGTGGTTATTCAGCAGAGCCCAGCGATATGATGATAAAGGTACAAGGGTAGGCTATATAGGAATACACCTGGATATTACAGAGCAGAAGAACTTGGAACTGGATCTGATCAAAGCCAGGGTGCATGCCGAAAAACTGGCACAAACCAAAGAAACTTTCCTGGCTAATATGAGCCATGAAATTCGAACTCCGATGAATGCCATCATTGGCATGAGTAACCAGTTGGGAAAAACAGAGTTAGAGGCAAAACAGAAATTCTACCTGAATACTATCCATTCATCTGCGGATAGCCTGATGGTGATTTTGAATGATATCCTTGATTTATCCAAAATTGAAGCAGGTAAGTTAACCCTCGAAAATATTCCCTTTGAACTGAAAGATACCATCAAAGGAGCTATTCAGGTTTTACTGCATAAGGCAGAAGAAAAGGGACTTTTGCTTACGAATACTTTTTATGATGAACGAATTTCTCCTGTATTATTGGGAGATCCCTTCCGCCTGAACCAGGTATTGCTAAATCTGGTAAGCAATGGGATAAAATTTACTGAGAAAGGCAGTATTGATTTAGTAGTTATGTTACTAAAAGAAGAAGGGGATACTCAAATTCTTGGGATAGATGTCATTGATACCGGAATAGGTATGGAGCCTTCTTTTGTGAATCAGTTGTTTGATAAATTCAGTCAGGAAAATGAATCTATCACTAGAAAGTATGGAGGCACCGGCCTGGGTATGAGTATTAGTAAGGAAATTGTTGAATTGATGGGTGGAAAGATTGCTGTATTCAGTAGAAAAGAAATTGGAACCAGGGTATCTATCAGCATCGGATTTAAAAAAACCGAGATTGGTGAGTTACCCATTACGGAAGAATCCAAGGTAGAAGCCAATTCACTTGCTGGCAAAAAAATTCTGATTGTAGATGATAATAAACTCAATCGCCTGGTAGCAGCTACCATTCTTCAAAATTATGGGGCCGAAATCAGAGAAGAGGATAATGGGAAATTGGCTATCGAAGCAGTTGAACGGGAGATACCGGATATCATATTAATGGATATACAGATGCCTGTAATGGATGGGTATGAAGCTACAGAAATTCTTCGGAAAAAGGGGATACAGGTACCTATTATAGCCCTTACCGCCAATGCAGTAAAAGGAGAAAAGGAAAAATGTATTTTTTCGGGAATGAACGATTATATCTCCAAGCCATTCAAGGAAGATGAATTTATGAAAATCGTATTTGAAAGCCTTGCCCTAAAAATTGGGTTATCAGTAAAAACAGGCTCTGTGGCTGTACAGGGAAAGGATGCTTTGTATGATATTTCAGGGTTAAATTCTATCAGCGGTGGTGATAAGGCTTTTATAAAAAAAATGCTTTTGATGTTTTGTGAAATAACGCCTTCAATGGTTTCAGAAATGATTGAGGCTTATGAGCAAAATAATATGGCATCTATGGCAGCCATTGCACATAAAATCATCCCTAGTATTGATAGCCTCCGGATTACACAATTGCAACCGGTAGTCAGGTCAATTGAGATGTATGGAAAAGAGGGGTTAAATCATCCGGATATTCCCCAGCTTTTACAAAAACTAAAGGAACTAAGTAACCAGGTGGTTGATTTGATAAAACTACAGTATCTTGAAAAGTAAAATGATTGTATGCTGGTAGAACAAGTATTATATAAGGATGGGAAATTTAGCCGTAACAAAGCCAGTGATACCCTCATGCATACATCTAATACCCTTGTATTGGGTTTTGGAGAAAAGAAAGTATTGATGGATGAGGGGATTTATGAATCACTGAGCAAACAATATACCGATGCAGATATAGTATTATGCTCCACTTCAGGAGAAATATATGATGAAATGGTGATAGAAAACTCTGTTTCAGTGGTAGCCATCGAATTCGAAAAAACAAGCTTTAAAACCGTAACCCTTAATATTAGTAGTTTCCCGGATAGTTTTGAAGCGGGAAAAAAATTATTTTCAGAATTAGACGAAAAGGGGCTAGCCTATGTAATGGTTTTATCAGATGGGAGCCTGGTTAATGGAAGCAAACTTGTAAAGGGTATAGGGGAAGTGAATATTCACCATATTCCGGTAACAGGTGGATTGGCAGGGGATGCTGATAATTTTGATTTTACATTGGTAGGCTGTAATGGTAAACCTGCGCAAGGTAATATTGTGGCGATTGGGTTTTATGGCAACCATTTACAAATAGGCCATAGCTCCCTGGGTGGTTGGGATATGTTTGGTCCTGAGAGAAAAGTTACCCGATCAGTAGAAAATCGGGTATATGAAATCGACGGGAAAAGCGCATTGGATACCTATAAAAAATACCTTGGAAAATATGCCGACCAACTTCCCGGATCAGCACTTCTGTTTCCGCTGTTTGTACAGCAAAGTGGTAGTGCAGACAGGGTAGTAAGAACGATTTTGTCTATTGACAATACTACCAATAGTATGGTTTTTGCAGGCGATATTCCAGAAGGCTCTTATGTTCGGTTTATGAAAGCCAATTTTGATAAACTGATTGAGGCAGCATCTGAGGCAGCAAGCCAGGTGCTAATTGATTTCCCCGGAAAACCCGCTACTTCACCTAAATTTGCATTATTAATCAGTTGTGTAGGGCGAAAATTGATATTGGGTAAAAGGATAGAAGAAGAGGTGGAAGCAGTAAAAGACATTTTTGGTCAAAATACCCTGTTTTCAGGTTTTTATTCTTATGGTGAGATTTCACCACTATTACCCAACCAGCACTGTGAACTGCATAACCAGACAATGACCATTACCACTTTTTATGAAGACTGATCTGGTAAATTCTTATCATAAATTATTACAGCGCCAGCTTAAAAAATATGGCGCAGATCAGTTTATACAGGATGAGCATTTTTTACGCTTTATTGAAGCCGTCAATGATTCTTATCAGTCTTTTGAAAGAGATAAGGAATTATCTGAACATGCTTTTTTGATTAGTGAGAAGGATTTTGAAGATATGAATCACCGCCTACAGGATGAAGTAGACCTTCGTAAATTATCTATTCAAAAACTTAATCATACACTCGCCAGCATCCAGTCAGGCAACAGCGAAAAAGTAATTGCAGATGACAATGACTTGTTGGAAATTGTTGAATTGCTGAACCAGGAGATCTCTAAGAGAAGAGAAGCTGAAAAATTACTGGTAATGGCAAAGAATGAAGCAGTGAGTGCAAGTCTGGCAAAGACAGAGTTTCTGTCTATCATGAGTCATGAGATCAGAACCCCACTTCATGCTGTTATCGGAATGGGACATCTTTTATTAAAAAATCATCCACGCTCAGATCAGGTTGATAACCTTAAAGCCTTAAAAACTTCTGCGGATAATTTATTGGTGCTAATCAATGATATTCTTGATTTCAATAAAATAGAAGCAGGGAAACTGGAAATAGAAGAAGCTGTTTTTAGCATTTATAAATTACTCACTGATATTGTTACCGCGAATATTAATAATGCCAGTGAAAGACAAACGCCTATTACTTTACGGATTGATGAAAAATTGCCGGAGTACTATTTAGGAGATTCTTTACGGATAGGGCAGGTACTCAATAACCTGATATCTAACGCAGTAAAATTTACGCATAATGGAAAGATTACTGTGGAGATATTCCTGAAAGAAATTAGAGGTGAGAATACAGTGATTACTTTTTCTGTGCAGGATACAGGTATCGGAATTGACCAAGAAAAGCTGGCTCATATCTTCTTGCCATTTACACAGGCATCCACTTCAACTACCCGTCAATTTGGGGGAACGGGTTTAGGATTGGCCATTACCAAAAGAATATTGGGTTTATTGCACAGCACCATTAATGTAGATTCTACTATTAACAAGGGCTCACGGTTTTATTTTGATCTTTCTTTAAAAGCGGTTGTAGGCAATAAAGAAAAAGATTATAAAAAGCATACTGACGATTTCGATCTTAGCAATAAGCGAATCTTATTAGTAGAAGATACTCCGTTCAATGTATTATTCGCTGTTCAGTTGCTGGAAGGATGGAAAGCCAGTGTGGGGGTAGCAGAAAACGGAGAAATGGCTATTCAAAGATGTAAAGAAACCCAGTATGATTTAATATTGATGGATCTTCAAATGCCCATACTCGATGGGTATGCTGCAACACGGCAAATCAGGGAGTTCAATAAAACCATCCCCATTATTGCATTAACTGCCAGTGCAGATAATAATATCAGGGAAAAAGTAATTGCTGCAGGTATGCAGGATTATGTTACAAAACCTCTGAATCCAGATGATTTTTATACGCGAATCAAAAAGTATATTGACTAAGAATTGATAGTAAGAGAGGGTATTTAAGTTAGGTGTCTTAACAAGCCGATTCCTTTTATAATATTTCTGAATATTATAAAGTTTTCAGGTATTCCAATACGGCTTTTCTCTCTTTATTCGTTAATATATCTCCAAAATAATGTCCCATATTTGAATAACCTTTCAGCGTGGTATTATACATCTTTTTCTCGCCAGGGTCAGTGATTATGCGATAATTCCACGACATTCTTTCAATTTGATACACTGGTTTTTTAAAATCCCGAGCCCAATATTTTGGTCGGGCCTTACTATTGAGTACACTTTCCAGATCAGGAACCGACCCGTTATGGAGGTAGGGAGCTGTTGCCCAAATACCGTCAAGCGGCGGGGCAATATATCCATTAAATGGCTCCAGTTTTGCAGGCAGGTCGCCTTTCGCAAACCAGCTTTTATTGAACCATTGGATAAATTGCGGATTCTGGTAATTGGCTTTAAAAAGTAATGAGTCGGTCTGAATAATCGATTCAGGGATTAACAGGTTTGGGAAAAACTCATCTGCCCCATAAGAACCATGGCATTCGCTGCAATACACTGTAAACAATTGCTTGCCTGTATTTGCCAAACTATCATTGATGGGTAAAGGATATTTGGGTGGTGTAATGCTTCTGATATAAGCGAGTACATCCCCAAAATGGCGAAACACTTCTGATGCCTCACTGGTGTCTCTAACAGTTAGAATATTACTAAGCATTAAAAATCTGCCAAAATCGCCACGCCCAAAGCCATTATAAAATATTGCTTTCTTCTTTTTTACCAACCACCAGGCCGGCACATCAGTAGGAATCACTTCTTCGGGGATATCCAATATAGGTATATCCTTCCACTCCAGTGTTTGCGGATCGCGGTGTGCTACCAGTAATGTGGCTAACCTGTCTGCGGCATTCACGCCGGCAACTTCGGTTCGCATCAGGGGGGCAATTGTAGAGAAAGATCTAAGTATTACCGAAGCAGCTTCATATTGTTTTGGGGTAATCATTTTCATGAAACCCGTTACAATCTTTTGTTGAAAGGTGTTTTGCTTTTCAAAATGGCTAAAATCAAGGGTGGTATTACCCAGGCCTATTACCAGACTGTCATTTAATAACTGGGCATGACATTGTAAACAGGTTGGCACAACCACATCTATTCCATTGTTAGCTTTTACAACCGTAAAACCAAAAGGGACATTCGCATTTTTGCCGGTTCTTTTGAGGTAATTATGTGAATCCTTACCATTTAATACTGTGAAATAACCATAAGGCAAACCGCTTTTCAGGTAATCACCAGTTATCAGGTATTCATAACCTGCTTTCGCATCCCCGTTTCTTTGTATACTCGGGGGGATAAAGGTTGGCTTCATAATCGGATCACTAATGGCATTAATAAATGCAATACCGAATGCGGTAATAACGCCAATAACTATCCATGGTTTTTGTATCATAATTAGCGAAACTTGCAATGGCCAATTCAACAACTGAATCTCTTTGATTGGAAATTCTTTGTTGATCTAAACAGTCAGAGATTACTCAACTATGGGAAATAACAGGAATCTCTTTAAAGCATAACGTTTTACTTATGAGAAAGTTCAGAAATATTCTACAGCATGCTTCCGTAAATCACCCTATTTATGAATGGTTGTTAGTATGTATAAAAGATTAAACAGGGATTAAAATAAGTGATGGGCGTATTTTTTATGTTTCTGTTATATGAGATTGCAAGTAGAATTCAGTAACTTATCAAATTATAACCCATTTATTTTGCAGTTAGTGATTCCCTTCCGGTATGTGATATATTGTCTATTCTTCTTTTTAGCGCTTCCCTGTTTATCTCAAACAGATTGGGAATTGAAAAAAGATAAAAACGGAATCCAGGTATTTACTGCAAAGCTGGCCGACTCCAAATTCAAAGCTATCAGGGTTAATTGTATACTCAATGCAAGACTTTCACAACTGGCTGCTGTTATTCTTCAGCCCGAGATTCAACCAGAATGGGTTCTGGCAACCAAAGAAGCACATACCGTACAAAATATATCAACATCCCATCTGTATTATTATGCCGAAGCCGTACTTCCCTGGCCCTTGAGTAATCGCGATATGGTGATTGATCTTCAGATTGCGCAGGATCCGATATCTCATATTATGACCATTACAGCGAATTCAATTGATCATATCCTTCCGCGAAACCCAGGTAAGGAAAGAATACCTTTTTCGCAGGCTATTTGGAAAGTGCAGTCGGTAGGTACTGATAAAATTAAAGTTGACTATACCGTCCGAATTGATCCAGGAGGCGGAATCCCTGCCTGGATGGTTAATATGTTTATTGCAAGAGCTCCTTTTGAATCTTTCAAAAATTTATTACAGAAAGTGCAGGAAAAGCGTTTTCAGGATAAAAAATTTGAATTTTTGAAAGACCAGCCCTAGAAATGCTCTTATAATCCATCGAAAAACTTAAAAAGGAGATGGGCTTATGGAAGTCCAGCCTCCATCTATCACCAGACTTTGTCCTGTAATATGTTTTGATAGAGGGGATACCAAAAATGCAGCAGCATTTGCAATATCGGATACTGAAGCAGCCCTACCCATGGGAGTTAAGTTTGACCAGGTATCTGCATAAGACGAATCAGTAACGGTTCGCTCGGTTAAAGTAGCACCGGGTGCAATACAATTTACAGTTATTTGATAGGGAGATAATTCTATTACCAGGTTTTTTGCCAGCATTTCAAGAGCCGCTTTGCTCATACTATAGGCAGCCAGATTTTTATGTGCCTGGTGTCCGGTAACAGACGACATTAATAATATACTACCTCCTGTTTTCTGAAGAATCATTTGTTTGGCTGCAGCCTGCGCAAGAAAAAAACTTCCGGCCAGGTTCAGTTTCATTACCTTATCAAAATCAACAGGATCATAGCTTAGAAAATCTCCAAAAAGGGTAATGCCAGCATTGGCAATGGCAATATCTAATTGCCCAAATTTTAGAACACAGGTATTCGTCATCTCTGCTATAAAACCCGGACTACTAGCATCTCCGGGTAAAGCATGGGCAATTCCTCCGGATGCGTTTATTTTTTCTGCCGCCTGATTGCACAATATTTCGTCAAGATCATTTACCAGTATTTTGGCGCCCAGTTTTGCCAAATGACTGGCAATTTCCAAACCAATACCCTGACCGGCTCCGGTTATAATAACTGATTTGTTTTCAAATGGAGTGGGCATGTATTCGGGTTAAGGCGAAATGAATACATGAATATAATAAAATAAAATGACCTGGGCTCAGCAGTAAATTTCTACTGAAGAGACCAGGCTGGAAAATGGGATACATCTCTAAGCACTATTAGAATGCTACTCTTTTTTTCGTATTGATGGTACTGGCACTAAAATAGCCCAGCGCATTATTGGAAAGATTACTGATTGGGTTTGCCGGGGCGGCAGACTGAAAACTATTTCCATTGGTAGCTTCAACCAGGGTATTAAAAAAATTCCAGACATTTTTATCTACACAGTTCATCTGTACTAAAACTGTGTCTCCGATGCGGATATAACTACTATCATTAAATAGTTGTTGAGAGATATATCTTCCATCTGATAAACGATCACTGAATGGGTTCAGGCTTTTCAGTTGTATGCCATTTACAAACTGTGTAAAATTATAATAGTTGTTGATGCCAGCAGGATCCTGAAAATTCACTACCGGGTTAATATTGCTGCCAACGTTTCCGGCATTATGCTGAAATCCAATTGAGTCAAGTGTTATCGCTTGTGGCATAGTGGAAGAAGCGGTATAAGTTTGACCGCCTGTGATTACTGTTAATTGATAGGTATGCCCGGGAACCCCTTGCAGAGAGCTGGTAATATATAAGCCTGCGAAGGTTTCAGAAAGGATATTGGTAACCCCACTGGTAATATCTGCCACTTTTACAAATGCACCGGATACTCCGGGGTAAATATTACTGGCACTGAAGTTTACTGTTTTACTAATCTTAACCTGGTATGGCCCTGCAGTATTATAGATATTGCCTTCAATTACAATCTGAGGAGAAGCATCATTCAGGTTTACATTGATTATTTTTTTACATCCGTAAATAACCAGCATACAAAAAGCCAAAAGATATATAGTAGAAGATTTCATGTAGTTAAAATTTAAAATTATAAGTAACAGAAGGGACCCAACGGAATAAGGCAGTTTGTACTGCCTGTGTTTTGGTTGGATCTGCCGGATTATCCTGGAAACGGATACTATAGGCGTTTTCTCTGCCATACACGTTATACAATGAAAATGTCCAGCTTCCCTCACCTTTCTTTTTCTTTTTTTCTAATAGCGTAGCTGCAAAATCTAACCTATGATATGCGGGCATACGATATCCATTTCTTTCCGTATAATAAAAAGTAGTCAATCCGTTTACTTGATACTTTCCGCTGGGAAATGTTACTGCATTACCGGTATTATAGACCCAGTTTGAAGAGAAGGTCCATTTATTGTTCGCTTTATAAATACCTACTATAGCAATATTATGTGTCTGGTCTTGCTTGGCCGGATAGTACTCCCCATTATTGATTCCTGCAATTTTTCTTTCCGTTCTCGAAAGGGTATAACTAACCCATCCCGTTAATTTGCCAGTTTTCTTTTTTAGAAATAATTCCCAACCATAGGCCCTTCCACTTCCAAATAATAATTCCGATTCCACATTTTCATTGGCCCTTAATATCGCTCCATTTTTATAATCTATCTGGTTTTGTAATGCTTTATAATAGATTTCGGATGAGAACTCATATTTATTATTGCGAAAATTCTGGTAGTAGCCAAGAGAAAACTGATCGGCAATTTCAGGTTTTACATTCGGACTGCTTGGAATCCATAGATCTGTTGGATTGGTAGAAGCCGAATTAGAAAGCAGGTGTAGATTCTGCACATTTCTGGAATATGCTGCTTTGAAAGACCTGTTTTCTGTTAACTGATAGCTGGCAGAAAAACGAGGCTCCAGATTCATATATGTTTTTACGACCTGACCACTGGAATAGTATTTCGTGCTGATAATATTCCCGGCTGTATCATAGTTATAAAAATTACCAGGCCCCATAATACTAAAAGCAGAAAAGCGCAATCCATAATTCAATTTCCATTTATCGGCAGGGGTTAATTCATGGGAGATGTACGCGGCATTTTCATACGCATATTTTGATTGTAAAGCAACCGGGTTATAACTTGAACTGGAAGATACATCTACAATACCTGGAGAAATGGCGTGCCTGATTACGTTAATACCAAAATTGATTTTATTTTCATTATTGATAAAATATTGCAAATCTTCTTTCAGGGATAGATCTTCTATTTTAGATTTGATTAAGAGGTTATTAGATCCTGAATTGATCCTGATATTGTAATTATAATTGCTGTAAATCAGAGAAGTATTGGAAAATAACCTGCTGTTAAAAATATGGTTCCAGCGGGCTGTAGCCGTACTATTGCCATAGTCAATACCAAAAGTTCCACCAAAGCCCAGATTGTCTTTTCCAAAGTAGCCCGATAAATACACCCGGTTTTTATCATCCAGTGTATAATTGGCTTTTACATTTAGGTCATAAAAATATAAGCTGTTATTCCTGATCGAAGAATCTCTTGATAATTTTAAAAACAGATCAGCATAGGTTCTTCTGCCACTTATAATAAAAGAGCCCTTGTCTTTCACAATCGGTCCTTCGATATTTAAACGGGAGGCAATCAATCCAATTCCTCCGCTGGTTTGCAGATTCTGGTTATTGCCGTCATTCATTTTAATATCTACTACCGATGAGAGTCTACCACCATATTCTGCAGGCATTGCACCCTTATATAAAGTAAGATCTTTAATGGCATCGGAATTAAAAGAAGAGAAAAAACCTAATAGATGAGATGCGTTATATACCACTGCTTCATCCAATAAAATCAGGTTCTGATCTGCACCTCCGCCCCTTACGTAAAATCCGGAATTGCCTTCTCCTGCAGATTTTACTCCGGGTAATAATTGAAGAGTTTTTAATACATCTTTCTCACCAAAAATGACCGGAACATTTTGTATTTCGCTGATAGACAATTTTTGTACACCCATCAGCGGTCTTACAACATTTTCATTTTTCTTTTTGGAATTTACTATCACTTCCTGTAATTCTGATCCTTTTTGAATAAGCTCTACAGACTGTGTAATATTTTTATCTAATACTATTTTTATGGAATCAGGTAAATACCCTGCAAAATTTACGACCAATGTATAGATGCCAGCAGGAGCTGAAATCGAATAAAAACCATATGAATTACTAACGGTTCCTGACTTTGGTTGCTCTAAGAGGTAAACGGAAGCCCCAATTAAAATTTCGCCACCTTTTTTTTCTTTGATGCTTCCACTAATGGTATGACGGTCAGGTACTGCCTTCTGCTGAGCAATGACTGTATTAGCAGCCAAAATAAATAGCATTAGGCTAATGATGTTCGAGATCCTTCTCATTCGTTGTTTTGGTTTTACTTCTAACAATTTTGTATCGGGAATGTTTGCTTTACAGGGTATTCTCTTTCCCATATCGCCAATACTAGTTTTTCTCCCCGGTAAAGCGGTTGCAATTTACATGCCCAATTGTGTTTTAGGGTAAGTTTAACATCATTAGAGGTTTTTTCTCTTATTTCCCCGCTAATGCCAGGTAACCTTAGCAATTCCCTGCATTTTCTGGCATTCTATTGGTTTGTTTGGTTGCTATATAATTTGAAGTGTATGATACGTGTAGCTATTGTAGATGATTATCCAATGATCAGAGAAACATTAAAACGGTATTTAGGAATTTGTCATGATATGTCGGTTGTTATGGAAGCGGGTAACGGCCGTGATTTTATTAACCGGCTTTTTATTAGCACTGAACTACCCGATGTGGTAGTAATGGATGTGCAGATGCCTGTTATGGACGGATACCAGGCTACCCGGTATATTTCCTTACATTATCCTTGTATTAAGATTTTGGGAATGTCGGCAAATGAAGAAGCCGGCAGACAGATGCTTGCCTGCGGGGCTTCCTTTTTTTTGCCTAAATGTGTAGATGGTGAAAAGATAGCGGCAGCCATTCATACATTGGCTGGAAGCTGAGTTTCGTATATATTTTATGATAACTGCAACGATTGGTATTAACTACCACCTAACGTGTTGTGCTATTAGATTAGTTAGTATTTGGTAATTTTTATAAATGAAAATTATCAATATAGGGTGCAAGATAATTAATTTCATTCTTTTTTTGCCTTCTGCCTGAATGATCTGGTCTGGCAGTCAAAGAAACCTGGATTGAATTGTGCCAGTATTTTCCTGAGGATGGCATATAAATTGCTGAAAGTAAATAAGCATTGTACAATATTTTTCTTCCATTTCTTTAGATAATTTCTGATTTTTTGTATTTTACAATACCTACTTTCTATATCCTTAAACTATCTTCTAAGGCATGCTGTACTGGATGGAAAGAGCCTATTTCCCCAAAAGAAAACGAAGGATGAACGAAGGATGAACGAAAGATCAACGCAGGAACATCGAAACAAGCACAGAATTACAACGAAGGATGATCAGCGTTGCAACGAAGGATGATCAGCGTTACATGACTGTTATATCACTATTACATAACGGTTATATGCTAATTAGAAGGACGCAGTGAACCGAAAAAACGCAAAGAAAAACCTAGGTAATTAATTGAATTTCCATCTATTTTAATACAACAACACGTTAATAAAAAGTATTTTACAGGGTTGTGATCGGTATTAAAAACCAATACTAACTTGTAAAACCTACCTGTTCTTGCTATGAGAAAGATTATCCTAATTTCTTTTTTTGCTTTTTTGTTTTTGGGGCTGCAACCCAGACAAATTACCTGGGTGGCAATAGGTGATTCTATTACTTACCTGAACGAACATCTAGATGAAACGGGGAACCGGGTTACAAGTGGTTATATGACAAAGGTAGTAAAAAAAATACCTGATATACATTATAGTAACCAGGGACATAATGGCTGGACTGCTGTTAAGATGGCCACTGAAATAGAAAACCTTGGACTCACAAAAGCAGATGTATATTCTATTTTTCTTGGGACCAATGATTGGTGGGCTGGTAAACCATTGGGTAGTTTGCAGGATTATACAAATAATACTGGCATCCAAACTGTATATGGAGCATTTCGGATCATCATAAATAAGATTCGTGATTTGAATGAGCAGGCAAAGATTATTCTGATTACACCTATGCAGCGGGTTGATTTTGTATATATCAGTAATTATCAGAACAATGCGTATGGGTCTTATAGAGAGAAAAACGGACAATTACTGGAACAGTTTGCAGCAGCGATTGTATCGATTGCGGAATATGAGCATTTTCCAGTGGTAGATTTGTTTCATCAAAAAGAGATGGGGTTATCGAATTTGGTGAAATTTAAAAAGCTTAAGAATCCAAAAACAGGGAAGTACAATAACTATCCCTACCCCTCATTTATTGATATCCCATTTCACCCGGATACTGATGAGTATCCTTACCCTGTAGAATCTATAAATATTACTTATGATGGATTGCATCCATCCGATAAAGGGTATGCGATTATTGCAGATAAGCTGGTAAAACTGTTTAAAAAATTATAAAGACACCATTGGCATTATTCATATCGTAAAGCTTCAATTGGGTCAAGTCTTGAAGCAGACTGTGCCGGATAGTAACCAAAAAATACACCTGTTACTGCGCATACAGCAAAGGATAATATGATGGAAGATTCAGAAACCAGGGTTGGCCAACCCAAAAATACAGTAACCAGTTTTGCTGCGGTAACACCCAAAACCACCCCAATAATGCCACCGGTAATGCTGATCAGTATGGCTTCTACCAGAAACTGTAATAATATATCCCTGCCCCTGGCTCCAATTGCCATACGAAGACCAATTTCTTTGGTTCGTTCTGTTACAGATACATACATGATGTTCATGATACCAATTCCGCCAACCAGCAGAGAAATGCCTGCAATAGCGGTTAAAAGAACAGTTAATAACTGACTGGTAGAACTGATAGTACTAATAAGCTCTGCCTGGGTACGTACTGTAAAATCATTATCATCGTTAGGTTTTAGTTTATGGTTTACCCTTAAAATGGCAGTTAGTTCTTTAGTGGCTGTATCTGAACTGTTTTCATCTATAGCTGAAGCATAAATATTCTGAATGTAAACAATGGCCAGTATTCTTTTTTGAACTGTAGAATATGGGGCCAGTATTACATCATCCTGATCCTGGCCGAAAGTATTTTCACCTTTTTTTTCAAGAATGCCTATAACAGTAAAAGGAATTTTACCAAAGCGAATTACTTTACCTATAGGGTTTTCGCCTGGAGCAAAAATATTGTCTACAACTGTTTGGCCAAGAAGGCAAACCTTTGCCGATATTGTAACGTCATCATCTGTGAAAATCATACCCGAACTTAGTTTCCATTCTCGGATATTCAGATAGGATGGTGCCACCCCCTGCATTTGTGTGGGCCAGTTCTCTGATCCATAAATAGCCTGTGCGTTTGTAGACACGGAAGGTGATACATCAGTTACAAATTTTGCCTGTTGCTCAATACTTTTTACGTCTTCTAAACGAAGTGTTTGTAATCCTGTAGTGCCCAACCTGGCACCGCCGCCAACTGTTGAAGTGCTGAACGGGCGAATCGTAATCATATTAGAACCCATCCCTGATAACTGGCTCCGGATACTCTGTTTTGAGCCTTCGCCAATACTAACCATAGTGATTACCGCGCCCACACCTATGATGATACCCAGCATAGTCAAAAAAGCCCTTGTTTTATTTCGCAATAAGGCTTTACCTGCAAGTTCTAAAAGTTTAATCAGGTTCATGGCATTGGTACGTTTTAATCATCTTTATCTACCGGCATGGCAGCAAGCACTTCTCTTGCTGAGCGGATATTTTCATTTTTAAAATCCTTAACTACCCTCCCATCCTTTAGTGTTATGGTTCTGCTGCTAAAAGTGGCAATATCCGGTTCATGGGTAACAAAAACAATGGTTTTTCCTTTTGCATTCAATTCCTGAAACAGTGCCATGATTCCATAAGATGTGCGTGTATCCAGATTGCCAGTAGCTTCATCTGCAAGTATCATAACAGGCTCATTTACCAGAGCCCGTGCAATGGCAACCCTTTGTTGCTGACCACCGGATAGCTGATTGGGTACATGGTCAAGTCTGTCTCCTAGTCCAACTGATTCCAATGCCTTAATTGCTTTTTCTTTTCTTTCTTCTGCAGGAACGTCATTATTATACAGCAAAGGCAATTCAACATTTTCTAATGCAGAAGTTCTGGCCAGCAGGTTATAGGATTGAAATACAAATCCAATTTTTCGGTTACGCAGTTTTGCCAGTTCATCTCTCGACAAACCTTTTACATCAACTCCATCCAATAAATATTGCCCATCCGTGGGTTTATCCAGGCATCCCAGGATATTCAGCATAGTAGTTTTGCCTGAGCCACTACTACCCATGATGGTTACGAATTCACCGGCATCCACCGTAAAGGAAACCCCTTTTAATGCGTGCACTGTTTCGCTACCTACCGTGAAAGATCTTTTCAAGTCAATAATATCCAGTATTCTTTTTGCCATGAAATATATTTATGAAAATGATCAGCCTTCATACCAGGTTATTTTTACTTAATACCATTTTTACTATTATCTTATCAATTAGGTTTTTTTGTTTTTGGAGGTCCGCCCCGGCCTGATGGTAAGAAAGGACTTTTAGCCGTTTTTGCAGCAGCTACATCCGCCTTTTTTAGTTTATGATATCCGGTAATAACTTCATCTCCTTCCTGTAAGCCAGCAATAACCTGAACTTCCGATTTATCATCTAAACCCGTAATAATTGATTTACCCACAATAGTGGCACTATCTTTTTGTACCCAAACCCAGCCTCGTTTATTTTTAATACCTGTACTATCGGCAACACTGTTTTGCGTTTTCGCAGTTCGGGTTTTATGTATAGAAGAATCTGGGTGAATATGGTATTTGCTGATTAAAAAAGAATCTGGTGTGAATGCCAGAGCTGCAGATGGAATTACCAGAACAGAATCTGCTTCCTGTGTATAAATGCTAATATTAGCTGTCATGCCAGGTTTCAATTTCATGTTGGCATTAGGGGCATCTATAATCGTAATATAGGTAACAACATTGGCAGTAACTGATGAGCGTAAACGAATTTCCTGTACAATACCACTAAAAGTATCTGCCGGAAAAGCATCTACAGAAAAAAGTGCACGTTGCCCTTTTTTTACATTCCCTATATCCGCTTCATCAACCGAAGCCTGAACCTGCATTTTGGTCAGATCTTTTGCAATACTAAAAAGTGTGGGTGTACTGAAGCTGGAAGCTACTGTTTGGCCTTCACTAACACTTCTTGAAAGAACGGTTCCGTCGATCGGTGAATATATTTCTGTAAAAGAAAGATTTTTCTGAGCCGTAGCCAGTTGCGCAGTAATACTATTTACATTATCCTTTGCAGCATTGTTCTGGTAGATTGCTGTTTCCAGATCGGCTTTACTAATGGCCCCTACATCATATAATTTGGACTGGCGGTCAAAATTACTTTTCTGGTAAACCACATTTGCCTGGGCCTGTTGAAGGGCGGCGGTATATTGATTCACCTGGGCCTCCATTAATGATTTATCAAGTTCGGCAAGTAGTTGCCCTTTTTTTACTGGCGAATTAAAATCAACATATACATTTTTGATGATCCCCGAAATCTGGGAACCTACTGCTACAGTATCTACAGGTTCCAGGGTTCCTGTAGCAGTAATAGCAATCGCAACATTTCCAATTTTCGACTTTTGTGTATCAATAATTACCAATACTTCATCTTTCCGAAAAAAGAAATACCAGATAGCAGCTACAGCTATTAAGGTGGTGAGAATTAACAGGATCCAGGTAGATTTTTTCATAGTAGTATTCATTTATCGAAATACATAAGTTTAAAAGGTTAGTGGAATACCCATATAAAACTCATATATCTTATTATATAATGCTGCAGAATATTTAGCTTGCGAAAAAGCTTCTAAAGCCTGTACATATAGATTTTTTTGTTGTAACAATTCTAAAGTGGTTACTGCTCCCAGTTTTAACTGCTCATTGGTAATCTGGTAAATTTCTGTATTAGCTTTTAACTGTGTATCAGCTGCTGTATATTGGGCTTCTGCATTTTGAAGGTTAATATATGCCTGCTCTACTAATTGGTTCAGTATGGTCTTGGTATTGATCAGCGATAACTTAGCCTCATCCAATAATATCTTCGTTTTATTTGTATTGGTAAGGTTTACACGTCGGCTGTAAATAGGAATACCAAGTGTTAGTCCGAGTGACTGATAAAAATTTGTATTTAGGCCTGTAACATAGGAATAACCCTGATTGGCAGAATAGCCGGATGATAATGCCCCTCCTAAACTAAGGGTTGGTTTACTAAAAGCCCTTATTTTATCTAGCTCCACCTGTGCGATCTGTACTTGTAACTGGCCATTTTGAATTTCGGGTCTTCCCTGTTGTGCTTCATTTTGAGCCTCACTCAGTTTTGCCTGAGCCTGTATAATGGGGATACTATCCGGCACACTTACTGTGAAATCATAAATAGTAGGTAATAGAAGTATTTGTTTTAGTGTTACCAGATTAAGTTTATAAATATTAGTAGCATTTACCAAACTGTATTCATCTGCAGCTACCTGCGACTGCAGTTGAAGCAGGTCTTTTCTGGCCAGGCCACCCGCATCATATTTTAATTGTCCTTGTTTTAACTGCTCCCGGGAGGTGATAAGTACGGATTGCAAAGAATTGATATTTTCTTTTGCCAGTAATATATTGAAGAATGTCTGGGTTATAGTCAGCGATAGGTCATTCTCTGTTTCTTTGATATTTAAATTGGCAGATTGAACAGTAAGCTCTTTTGATTTGATATCATTTTTCAAGTACCCTCCATTGTATAAAATCATAGAAGAGTTTACTCCGTAATTTCCCGAAGTCTGTAATCCCCCTCCTGAAGTAACTGTACTATTCCCATTTATAAGAGATTGGGTTACCGTTCCGGTAAGATTGGGAAGTACTGCAGCTTTTGATTCTAAGAGATCCTCTTCCGTTGACCGCTTTGTAAGTCTTAAAGTGGCAATGGTTATATTTTTTTGTTTGGCATATTCAATACATGCCTGCAGTGTCCATTGTTTGGGAAGATCTTTCAAAATACTATCCTGCTGGGCTATGCCGGAAATGGATAGAATAGTTGCAAAAAAAGATAGGAATAACAGTCTGTTCATAAAAGATGTTATATTAATAGTTTGACTTATTATTTCAAATAAAGTTTACCAGTCTGGACTGGAAAAACTATTCTTAGAATTATTAAATAATACATGGAAGGGTTCAGTAGGTTACTTCTTCTGTTAAACAGGCGGGTTGGCCCGGCTAACTGTTTTTATGACCGTTGATCCTAGCAAAAAAAGAAAGGTACAAAAAGAAAAATTGTTTTGAAATAACCTGTGATTATTGCAAAAAGCAGGATTAATTATACAATCGGGGTTGTAATATAGGGTGATAGATAAGTTAGGGAATAAAAGCAAAAGTAAAATAGAAAGCTACAAAGTAGTACAAGTTAATAGATATTATCTATGAGATTATAAATTAAATAGATAAATGATTTGCTAAAACCTTGATACCTTCACCTTCCTTAGTTTACTAAAAACAAATACAAATGGATAAAGACAAAAACCTGACTACCTCCGCTACAGATAATGGCATTGCCAAATGCCCTTTTCACGGAGGAGCCATACAGCAAAGTGCAGGAAGTGGTACCAGAAACAGAGACTGGTGGCCCAATCAGTTAAAATTGAATATTCTTCGGCAAAATTCTTCATTGTCTAACCCTATGAATTCGGATTTTAACTATGCAGAAGAATTTAAGACCCTTGATCTGGATGCGGTAAAAAAAGACCTGTTTGCATTGATGACAAATTCACAGGACTGGTGGCCGGCAGATTATGGCCATTATGGACCCTTCTTTATCAGAATGGCCTGGCATAGTGCGGGTACCTATCGTATCTCTGATGGACGTGGTGGTGCCGGATCAGGTACCCAGCGATTTGCACCTTTAAACAGCTGGCCCGATAATGCCAATCTTGATAAAGCACGTTTATTGCTTTGGCCGGTTAAAAAGAAATACGGCAAAAAAATTTCCTGGGCAGATCTGATGATACTTGCCGGTAACTGTGCCCTTGAGTCTATGGGTTTTAAAACATTTGGTTTTGGCGGAGGCAGGGAAGATGTTTGGGAACCCGAAGAAGATGTTTATTGGGGTGCTGAAAAAGAATGGCTGGGTGACAAACGGTATACGGGTGATCGTGAATTAGAAAACCCGCTGGCTGCCGTTCAGATGGGATTAATTTATGTGAACCCGGAAGGTCCTAATGGTAATCCTGATCCATTGGCTTCGGCTCGTGATATTCGTGAAACATTTGGTCGTATGGCCATGAATGATGAAGAAACAGTTGCGCTGATTGCAGGTGGCCACACATTTGGTAAAACACATGGCGCTGCCGATCCGGGTAAATATGTAGGTCGCGAACCAGCTGCTGCAGGTATTGAAGAGCAGGGTTTGGGATGGAAAAATACTTTCGGTACGGGTAATGGCGAAAATACAATTACCAGTGGATTGGAAGGTGCATGGACTACTACACCTACCAAATGGAGCAATAACTATTTTGAAAATATGTTTGGCTTTGAATGGGAATTGACTAAGAGTCCGGCTGGAGCACATCAATGGAAACCCAAAGCTGGTGCAGGAGAAGGCACAGTACCTGATGCGCATAATTCATCAAAAAAACATGCACCTACCATGCTTACTGCAGATCTTGCCTTAAAGTTTGATCCGGTGTATGAACCCATTGCCAGAAGATTTTACGAACACCCCGATGAATTTGCAGATGCATTTGCACGTGCATGGTTCAAACTCACACACCGTGATATGGGACCGATTTCTCTTTATCTTGGAAAAGATGTACCATCTGAAGTATTGATCTGGCAAGACCCTATACCAGCTGTTACGCATGAACTGGTTACCGAAAAGGAGATAGATGAACTGAAAGCTGCTATACTTGCTTCGGGACTTACTGTATCAGAGTTGGTTTCAACAGCATGGGCTTCTGCATCAACCTTCCGCGGCTCTGATAAACGTGGTGGTGCAAACGGGGCACGTATTCGCCTGGCTCCACAAAAAGATTGGAAAGTAAACAACCCGGCACAACTGTCTAAAGTATTGGATACATTAGAAGGAATCCAAAAGAATTTCAACAGTGCGCAGTCCGGAGGAAAAATAATTTCCCTGGCGGACCTGATTGTATTGGGTGGATCTGTTGGAATTGAGAAAGCGGCAAAGGATGCAGGACATTCTGTGAAAGTTCCGTTTACGCCTGGTAGAACCGATGCATTGCAGGAGCAAACAGACGTAGAATCATTTGCTGTATTGGAACCCAATGCAGATGGATTCCGAAATTATATAAAGTCGAAGCACAGGGTATCAGCAGAAGAAATGCTGATCGACAAAGCACAGTTATTGACCCTTAGCGCACCAGAGATGACAGTATTGGTAGGAGGTATGCGTGTACTCAATACAAACTTTGATCAGTCGAAACATGGTGTTTTTACCAAACATCCGGAATCACTTACAAACGATTTCTTTGTTAACCTTCTGGATCTGGGTATTACCTGGAAAGCCAGTTCAGACACTCATCAGGTATTTGAAGGTCATAATCGTTCCAATGGAGAACTCAGATGGACCGCTACCCGTGCTGATCTGATCTTTGGTTCTAACTCAGAACTCAGGGCTATTGCTGAAGTATATGGCTCGGAAGACTCATCAGAAAAATTTGTACAGGATTTTATAGCAGCATGGACTAAGGTGATGAATCTTGATCGGTTTGATCTGGCTTGATTGTAAAATAGCGTAAGAATCATTTACTAGGTGGCCCTTCAACGGGCCACCTTTTTTTTCTGGTCTATGATACTTTGTTTAGCTGGTTATGTATGGTAAAAAGGAGTATTTTTAAGCATAGTATTTCATACCTGTTAAACAGCCTCTTATGTCAGTAAACGAATCACGCCGGGTATTTCTCTACCAAAGTACTCTTGCATCTCTTGGTATATTGGTTTCGGGCAAATCTGTTTTTGCCGGAAATTTACTGCAGACAAAACCGAACTCTTTGATCAAAGGAGTGCAGATAGGTGTTACTACCTATTCTTTTAGAAGCATGCCCGGTCACCCCGATAAACTGCTGCAATATTGTATTGATAGTAATATCAATGCAGTTGAATTAAAAGGGGATGAAGTAGAAGACTATTTAGGCAAACCCGCTAACCCGGTGAAACCATTACCCAGGGTAGCCGGACAAGCCAAGCAGGAGTTGAGCGAAGAGAGTAAGGCCCTGGCCAAACAATATATACTAGATGTGGCTGCGTGGAGAGAATCTGTTTCGATGGATAAGTTTGAAGCGATTCGAAAAAAATTCAATGATGCTGGTGTATTTATTTATGCCTTCAAGCCCAATGCCCTGGCACCCGAAAATACAGATGGTGAAATTTCTTATGCCATACGTGCTGCAAAAGCATTGGGTGCCACTATGGTTACAGTTGAATTGCCTGCTGATCCGGCCCAAACCAAGCGTCTGGGTGATTTGGGTGAAAAATATAAAACCTATATAGGCTACCATGCACATTTGCAAGCATCAGAAACCGCCTGGGATACTGCATTGGCTCAATCGCCTTACAATTCTATCAATTTGGATTGTGGGCATTATATTGCTGCAGGTAATTCCAAAGAAAGTTTATTGAGGTTGATCGAATCAACACACAAAAGAATTACCAGTATGCATATCAAAGATCGGAAAACCAAAGACAATGGTGGTAAAAATATGACTTGGGGTGAGGGGGATACTCCTTTGAAAGAAATATTTATACTGATGAAAGAAAAAAAATATAAAAAGCCCGCAACGATTGAATTGGAATATGATATTCCGGCAGGCTCTGATGCGGTAAAGGAGACAAAAAAATGCAGAGATTTTGCACAACTATTGTTGGAAGCATAATACCATGCAAATCATATCGATAAAAAATGGCAGATAGTTTCTATCTGCCATTTACATTGTATTTCTATATTTTTTGTAAACTGTTTTTCTTCTGCTTATTAAATTGTGTAATACTGTTCCCATCCTTTTCTAGGCGGGAGTCCCGTCAGCATATCATTGGCTATTTTATGATTAGTGATAGTTTTTGTTTTCCTGTCGAATTTGAGTGTGGTATTTAATTTTTGCGCCAATACACCCAAGCAGAATACCTGGCTTAAAGGCCCGGCAACTGCAAAAGGAGAACGGGTTTTTTCCTGTCCCATACATGCTTTTAAATAATTGGCATAATGGTTAGAAGTACTGGCGGGCACTTCTGGTATCAGGGATACCATCTGTTTCGCTTTTTCTTCAGGAATAATGGAAAGCGTTGCTCCATGTGAGCCTCCTTTAAAAGTCAACTCTTTGCTATAAATGATTTTACCAGGATTTAAATTGGCAGCCTGGATAACACCAGTACTCGGTGGTGGAATGTTAGGGTCTAATCCCATTACACCATAACCCGCAGGAATGGGAGGTAAATTATTGACACCATCATACCAGGTAATATCACAAGGCGGCATATGTTCCCGTGCAGGGAAACGGAAAAGTATAGTAGATGATTGAGGATAGAAAAATTCATTATGCCCCTCTGCTTTTACCAGCGATACTTCATAAGGCAGTCCGAGATCAAGAAATTGGTGGGCCGTATCTATCAGGTGCGCGCCCCAGTCTCCAAGAGCCCCCATCCCAAAATCGTACCAGCATCTCCATTGTCCATTGATATAATCATGATTGTATGCATGCATCTGTGTTACACTATGCCATGTATCCCAATCCAGTGTAGAAGGAACGGATTCCGCGGAAGGGAATTGGGTAATATGTGTATCCCATCCATGCCAGCGGCGTGCGCTATTCATATGTGCCGTGATGGCAGTTACATCCTTAATAATACCCGCTTCTTTCCAGGCTTTGAACTGAAAATAATTGGCTTCTGAATGTCCCTGATTACCCATTTGTGTAACCAGGGACGGATGTTTGGCCGCTGCTTTCATCATCAGTTCTACTTCCTGAAAAGTACGAGCCATTGGTTTTTCTACATATACATGTTTACCCATAGAAAGTGCCAGCATAGTAATGGCAAAATGCGAATGATCGGGAACGCCGATGGTTACTGCATCTATCTGAGTCCCCAATTTATCGAACATAGTCCTGAAATCCTGAAACCTGGGAACTTCAGGAAATTTTTTTAACACTTCGAGGGTATGGGGAGCACCCATATCTACATCACAAAATGCAACAAAATTGGCCAAACCGGTTTTGTCAAAAGACAATACATCCTGTCCACCCTGGTTACCAATTCCGATACAAGCCAGGTTTACTTTTTCATTGGTTTTGGCGGATTGTACCCAGGGTGCTGATGCTTTAGTAACAAAAGAAGGCAGTGCAGATCCTGCTGAAAGCAAAGCAGCATTCTTGAGAAAATTACGACGGTTTTCTTTTCCTGGTTTCATATAGCCCTTGTATGAGTGTGTATACCCGGGATATGACGCTAAAAGATCCGGGGTTATTAGATAAAACAACTACAACTGACAACTTTGATTAGTTAAATCCTGCAATCACTGTAATTTCCAATTGCTCGGCAATCTCATCGGTATTAATCCCAAAATCAGCCCGTTTGATATTGAAGATGCTCTTCAATGTTAGTTTGCCTCCCGCAATCTTCACTGTGCCGTTAGCGGTTATATTTTTAGTAACCCCATGAATGGTTAAGGCCCCGGATGCTGTTACCGGATATTCACCATCTTTCATAAAATTAACTGCCTGTATATTTTGAATATCCCCGTTAAAACTGGTTTTGGGATATACCTCGCTGTTCATATAATCCTTGTCATTAAAATGCTCCTGCATCATTTCATTTTCAAACTGAAACCCCCTGATTAATCCGGTGAACTTGAGATGCCCGGTTTTATCATTCAATGAACAGGCTACTGCATGATTGGTGGCTTCTATATCTTCCGATGCATGAGAGAAAAACCGGATACTTGCTTTATTGGTAAGATAAGTTTTACCCTTTTCCTCAATCACAGGAGCTTTCTCCTGTTTAGCACTATCTTTTTTTCCGATAGCAACCATGGGTTTATGAATCGTATCATTTTGAGAAGAATCTGCAAGAAGCTCTGCCGGGGATAATAAGACCTCAGTAACGGGGTGTTTTTTAAAATGGGTAGGAATATATTCTACGAATACCCAGATATCGGTAGCTGTTAATGCCAATGCAATGAAAGCAGCTACAAGGCTGCTTCTGTGTTTTGCAAAAAATGAGCTATCGTTTTTTCTGGAATTCCTGATAACCAGTATCAAAACAAAGCCCCAGATGATTGCAGCAATCACAAACATCTGGGGTATTTCTTTCAGTAATTTTATAAACATAATCTACTATTCAAAATATATTTAAAAGGATCTGTACAAAATGATTCCTACTCTCTATTATCTTCCTGGTGGAGGAGCAACAGGTCTTGGTCCTTGTCCGGGTGGTGGCGGCGGTGGTGGTAAAGGTTTTCCAAAAGGCTTCGGAGCACCACGGTGACAGGTATTACAAGTTACCACCTGAATTTTTGCTGTATCTGATTCTGTATGCTTGATACTGGAAATGTATTTTTTATTCATTTCATCCGTCATGCGAATCATTTCTCTGGCAATATCTTTTTTGGGATTATCATCGCTAGGCATATCCATTTTTCTGGGATTGTCTTTTTCAGGTGCATGACAGTAATTACATTTTACACCCAGGTCAACTTTAAACTGGTCCATTGCATGATCCACTTCCTGATAAGTTGCCGTTGCCGGGAAGACTTTGATATTTTTTAGTTTTTTAACCGGCTGTTGCTGAACATTGAATGACTGGGTAATCAATGCGCCTGCAATCGTAATCACCAGTAAGAAGTTTAATTTTTTTCTGTGCTGTGCTAACATAGAGTAGTATTTTGACTAAATATAAAGCATCAAAAACAATTTAATAAAAATACATGATCCTGATTCGGTAAAATGACGGTTTTTGCTGATAAAAACAATACATATTAAATAAATATAATAACTGAATATTAGTAAGAATTGTTAATGATTGATGCTTTTGATTTAGGATGAACAAAATCACTTTCTGACAGATATCTCATGCGTAATAAATTTTCACAGGAATAACTATCTTACAGTAGAATTGGATCGTGTCACTGGTAGTATAATTCTTTTAAAACTTTGGCGGAAGCGATTTAACCTGTTACATGTTGCATGTTTTGAAAGCAATATCGCTACTGGAATAGCGTATTCACAAAAATTCAATAAATCAGTAGTCTAAGCGTTTCTGATCATCTACATAATTATTTTATGAAAAAAGCTATTGCCATTTCCCTGTTATTGGTTTCCTGCAACCAGTTTACCAGTAATCCTTCCAAAAGCGAATCAACTTTTTCTCTTGACAACAAAAAAGCCATCGTATATACAACAGCAGATAGTACGGAATTGCGGTTATCCGCTACCGATACATTGCAGTTTTCTGAACAGGGTCAACCTGTTGAAACGCAGGTTTGTGTTTTTGTAGATCCTGGAAAAAAGTTTCAAACCTTATTAGGAATAGGAGGGGCTTTAACAGACGCATCCGCCGAAACTTTTGCAAAACTTCCTAAAGAAAAACAAAATGAAGTGTTAGCGGCTTATTATGATTCAAAAAGGGGGATTGGTTATACACTCGGACGAACAAATATTCATAGCTGTGATTTCTCCAGTGGCAGTTATACTTATGTTGCCGATGGAGACAGCGATCTAAAAACTTTTTCCGTAGCGCATGATGAAAAATACCGTATTCCATTGATAAAGCAGGCAATTGCCACCGCGGGTGGTAAACTCACTATGTTCGCCAGTCCCTGGAGCCCACCATCCTGGATGAAAGAAAATAATGATATGCTTCATGGGGGGAAATTGAAGCCTGCTTATTACCAGGCCTGGTCTATGTATTATACAAAATTTATCAAATCCTATGAACAGCAAGGTATCCCTATCTGGGGTATTACGGTTCAGAACGAACCTATGGCAACACAAACATGGGAATCCTGCAATTATACTGCGACGGAAGAACGCGATTTTTTAAAAAAATACCTGGGGCCCAATATGGAGAAACAAGGACTGGGTGACAAGAAAATAATTGTTTGGGATCATAACAGGGATTTAATCTATCAAAGAGCCAGTACTATTTTTGATGACCCCGAAGCAGCGAAATATGCATGGGGAATAGGGTTTCACTGGTATGAAGATTGGAGCGGAGGCGACCAGGTATTTGACAATGTAAAAAGAGTAGCAGAGACCTACCCTTCAAAAAATATTTTGTTTACAGAAGGTTGTAACGGCCCATTTGATATGAAAAAGATCAACGATTGGAAATGGGGTGAGCGATATGGGAAAACGATGATTGAGGATTTTAATAATGGGTCGGTTGGCTGGACAGATTGGAATATTTTGCTGGATGAAAATGGAGGCCCGAATCATGTGGGTAATTTCTGCTTTGCGCCTATTCATGCTGATACCAAAACAGGTAAGCTGTATTATATGAATGCCTATTACTATATAGGGCATTTTTCAAAATTTATCAAACCAGGGGCTAAAAGAATTATTAGCTCGGCAAGTAGAAGTGCTTTGTTAAGTACTGCATTTATGAATGTAGATGGTAGTGTTGCAGTAGTGGTAATGAACCCGGGTAATCAGAAAATTCCCTACTATTTATGGATTGCCGGTAAATCTGTTTTAGTGAGTAGGAAACAAAAAGTGAAATAAAATGGCTATTGTGTAAACCTGAGATTTTTGATTTTGATGGAACCTGGCGAAATTTAATTTAGGGGGTACTGTCCTCAATCCTTCCTAGCCAATCAATCTTTATTGCATGAGTAATCCTTAGATAGGGCACTGTCTTTTTTTGAGTTATCATCACTATTAGGTTTGAGTAGGCCAGCTATCTAATCTTAGCTTGAAACAAAAGAGTAGGCAAACTAAAATTATTTTGGGTTAATAATAAATTTCGGTTTAAATTAAAGCCTAATTATTCAAATTGATTGTTTGCTATGACAAAATTGAATCGCCAGCCCAAATATTTTATACCGTTTATCCTTGTCACAAGTCTTTTCTTTCTTTGGGGTTTTGTACATAATCTCGACCCGATATTGATACCGCATCTCAAAAAATCCTTTAGCCTGTCAACCCTACAATCTTCACTGGTGGATTCGGCTGTATTTATTGCCTATTTTTTAATGGCACTTCCTGCAGGATTTATCATGAAAAAATACGGTTACAAAGCAGGTATTATTACCGGGTTAATGCTTTTTGCAACAGGTTCTTTCTTGTTTATACCGGCTGCGAATACACAACAATATATTTTTTTCCTGATGGCATTGTTTATCATTGCCTGTGGACTTACCATTCTCGAAACCGCAGCAAATCCCTATGCGGCTTCTCTTGGAGATCCTGCTACGGCTACCCAGCGATTGAATTTTGCCCAATCTTTTAATGGACTGGCAGTTACATTAGCTCCGATTATTGGGGCAAGAATTATTCTTACCAAAGGATTTTCAGATGCAGAGTTACATAAAATGACAGCCGCTGCTAAACAAATAGCACTTGCTTCTGAGGCTTCTAGTGTAAAAACTCCTTATTTTATTCTGGGGACAATCATCCTGGTAATTGCGATTTTTTTCGCGTTAATCAAATTGCCTGAAATACAGGAGGAAGGACAAATCAGTGCAGGTAAAAATATTTTTCATGCTCTCCGCCATAAGCACCTTCGCTGGGCAGTTGCTTCTCAATTCTTTTATGTTGGGGCACAGGTTTGTGTATTCAGCTTTTTTATTTTATATGCTGTAAAAGCCGCAGGTATCGACAAAATTAAAGCAGCTGATTACCTGGGCTGGGGTTGCGGAGTAGCATTTATGATAGGTCGTTTTTTTGGTACATTCTTGATGCGATATATACAACCCAATAGACTACTGGCACTCTATTCCTTCATGAATATACTTCTTTGCGGGGTAGCTATTTTTAGTCATGGTTTAATAGCTGTATACTCCGTTATCGGTATCGCTTTTTTTATGTCGATTATGTTTCCCACTATTTTTTCTCTGGGAATAAAAGGCTTGGGTGGTGACGCAAAATTTGGCAGCAGCCTGATCATTATGGCGATCGTGGGCGGTGCAGTTTTACCACCCATATTAGGCCAGATCAGCGATGTAACAGGCAATATACAGAATGGATATATTGTTCCTTTATTGTGTTTTGTAGTCCCCCTGATTTTCGGACTTAAAACACATGAAGTAGCAATGCCTTTACACAAATAATGCGTAAAATCTGTGCAAATCAGTGCTATCTGTGGCAAATAAAAAAACTAACTTGCAATAGAATCAGTCATTTTATAAAAGAAGTATATGTTCTCTCTCGTAAATAAACATGCAGTCATCACCGGAGCGGGAAGCGGTATCGGCAAATCCATTGCTGAAACTTTTGCCAGGCAAGGTGCCACGGTTCATATTATTGAACTGAACGAAGCAGGGGCATCAGAAACAGTAAAGGCAATTGAACAATCAGGTAGTCAGGCATTTGCCTATGGATGCGATGTGAGTGATCAGGAGCAGGTAAGGAAAATATTTGAAAGGATTGGAACATTGGATATCCTGGTAAATAGTGCAGGAATAGCACATATTGGAAAAGCCGATACAACTTCATTGGAAGAATTTACCAGAATATTTGATGTAAATGTAAAAGGAACCTATAACTGTTTGCACGAAGCCATTCCATTGCTGAAACACAGGGGAGGAGGGGTGATATTGAATATTGCTTCTATCGCCGCATTGGTAGGTATTCCTGACAGGTTTGCCTATAGTATGAGTAAGGGAGCTGTGTTTGCTATGACCTTAAGTGTAGCTAAAGATTATATGCAGGATCATATTCGATGTAATTCCATTTCTCCCGCCAGGGTGCATACCCCATTTGTAGACGGGTTTATTGCTAAGAACTATCCGGGTAAAGAAGATGAAATATTCGAAAAATTGTCCAAATCACAACCCATCGGCCGAATGGGATCTACGGAAGAAGTAGCTGCCCTTGCTTTATATCTGTGCAGCGACGAAGCTTCTTTCATTACAGGTAATGATTATCCGATAGATGGCGGCTTTATCAAACTAAATAATTAACCCTGATATTCTTGCTCATCATTTGAATTTCTCAGCATTCGCGTTAGTGATTATGAATAGGCTGAATAGTATCTATTTATCGGTAGAATTTAACGCTCAACTCATGAGATGAACCATCGATTACTTACATTCGTAATTCCTAAACCAGTCTTCAAAAACATTACACCCGAAGTTCATGTACGATATTTGTTGTGTTGGGCATATTACATTAGATAAAGTAGTTACTAAGAAAGCAACTTTTCATATGCCGGGGGGAACAGCTGTTTATTTCTCCAGTGCCATCTGTAATATGCCGCTGAAATACAGCCTGGTTACTTCCCTTGCCGACAATGAGATGGATATTGTTGCTGGTCTTCGTGAAAAAGGAATAGAGGTAACAGTAATAGCCAGTAGCCATACTGTGTATTTCGAAAATATTTATGCCGAAAACCAGGATCATCGTACCCAACGTGTAACACAGAAAGCAGACCCCTTTGTGCAAGATGCCTGGAATGAAATGGAGGCAACAATATATCATCTGGGACCATTACTTGCAGATGATATACCGGTATCATTGATAAAAATGCTGGCTGCTAAAGCAAGGGTATCATTGGATGTTCAGGGCTATTTGCGGGAAGTAAGAAATGAAAATGTATACCCGATTGACTGGGCCGATAAAAAGGAAGCACTTCGCTATATTGATATTCTAAAAGCCAACGAGCATGAAATGGAAGTATTAACAGGCAGCAATGATGTTTATACAGCTGCCAGAATATTGAATGAATGGGGCGTAAAAGAAGTGGTGATTACTCTTGGGAGCATGGGCTCTGTTATTTATAAAGAAGCTGTTTTTTATCAGATTCCTGCGTATCAGCCAGTAGCAGTAGTAGACGCAACCGGTTGTGGAGATACGTACATGGCAGGCTATTTATACCAACGTATCAAAGGGGCGGATATTCAGGCAGCCGGAGAATTTGCAGCCGCAATGGCGACTCTCAAAATTGAATCTTCAGGTCCATTTACAGGCAACCAGCAGGATGTGGAGGAAGTATTACGTACCCATGCAGTTGGCTAATTTGCATCCCTTATTTTAATCTTCTCAGGAAATAATTTGTCTTGTAGCCGAATTCCGCATTTTCAAATAATCACCTTCTCTCAAAATAGGCATGATTTCGATAAAATAAATAGTATTTCTACAGTGTATGAAGCAAAACCTGCGTTTGTGACAGATAAAATGATAATTTTGCATGATTTATAACAGGTAAATTATATATCGTTAATTTATTTATATATATTAGCTGATCAACCATTTAAAAGACACTTTTCAGCATAAATATTTAAAACAGAAATTGACTAATGATAAAATGGCTGTTAGCTTTCTTTTGTATATGTATGGTGAAATCAGGTATGACTCAAACCACAGCGGGTGCCTGCAATGTAAAAACAACCTATACGATTGATGGTAGATTAACAAAATTCATTGCTTCTCAAACCATAGATAGTACCAAGGATATGGTAAGCTCATTGGGAGCCGAACTTACCGGAAGTTATTATTATATTACGGTTAAGGTCGTATTCAAAACAGCTTTCAAAACTGTGGCAGGGGATCTCGTGTTACAGTTTTCGGATAATAGTGCAATAAATGTTCCATTAACCAATTGCAGTAATTCAGGTGTGGGTAATTTCGAATCTACTACCTGTAGCTATATTGTGCTGGATAAATTTATGTCTGCAATGACTACTAAGTCAATTGATAAAATCATTTTCCGGATGATCGATAATACATTTAAAGCCATTGACATGAAACCTAAAAGCACTATCCTGAAAGATGCTTTGGCCTGTCTGGTACAATAAATTCTTTTCGGCTCACGGTTTCTGACAGTAGTATAAGTATTTAGCCGGTTCCGCAACATTATATGAGCAGTAAAAAAAAATCAATAATAACAAGCCATCTGATGCTTAATAAAGCCAACTAAGGAAATAGACGCTTATATCGTATAAAATTGATTCACCCCAATTATCGTATTTATCCTTATTTTAGATTTCCTTTTACAACTACTACTTATGAAGAGAGCTATCCTTTTATCTGTTTTGCTTTGCATGTTTATTTTCGGAAATGGTTTTGCCCAGGGTAAACCTGAATGGAATGGTATATTCAATAATATTAACCAGGATGTACAAACTAATTCAAAAGCCTATGCAACCCTAAAAGAAGCTACAGAAACCATTGGACATAGATTAACCGGCTCAGCAAACGGAAAAAAAGCGGAAGAATACGCCTATAACCTGTTAAAGGGTTATGGATATAAAGACCTTCATTATCAGCCCTTTGAAGTAGAGAGCTGGAGCAGGGGTAAATTATCTGTTACAGTAGGAGAGCAGGATAAATTACAGCCAGTAAAAGCTGTTACACTGGCTCATTCTCCTGTAAAATCAGATATTACCCTCGAATTGGTAGATATGGGTAATGGTCTTGAAGAAGATTATCTGGCAAATCCTGATAAAGTAAATGGCAAGATTGCATTGGTTTACCTGGGAGTATTACCCGGATCCAAACCCGGCACCAAAACCCTGCACAGATCAGAAAAAACAGCCATAGCTACCAAATATGGTGCAAAAGGAATCATCATCATCAATACACCCGATGGTGGTATTTTATTAACCGGAACAGCTTCTGTTACAGGCAAACTCATTCCGATTCCTGCTGTTTGTATTGGAAAAGAAGATGGGCTTCGCATTAGGCAACAATTGGCTGCAGGAAAATTATATAGTCATATTGCTATGACCAATTTTTCTGGTATGATCAAAGCCAGAAATATAGTTGCCACTATAAAAGGTAAAAAATTCCCTGCCGAAAAAATTGTGGTTGGCGGTCACCTGGATAGCTGGGATTTAGCAACCGGTGCTATTGACAACGGAATAGGATCTTTTTCTGTATTGGATATGGCCCGCTGTTTTAAAAAGCTAAACCTGCAACCCGATCGCACGGTTGAGTTTGTTATGTTTATGGGTGAAGAAGAAGGATTATTGGGCTCTAAGGCTTATGTTGAGGAAGCTGTCAAAAATAAAAGCATTGTTCAACTCCGGTATATGCTGAATTATGATATGACCAATGATCCAAAAGGATTTTCTACAACGGCCGAAGAAAGTAAAGAACTGTTTCAATACATAGGCGGCATTGCCCGCTCTATCGATTCCAGTTTTAAAAACCAGTTCCGCACCGGAGCAGGTTTGCATAGCGATCACCAGCCATTTATGTTATATGGAATTCCTACAGGCGGTGGTTCAGGTGGTGGTTTGCCAAATAATGCCGGTCCCTGTTACCATGCAGATTGTGATAAATTCAGTCTGGTTGATGAACAGGGCATGAAAAATACAGTAAGGTTTAGTGCTATGTTATTATATGGTATTGCCGATGCCCCTGAAATCAAAGCCAAACATTTTACAGATGAAGAAACAAAAGCCTTCCTGCTGAAAAATAACCTGAAAGAACCTTTGCAGATTGCCGGAGAATGGCGCTGGAAAGAGTAAGGAAATTTGATTCCAGGCTTTATCTAATTAGGGAATACTAGTCATAGGTCTCAGTAATTTCGATAGCTACTAATCCATTATTATAATCTGGATAGTCTGGACAATTCTGGCACCAATTGGGCTTGATCCATTTGATAAATTCTGCATCATACAAAAGATTACCGATGGTGAATGAAATGGTTTCTCCTCGCTGGTAATCGCTTGAGTAAGAAATTTTTCTTTTAATATCTTTTGCCCCATTGGCTTTAATGATTGTGATAAATTCTTCCTGTGTATTTCCCCCTTCATTTTCCAGGATCTTTGCATTGTTTTCCTGATTCGGTGTCGCCCTTCGATAGCGGAAAGTGGAAGCAAGATGAATCCCCAAATCCTGCCAGTTTTGTGGTAATACATGATGAGATACCGATAAAAAACTGATTTTCACGACAGATTGATCAGGGCCAGTATACAGGTAAAATTTATCACCCGACATGCTGAAACGGGTACAACGATAACTGGAATCAGGCATTCTTATTTTAGCTACACAAATTCCTTTACTTTCAATCTCTGCATTTTTTGTAACCCCCATACGGATACCCAATGGTAAAACAGCTAACTGGCTTTGTGCCAGAAGAATAGTATCTGATACAAATGTGAGTAATAGGGTACTGATAAGTATGTAGTAGATACGTTTCATGAAAATATTCCTTTCCATGCACGGATAAAAGGGCTATTCAGCACAAGCATGGCCGGCTAAGCAATCGGTATCGTACAATATAATACTTTTATTACTTATGTTAGTCTTTTTTGTGGTCTTTTTACTACAGCTTGTGGGTTTTCAATAGGTTATTTCTTCAATATGGGTCTGAGAACCTCTATTTTTCCATCAATCATGTCCTTTTGCCAGCTCAATCCCAAAATAGTTGCAATCAGTGGGTACACATGCACATTCTCAAAACCGCTGATGGACATATTGTTTTTGAAAGCTGGTCCCCAGGCATAAAAACTGGCATGCATATCCGGAATGCCCGGATCAAATCCATGTTTACCCAGAGAAGTTGAGCGATTACCTAAATTAAAAACTTTCGGCAGATGGGGTACCAGCAAAATATCACCGATCCGGTTATAATGATCATCTGATCGACTATAATGCCATTGCTTTGGCATATCTTCTGTAAGATACACATCAAAATCCCTGGCTTCTTTCTGTAATGCCTGGTAAGTAGGTAAAATATCTTTCTTGTCTTTTGCATACAGGTGCACCAGTGCATCACCTGAGGGAATAATAAATTTAGAAGGGTCGATGGAGGAGGGTAATTTCAAAGTATTCTTATTATCTACCACTGTCATTCCATGATCAGAAACAAATACAAAATTGATAGGCAGGTGCAAAGACGCTGCCATAGCATTTAATTTACCAACAGATTCATCAACAAAATGAACAGCTGCTTCTGTTTCTTTTGAATCAGGTCCATATAAGTGTTCAGCATGATCTACTTCCGGAAAATAAAATGTAATCAGGTGGGGCCTTTTATCTTCCGGTAATAAAAGCCAATTCTTGACGGTCTCTATGCGTGAATCGATGCCGATTTTATCATTGTAGATATAATAATAGCTGGGCCTTGTATCCTGGATATTACTTTCAGATGCTACCCAGTAAAAAGAAGCAGATAACATATGCTGTTTCTCTGCCAAAACCCATAAAGGGGTTCCTCCATACCAAAATGGATCAGCTACCTGTTTTTTATTACCCATACTGTAACTGGTATCACGACTTGCATCAAAAAATGAATTGTCAACCAGCCCATGATGTGAAGGGTATAAGCCTGTAATAATGGTATAATGATTAGGAAAAGTAACAGAGGGAAAAGAGGGCAGCATATAACTGGCAGCCACACCCTGTTTTCTTAACCTCAGTAAATTGACAGCCTGGTATTTATCAGCCAGATCGGCACGGAAACCATCTGCAGAAATCAAAATGATATAAGGTTTAATGGTTTGTTCCTTACTATTTACTCTTCCGGCAACAACCTGTTGCGTTGTATCCTGGGCCGAAGACATTGAAAAAAAGCAAAAAACAAATGTAATAGTGATACAATTCTTGAACAGCATAAATAGATTTTGATTGGATAGTAATTAAAATGCTTTTGAAATAGGCTATATAAACGAATATTATCTGGAAAATCTTTTTTGAATCAATAAACTTAGAAAAGCGGTAACCAGTCCGGTAATAATACCCGCACCTACATCTACCGGAAAATGTTGGGCTAGATAAATTCTTGAATAACCAACCATCGCTGCATACAAAAATCCGAACGGAATCACCCATCGATTCCTGATCAACAAACAGCCTGTTAAAAAGATACTAAAAGCCGTGCCTGTATGTCCGGAGGGAAAACTATTCACTTTATTCAATTCCACGCCAGTAACCGCATGAATCTGTTTCATGTCAATTAGTCCATAAGTGGGTCTTGGCTGATCAGGGAAAATATAATTTTTAGTTATCTGGGTAATCAGCGTCGAAATAATAATGGCAGCGAAAATAAGCGGCAACATTTTTTTCCGGTAGATAAATACCAGTACCACAATAATTACCCAAATTGAGCCATCACCCAGCCAGGTCCAGAAACTGAATAATGTATCAGCAGCATTACCAAGATCAGCATTTAATAATAGAAAAAATGCATTCTTGCCAATCATCCATGTACCTGCTAAAAGACAGGCAGCCGTTACTGCACTGATAAGAGAGCCAATATAAAAATTACGGTAGTTGAGTTCTGCCATGATAATATATGCCGCAGGTTTGCTGCAAATCTACAAATTGTAAGGGTTTCTTGAGAATAAAAAAGACCCTGAAGAGAATTCAGGGTCTTTAAAAAACAAACACAAATAAAAAACTTAGATAATACCAGCCAGTTCGAGGCTTCTTTTTTTAAGGTGGATGATATCCAGGTTATCAATAATGGGGTCTGGGGTTAGAATTAGAGAAGTATTGTTTTCTTTCCACCAGTTTGCTTCAGCCAGGTGATGAAAATGCAATACCCCTACCAGGTATTTCCTCTCCGAATCTGCATGCCACTCTTCAATCCACTCAAACTTTTCTCTTGGAATATATTTCCAGTCATCAAAACTCAGGTATACTTTCAAATAATAATCACTGGTTAGTTCATGAGGGGTATGGTGATATAATTTTTTGTATTCATAGTGATAATCATACCGTAATGCGGCGATATCACTCAAAACAGCCGAAGCAGTGGGAAAACTACCCGCACCCTTTCCGTAAAAAAATTGTTTGTCGGCAAAACCACTTTCTATAACTACTCCATTATACTCATTTTTCACAAAAGAAAGTGGGTCGTTTAACTTTACAAACTGAGGTAAAACAAATGCAGCTACTTTCCCATTCCCTAATTTCTGGGCCTGGGCAATCAGTTTTATATCGAAATGTTTTTCTCCTGCAACCACCGCATCTGACAATTGAATATTCTGAATTCCTGTGAACAGAATTTTATCCGGGTGTACCACAATTCCATAGGCATGATTCAACAAAATCGACCATTTATTCACTGCATCATAGCCCTCTACATCCAGTTTCGGATTGCTTTCGGCAAAACCCAATTGCTGTGCCAGTAATAATGCTGAAGTAAAGTCAACCTTATCCTCAAACATTTTGGTCAAAATAAAATTGGTTGACCCGTTTACAATTGCTTTGATGGAATGCAAGAGATCATTATCATAATATTCTTCCAGGTTACGGATAACCGGGATGGAAGCACAGGCGGCAGCTTCGCAAAGAAATGGGAGTCCTGTCTCTTTTTGTAATTTCAGAATTTCAGGTAAATGCTCAGCAATCATTTTTTTACTGGCACTTACCACCGCTTTGCCATTGCGCAAGGCAGTAGATATAATTTCAAAAGCAGCATCAGCATTGTCTATTACTTCTACAATTACATTAATGTCTTTATCAAATAGCAATTCATCTTTTTCTGTTGTAAACAAAGATTCAGGTGCATTTCTTTTTTTTGCCGGATTCTTGATACATACTTTTTTGATAGATGCCTTCAGCGAAGGTGTTTGCTGTAATGCTTTATACAAACCTTCACCAACTACGCCAAAGCCAAACAAACCGATCGTTAATTGTTTATGTGTTTCCATTCTTTCTTATTCTTTTATATGGATAAATTCTCTGATTGCCTCTTCTATTTGTTCATATTCGAGTAAAAAACCGTCATGGCCATACTTCGAATCTATGATATGATGAGTAGCATTTTTAATATGTTTTGCAAGAAATTCCTGTTCTACAACAGGAAATAACAGGTCTGACTGTATACTTACTAGCAGCGCTTTTGCCTTGATTTGTTGTAAAGCATCCTCAACCCCTCGTCTTCCTCTTCCAACATGATGTGCATCCATGGCTTTACTCAAAATTGAATAACTGAATGCATTAAAGCGGTCCGCAAGCTTTTTACCCTGATAAACCTGATATGACTCAGATTTAAAACCTTCTTTTTTTTCAATATCAGTTTCTGATTGATACAATCGGTAAGTATCATAATTCCGGTACGAAAGTAATGCGATTTCGCGCGCTATGGACATTCCTTGTAAGCCTGCGCTGCTTTTTTTTTCTTTCCAGGTTGGGTCTTGTTCTATACAATGTCTTTGGGTTGCGTTAAATGCGATGCCCCAGGGTGAGTGAAAGGCATTGGTTGCAATGGGTATGATATAGTCAAAAGCTTCAGGGTCCTCAATAGCCCATTCCAATAATTGTTGGCCGCCCATGGATCCTCCAATACCCATATAAATCTTAGGTATCCCCAGGAATTGCTGTAAATGGCGATAAGTCCGTATCATATCCCTTGTAGTAAAAAAGGGGAAATCATGAAAATACGGCTCCCCCGAAAGAGGGTTGATGCTAAGGGGGCCTAGACTCCCATAACAACTTCCAGGCATATTTACACAAACAATAAAATACTGGTCAGGATCAAATAAATGATTTTTCCCAATCAGCCCCGGCCACCACTCCGCAGCTTCACTATTGGCAGTTAAGGCATGGAAAATCCATATCGTATTATTCTTAGCTGCATTCAACTCACCGTATGTAGTATAGGTTAACGGAAACCCGGATAAATGCTCACCGGACTCAAGTGTAAAATCTTGTGTATGAAAATATGTTTTTGTCACTTGTACTTGTCTGGATACGAAAAAGTAAAAACTTCATAACAGTCCAATTCCTGTTATGAAGTTTCAGTTAACTAATTATTTTGGAAATACTTTTTCAAAAGCCTGTTCAAAATCTGCCTTGATATCATCAATATGTTCAATCCCTGTGCTGATACGTACCTGGTTGGGTTGAACACCTGAAGCAGCCTGCTCTTCTTCACTCAATTGTTCATGTGTTGTAGAAGCGGGGTGAATGGCAAGTGTTTTAGCATCTCCCACGTTAGCCAAATGACTAACCAATTGCAACGAATCAATAAATTTGCTGGCGTTTTCTTTTGGTCCTTTGATTCCGAAGTTGAGTACTCCTCCAAAACCATTTGAGAGATATTTTTTAGCTAGTGTATGGTATTTGTCTGAAGTTAACCCCGGGTATTGTACAAATTCTACTTGAGAATGTTTTTCCAACCATTGGGCCAATGCTAATGCATTATCTGTATGTCTTTGTACACGTAAACTAAGTGTTTCAATTCCCTGTAAAAGTAGAAATGAATTAAACGGACTTTGTGAAGCCCCAAAATCACGTAACCCTTCCACTCTGGCACGAATCGCAAAGGCAATATTTGGAAGCCCCAAAGGATTACCTTCTCCAAAAATATCCCAGAATTTCAATCCATGATACCCTTCACTGGGTTCTGTAAATTGAGGAAATTTGCCATTTCCCCAATTGTAATTACCGCCGTCGACGATAACACCACCAATAGTAGTTCCATGGCCACCAATCCATTTAGTAGCCGATTCTACTACAATATTGGCGCCATGTTGTAATGGTTTAAAGAGGTAACCACCTGCACCAAAAGTATTATCAACAACCAATGGGAGATCATGCTTCTTTGCCAGGGCAGCAAATTTTTCAAAATCAGGAATATTCAATCTGGGATTACCAATTGTTTCGAGATAAATCGCTTTTGTATTCTTATCTATATACTTCTCAAAGCTGGCCGGGTCATCACTATCTGCGAATCTTGCTTCCACTCCTAATCGCTTAAAGGCAACTTTAAACTGATTATAGGTTCCTCCATATAAGAAAGTTGTGCTAACAAAATTATCTCCTGCCTGAAGTATATTGTTTAATGCCAGAAACTGTGCGGCCTGTCCGGATCCGGTTGCCAGTGCAGCAACACCTCCTTCTAACGCTGCTATTCGTTGTTCGAATACATCTGTAGTAGGGTTCATGATCCGTGTATAGATATTTCCGAATTCTTTCAGCCCAAACAAGTTCGCCGCATGTGCAGCATTATTAAAAACATACGATGTTGTTTGGTAAATTGGAACAGCCCTTGCTTTGGTGGTAGGATCTGGTTGCTGACCTGCATGTAATTGCAGTGTTTCAAAATGAAGTGGTTGACTCATACAATTTTTTTGTAAGGTTAAAAATGTGATTAGTAAATGAATGGGGAATAAACCCAGGGTCGGGGATAGAAAGTATATATGCCTTACGGCATACAACAACAGCAACAACAACCTTGTGCAGTGAAGCAGGTACGATAATATGTGTTACAATTGTTGATCATTTATTACCCTACAAAAATAATAGACTTTTTATTTGATTCCCAAATTATTTTTTACTAAACTGTTAAAATCCCGGGTTCCTGCTTTTGAGAAACTGCTTTTTCAAAACTCAACTCCAGGTCTGAAATCAGGTCTTCTGCATCTTCCAACCCTACCGATAGCCTAATCAAACTATCCGAAACCCCCGCCGCTCTTCTTTTTTCTGCAGGTATCGATTTATGGGTCATATTCGCCGGATGTGATACCAGACTTTTAATACCTCCCAGACTTTCAGCCAGCTTGAACAAATGAGTTTGTGTTACAAAACGGATTGCTGCTTCTTCCGTATCATCTTTTAGTGTAAAGGATACAATCCCCCCAAAATATTTCGACCTTTTTTTTGCGATTGAATGATTGGGATGTGAAGGTAGCCCGGGATAAAATACTTTGTCAACAGCGGGGTGATTTTCCAGAAACCTGGCCACTTCAAGGGCAGAATTACTATGTTGCTTAACCCGTAAATGCAATGTTTCAATACCCCTGATTACCAGCCAGCTGTCGAAAGGGGCTAGAATTGCACCACAGGCATTTTGAATATATTTCAATTTACTACCCAATTCTTTTGTTTTGGTGATAACCAAACCGGCAATCAGATCACTATGTCCACCTAAGTATTTAGTAGCACTATGAATTACAATATCTGCACCTAATACTATCGGCTGTTGCAAAACAGGAGAGGCAAAGGTATTGTCAACACAAAGCAAACAGTTATGAGCTTTTGCAATAGCAGCAATGGCTTCAATATCAGAAATTTTGAGGGTGGGATTGGTAGGTGTTTCCAGCCAGATCAATTTTGTTTTGGGAGTGATGCTATTTAGCACATTCTCAATATGAGAGGTATCTGTATAATTTACATGAATTCCGAATTTCTCATAAATGGTTGTAAACAAACGGAAAGCCCCCCCATAAATATCATCAACCGCCAATATCTCATCTCCGGATTCTAACAGTTTAACTATAGAATCTATAGCTGCCAATCCACTCGCAAAAGCAATACCGGTTTCTCCTTTTTCCAATTCCGCAATAATCTCCTCCAATGTTCCCCGGGTAGGGTTATTCGAACGGGCATAATCATAGCCTTTGTTTACGCCCGGTGCTTCTTGCACATAAGTGGATGTCTGATAAATAGGAACAGATATAGCGCCTGTTAATGGGTCAACTGGAATGCTGTGGATCAATTGTGTGGCTGTGCTCATGGGTAAAGTTTTAGTTCCCTGTCTTTAACAGAGGAATGTTTGAATTGAATAATCATTCTTACGATAAAACTTTACAAGAAAGGATGCTTACCGGGTTACTCTTTTCTGCCTGTTCTTCCCTGGGGATGAGTATAGGACATAAAAAAAGCTCATCGGTAAGTCAGATGAGCTTGCATATAGTAACTACAAAAAATGTAGCAGGATACAAAACTATTACTCTGACTTATCTCTTTCCGTCAATGACGGAAATGGAGTTGGCACCTTCATACAATTGAGTGAACTGTATGGGTTGCCAAGGCTTCATCGGGCCAAAATCCCTCTGCCTTTCTTGATAAGTAATACTGAAAGAACTGGTACAAATGTATAGTAGAAAAATGCAAACCACCAAATTTTAAATAAAAAAAATTACTAAAAAAACCGCAAAACCCTTTACTGTAAAGGGTTTGACTCGGTAAAAAATAATTCAGAAAATATTCAGATGCAACTTTTCCGGTGCCCGGTTGTTCTTATCTTTACTACCCACTTATGGCAAAATCACCTAACCCCGTTGTAAAATCTCCCGTTATTACCGGAGAATTTATTGAAGTATCCGGCGCAAGAGAGCATAATCTTAAAAATATTGATATCTCAATTCCTAAAAACAAACTGGTTGTTTTTACCGGGGTTAGCGGCAGCGGAAAATCATCTCTGGCTTTCGATACAATTTACAATGAGGGGCAGAGGCGCTATATGGAAAGCTTTAGTGCGTATGCAAGGCAATTCATTGGTGACATGGAAAGACCCGACGTAGATAAGATCACTGGATTATCCCCGGTTATTTCCATCGAACAAAAAACAACGAATAAGAACCCCAGATCTACGGTTGGCACGGTTACGGAAGTGTATGATTTTATGCGTTTATTATTTGCCAGAATCGGAGAAGCCTATAGCTATAATACGGGCAAAAAAATGGTCAAGTTCAGTGAGGAAGAAATTGTAGAAAATATCTTTACCCGGTATAAAAATAAAAAAATCAGTTTACTGGCCCCCTTGGTAAGAGGAAGAAAGGGCCATTACAGAGAATTGTTTGAAGATATCCGTAAAAAAGGATTTGTAAAAGTAAGGGTAGATGGGGAGATCATGGACCTGACACCCAAACTCCAGGTTGATCGCTATAAAATACACGATATTGAAGTGGTAATAGATCGTTTACCCGTAACGGATGAGATGAAAACCCGTCTCAGTCAAAGCGTTCAACAATCTTTGAAGATGGGGAAAGAGCTGATGTTTATGCTGGTTAATGATACCGGTAAACTGGTTCAATATTCCAAACAATTGATGTGTGAGGATACGGGTATCAGCTACGAAGAACCCTCTCCCAATGCGTTTTCATTCAACTCTCCTTATGGTGCCTGCCCAACCTGTAAGGGATTGGGTAATGTATATACCATCAGTCTTGATGCAGTTATCCCCGATCGCAGCCTGAGTGTGAATGCCGGAGGTATTGCGCCCTTAGGGGAACAAAGGGATGCTTATTTATTCAGAAATGTAGAAGTACTTGCGAAGAAAAATAAGATCAATCTCGATAAACCGATAAAAGACCTTTCTACTACTGCTTTAAATATCCTCTTATATGGGAATGAAGAAGGTAGCAGTCTGGAAGTAACGGATTCAGATGAACTTCCTATCGGCCAACCTTATGAAGGTGTTTTTGAAGGCATCATCCCAATGCTCAAGCGTTGGTTCGCAGGAACCAATAGCAGTGAAAGTTTACGGGAATGGGTAGAGAAATATATGGAACTGAAAATATGTGATGCCTGTGATGGAGCAAGGTTAAAAAAGGAAAGCCTTTGGTTTAAAGTGGATGAAAAAAATATTGCCGAATTAAGCAAATTAGACCTGGATAAATTATATCATTGGTTTACCAATATCGAGAAAAGATTAAGTAAAAAGCAAAACCTGATTGCAAAAGATATTTTAAAAGAAATCAGGGAGCGTGTCAGTTTTTTGCTGGATGTAGGTCTTACTTATTTATCTCTGGATCGCCCATCCAGAAGCCTGAGTGGCGGTGAATCTCAACGAATTCGCTTGGCTACACAGATTGGTTCGCAATTGCAGGGCATCACTTATATTCTTGATGAACCTTCTATCGGTTTACACCAAAGAGATAATCACCAATTGATCATTGCCCTTCAAAATCTCAGGAATATCGGGAACAGTGTTTTAGTAGTAGAACATGATAAAGATATCATGATGGCTGCCGATTACCTGGTAGATATTGGCCCGAAAGCCGGAATTTATGGTGGACATGTAGTAGCAGCCGGAACACCGAAAGAAGTATTGCTTAGTAAATCGGATACTGCCTTATACCTGAGTGGTAAAAAATCAATCCCCGTGCCTTTGGAAAGAAGACATGGGAATGGGAAAACCCTTGAATTAAAAGGAGCTACCGGAAATAACCTGAAGAATGTAGATGTGAAATTTCCATTAGGTAAACTGATTGTGGTAAGTGGAGTTAGTGGAAGTGGTAAATCTACATTGATTAATGAAACCTTATACCCAATACTGTCAAAACATGCGTATAATAGCAGGGTAACACCTATGCCATTTAAAAGTATCAAAGGACTTGAACATATTGATAAAGTAATTGAGATAGACCAATCGCCTATTGGTCGCACACCCAGAAGTAACCCTGCCACCTATTGTGGATTTTTTACGGAGATCAGAACCTTGTTTGCAGCGGTTCCCGAAGCTAAAATCCGGGGATATAATGCGGGACGATTCTCATTTAATGTAAAAGGGGGAAGATGTGATGTTTGTGAAGGTGGTGGTATGCGTGTTATTGAAATGAATTTTCTACCCGATGTATATGTTCATTGCGAAAAATGCAATGGGAAAAGATATAATCGTGAAACATTGGAAATTCGTTACAAAGGAAAATCCATCAGTGATGTATTGAATATGACTGTTGATGAAGCCTGCGAATTCTTTCAACCCATAGCTTATTTATACAGAAAAATAAAAGTATTACAGGATGTGGGACTCGGATATATTACCCTGGGCCAGTCGGCAGTAACGCTTAGTGGCGGTGAAGCACAACGGGTAAAACTAGCCACCGAACTGGGGAAAAAAGATACGGGTAAGACCTTCTATATTCTGGATGAACCTACTACAGGTTTGCATTTTCAGGATATTCAACATTTGCTGGATGTATTAAATAAACTGGTTGATCGCGGAAATACGGTTTTAGTGATTGAACACAATCTCGATGTTATTAAAGTAGCCGATCATATTATTGATCTGGGCCCTGAAGGTGGTGGCGGTGGCGGTACTATTTTATTTGAAGGGGTACCGGAAAAAATGGTGCATGTTACCAAAAGCCATACTGCCAGGTTCTTAAAAACAGAGTTAGGGTTGTAGCAAATAAACCAAGGAATCATCTGGTTCCGAAAACGCTAATTTCTGCGCATCAGAATATGCTGAATATTGTCTTCCAGATAAATATCGCTGATTTGTACAAACCCCAGGGATTCATAGAATTTTTTCAAGTATAATTGGGCTCCGATTTGAATTGGGCCTTCGCCAAATAATTCCCTACATGCTTCAATGGATCTTTCCATCAATAATTTCCCGGCACCACTGCCACGATAAGCCGGAGAACTGATTACCCTGCCAATCGACATATATTCATAAGCTAAGCCGGGGTACAATAAACGCGAATAGGCAACCAGGTTTTCGTTATCCCAAATCATTAAATGATGACAATCAGGGTCCTTATTATCGGCATCCTGAAATACACAGTTTTGTTCCACTACAAATACTTCATTTCTCAAACGGATAATGGCATAAAGTTCATAGGGTGTCAGTTTGGCAAAAGGCTTGTATTCGATTTGGTATTTGGGTTCAGTCATTTCATTGTTTTTATCCGCTATCCGGCAGGTTTGCCCGCAAAAATAGCGGTAGTACCACAATTATTTCACACCTTTGTCGCCATATTTACATTTCTGATCATTTCACAGGGAAATATACTATGTCAAAACGAGTAGCCATTATCGGGGCAGGACCAGCGGGATTGACTGCTGCATATTTATTAGGTAAAGCCAATCAAGAGGTGGTTGTGTTTGAAAAAGACCCTGTATATGTGGGTGGTATTTCCAGAACTGAGTCCTATAAAGGTTACCATTTTGATATTGGAGGCCATCGGTTTTTCTCCAAATCAAAAGAAGTGGAAGATTTCTGGACTGAAATTCTGGGAGATGAGATGCTGGAGCGTCCACGTAGTTCGAGAATCTATTATAACAATAAGTTCTTTTCTTACCCTTTGGTGGCTTTTGATGCTTTAAAAAAACTGGGAATTGTTGAAAGCACTTTATGTGTTCTCAGTTACCTGAAAGCAAGAATATTTCCTGTTAAGAATCCAACCAATTTTGAAGATTGGGTAGTTAACCAGTTTGGGCGAAGACTTTTTAATATTTTTTTTAAGACCTATACAGAAAAAGTATGGGGAATACCTTGTAAAGAAATTTCAGCAGACTGGGCTGCACAGCGTATCAAAGGCTTATCCTTAAGTAGTGCTATCTGGAATGCATTATTTAAATCAGGAACAGGAGGAAGTAAAGATAAAGTAATCAAAACACTGATAGACTCTTTCCGTTATCCCAAATTGGGACCGGGCATGATGTGGGAAGTTTGTGCTGCAAAGTGTAAAGAGATGGGAGTAACCATTGAGATGAATTGCGGCGTAAAAGATATCAGTTTGGCAAATAGAAAATGGACAGTACATACTACAAATGGAAAAAAAGAAGAAGGATTTGATTATGTTCTGTCTTCTGCACCTATGCGTGAATTGATTGCTTCTGTATCACCAAAATTTCCTGAAAACGCATTTAGTTCTTCGCAGCATCTTGGCTACCGTGATTTCCTGACTGTGGTATTGATTTGCAGAGACGAAGATGCATTTAGCGATAACTGGATCTATATTCACGACCCAAGTGTAAAAGTTGGCCGAATACAGAATTTTAAATCCTGGAGCCCCTATATGGTTCCGGATCCATCCATGGCTTGTTATGGCTTAGAATACTTTTGTTTTGAAGGAGACGGGTTATGGACCAGTTCTGATGAAACGCTGATTAACCTTGCCAAAAAGGAAATTGAAAAAATCGGATTAACAAAACCCAGCGCAGTAGTAGATGGATATGTGGTTCGGCAACCCAAAGCCTATCCTGTTTATGATCAATCCTACAAAGAAAATGTAGAAGCCGTTCGCGAGGCTTTGAATGCTTACCCCGGACTTTACCTGGTTGGTAGAAATGGAATGCATAAATATAATAACCAGGATCATAGTATGATGACGGCAATGTTGGCAGCAAAAAATATCATAGCCGGTAATGAATTATATGATCTCTGGGATGTAAATGAAGATGCAGAATACCATGAAGGCGGGGAGAGGGGAGCAGAGGAAACAGAAAAGGTATTGGGTAGAATGGTGCCGAAGAAGATCAATTCATAATTCACAATTAGTAATTAATAATTACATTAAACAAATAAGCACAGATTTTTCTGTGCTTATTTGTTTAATAGGTTTCCTCTTCGGTATTTTGCTTACTGCATTACTAAGTAATATCTCTGACTATCTTCTGGATACGCCAGGTATCACTGCCAGACTTTCATTCCCATCTTGGCCTACTGATTGTACAGCAAAAAAGTAGTTGTCCTTCGAATAAGGTAATGTGTATTCGTTTTGAGTGGTAAAGAATTTCTTTTGCCAGAATGCACTGGTGGTTTCACGCATGAGGATATAATAGCCTTTAACTTTGCCGCTCTTAGGTGCTTTCCAGTTAAGGGATGTATAGTTATTTAGGTTTTTTACTTCTACTTTTACTTCTTCCGGCATGGCTGGTGCTTTGGAAAGATTGGCAAGGTTAGATAAATTCATGGCCGTGTTCTTGCGTAGGTATTCAAAGTCCATGAACTCAGGAAGATCACCATATTGTATTCCATTTTCCATTCTTACATTCTGGTGCTGGTGATAGTAATTTTCATTCATTTCAGTAATCCGTACTGCAGCATAGCCGTTTAATACATAGGGAGTATGATCTCCACCACGTAAAAATCTATCGTTGCGGTATACCATTACCACTTCCAGGTTCTCAACATATCGTTCACCGATCTCTTTCACATATCGGGCAAGCTGACGGGCTTTTCCATCATTCTCCAAACCCAGGTTCCGGATATTGGTAGCTACCTTGCCGGTATCTAAAACTGATAAGCCTTCACTGAAAACACGAATGCGCGTATTATCTATTATCTTGGTTTCACTGGTATTATTGCTTCCCATAATATCATTATTCAACACCGCTTCAATATTCCAGTTTTCTTTTTTGGCTTTATTCGCCATATAGTAAGCGCCAAGCAATCCTTGTTCTTCTCCACTTACTGTTACAAAAATAACAGTAGCCGGAAAAGCATGTTTACTCATAATACGGGCACATTCAATTACTGCAGCAGAGCCACTCCCATCGTCATTGGCACCGGGAGCGTCGCCTGTACTATCAGTAGGACTGGTTCTCATATTATCCAAATGCCCGCTGATTAAAAATATACGTTTATCATTCGGGTCTGTTCCTTTTAGTGTGGCAACCACATTGCCCAAAACAATATCTCTACTTACCCTGTTATTATCTGCCTTGTAAATAGTGGTATCAATAAAAGCGGTTAAGCGACCATTACTCTGTTTGCCAAACTCATTGAATTTGCTTAATACCCAGTCTCTGGCGGCTGCAATACCCCTGGTTGTACTGGGTTGGGTACTAAGTGTGCTGCGGGTTCCGAAGCTGACCATTTTGTAGATATAAGACTTCAAAGAATCTGCAGATACTTCCTTTACCATTTTATCGATTTCCGGGTCGCGTTGAATAATCGTTTGTGCAAATGCGATCTGACAAAACAATGACAAAATAAAAAGGGAAAGAATATTTTTTCTCATGAGCTTTGGTTAAGACTTAAAGTTAAGGACAAGATGTATTCCTTCCCATTTTTTTGCAGAAGATTGTGTACTTATGACAAAACCTCGGTATTCTTTTGACTAATTGATTGGAGAATTTGAATGGATCTTTATAGCCTGCTGAATGGAAGATAAATAAATGGGATTTGAACAAAATTATTCATCAGGTGTTTAGTACATTTATTCAACAGAATTTGCTGTTCTATCATTTAATATTATAAACTTTTATCTATGAAATCAAAATTCTTACTGATAATACTATTAGCTGTTTTAGGAAAACTCAATGCACAGATGGCAAAGCCTGACACCATCAAAACCAGGATTGGATCTCTGGTTATTCAACCTATTCAGCATGCAAGTCTTGTTTTTATTATCAACGGTGTTACTATTTATGTAGACCCCTCAGGTGGTGCTGATCTTTTTAAAGAAATGCCAGCACCAGGTATTATTATGATAACAGATATTCACGGTGATCACTTTGATACCAAAACCCTTGATGCAGTAAAATCTTCCAATACCTTATTGATAGTGCCTCAGGTGGTGGCAGATAAATTGCCGGGTGTTAATAAGGAAAAGCTGGTGGTACTTAAAAACGGCGAAACTACCCAACAGGCGGGTATTTCTATCGCTGCAATACCCATGTACAATTTACCAGAATCCGCTAATGCTATGCATACCAAAGGAAGAGGAAATGGATATGTTCTGGGAATAGGGGGTAAAAATATTTATATAGCAGGTGACACACAAGGCATCCCGGAAATGAGGTCCTTGAAAAATATTGATATCGCTTTTGTTTGTATGAACCTGCCCTATACCATGAATATCACAGAAGCAGCTGATGCAGTACTGGCTTTTTCACCTAAGATCGTATACCCTTATCATTATCGCGGACAAGGCGGTTTTAGCGATGTAAAAGCATTTAAAGATTTGGTTGCAGCGGGCAATAAAAAGATAGAAGTAAGATTACGGAATTGGTATCCTGTTAAATAGGATATTGATTTTAGTAACCATATTTTCCTTTCCATCTTTCTTTTAGGAATTTCCTTAATTCATTTTCACGGGCATTATTGCCGGGGTTATAGAATGTTGTGCCTGCAATTTTATCTGGCAAGTATTCCTGTTCAATAAAATTACCTTCCCCCTGGTGCGAGTATTGGTAACCCTTACCATAGTTCATATCTTTCATCAGCTTGGTAGGAGCATTCCTGATATGAAGGGGTACTGATAAGTCACCATGTTGTTGAACCGCTGATAAAGCAGCTCCAATGGCAGCATATGCTGCGTTGCTTTTAGCAGATGAAGCAAGATAAGTAGCACATTGCGAAAGAATGATCCTGCTTTCAGGGTATCCGATCTTACTAACAGCATCAAAACAGGCATTTGCCAAAAGCAAAGCATTCGGGTTGGCATTACCAATATCTTCACTGGCAAAGATCAACATACGCCTGGCAATGAATTTTACATCTTCTCCTCCTTCAATCATTCTTGCCAACCAGTAAACGGCTCCATTTGGATCACTGCCACGCATACTTTTGATAAATGCAGAAATAATATCATAATGCTGCTCACCCTGCTTATCATATAATGCAATTTTTTTCTGGGCAATCTGCATCACCAGTTCATTGGTGATTACCAGTTTTTCTGAATCGGATGTATTTTCAGAAAACTGCGTTTGTACAACCAGTTCAAACAGGTTCAGTAATTTTCTTCCATCTCCCCCTGAAATATTGATCAGCGCTTCAGTTTCTGATAGATTGATATCCTTATTTTGGAATAGTTCATCTTTCCCGATAGCCTGCTCTAAAAGACTTACCAGGTCTTTCTCCTGTAAGGCTTTTAACACATATACCTGGCAACGACTCAGTAAGGCGCTATTTACTTCAAATGAAGGGTTTTCGGTAGTGGCTCCAATTAATGTGATCACACCTTTTTCAACCGCTCCTAATAAAGCATCCTGCTGACCTTTGTTAAACCGATGTATCTCATCTATGAATAAGATCGTTCCCGGATTTTGTCTGGCTTCTTCAATTACTTCCCTAACTTCTTTTACACCACTGCTGATAGCACTTAGCTGAAAATAAGGAACCTGTAAAGTATTGGCGATAATATTGGCGATGGTTGTTTTACCCACGCCGGGCGGTCCCCATAAAATCATGGAAGGAATCCTGCCCTGTAGTATGGAATTACGTAAAATGCTGTTTTTGCCGGTTAGATGTTCCTGTCCCACGAGATCATCCAGACTTACCGGGCGCATTCTTTCGGCTAAAGGAATGGTCGTATTCACTCCGGAAAAGTAGTGAAAAATGACTGATAAAGGTTCTTTGAAATACCCACAAACTATCTGTAAGTTTTATTCTTCCTGTTTGCCGAAAAGATGGGCGTATAGTTTCAGTAAACGGAAATTAAGGAAGATATGGTATACTAGGATTATTCCCATAAATAACATAAAATAGGCTGCTATCTTCATGGCTTTTATAAAGAATTCCGGTGTAAGCGAAACAGGCACATTGGGTTGCGTTTCCAGCATTTGCCCCGCTATTTGTCGTAAACTGCTATCACTACTGGCAAGAATGGTTATCGAATTCATTAAAATCATTGTGCCAATAAAAAGAGAGATATAGGCATTTACTTTAATCCAGTCTTTTAAAGAGGGTTTACTGGGGCGACCTGTATCGATATGCTGGGTAAGAAAGCGAAGACTGGCAAATGTATAAATCACAAAGCAGGCTACCATAAATACAATCAGTAAAAATGCTGGATTTACCAGGGCATTGATCAACATAAAAATATCCAGCAGGGCAAAAAATGCTGCAATCGGGATCAGGATAAAACTCAGTATTCGAAAAATGGTCAATGGTTTCATGCAGAAATAGCAGACAATTATTGTTGTTGCTGCCCGACAAATGTATCAATAATAATTTCTTCGGCCTCATTGCCTGCCTGCTTTTCCAATTGTACATTCGTAAGTTCCTCAAAAGTAACTCCGTCTTCATAGCCAACGGAAACATAAACAGAAAGAGCCTGACGTGCAGGGCCCTTAAAAGTGCCTTTTACCGGAGAGCAGTTTTCGAAATTCCGGCCCACTGCCAGTTTTACATGGGTATTGGTTACCCATACATTATTGGTAGGGTCAATACCCGCCCATCCAAAATGGGGTATATAAGCTTCTACCCAGGCATGGGTAGCACCTTCTCCGCGCATGCCATTTTTATTGGGACAAATATATCCACTCACATACCTTGAAGGAATTCCCATCATTCTTAAGAGTTCAAGCATTACATGGGCAAAATCCTGGCAAACTCCGGCCTGTTTTTCCAATATCTCATCAACTGTTGATTCTATGGTAGTTATTCCTTTGATATAGGTAAAATGAGTAAAAATAAAACTGCAGGTATCCTGGACAATCTCAAAAATCGATTTATTGTTAGGTGCTAACCCACTAATATATTCTTCCATTAAATACATTGCTTTAACCGGAGAAGCCCTGGATAACTCAAGTAAATGCAGATCATTGCCAATAAAACTATCGAGTTCCTGAATATAAGATGCAAGAGGGGTCTTCATGTCTGGTTGGGCAAGGGTTCGGATGATGAGCTTGCTTTCAATAATCATTTCCCGATGGGGAGAAAGCAGATTAAAGGTGCCGGATTTATTGCCCCAATAATCTGTATACGTATGTACTTCGGGATCGTCTGTAATTAACAATTGGTGTTCAAGGGTTTCCTGATCGGGTGTTTGGTATGGAAAAATCTTAATATCATTCACACTCTCTTTAACCGGTCTGTCGTATTCGTATTTAGTAATGTGATGGATCCTGAAAATCGACATTCGAAACTTTTTATGAATAAGAAAAATAGATCTGCGCAAATATCCGGTTGAATTCTGTCATTTCTTTCCTGATAAACAAAAGAAATTTTTCCAGCCCTGTTTCTTCTACAATGCTTAGGTCTGAGAACTGTACATAACTATGTAACCTGCCAAATGACCTGTTAAGAGCAGTGGTGCCTTCAACCGGGTTAGACGCGGTTATTTCTGATAAATATTTCTGCGCCCTTCCCAAAGCATAATACAAAGAACGGGGGAAATGCCGGTCGAACAAAACCTGCTGGGCAACATTATAGTTATGGTTCTGGTTGCTATAGTTTTTCAAATGCAATTCATAGCCTGATAATGCCAGCAACAAACTGCGCCAGAACAGTATATCCTGCTCTTTGGCAAAATCAAAATCTACTTTTTTGAAAAAAGAATGTGTAAACTCCACAGTTAATAAACATCTTTCCGTGTACTTGCCCAAATTCATATAATTCCAGCCCTGTCCACGTGGCATCGTACTATCCGTAATTCCACAAAACTGATCGCTGCTATTAATCAGCAAATCAATCACACTGATCGCTTCGGGTCCGGCTAATTTCTCGGTTACATACGGATCATTCACGAGGTGGTATATATGATTCACCTGCTCCCATACTTCTTTGGTAATCTGATCCTGCACTCCTCTTGCATTTTCCCTGGCACGGGTAATAATCACTTTCAGTGAATTGTGATTATCGGTATCGGTAACCAGGTATTGAAGGGAAGCGCTGTCATTCATCTTCAGTACCTCGATTTCTTCTGCAGACAGGGAAGTGAATATTTTTAAAGAAGGCTCCCAGGTTAAGCCACTGGTTTGTACTTTATCTAATGATAAAATATAGCTTGTTTTTAATAAGCGTAACATACCATCGGCTCTTTCCATATAACGGTGAAGCCAGTATAAAGAGTCTGCAATTCGGCTAAGCATAAAGAAATCTGTTTGTTAGTTTACTATTTAGTTTGCTTACTAATCTTTTCCATCGACAGGTTAATCAACTACCCAGGTATCTTTACTGCCACCTCCCTGAGATGAATTCACCACCAATGAACCTTCCCTCAGTGCTACCCTGGTTAATCCACCAGGTACAATTTCAATTCCCTTCGGTCCACACAATGCATAGGGTCTCAGGTCAACATGTCTGGGTTGTAGTTTTCCATCAATCAGGCAGGGCACAGTTGATAAATGAATGATCGGTTGCGCTATAAAATTTCTTGGATTGGCCAATATAGCTGTTTTAGCTTTTTCCAGTTGTTCTTTCGTAGAACTATTCCCCATCACCATTCCATAACCGCCTGACTGATTGGTTTCCTTGATTACCATATTGGTCATATTCTCAAAAGTATATTGCCTTTCTTCCTCATTCTTCATCTGGTAGGTGGGAACATTGGAAAGTATGGGTTCTTCATTCAGATAATACCGGATCATTTCAGGAACATACGCATACACAGCTTTATCATCAGCAACACCATTTCCCAGTGCGTTTACAATAGCCACATTTCCTTTCCGATAAGCACTCATCAACCCTGGAACACCCAAAGCACTATCGCTCCGAAAAACCAGCGGATCAAGAAATTCATCGTCTACTCTTCTGTAAATCACATCCACCTGTTGTAAACCCGCTGTTGTTTTCATATATACTTTCTGATTATCTACCAGCAGGTCCCTTCCTTCCACTAACTGGATACCCATTTGCCTGGCCAGGAAAGTATGCTCGAAATAAGCAGAATTGAAAACACCCGGAGTGAGTAATACTACTACCGGATTCTCAATTTGTTTGGGTGCCAATGCAATCAGGTTATCATGTAAAATCAGGGGATAATTATTGATCATCCTCACCTTATTTTGTGCAAGCAGATCAGGAAAGATGCGTTTGGTTACTTCCCTGTTTTCCAGCATATACGATACGCCGGATGGGGTGCGTAGGTTATCTTCCAGGATATAGAATTTACCATTATCTCCTCTTATCAGATCGATGCCGGCAATATGAACATAGATATCATAAGGTACCTGTATGCCAAATACTTCTCTGGTAAAATGGGGACAGGTAGCTACCAACGCCGCAGGAATGATATTGTCTTTTATGATCTGCTGATCATTGTATACATCTTTCAAAAAAAGATTTAGTGCGGTAAGTCTTTGCTTGATTCCTTTTTCAACATGTTCCCATTCCACACCGGTAATAATACGGGGAATGATATCGAAAGGGAATATCCGCTCAATACCTTCATTATCGGTATATACAGTAAACGTAATTCCCTGGCTCATGAAAAGTTCACTGGCCAGTTTGTCTTTCTGCTCCAGATCTGTCAGTTTTAGTTTGCTGACGGTTTCGTAGATGGACTGGTACTGTTGCCGGACGGAAGCTTCGTCTTTCATCTCGTCCCAGATATGAGGCACAGTAGGGTATTGCTGGAAAAGGAAATCTCCATTCATATACAGGCAATTTGTAGGGTCAGATACAAATAAAAATGTTGCCACCCGGTTTGGGCTAAGCAACAAGTACAAGTTAAGGGAAAAAATAATAAATCGTACAGGAATCGGGGAAGGAATAAAAAAAAGGATCCCTAATTTGATTAGAGATCCTTTTTTTACGAATAATAAATAAGTATAGTAGAATTTATTTCAAATTCAATTGAATCTGCAACTCCTCAAACTGCTTATCATCAATCGTACTCGGAGCATCCAGCATTACATCACGTCCGCTATTATTTTTAGGAAAAGCAATAAAATCACGGATACTTTCACTACCACCCAGTATTGAGCAAAGTCTGTCAAACCCAAATGCAATACCACCATGCGGAGGTGCACCATATTCAAAAGCTCCCAATAAGAACCCGAATTTATGCAAAGCCTCTTCCTCACTCATACCCAAAGCTGCAAACATTTTCTCCTGCAGTTCTCTTTGATAGATACGAATAGAACCACCCCCAATTTCATTTCCATTCAATACCATATCATAGGCGTTGGCCTTAATATTGGCATATGGATGCTCCAGGTATTTATCTGCCTGTTCAATCAAAGGATTATTATTGATCATCACGGCAATATGATCAGGTTTTGGAGAAGTAAAGGGATGGTGCCGGGCTACCCAGCGGTTATCATCTTCTGCATATTCAAATAACGGGAAATCCAATACCCATAATAATTTGAACTCATTCTCTTTTCTCAGTCCCAATCTCTTACCCATTTCCAAACGTAACTCACTGGCTGCTTTACGGGTTCTTTCTTCGCGTCCAGCTAATATGAATACAAGGTCACCTGCCTGAGCATCTGCCTTATCTGCAATCGCCTTTAATTTGTCTTCGGTAAAAAATTTGTCCACGCTGCTTTTATAGCTACCATCGGCATTGCATTTGATATACACCATTCCCTGCATACCAATCTGCGGACGTTTAACCCATTCTGTTAATTCATCAATCTGTTTGCGAGTATATTCACTGCATCCCGGAACTGCGATGGCCAGAACCGTTTCTGCATGATCAAACACAGAAAAACCGCAATCACCTACACCAATCAATGAGCTTTGTAAATGCGCTATTTTATTGGGGAAACTGTGTAAAGGAAATTTCAGGTTGGCCAGCTTCATTCCGAAACGGATATCCGGTTTGTCATTTCCATACTGCCACATGGCTTCTTCCCAACTCATTCTTTCTATATACTCTGTATAGTCAATCCCTTTTACATCTTTGAATATCCGTTTGATCAGGTTCTCAAACATCAAGAGAATATCTTCCTGTTCAACAAACGACATTTCGCAATCGATCTGGGTAAATTCCGGTTGTCTGTCGGCACGCAAATCCTCATCCCGAAAACATTTTACAATCTGGTAATAGCGGTCATAGCCACTTACCATCAATAATTGTTTAAACGTTTGAGGAGACTGTGGCAGTGCATAAAACTGACCAGCATTCATTCTGGATGGTACTACAAAATCTCTTGCGCCTTCCGGAGTTGATTTAATCAGGAAAGGCGTTTCAATATCCATGAACTGGTTCTCATGTAAATAATTTCTGGCAGACCTGTTTACAGCATATCGTAATTCCAGGTTTTTCTTTACTGCATTTCTGCGTAAATCCAGGAAACGATATTTCATTCGCAAATCATCACCTCCATCGGTATCGTCCTGTATGGTAAAAGGAGGGACAGCTGATTTATTCAGTATTTTATAAGACGTAACGTTTATTTCAATATCTCCGGTACTGATATTAGCGTTTTTATTACTTCTTTCAGATACAATTCCGGTAGCCTGTATCACAAACTCTCTTCCCAAAGGGGAAGCATCCAGCTCAGCATTCAGGCTCTCTCCAAATAATAATTGGGTAATCCCATAACGGTCACGAAGGTCAACAAAAGTAATGGCCCCGAATTTACGGATGGTCTGAACCCAACCCGCCAGGGTAACTTGTTTGGTAATGTCACTAATTTTCAATTCTCCACAGGTGTGCGAACGATACATACGATTTCTGATTTCAATAGTTAATCCGGAGCGCCAGCCATCTGATTCTGGATGGTTTGCATTCCGGCGGCAAATATAAATGAATTGGCCCAAGCGGCTTTATTTGGATCATTTTGGCAAGGAAAAGGGTGAAAAACTCTGAATTTGGTTCATATTTGTATCTATGACGAATCAGCCGGTTTCTAAAAAAGCCAACCGAATAGCGGTAGCCTGCTTTTTTTTCATTGCCGGAATCAGTTTTGCCAGCTGGGCAAGCCGTATCCCGGATATCAAAGCGAAACTACATTTAAGTGATGCAGCTTTGGGGGGCGTTTTATTTGCATTACCAGTGGGTTCTATGATCAGTTTACCCCTTTCAGGCTGGTTAGTAGCAAAATATGGTAGTAAACGGATGGTTACCATCGCAGTCACCTGTTATCCATTGATTTTGATACTGATTGGTACAACCGTTAGTATCTGGCAATTGGTTTCTGTATTATTAGTATTTGGATTATTTGGAAACCTCTGTAATATCTCTGTAAATACACAGGCAATTGGTGTGCAGGCATCCTATGGTCGTTCTATCATGGCTACATTTCATGGTATCTGGAGTATGGCCGGTTTTACAGGTGCAGCTATTGGTACTTTCCTGGTATCCAAAGACCTTTCACCTTTCTATCATTTTGCGATTATCTGGCTTGCCTGTCTTGTTTTATTAGTATCCATTCAACGTTTTGCTCTCGCAAAAGATCATGGACATGAGAGTCAACAGGTTTTTGTAAGACCAGATAGTGCATTAATGAAACTTGGACTGATCGCATTCAGCTGTATGGTATGCGAAGGAACCATGTTTGATTGGAGTGGGGTTTATTTCCAAAAAGTAGTTGCAGCCCCCAAAGAACTGATAACCCTAGGCTATGCTGCTTTTATGGGCACCATGGCTTCCGGCAGATTTATCGGCGATTTTATGGTTACCAGATTCGGCAGCCGTAAAGTATTGGAAGCAAGTGGCATACTTATCACAACCGGATTATTGATTGCTGTTCTCTTTCCAACCATTATACTTGCCACAATCGGCTTTCTATTTGTTGGTTTCGGAGTATCCTCAGTAATCCCCCTTGTGTATAGTGCTGCAGGAAAATCCAAAACTATGTCGCCCGGAATGGCCCTCGCAGCCGTATCCACCATTGGTTTTTTCGGATTCCTGATGGGTCCCCCATTAATCGGCCTGATCGCCCAGGCCTTCAGCCTCCGCTGGTCATTCACACTGATAGCGGTTTTAGGATTTGGGACTACTTTGCTTGCGGCGAGAGTGAAAACTTTTTAATTTGAAAATATGGCAATTTGAAAATGGTTATGATTTCTACATTAGTATTACTTCATTTCTAATATGAAACACTGACAAAAAATTTTCAAATTTTCAAATTGCTACATTTTCAAATTAACTAATTACATGTGGCACAAACCTGCTCACATTATCCGTAATCAAACTATCTGATTCTCTAATGCCCATGCCAGCGGGTTGTTGTCCGATTACCCAGCTGCCGATTACAGGATAATGGTTGGAATAATTGGGAAGGGTAAATAGATCCTGGTAGATATATCCTTCTGCTCCATAACTTCCTTCTGTTTTCTGGAGAGAAATATTTTTCATGACCATATCAATATTGGCGCCTTCTCGGGAGAGGATGGGTTTCTTGACATAGTCGGTTAATTTACCTTCTTCAAAATACGCAGGTAATAGATAAGGACAATCCGGGTATAATTCCCAGAGTATGGGTAAGATGGCTTTGTTGGATAAGATCATCTTCCAGGCAGGCTCAATCCAGAATGCCTGGTTAACATCATTCGGAATATTTTTTCCGAAATCATCATTTACCAGCCATTCCCAGGGATAGAGTTTGAATATATTTTTAACGGGTTGATCTTCCAGGTCAAGGAACTGGTTATTGACCGAATCCCAACCAATATCATCTATAAACAAGAGTTTTGTTTCAAGTCCGGCCTGTATCGCACAATCCCGCATATACTCGGTATTGGTAAGGTCTTCCAGCGTTTCTTTCAAACAACTAAAATGAACTGGTCCGGCATGCAAATAATTCTGTAAGTATTTCCAATAAGCAATCAGCTTTTCATGGATACTATTGAATTGATCCTTTGTCTTATCAAAATCCTGTAACCAGAACCATTGTACAATCCCCGCTTCATATAAGCTGGTAGGTGTATCGGCATTGAATTCGAGTAGTTTTACCTGTCCGTTTTTATAGCAAAGATCAAACCGACCATAAATAGCAGGGTGGTCATTATTCCAGCTATTTTCTATTTGTGGTATCACCCATTCAGGGATACCAAATTGGGAATACAGGTGATTATCTATTACATGTTGAACAGCACCGAGACAAAGATCCCAGAGTTCAGCGGTGGCTTTTTCAATAAACAGAATTTCATTCATTTCCATTTCATAATAAACAGACTCATCCCAATAAGGAACCGTTGTAGTATGAAATCCAAAACCCAAAGCTTCTACTGCCGATTGCCAGTTATTCCTGGGGACAGTGGTTATTCTTTTCATGTGATACTTTCATTAAGAAATCAATTAAATAATAGTGGGAACTTAGTGTATCTAGCTGCTTACACTAAACCCACTTCTCCCAAATCCACCACGACTCACGGCCGTTTTGAATCCATTGGTACCCAGGTTAGAGAAGGCACTGATTCCACCAGAATAGTATCCGGCTCTTTGGTAACCGCCATTATAATAATTACCATAGGGTCGGAAAGCATAGTACCAGAGAAGGGCATTACCCATGCCGCCGCCACCATAATAATGATGAACCGTTGTATAGGGTGCAGTGGTATCACTTCTTAAGTGTACCTGGTTATTTTCTTCCCAATCTTTTTTCGGTGTATTACAGGCAGCTAACGCTGCGGTGATCAATACCAGTTCAATATATTTGGATTTTTTCATCTGTTCTTGTTTTACTTTACTGTGATAAAAATCTCATAATCTTTTTTCACATGCACATTTTTGGTATCTCCATCTGCATTTTCTGCAGTTGTATTTATTTTTCCGAGAGAGGGTAATGTATCCCTGTAAAAAATAGTTTTTACTTCATGGTTATCAGCCCAAACTTTATGCGATGTGATTAATATATCGTGCAGACTATCCAGGTGTTCAACCTGAACAGCTGTTTCAATCGATCCTGATTTATTGACTGATTGTGTAATGTCTTCATTCTGCTTGTCTTCGCAGGAAAAAAGAAAAAACAAAGCGGCGGCTCCCAGTATCGCTAATACGATAGGTTTCATGTTTTTATTCATAAATAGGTAATTTCAAAATGGTTAATACGGTTCCGTTACCGCTTATTTGCGGATGACTGAAAGATAAATATTATCGTGAATGTAATCAGAATACCCGAAGGTAATTTCATTGATTACGATTAACGAAAAATATCTTTATCTGAATGTTTACGGAACAAAAGGGTTAAAAGCCCGGTGGTTTAATATGCTGGCGAAAACGAAAGAGCAGGTAGTCGAGCAAAAGGTTCATATTACATGGGAGCGAGGCTCCATTTACTTTGATCCCATAAAGATATATCTATCGGTAGCGCATTAAAAAGGCTAACAGGGTTAAACGGGACTTGCGGTTTCACCAGTGGTAAATGCTATCTGATGAGCGGTAAAAACAAATTTTTTTGCAATTTTTTGCTACATGGTTTCAAGTTCGTTTTTATGTAAGGGCTTCCAGTATACATAATAGAAGGCCAGAATCAGTAAACCTATGCCAAAAGGTATAATAGCCAGGTGTTTATAGGTATAATGGGTGAACAAAGGTTTTGTATCAAAACCGGCAAATTCACTGATCATCCAATAAGAGTTGGCGCTGATCCAGATGGTTATTGCAACATTGTGGCAGAGTTCAGAAACAAATTGCCGGGTTCTCCATGCAATCACAATAGAAATAATCAGGGTTGGGAAAATCATGGCAATGCCCAGTGGGCGCCATACCATACACCAGGAGATATCCTTAAGCAACCAAAACACGATATGCAGGTTTTCCATTTTACGGTAACTGAGCGGAATACTATAAGCAGTTTCCGTAGGTGCAGGAGATTTTGTAGCCATGATGATTATTTAGTAGCTGGTTAATTTGAGATGTCAACTGACTAAAAATAAGGAAAACACTATTTCCTGCCGCTCAAAATTTTGGAAAACCTCCTTACATCAACCTGGGGAGTTAGTGAGGAACCATTGACCAGGTAATTTGCAAACTCATGTGAGAAATAAGGGGTCAGAGAACATCCCTTTGTACCCATGCCATTAAAAATACCTACAGATTCCATTACAGGATGCAAACCTACAAATGGTCGGCGCTCCATATTGGCTGGTCTTTCCGATGCAATATGATCCACTATGTCAAAAGGTAGTTTTAACCAGTGATGCAATTGGTACTCCACTTTTTTGCGAAAATCGGGACTGGGTTGTATATCAGTAAAATCCCATTCATAGGTGGAGCCAATCCAAAAAAAATCCTCCTGCCAGGGAACAATATTGATTCCCTGTTTGAAAATATGGTTTCGGGGTAATCCGGGTATTTTGGCTATGATAGCCTGACCTTTGTTCCGCGCATAGGGTAGCATTTGAAAATAAGGATTACTAAAACCGGCAACACCATCACAAAAAATAATTTTATCAGCGATGATATTTTTATAGATCACCTGCTCATTCGAAATGGTACAATCTTCCAAATGAAATCTTTCTTCAAACAATAATCCTTTTTCTGATAATTTTTGCCGCCATTTCTTAAGAAGTAAATTGATATCAATCAGCCAGCAGGGATTAATTTCCCCAATGCTAAAATCGTAAGTAAAATATTGTTTCCATTGATCTGCATTCTCTGGAAAACGCAGGTACTCTTTTTCTATAGGCTGTCTTTCCGTAAAAGCCAATACCATTTGCGGAGTCGGATGAAAATCCAGGATATTACATTGCTCAACCAAATCAACCCCCAATTCATTTCCAAAATCAGTATACGCTTTTACTGCGAAATGCATTACTTTCTCAATCTCCCAGGTCCTCACCATTCTTCTCCCGGTAATCGGGTTGATAACACCGCTGGCCACTTTCGATGAAGAAAATGGCTGGTTCTCATCAATCACCAATATTTTTTTTCCAGCCCGATACAAATCCCTGCTGAGAAAGCTGCCCGTAATTCCCTGGCCGATGATTAGGTAGTCGATATTTTTTGGTTGTTGGGTCATGGGAATGTTGGCTTTTGGCTTTTGGCTTTTGGCTTTTGGCTTTTGGCTTTTGGCTTTTGGCTTTTGATCTATCGCCATCTGCAAAAATCGGGAAACTATTCAGAATTGCCATTTTTATGATGGATATAACCCATCACAAATTGAAAACAATCATCAGCCAACTACCAATAGCTAACAGCTATTCATTTGCAACCCTAATCTTCCGCCCCTCGGAATGCCCAATAAATTCAGGAGCATACATGCATTGAATGGTTGCAAGACCAACGGAAAAAACTCCGGTATGGGTGATGAATACCGGGTATTCAAATACATAATTGCCTTTGGGCAGATGACTTATAAAAAAATCAGTACTGGCATCTTTTGTACTTTCATAATAGCCGAATTCAGAACTCCATTTGTATCCACTTAATACATTTACGGGTTCCATACTGGAGGCACGGGTATCTTTCAGGTGAACATAATCCAGCTCTCTGTCACTATGTATTTCCATTCTTATGATTAACTTATCGCCGGGTTTTACTTCTTCATTTTCTTTCAATGGATACAGTAATTTGCCCTTATCTGTATTTTTTTCAATGAATAATTTCTTCTGAATGGATAAAGGACTGGTTACTGCTTTCAGTTTATCCATATCCTCAAAATACTGCCAATAAACAGCACCCCATGATGGTGAACTGGTGTTTGTATTTATGGGGTTACCTGCAGTAGTGGTAAGTTGTATATTTCCCATTTCAGAGCTAACCTGAGAGCCATTAATTCTTTTTTTCAAGTAACCGGTTCCTGCTTCTGAAATTTCATCTGTACTATTGATGGTATAGTTACCAAGTCGGATACTCACTGTTTGATTTGCCTGTAGCCAGTCTGAACCATTTAGCAAAAGCGCATAAACAGCATCAGCAGTTGCCGGACTTGTTTTCCAGTTATTGGTTTGTTTATTTAGTAATAACCAGGTCCTGATTGCATTAATTTGTTGGGTGAGAATATTTTTTGTTTCTGGTTGAATAATTTCCGCCAATAAATCAATCATCATACTCTGGTGTTCAATAGGAGAGGGATACCAATAAACTGTATAAGCCGATTTCCAATACATACCTATTTTGGGATCGTTGACGGCATTCTCCAGTATGGCAGGCAAGATTTTATCGGATACTATTTTTTGGTCTCTGTTACGCCAAAATGCTATTCCCAATTCAGCCCGTAGATAGTTTTTTTGTTTGACCCAATATTGTTTGCCCTGTTGGTAAAAATAATGATAGGCTTTTGATGAATTAACGGGTATGTCACCAAAGAAACTCCGCATATATAAATAACTGATCTGTTCAGGACTGATTTGCTCCAGAATGGTGTCTTTTTTTTGTTTCAAAATCAATTCATAGTCTTCGGTTAATTTCTCATCGAGGTATTGGATGGCTTTTGTTATGATCGGTTTTAGTTGGTTAGCGACAGCAGGGCTAATTGCGTTGATCCGTATCAGTTTACCAATTCCTGTAAGAATATAATTCGTCATGTATCTGTCTGCATTACCTCCAGGAAACCATGGAAAAGCACCATTGAATAATTGTATCTGACTAAGTCTTTTTACCCATTCATTGGTTTGATTTCTTAGTCTTGACTGATCAAACAATAAACCGATATTTTTCCTCTGTTCCGATTCAGATACTGCCTGCAATACCCAGGGAGTTTCTTCTAATAGTAATTGCTTTAGTTCGTTATTTTTCTCCAGATTGCTTTGAAGAGAAGAACTATCTTTTTTCCAATACTCTAATACGGTTTTGAGTAAAGGTTGTTTGTTTACAATATATGCCGCAAGTGAATTGGCATAGAACCGGTTAAAAATCTCTTCGGAGGATTCATGTGTTGACTCCATTAGATAAGGAAGCGCCTTAACTGCATTCCATATTGGGTTCGAAGTATATTCTACTGTTATCGATTCATGGGTCAGGGTTTCACTGTTGGCATGTAATAATCCTGGAAATGTGAATTGGAGGGTAGTATCATTTGGTGAGAACATGGGAACGCTTTCCGTAACCAATACACGGTTGGTAAGCACTGGAACCGTATTTTCTTCACCATCACTCACTGAGCCTGCTTTTGCTACCAATCGCCAGGTAATTGGGCGATTAAAACTGAATGGAATCTGTATCGGAAATTTTACCGGAAAACTCTTACCAGCTTCCACAGTAAAATATTGAGAAGGAAATACATTTTGAAACCATCCATCTACCGAAACCCGTTTATCTTCTCCATCAAATAATTCTAAAGTAACCTGCCCGGTAATTTCCTGGTCAGTAAGGTTACTTATTTTACCACTGAATTCCATATTATCCCCTTCACGCATAAATCTGGGGGCATTGGCCTGCACCATTAGTTTTTTCCGGGAAAGAATTGTTTCCGATTGGTAACCCATTGCCAGGTCTTTGGTATGGGCAAAACTCATCCATTTCCATTGGGTAACGGCATCGGGCATGGTAAAGCTAAATGTATATTTTCCTGTTGAGTCTGCATAAAGTGCCGGAAAGAAAAAAGCTGTTTCAGCAAAATTTTTTCTAACCTGCACAGGCTGATCCTTTCTGGTGGTGATAATAATCGCTCCATTGGCAGCTTTGGTTCCATATAAGGCAACTGCCTTAGTATTGTTCAATACTTCCATAGAAAGAATATCATCTACCTTTATTCCATTTAAATCATCACTCATTTTTCCATCAATAACGTATAATGGTATGCCATTCGTTTGATTTAGATTATTCCCTCTTAGCGCAACACCTGATGCATCGTTTCCATACCCCAGATATATTTTACTATAGTCGTTTGAATAATCCTGTGCAACAAGATCTTTTTTTCTTGCCCCCCCATATCCAGTAACTACCACTTCGTGCATAAGTTCATTTGATCTATCCAGTGATACATTTAATAATACTGTGGAATCATTTATCCATTTTGCTATCCTTTTATTCCATATATCTTTTCCAGATGCAGCCAGGTGATCATAACTATCTATTCTATGATGATCAGATAAAAAAACACCATAATTATTAAATGAGCGGGTAGCTGAAAAATTCAGATAGCCGGTAAATTGGGTTGTGTAATACTGATTTACCCATAGATAGGGTACCTGCCATTTTTGCAATTGAAATTGATCTAATGATGCATCATACATACTGGTAAGTAATTCTACAGCGGCGATTTCACCCTTAGCACCCTGTACTGTAACACTCCATGTTTCTTGAGAGCCGGGCTCTACCTGATTTCGATAACTGGCATAATTAATCGTCAGCATTTTGTTACTCCACGGAATATTGACAAAATATTGATGTGTATATAAACGATTATCGTATATATAGGCTTCATTAATAAATACACTTCCCCGATCAGTTTCGGATGGAGTAAAATCAATAGTATGTATGCCGGCTTCCTGGTAACGATAATCATAGCCAGCTGTTTTTAATTGCGGTCTATCTGTTTTACTAATGACAAAAATATTACTGATAGCTGTTCCAGTAAGAAAGCTGGCGATCTGCTGTGGTTCAACCTGGTTATTCAGCGTGTAATTAAACTGGGTTTGCTGGTAGGGCAATTGGCCGTTTTTTTGACTGAATAGCTGAATAGATAATTCCTGTTTTACCTCCTCTCCATATTTGTCTTTGCAACTTACTTCCAGCTTATAAAAGCCTGCTTTTAGAATTCCTTCAGGAAGGGTATATATTTCGCTCTCTCCCGTATTTACACTGGTTACAAGTATCGCGCTATCAACTGGCCAGGTTTGTATATTGGTTTCATTATCATATTCATCTGTAGGGAAGGCATTGATAAAATCTTTTTCTGAGAGTATAAATTGATCGGGCCTTTGCCAGTAACGTTTCCTGATCAATCGGGAAGGAGCATGTAGTGGAGAAATTTTCAACAAGACTTTTGCTGCTTCTTTATTGTTACTTAAATTGCGGGTACCAACGATTATTTTTTTCAAACTATCAATTTCACTTACTTCCGGAGCTGTGATTAACAATTGTAAAGAGCTGAAGCCGGTAGTGACGTTTGTGGATGCGCTTCGAGTTTCACCATTGATATCTGTTATATCTGCCTGAATATTGAAATCAAAAAACGGGCTTCCTGTATGATCAATGATATCATCTGCATTAGCAAGAAATCGGATATGAAATTTGCCCTCAGCGTCAGTGAATAATTCGCCATGGCTAATCTCTCGATTTCTGACAGATAAAGGCAAATTTGCTAGACTCCTTTTATAGGTATACCGTATGTTTCTGGTAACTTGGAAATTTAGTTTAGCATTGGTAACCGGGTTACCTGAATAAGCCAATGCTTTGCCATAAACATCAATCGAGTCATTCAGTTTATAGGCTCCTTTGGGTTGATCAAAACTTACTATAAATCCGGGTCGTTTGTATTGTTCAACTGAAAAACTGGCTTCTCCCCGTTTAAATAAACTGGTACTAATATTAAATCTGCCAGTAAGTTGGTTTTCAGGCAATTGAAACTTTCCATTGAATGAGCCAAAACTATTCAAGGCAAATCGCAACGAATCAATCGGTTGATTATTTACATTTCTCAGGTACACCCAACCTGAATCATTACTCGCAATAAGTTTGCTAAGTTTTGTATGGTAGTCTTGGGTAACTGAAATCCCTTTAAAATGAACAGTTTGCCCGGGTCTGTAAATGGAGCGGTCGGTAAAATAAAAAACAGTCGCATTATTTTTTTCAAATGTTTCAGGGTCGCCTGGTTCAGAACTATTCGATAAGAAACCATATTCACTTTCCTTAAGGAATAGTTTATCAGTTTTGGTTTCGAAAAGGAAACAGTAAGAAATATTATTATCTGGGATAAATTTGAAATAGCCATTTTTATCGGTAATACAACTGGTTATTTTATGGAAACTAATTTTCTTGGTAAAATAATTATTTATCTGAGAGTATACAGTCACTTTTACATCTTTCAACGGTTTTCCATCATTCCTGCTAAGTACAAAATAATCATTATTGTTTTTAATATAACTGATACCAGAAACAGAAAATAGTTGGATACAAAGTTTGTCATTGGGTTCATTGAATGCAGCACCACTACTACAGAGCAAAGCATATTCTCCATCAGGTAAGCCTTCCATTTTTAATTCTGCATTATGTAACTGGTGATCAGTATTGGAGGGTAAAAATTGAATTAGTGATCTGTAAACCGGCAGGGCACCCAATTCTGCCCACTTTTTTGATTCTGTTAACGGCTTCTCTAAATTATATAAATGGTTATATAAAGAATCGTTTCCGTCTATCCGTATAATCCGACCATATAAAGTATCCGTATTACGATAAGTAAGCAATACCCTGAATGGTTTTGCCGGAATATTTACTTTTTCTGTTTGAGTGCTGAGTTGTTTGGCATTAATAATAGATAAAAGGGAATGCATATCAATCATTCCCGGGTTTTTTTCCGGAAATATTTTCGATGCTTGTTTAATCAGTAGGTTCGCATTTTCATAACTAAATCTATGCGTGGTATCTCCAAAAGGTTGGTAGGTTTTTGCTTCCTCCATAAATAGTCTTGTCAGCAGATACCAGGCCCTTGACGCAGTTGGCTCGTTACTGTATCTGCTTTTTATATCCTCCAATGTTTTTTGGCAAATAGTAGTTTTCCCTTCAAAAATCCCTACCCCATAAACCCATTCTATCCTGTCCAAGTCAATCTGGAGAAAGACCGATTTATTTTCATCATTTTTATGAGCCGAAAGCCATTGTTGAAATAATCCTAATGCCTTCCATTGCAACGAACTGCTGTCCTTTGTTTCAAAATGATTGGCTATAAAAATATCCGATTTTGCCAATGCGTTTTTATCGGCAATAGAGAAGGCATTGACAGGCCTGGTAGTATATTTATCAGAATACGTAAAATAATCCAGTGCCTCATGCATTAACTGATCATATAAGGTTGATTTTTTTTCTTTTCCGCCGAACGAAATAATAATGTCACTGTATTGGGCAATACTTATTTTTTGCAAAACAACAGGGTTTCTAAGCGACAATAAAAAATAATGAGTGATCGTATCGGTTAACTGTGTGCTGCTCCAAAAATCAATTTCATTTTTTGTTGATTGACTGGTATTTGTTCTTGAAAAGAGCTTGTATTGGTTAAGGCGAAAGTATTGTAAGTATTGTTTGGCAAGCAGAGAATACAGTATTGCTTTTTCTGCAGTATCTCCCGATGTAGAAAGTTCTGCCTGAATTATTTTTATAACGCGGTTAGGGTCATCGGGCATAATTTTTTCTTCCAGAGAAATGCGATACAATAAGCATCTGATCACCTGGTCATGAATACCTGCTGGTTTTACTGTGGCAGACAACTTATTTACTTTATCAAGAGCCGTTTTACTAAGGTCTTCCTGAATAATCAGGGAATCAATTTCCTGCCATTGCTTTCCAAAACGGATATCTCTGTTTTGTGCCTTTAACAAAACGGATAAACTTAATAATAATAAGAGCAGGCAATTTCGGAATACCATAGATCAGTTTTTAGAAGGCATAGGTTATTGTGATTTCTCTCTGATGCAAACTTGCTGATTTATTCACAAAATTTACCTATCTGGTCAAAAGAATCTGGTTGAATAACGGGCATAAAAAATCCCGGTCTTTTGGAACCGGGACTCTTTTATAAAATAAGGCTTATTTTTTTAAGATTCTTGCCATGGTTTTGCCAATATCAGCCGGACTGGCCACAACTTCTATTCCGCATTCAGACATGATCTTCATTTTAGCGGCTGCCGTATCATCTGCTCCCCCAATAATGGCACCTGCATGACCCATACGACGACCGGGAGGGGCTGTTTGACCGGCAATGAACCCAACAACCGGTTTGGTCTTATTATCTTTGATCCATCTGGCAGCATCTGCTTCCATGCTACCACCAATTTCTCCAATCATGATAATACCATCTGTTTCCGGATCGTTCATCAGTAATTCCACTGCTTCTTTGGTGGGGGTTCCGATAATTGGGTCTCCGCCAATTCCGATAGCTGTGCTGATACCCAAACCAGCTTTCACCACCTGATCAGCCGCTTCATAAGTAAGGGTTCCGCTTTTTGAAACAATTCCTATACGACCGGGTTTGAAGATAAAACCTGGCATAATACCCACTTTGGCTTCTCCGGCTGTGATTACGCCTGGACAGTTCGGTCCAATCAATCGGGTGGATTTGCCCAGTAAATAATTTTTCACTTTTACCATATCCTGAACAGGAATGCCTTCTGTAATACAAACTACCAGGGCAATTCCGGCATCAGTAGCTTCCATAATCGCATCAGCTGCAAAAGCAGGGGGTACAAAAATGATACTTACATTAGCACCGGTTTTAGCAACCGCATCGGCTACAGTATTGAATACGGGCCTGTCCAGGTGCATGGTACCGCCTTTGTTAGGGGTAACGCCACCAACTACATTTGTGCCATATTCAAGCATTTGGGTAGCATGAAAAGTACCCTCTGTACCGGTAAATCCCTGTACAATTACCTTAGAATTTTTGTTTACTAATACTGCCATGACGAATATTTCAATTGTTTGGAAATTCGCGGCAAAAATAGGTGAAAAGAGGCTAGGGTTTGGGGTTTGTTCTTGAAACTTTGGCGTTTTTTGTGTAGAATCTAAGTTTCAGAACCCCAATCTGTGGAAAAATGGATTTCAGGGCTTTTATTTTATCTGCCAAACCAAATTTCTTTCATACGCAGGTTATCAGAAAAAGAGCCAGGAAAATCCCGGCTCTTTGTAATAATAACAGTTGGTTTTTCTGTCAGAGTTTGTAGAATTGTTTGCTGTCTTTTCCATCCTTTGTCAATACTTTGAGGAAATAGGGTCCATGGTATAAGAATCCTGTAGCAATGTTAATGATGGTATTACCCTCTGGTAAAAGCTTTTTAGAACTCCATTTCAGGTTGCCATAAATATCATAGATGGCGATCTCGGCTTCTGCATTTGTATTTTTACTCCACACTGTTAATACCATTTGACTGCTTACGGGATTAGGATTGATGCTGATGATTTTTACATAATCTACAGTTGTTTGCGGAACGGTAGTGGTATCTTTTATAGTAACTTCTTTGCAAACAGATGCTGTACAACCCCTGGCGGTTTGTATTTGTAAACAGGTATTGTAATAGCCCAATGAGTCAAATTGTTTAACAGGGTTGATCACATTCCCGCTAAGCTGGCTACTGTCGCCAAATTGCCATAAACGTTGAACAATACTATCTCCCACCTGTGCCCTACTTAACTCGCTATTATACTGAATCGCTTTCAGGCTGATATTTTCTGTAGTGAACTGTGCTATTGGATTACAGTTAAATGCATTTGGTCCAATGGTAATGGTAGATGCATATTTACTTTCACATCCCATACTTGTTTTGATATACAGGTAAACCTCATATATGCCCGTCTTTGTGTAGGTATGTGATGGGTCAACTGTATTACCGGTCAGAATACTGGTGCTGTCGCCAAATATCCATATCCTGCTGATAATACTATCCTGTGTTACTGAACCTGCTACTGAGCCTGCTTTGGAATTAGCACTGGTAAACCTGGCAGATGCAGCCTGTAATGTATAGCTGAATGCAGCATTACAATTCGTGGGTAGGGGCTGTGGAGTTGGGATGGTATCATGTATAACCACAATAACGGAATACCTGCTTTCACAACCTGCTGCTGTTTTAATAGACAGGTAAACAGTATAGGTTCCGGCTTTTGCAAATACATGGGTATACGTTACACCGCTACCGAAAGCTGCTGTACTGGCATTTGCATCACTGAAATACCAGGCGCGTGAAAGGATACTGTCTGTGGAAGAAGCCGCTACTGAACCCGAACTGTTCAACCGAATAGTATCTCCTTGTAAGGTATAGGTAAAATAGGCCTTACAAGTCGTAGGAATCAGTGTAGGAGGCAGGGTATCTTTTATAATGATAGTAGCCAGGTAACTGCTGGCACATCCCAGTTTTGTTTTAATGGCCAGGTATACGGAATAAGTTCCCGGCTTCGAATAGGTATGGGAAGGATTTATTTGGTTTCCTGTAAGACTGCTTATGGTAGTACTGCTATCACCAAAATACCATGTTCTGCTAAGGATACTGTCGGCTTGGGTTGCTGCAACAGATGCAATGCTGTTAAGGTTTACAGTATACCCTTGAATCGTATAAGTGAAATTGGCTTTACAGGTAGTAGGTATTGGTACGATGGTGTCTTTTATAATTATGGTTGTTGAATATTTACTTACACAACCGGATTTTGTTAGTATAGATAAATAAACAGGATAGGTACCGGGTTTTGCAAAACTATGAGAAGGGTCAATGATATTTCCACCCAAAGTAGTTGTTCCGGTACTATCACTAAAATACCAATTGCGATTGAGAATGCTATCTGTTGCTGATGCAGCAACAGAACCGGCACTATTTAACTTTACTGTATACCCCTGAATAGTGTAACTAAAATACGCTTTACAGGAAGTAGGAATGATATTGATAGGGGTGGTATCTTTTATAATTATGGTTGCTGAATATTTACTTACACAACCGGATTTTGTTAGTATAGATAAATAAACAGGGTAAGTGCCGGGTTTAGCAAAACTATGGGAAGGGTCAATGATATTTCCACCCAGAGTAGTTATTCCGGTACTATCCCCAAAATACCAATTGCGGTTAAGTATACTATCTGTAGCAGAAGTAGCAACAGAACCTGAGCTGTTTAATTTTATAGTATACCCTTGTATGGTATAATTGAAATAGGCTTTGCAGGAAGTGGGAATTGGATTTACAGGGGTAGTATCTTTTATAGTAATGGTTGTAGAATACCTGCTGGCACATCCGGATTTCGTAAGTATGGATAGATAAACTAGATAGGTGCCTGGTTTTGCATAAATATGTGAAGTGGACATATAATTGCCATTGAGAATGGGCAGATTGGAACTGTCACCAAAATACCAGCTTCTGCTAATAATACTATCTAAAGAAGAAGCAGCCAGCGAGCCTGAACTGTTAACCAATAAAGTGTAACCCTGTAAACTATAGGTGAATATTGCTTTACAATTGGTAGGCACGGGGGGGATTGTAGTGGTATCTTTTACCGTAACGGAACTGGAATATTTACTGGTACAACCAGATTTAGTAAGGATAGACAGGTAAACCATATATACACCCGGTTTACTAAATGTGTAAACAGGGTTAATCGTATTTCCACCTAGTGTAACAGTAGCCCCTGTACTATCTCCGAAATACCAGTTCCTGGTAAGAATACTATCTGTTGAAGTTGCAGCAACAGAAGCCGCACTGTTTAAAGAAATACGATATCCTTGTAAAGTATACGTAAAACTGGCTTTGCAGGCAGTTGGTGTTTGGGGAGGATTGGGTATACTATCATGCGTGATAACAGTTGTGCAATAATTACTTTGACAACCACTGGAAGTTTGGATAGTCAAACAGGCTGTATAGGTTCCGGGCTTACTGTAATTATGGGAAAGAACAATCTGATTACCGGTAACGGGTGCCGAACTGTCGCCAAATACCCAAACCCGACTGATAATACTATCTCCTGTAGCTGCTAATGACCCAGTGCTGTTAAATAGTGCTCCAATAGGAATATTCGGACTGGTTCCCGGTACCGGTGGGTTTACCTGGAATGAGAATGAAGCATAACATTTTGCAACCGTAGTTGGTGCACATATTGTGAAATTACTTTCAATAATATTGGAAATGGTTGTTAACGAGGGCTGATTAATAATGGTTTTTCCAGTGCAATCTTCTACAGCAATGGAAAGCGATCGGATATCACCATTACAACTAACTGTATCAATATAATACCCATTGGGGTTTGTTAGTTTTGTATGAGATACCAGACAGGCTTGACTGGTACTGTCTGTATAAATTCTTACTGTTTTATTAGCAACTGCTTTATTATTGGCATCAACTACATATCCTTTAATAATAAGTGTATTACCGAATATTACGGTTTGAAGAAGCAGGCAGAAAACAATAAAAATGTAGCGTAATTTTTTTTTCATGGCGCACAGGTTTGTACATCTTAGATACCGGGTGTTTAACTGATGCAGCCTGTAATTGGTCGTTTTTTTAACATTTTGTTGGAGACTGTCCCCAAAAGGGACCGGGTGATTTAGAAAATGGTCTGATCGGGGAGATTTGAAAATCAGGTCGTTTTTTAATAAGCTTTCGTCAATTTGGCCGCCAATCCCTACTTTTGCGCCTGCCTTTTAGTGGCAATAAATAAAAAATATAGTTATGGCAAGTACATCCGACATCAGCCGTGGTATGATCCTGAAATTAGACGGCAGCTTATATTCAGTAGTGGAATTTGGAGAAAATAAAACCGCCAGGGCGGCAGCTAAGGTGTGGGCAAAGCTAAAAGGCGTTGATAACAAGCGCTCTATAGAAAAGACCTGGAACAGTGGTGAAAACATTTTCCCGGTTCGTGTAGAAAAGAAAGCATTCCAGTTCTTGTACAAAGATGATAGTGGCTTCAATCTAATGAATAATGAGACTTTCGAACAGATTGCGCTGGCGGAAGAAATGATCGATGCTCCCCAATTCCTGAAAGACGGATCGGAAGTATTTGTTTTTATCAATGCAGAAACCGAACAGCCTATTGGTGCCGAATTACCTGAAAAAATTGTCGTTAAAATCACTTATTGTGAGCCAGGCCTTAGAGGCGATACCGCTACCCGTGCTTTGAAAGCAGCTACTGTAGAAACAGGAGCAACCGTAATGGTACCCTTATTTGTAGAAGATGGTGAATTGATCCGTGTGAATACAAAAGATGGCTCTTATGTAGAAAGGGTAAAAGAAGGCAAAGACTAATAAGCCCCCCATTATAGATGATATTTGCGAATGGCCGTTCTTCTGGAGGGCCATTCGCATATAAAAGCTATTTTTCGGGTATAAAAAAATGTGGGTAAATTGAATTTCCCAATTTCAAAGAAAATCCCCTTTTTTATCAAAAAAAGGCTATTTTGCCCCCCTATTTGACCAAATTTTACTGTTTTTACCCCTAAAATTGCCATTTATGGACTTAAAGCAAATTCACGAATTGATCAAAATCATCAATAAAAGTAATATTGGTGAGATTAGTATAGAAGACAAAGATGGTAAGGTAACCATAAAGCAAAAAGAAGAACCGGTTGTAACAGTAGCCGCCACGGTACCACAATTGTATACTACGGCTCCACAACAAGCACTTCCTTCTACACCTCCACCCGCAACCATCGCCTCTCCGGCACCAGCAGCACCCAAAGCAGATAACTTGATTACCATCAAAAGCCCAATGATAGGCACTTTTTACCGCAGACCTTCTCCCGATAAACCCATACTGGCCGAGATCGGAACTGAAATCACACCGGGTAAAGTGGTTTGTATTATTGAAGCCATGAAACTTTTTAATGAAATTGAAAGTGAGATCAGCGGTACTATCGTAAAAGTATTGGTAGATGATGCAAGTCCTGTTGAATACGATCAACCCCTGTTTCTTGTTGAGCCTGCATAGATAATTTGAAAACCTGTTAATTTATCCCGAACACTCGGGATGAAAACCATCATTTATTTTCAAATTTTCAAATTTTCAAATTTTCAAATTGAATTAAATGTTTAAAAAGATATTGATTGCGAACAGAGGTGAAATCGCTTTAAGGGTAATCCGTACCTGCCGTGAAATGGGCATTAAAACAGTAGCGGTTTATTCTACAGCCGATAAGGATAGTCTGCATGTAAAATTTGCCGATGAAGCAGTTTGTATTGGTAAGCCTGCCAGTTTAGACTCTTATCTCAATATTCCACATATTATGGCTGCTGCTGAAATTACCAATGCCGATGCAGTACATCCAGGCTATGGATTTTTGGCAGAAAATGCAAAATTTTCACAGATATGCGCTGATCATGGAATTAAATTTATCGGACCAACTCCGGAAATGATCAACAAGATGGGAGATAAGATCACGGCTAAAGAAACCATGATTAAAGCAGGAGTACCCGTTGTTCCCGGTGGTCAGGGATTATTGGAAAGTGTAGAGCAAACAAAAGAACTCGCAAAAGTAGTAGGCTATCCGGTAATTCTGAAAGCTACAGCCGGTGGTGGTGGAAAAGGTATGCGTGTGGTTTGGGAAGAATCTGAAATCGAGAAAGCCTATACCACAGCAAAAATAGAAGCGGCAGCCTCTTTTAAAAACGACGGAATCTATATGGAGAAATTCGTGGAAGAGCCACGACATATTGAAATACAGGTTGCCGGCGATCAATATGGAAATGTTTGTCACCTGAGTGAAAGAGATTGCTCTATTCAGCGCAGGCACCAGAAACTGGTAGAAGAATCTCCTTCTCCGTTTATGACTCCTGAATTAAGACAGAAAATGGGGGAAGCAGCTATCAAAGCTGCATCGGCCATCAATTATGAAAGTGTAGGAACCATTGAATTTTTGGTAGATAAGCATCGCAATTTCTATTTCATGGAAATGAATACACGTATCCAGGTAGAACATTGTGTAACGGAAGAAGTGGTAAGCTTTGACCTGATCAAAGAGCAAATCAAAATAGCGATGGGTGAAAGAATTTCCGGAAAAAATTATGAACCCCAGATGCATGCCATCGAGTGCCGCATCAATGCCGAAGATCCATACAATGATTTTCGTCCTTCACCAGGTAAGATCACCGTATTGCACACACCAGGTGGTCATGGGGTGAGGGTGGATAGTCATGTGTATGCTGGCTATATAATCCCTCCTTATTATGATTCAATGATTGGAAAACTGATTACTGTTGCACAAACCCGCGAAGAAGCGATTGATACCATGTATCGTGCCTTAAGCGAATATGTGATTGAAGGCGTAAAAACCACAATCCCTTTTCATTTGCAATTGATGAAAAATGAAGATTTCAGGAAAGGTAATTTTACGACTAAGTTTTTGGAATCATTCAAAATGAAATAAGAAATATTTATTGAGCTATAATCATAAAAAAACCTCATCAAATTTGATGAGGTTTTTTTATGTAGAAGCGAGTAAACATTATTTACCACCACCACCTCCGCCGCCGGGACGACCACCGCCACGCGCAGGAATAGTTTCAATTACTTTCTTTGCAAGATCAGCACCCAACGCTTTTTCTAATCTTTTGTTTCTTGCATCGGTAAATGTTTTCATTGCATCTTGACGTTGCTCCGGGGTCATGTCTTGAAAGTTACCCATAGCCGGTCTGTCAGACAAAATAGCAACAGCTGAATCCTGTTGAACAGCAGTAAGATTCAATGGTTTCAGTCTTTCAATCAATTGAGCTTTACGCTCTTCAGGTGTCATACGCTGACCACCACCTTGTGCCATAACATGTGACATAGAGCAGCAGATAACTACTGTTAATAAGGCAAGTACTTTTTTCATAGTTGTTTTTTTATTTGTAGATAGAAAATTAAGGTTTTTGGTTATCTGTATTTATTTTTTTCGGTAGATAAGCGTATAAATTCGGCATTTTACTGTTATTTTTTGATGAATGGCCAAAAAAAAGCCCTGTTCCTAAATAGATAACAGGGCTAAAATCGATTTTTTACCGATTACCTTAAGAACAGCATCTCACGGTATTTAGGCAAGGTCCAGAACTCATCATCTACCAGATGTTCCAGTTTGTCTACATGGTAACGGATATCGTCAAAGAAAGCAGATTTGATCTGGCTTTCATACGCAATTGCTTTTGTGCGGGTATCGCCGATATTGTTAACCACTTTTCTTTCTTCAACCATGGCATGCACTTTTGAATGAATTACCTGTACATGGTCGCTTACTGATTTGAGTATCTCAAGCTGACTTTTATAAGCTGATTCAGGCAAACCCGCTGCTTTTAAGCCATTCACATTCTCCAGTAAAGCATTCTGGTATTTAATTGCCGCAGGTATGATATGGTTGATGGCAAGATCACCCATGATACGTGCTTCGATCTGAACTTTCTTGATATATTTCTCAAGTTCTATTTCGTGCCTGGCTTCTAACTCAGAATGAGAATATACATTGTTTGTTTCAAACAATTTTTTAGCCTTTTCTGAAACCATTGCATCTAATGCAAGTGGAGTCGTTTTCACATTCGGTAAACCACGACGTTCTGCTTCATGGTGCCATTCATCGCTATATCCATCTCCTTCAAACAATACTTTTTTGCTTTCCACAATATATCGTTGAATTACCTGCATAATGGCAATTTCTTTCTTGTCGCCTTTTTCAATCAGGGCATCCACATCCAATTTGAATTTTTTCAGCGTATCAGCCATAATCGTATTCAATACGGTCATGGAAATAGCACAGTTGGCAGAAGAACCTACTGCACGGAATTCAAATTTATTACCTGTAAAAGCAAAAGGAGAAGTACGGTTTCTGTCTGTATTATCCAGCATCAGTTCCGGAATGCTGCGATGCAGGTCAAGTTTCAGTATGGCTTCATCCTGTTCATCGAACTTAGTGCTCACACGTGTTTCCACATCTGATAAAACTTTGGCAAGATATTGTCCCACGAATACAGAAATAATGGCAGGAGGTGCTTCATTAGCCCCTAACCTATGATCATTAGGTGCAGAAGCAATCGCAGCACGCATAATATCTGCATGGTCATGTACCGCTTTAATCGTGTTCACAAAGAAAGTGAGGAACATCAGATTGGTCTTAGGTGTTTTACCCGGGGCCAGCAGGTTTACACCTGTATCTGTTGCCATACTCCAGTTATTGTGTTTTCCACTTCCGTTGATTCCGGCAAATGGTTTTTCGTGCAGCAATACTACCAGGTTGTGACGTTTCGCCACGCGACTCATCACATCCATTAATAAAGTATTGTGGTCAACCGCAATATTAACTTCTTCAAATATCGGGGCACACTCAAATTGAGCAGGAGCTACTTCGTTGTGACGGGTACGTAATGGAATACCCAGTTTATAAGATTCCTGTTCGTAGTCTCTCATGAAAGCGTACACTCTTTCCGGAATAGAACCAAAATAATGGTCTTCTAACTGTTGTCCTTTTGCAGGAGCCGCTCCGTATACGGTGCGACCGCATTGTACCAGATCCGGACGGGCATTGGCCAATCCCTGGTCGATCACAAAATATTCCTGCTCCCAGCCCAGAGTAGCAGTTACTTTAGTAACATTTTTATCAAAATAATTACAAACATCAACAGCAGATTTATTCAAGGCTTCCAATGCTTTAAGCAAAGGAGCTTTGTAATCGAGTGATTCACCTGTATACGAAACAAAGATGGTAGGTATACAAAGTGTTTTGCCCTTGCCAATTTCAATAATAAAGGCAGGGGAAGAAGGATCCCAGGCAGTATACCCTCTTGCTTCAAAAGTAGCCCGTAAGCCACCACTTGGGAAAGAAGAGGCATCTGGTTCCTGTTGAATCAGGGCAGCGCCATCAAATTCTTCTATTGCAGTGCCATCACTTTTCAAAGTAAAGAAGGAATCATGCTTTTCCGCAGTGGTTCCGGTTAGCGGTTGAAACCAGTGAGTAAAGTGGGTAACCCCTTTACTTTCAGCCCAAGCCCTGATGCCATTGGCAATCTGGCTGGCAACACTACGATCAATTTTTTTACCACCCCGTATACTCGTTACAAGGCTTTTATAACCATCATCACTTAAATATTCACGGGCAGTTTTAATGGTAAATACGTTTTCATTAAAAATTCCGGTAACTTTTAAACTGGGCGGAACAGGGGCACCATTGGTTTCATTCGAAATGTTCCCGATAGCATTGAATCGTAAAGACATAG
>Ga0316218_1000271_pt1 | contig 78067 bp, 42 predicted proteins | sample TBH18003metaG_FD_203634 | JGI IMG/M metagenome (GOLD analysis project Ga0316218, IMG submission 203634) | Freshwater microbial communities from Trout Bog Lake, Wisconsin, USA - TBH18003 | ecosystem: Environmental > Aquatic > Freshwater > Lake > Hypolimnion/Profundal zone | place: USA: Wisconsin... | reverse complement strand
ACTGATAGTCGATTTTATCGGGTATAAGCGTTATCAATTGGATACCTTACGGATTACGGATAATAAGAAAAATATACTTGTTAAAACAATCCAGCTAACTGCACTGGGAGAAACCCTTGCTTCTGTAACAGTTACCTCTAAAGCTCCGGTTGTTGAAAATAAAATTGATAAAATTGTTTACAATGCAGCTAACGATATCACTTCACAGGGAGGAGTTGCATTAGACGTATTGAAGAAAGTGCCACAGGTAACTGTAGATATTGATGGTAATGTGGAATTACAGGGAAATAGTAGCATTCGATTCCTGATCAATGGCAAACCATCTAGCGTATTTGGTAATAACCTGGCAGATGCCCTTGCCTCCATCCCGGCCAGCCAGATCAAAAGTATTGAAGCCATTACCAGCCCCGGTGCCAAATATGACGCACAAGGTACAGGAGGTATCATCAACATTATTCTGAAAGACAGTAAAGTACAGGGTTATAATGGAAGTATTAATCTGGGAGTAGGATCAAGGCTTGAAAACGGCTCAGTTAACCTCAATATAAGACACCATAATTTCGGGGTCAATGCTTTTTTTAGCGGGAACGCACAATTAAGCTCACATACACCCATATTACAGGACCGACTTTCAAAAGATACTTCAACAAAACAAAGCACCCACTTAGTACAGAATGGGTATACAGATTTTGACAGAAACGGCTACCAATCTGGAATTGGGTTTGACTGGAGCATATCCAAAAAGGATAACCTTACCGGTTCATTTGGGTATAATCATTTTAGTAACCATAACAGGGGAATTACGAATCAGGAACAGGCAACCATGGATAATAATGGTAACCTGATATCAGATGTATTCAATGCAAGGAATGCAGATAACCATTCACATACTGAGTCATTCGACTGGAGCCTGGATTATAAAAAGAAGTTTGCAAAAGACGGACAAGAACTGGATATTCTTTATTCTAATGGATATGACCGGCCAAATTCAAATTTTGCCCAAACACAAACGTATACCGGACAACCCCTGCCTTTTGCAGGAACCTATAGTAACAATCCTGGAACAGATAAAGAAATCAACCTGTCTATTGACTATACGCATCCTGTTACAGAACATTTTCTTATAGAAACGGGATTGAAAACAGTATGGCAAAATATTTACAGTGTAGCGGATGTGTCATTACTAAATCCTGCAACGAATTCCTATGCAAAAGATCCCACACAGTCTTATCAACTGAATTATGACAGAAAGATATATGCAGCTTATGTATCCACTAATTTTTCTATTGGAAAAATAATCAATATTAAATCGGGACTTCGTTTAGAACATACAGATACAAAAATCGATTTCCCCAATACCCTGATACCTTCTTATAATACGTTGGTGCCATCTATTATTGTATCCCATAATTTCAGTGAAGGGAGAACAATTAAACTGGCGTATACAAACCGGATTGAAAGACCCGATTATCGGGATATTAACCCATTTCTGAACCTGGCAGATCCCTATAATATTACCACTGGTAATCCGCTTTTGCAACCTGAAATTGGGAATAATTTTGAATTGGGTTACAACCAAACATTTGATAACGGAGGGAGTTTGTATTTTTCAATTGTATCCCGGTTTAACTCACATGATATTAAGCCATACACCTTATTTTATCCAACATTTAAGATTGGTGATTCTATCTACAATAATGTATCTGTTGCAACCCGAATGAATGTTGGGTTGGAAAATAGAACTGGTATTAGTATATCTGGGTCACTACCATTGACAAAAAACTTAAATATTCGTACAAATATCTTTGTTTCTAACAGACATGTAGTAAACCAATTAAATGCGAACAGTACAACAGATGGCATAGATGGCCGATTTAATATAAATGCAACTTACCAGCTACCCAAAAATCTTGTTTTAGAAGGCTTTGCAAATTATAATACATCTGTAAACAATATACAGGGAAAGCAGCCTCAATTCTTTGCATATACTGTTGCCTTTCGAAAGTTTTTCCTAAATAAAAAAATGAGTTTCGGTTTTACAGCTACCAATCCATTTAGTCAATACATTCAGCAGGTAACTACAATAACTACCCAAAACTATACATCTTATTATCTACGCCAGGTCCCATACCGCTCATTTGGCATCAGTTTTACCTATAAGTTTGGAAAGCTGGAGTTTAAAAAATCGAAAGAAGAAGATAAAAGTTTCTTAAACAACCCGCCAGGGGTAGATAATTAATTAATTAATAATTATTAATTGGTTAATTATAAATTGCCCTCCCCCCCGTTTATCCGAATTTCAGGCTAATTCCAAAACTTCCCCCTATCTTAGGAAGACAAAAAAATATCTATGCAATTAAATAAACTAGTTGGAACCATCGTATGTGTGGTTGCAATCTGTTCCTGTAAAATGAAAACAGAAGCAAAGCATGATTTTTTAGTCAGCGATCTGGATACGACTGTTTCGCCGGGGAATGATTTTTTTATGTATGCCAATGGAGGTTGGATTAAACAGAATCCCATTCCGGCAGATCAAAGCAGTTGGGGGGTAGGTGAATTGGTTCAGGATGATATTTATGACCGGTTGAAAAAAATCAATGAGCAATCAATTACTGAAAAGGCTGCAAGTGGTAGTATCGCCCAAAAAATTGGCGATTTCTGGTATAGTGGTATGGACTCTGCCACTGCTGAAAAGCAAGGCTGGCGGCCTTTGCAGGAAGATTTAGCTTCTATCAAAAAAATACAATCTGTTGAACAATTATTAGAAGTAGTGGCTTCATTTCACAAAAAAGGAATCAATGCCATGTTTAATGAAGGTGTTTATCAGGATGATAAAAATAGTGATGTAAATGCCTATCAATTGGGTCAGGGGGGATTGGGAATGCCGAACCGGGATTATTATTTTAATACAGATGAGAAATCTGTAAACGTTCGAAAAGCATACCAGCATTACTTGAATCAGGTGTTTACAAGACTAGGTAATGATAGCTTGAAAGCTGCTGCTACTGCTGAGAAAGTGTTTCAATTGGAAGCCAGACTGGCTAAAGCTTCCCGAAAATTGGCCGATTTGCGTGACCCCTATAAAAATTATCATAAAATGGGATTGGCAGAGCTGAATAAGCTAACACCCGCTTTTAGCTGGCCGGCATATCTAAAAAATATCGGCATACAAAAGCTGGACTCTGCAATTATTGGGCAACCTGAATTTATGACTGCATTGAGTACAGAAATAAAGTCTACCTCCATAGAAGATTGGCAAAATTACCTGCGCTTTCACCTCGTAAGCAGCAGTGCCGGTTATCTGGATAGCACTTCTTTTATGAATGCATTTGTGTATAGTCAAACGCTCAGGGGAACCAGGCAACCTAAACTGCGGTGGAAAAGGGTTTTGGATGCAGAAGAAGGAGCAATGGGAGAAGCACTCGGACAACTATTTGTAAAAGAATATTTTAACGAGAAAGCAAAACAAAGGTATAGCCAGATGGTTGAAAATATAAGGGATGCGTATAAGGAAAGGATTGCAAAACTTAGTTGGATGACGGATAGTACCAAAAAGAAAGCATATGCGAAATTGGCTAAAATTACTAAAAAAGTAGGCTACCCTGATAAATGGAAAGATTTTAGTGCTTTGAAAATAGACAGGGGCCCCTATGTTCTCAATATACATCGTGCCAATGAATGGTGGTTTCAGCATGATCTGAATAAATTAGGAAAACCAGTTGACAGAGAGGAATGGGGGATGAGCCCACAAACCTATAATGCCTATTACAATCCCAGTAATAATGAAATAGTATTACCAGCAGGTATATTTGCTGTGCCGGGAATGAAGGATGAAGATCTGGACGATGCTTTTGTGTATGGCTATGCCGGCGCATCCACTATTGGGCACGAGATAACCCATGGATTTGATGACCAGGGAAGACAATATGATGCGTCTGGTAACCTGAAAAACTGGTGGCAGGATGCAGATGGAAAGCAATTTGGAGAAAGGGCTAAAATGATTATTAAGCAATTCAATGAATTTATGCCTGTAGATACCCTGCATGTAAATGGCGATGCCACCCAGGGAGAAAATATAGCTGACTTAGGAGGGTTATTACTGGGGCTTGATGCATTTAAGAAAACAGAAGCTTACAAAAGCGGTGTCAAGATCAATGGACTCAGCCCCTTGCAACGGTATTTTTTGGGGTATGCTTTTGGCTGGCTAAACATAGCCCGAAAAGAATCACTGGCTAGCCAGTTAAAAGTTGATGTACATGCCCCGGCAAAAGAAAGAGTGAATGGCCCCATGGTAAATATCCCTGAATTTTATGAAGCTTTTGGAATAAAGAAAGGAGATAAAATGTACCGGGAAGATAGCCTAAGGGTAAAGATCTGGTAAGCTTGTACAATTATTCCGCTTCCTTAGTAGGTAGATCGTAAATAATTAGTAGCAAAGGAGTCAATATCCCGATATTGGCTCCTTTGTTATTGGCAAACCAGCCATATTCGCCACAATCAATTTAATCATTACCTTAGAGCGTATAGAACAGTAGTCAGTATTATCCTTATATACCAAGCATTATGAAACTATTTTCTCTTTTATTAATTAGCCTGTTCCTGTATGGCCAGGTTGCTGCCCAGGATACGATAAAATTGAACAAACGATCATTTGATACATCTGTATTTGCAGACGATGATACCCTTACAAGGAATGATTACCTGCAGGCTATCGAGAAAATGTTTAAGGTATTGAATAAAGCACCAGGCATATCCGGTGCTTTGGCAAGTATAGAGCAGATAACCACCCAGATGAATGAAGACGATTCAGCTCTGGCAATCATTAGGGAAAGACAATCTGCTACCGATAGAATACCTAATATCCGAAACCTTCAGATGTTTAATACATTACTCGATCAATTATCAGTAGATACAAAATCCTATGTAAAGAATTTAAATGACTTTGATACGCAATTGGATCAACTCAAAAAAGAGATTTTTGAATTGAGGAGGGACTCCGTTATTAGATTATTATTCCGTGAACCTAAAAACTGGATAGTTTTTGCAAAACAACTTTCGCAGCTTCGGACCAAATGGAAAAATGCCGATAGCCTGGTAAAACTTGTCAATGTTCGAATAGATAATACCCTTGCACGAACTTCGGCCAATATCATTACTATCGACGAACTGCAACGCCAAACAGTTGACCTGCTAAAATCAACCGGAACAAAAGCCTTTGGTAAGGAAAGAAGATATATCTGGGAACCACGCAACCCTAATCAGTCGGCTGCACTTATCCGAAGCCTGCAGAAATCACTGAATGATGAACAAAGGATTGCAAAATATTATTTCGATCATACCCGGAACCAGTTGTATCTTTTAATATTTACCGGATTGGTTTTCTTTGGCTGGGTGTTTTATAATTTCAAAAGTCTCAAACAATTGCATAAACTGGATGCATTGAACGATCTGGACCCGGTTTATATTAAACCCATACCCTTATTAGCTTCTATCCTGGTGATACTCAACCTAGCACCTCTTTTCGATTTAAATGCCCCGGCTATTTATATCGAAACCATTGAGCTTTTACTATTATTGGCACTCACTATACTTTTCCGAAAGCTGAAACCTCGTATTTTATTATTCTTTTGGATGGGATTTGTTGTGCTGTTCCTACTCATATCCTTTACCCGGTTTTTGGGTATTCCTGTTTATATGCAACGCTGGTGGGCACTTGCCTTGAACCTGGCCTGTTTTATATTGGGAGTGGTGGCTATGATTTTCTTCCGGAAGCATCTAAAAGAGAATAGAACACTTTTTATAGCAGGTGCTTTCTATATTGTATTCAACCTCCTGGCGGTTATCTGCAATATGTTTGGAAGAGTTACCTTATCACAGATATTTGGCGCAACAGCTATTTATACTATGGCCCAATCAATAGGGTTAATCGTATTTGTACAGTTGATTAAGGAGTCTTTGCTGTTACAGATACAGAGCAGCCGTATGCGGAAACAATACCCTATCCAGTTTAGTGCAGGAGATATAGCCAATGGCATTACTAAAATGGCGAATTACCTTGCATTGATTATTTGGCTCATTGTGTTTACTACTAACCTGAATATTTATGCCCCATTAGAGAAGATTGTGTCAGAATTTCTTCAAAAACCGCGAGTACTAGGTAATTTCAGTTTGCATTTAAGCGGGGTCTTATTATTCTTTATCATTATTTGGGTTGCTAATTTCTTACAAAAATATATTGCTTATTTCTTTGGAGATGTGGGTGATGAAGCTGCTTTTGATAATAAGGGACAAAGATCTAAATTGATGATTACGCGTTTAATCCTTTTAACAGCCGGATTCCTGCTGGCAGTGGCGGCGTCAGGATTAGAGTTATCACAGATTACCATCATACTGGGGGCTTTAGGCGTTGGTATTGGTTTGGGGTTACAAAGCATTGTAAACAATTTTGTTTCCGGTATTATTCTCATTTTCGACCGCCCACTTCGTATTGGAGATATGGTTGAAATAGGAGACCAGAAAGGAAGGGTCAGAGAAATTAGTGTCAGATCCAGTACACTCTTAACAAATGATGGCGCAGAAGTGATTATACCCAATGGAGACATACTATCTAAAAATATCGTGAACTGGACATTCAGTAACCCGAATGCAAGGGTGACATTCTCTTTTTCAATCGACAAATCCTTCCTTTCTGAAGAAACCAGAAAAGATATCAAAGAAATTATCAATGCCAATCCCGATGTTCTTTCACAAAAAGAACCGGATATTCTTATCAATGCAATCACTGATAAATCAGCCGAACTAAAAATTTACTTCTGGTGCAAAGACGTGGTAAAAGCAGACCGCACAAGAAGTAATGTATATGCAGAAATATATAAAAAGCTAGGCGAGATCGGTATAAAAGTATTATAGATAAACTGTATACTATAGACTTATATGCAATAATGGCAAAAATCAGTATCTATTTAATAGATTCCCAGTGCTATCAATTATTAATTAGTAATTGTTAATTCATCTAACATGAGAAAACCCATCTGCTTTCTATTACTTGTTTTTATACTAGAATCCTCCTCTTCCGGCTTTGCACAAAAAGCGCCATCCGTGCTTTATGAACAAACGAGTGAAGTCAATAACCTGATGGTTCAATATACTGCCGACAAAGCCAGTCTATCCCGGGTATTATTTATTCGCAGTTCTCCTGAAAGAAACACAAGACTTCAGAAACTGGCAGAAGAATACCTTGGTTTATTGGGTCAAATGAGTTTTGATAAATTACCAGTAGGAAGCCGGGTAGATTATATTTTGTTTAGCAGAAACCTCAGGGAAGAAATCCGGCTGCTTGAAACGGAAGCGAGTGAATATAAGCAAGTCAGTAAATGGATAAGTTTTGCAGACAGCATCTATGCAATTGAAAAGCCCCGACGCAGAGGGAATGCAGTAAACAGTAAGCAATTGGCGCAGCAATTAACCCTCATTCAAAAGCAAATTTTGGCTTCCTTTAAAAAAGTAGAAGAAGAAAAAAATATTGACCTGTCTCTTAGTAATCGGGCAGTAGTTGTAATCAAAGGTTTACAAGCTGCTTTGAAAAATGTATTTGATTTCTATAATGGGTATGATCCTTCATTCACTTGGTGGATACCACAGCCATTTAGAACGACAGATAGTCTGCTAAATAGTTATGCAGCTTTAGTAAAAAGTAAAGGGAAAGCAATCACCAACCAGAAAGAGGACGCTAGCGGAATTGTTGGTAACCCAATTGGACGAGATGAAATTATCAGGCAATTACAGGTTGAAATGATTCCGTATACTCCTGAAGAATTGATAGAGATTGCCAATAAGGAATTTGCCTGGTGTGACCAGGAATTGCTGAAAGCCAGCAAAGAAATGGGTTTTGGTGATAATTGGCGAGCTGCACAGGAGAAAGTTAAAAACACCTATGTGCCCGCCGGAGAGCAGCCCCAGGCCATCATGAAATTATATAATGAGTCGGTAGACTTCTTAAAGAAGCATCAATTGGTTACGATTCCGCCTCTGGCTGAGGAAGACTGGGCCATGGAAATGATGTCGCCTGAAAGACAATTATTTGCTCCCTTCTTTCTAGGTGGAGAAAGTCTTTTGATATCCTATCCTACCAACACCATGAAAGAAGAGGATAAATTAATGAGCATGCGGGGTAATAATCCGCATTTTTCAAGGGCAACCGTACATCATGAATTGGTGGCTGGTCATCATTTACAATTATACATGAATAACCGGTATAAAGCTTACCGCAATTTTGATACACCTTTCTGGATAGAAGGGAATGCGGTTTACTGGGAATTTTTGTTATGGGACCTGGGTTTTCCTCAATCGCCGGAAGATAAAATAGGGATGTTGTTCTGGAGAATGCATCGTTGTGCCAGAATCATTTTTTCATTGAATTATCATCTGGGTAAATGGACACCACAACAGTGTATAGATTTTCTGGTAGACAGGGTAGGGCATGAAAGAGCCAATGCTGAAGGAGAAGTGAGAAGATCCTTTACAGGAGGCTACCCGCCTTTATACCAGATAGGTTATATGATCGGCGCGTTTCAATTCTGGGCATTAAAAAAAGAATTGGTGGATAGTGGTAAAATGAGTTACAAACAATACCACGATGCCATACTGCACGAAAATGCTATGCCCGTGGAAATGCTTAGGGCGATATTGACGAATCAAACATTGAACAAAGATTTTGTATCCTCATGGAAGTTTTATCAATAAAAGAGCGCTGGTATTTATTGACTGTTAATTTTATATAAGGTAATGCAATTTTTTAGAAAATACTTTTTACGACCCTTCGCTGTATGTTTACTGTTTCTTTTAGTAGAAGCCTGTAACCAGCCTGTACAACAGGTAAAGAGTCAGCAATCAGGTTTTTTTGAAACCAATCCAATTTGGGATAAGCAAGAATATAATTTTGATGATTCCGTTTCGTTTCAAGATCAATTAAAACAGGCATACAGTTCTATCAAATCCAAAAAAATAAGTGACTTGTGGTACCTGTATTATTATCAAATGTCATTCTGGCATTCATATCTTAAAGTAAACGAAAGAGCAGTTATATATACAGATAGCATGTTGCAGGTAATACAAAAGAATATGTCTGATCCTGAATATGCAGATTTGTATTTCCGGACATTATTGAGCCGCGGAGATGTTTTCGTATCACTGGGTAAATATGATGATGCATTTTCCTCTTATTACCTGGCGCGGGAAATAATAGTACAACAAAAAGATACCTGCACTTTTGTTGAGATTACGAACCGGCTGGCTGGTGTTGGATTCGAACTAAAGAAATACCACGAAGCGGCAGAATTGTATAAGCAGGCGTATAACGATTTGCAGTATTGTACCAAGGATCTATTCACGCAACTTGGTGGCGAACAGGCTAGTTTGGATAATGTCGGGATTTCTTATTTTCGGGCAGGACAATTAGATAGTGCACTTATCTACTTTAATAAGGCATTACTCTGCTTCAAAGAGATAGAAAAAATTGATAAGCCCAGCCGTAGAAATTATGTTCGAATTTCGAAAGCGGTGATTTATGGAAACCTGGGAGATCTTTTATTACAGCTTGGGGATACAGCAAAAGGAGAATCTTTGTTAAAGCAGAGTATTGAAACGAATAATCATCCAGAAATGGCTCCGGAAGATGCTGCGATTTCTATGTCGAAGCTGCTTAAGTTTTATCTTGAAAAAAATAGAATTGGTGACGCAGGTACATTACTAAGTAAATTGGAAGAGGTTGAACCAGGGTTTAAAAATCTTGAACTGCATACCCGTTATCTTTCATTAAAGGCAAGATACCTAAACGCAATTGGACAAACAAAGCAGGCTTATTCTTTACTTGAAAAAGCATCTTCTATACGTGATTCAGTAAGAAGAGCTATAGAGATTACTAACTCCAGCGATATCCAGAAAGCATTTAATAATATTCGTAATCAATACCAGTTGCAGCTATTGGAGACAAAGAATCGGCGTAAAACAGAATACTTATTTATCGCTATTATTTTTTCTGCAATGGTTTTGCTCATTGTATTGTTGCTATTAAAGAACTATCGGCATATTGAATCTAATATGAACCTATTGAAAGCTAAGAATAACGAGATTGTCTATAAAAACGAGGAATTGCTCAATATGCTGGAGTCTTTGGAGCAGAGTCATAGGGATAAGCAAAAATTATTGCACGTAGTTGCACATGATCTTCGAAGCCCTGTCGGCTCAATTACAATGCTATGTGGACTCCTTAAGGATAAGCAGGTAGAACCTGAAAAAATTGAGGACGCCATTGAATTAATTGCCAAATCAGGGAATAATGCGCTGGAATTGATTAATGAACTTTTAAAAGACCCAGCAGCTGCCAGAACCGTAGAGAATGAATATCTGAATCTTACTGAAAAGATCAGGTATTGTGTAGAAGTGTTAAAACATAAAGCAGCAGAAAAAAATCAAAAAATCATCTTTGATGAAATTCCGGTTAGCATGTATGGTGATCGTGGAAAATTAGTGCGGGTATTTCATAACCTTATTTCCAATGCTATTAAATTCAGTATGCCCAATACTACTATCCATATTACCATGCAAACAGATAAGGAACAGGTATTGATAAAAATTACTGATCAGGGTATTGGATTTCCGCCCGATCAGGACGAAAATATTTTTCTGCAACCCGGTTCATTAAACCGAACAGGAACGGCAGGAGAGCCCTCATATGGTTTGGGCCTCTCTATTGTTTACCAGATTGTAAAAGCCCATAAAGGACTCATTTGGTTCAACAGCGAAGAAGGAAAAGGCACTAGTTTTTATATCGAATTTCCAACAGGAAAGCAATTAATATTTAACAAGTAATAATTATTTTAAGGATAGAATAATATCCTAAACCAAGCACCGCTAATTTCTCAACCCTTGTAAATTTTTGACTAGAATGCTTTGCTTACAAATTATTAATTTTTAATTATTAATTGTAGTCTCATTTTAGTAGTCTCATTTTATTTGAAAGTAAAAGCAAATGAAATCACACTTGAATACAATTCAGTTGATTGGGTATAATGACCCATTCTTACTTCCATAGAACTAACATGTTCATTATTAAATATCCCTTTAGGGGGAGCCAGATGTATTCCTAATCCAACAAACTGACTGTTTAGTGCAGATAAGGAATAATTACTGGTGTAATATTTGTCTGCAGAAGTATGAGTGCCGTATGCCCCGAAATAGCTAACTGCTGTTTGGGTATAATAACGGTACAATGGTGATATAGAAAAGAACGGGTTTACTTTTACAGGTACCTCCAACTCTGCAGTATGCGATACTACACCCCAACTATCCGTATAATATCGGTAATAACTTCTTATTACAATATTATCCCCCATGAAATAATTCAACCTGAGACCAATAGGAAGTTTATTTCTCATGTAAGGTAAATTTTCAACATGGTTTGTGCCATCAGCAAAATACACGCGGTGAAAGGGTAAGCCGAGATAGCCATTTTGGTTAGCCAGATCTACGGTAACACTTGCCTGTAAACGTTGATTGATCACTTGTGCCAGGGAGGCGGATAAAGAATAACTATTTCTGCCTGAAGAAGGAATGCTTGGTGAACCCGATGAAGATCCTCCACCTGAAGTGATGGTTCTGCCACTAGCGCTTGTATAAGTAGTCGTGCCTCCTGAAACCACCGCAGTCTGAGGGATAAGTTCAGATGGATAAATCAATTTTACTTCGTCAAAAAACGCTGTGAATTTCCCATTGATCTCTGTATTCGAACTGATTTTTTTGGTTGCATGTACATCTACTCCAAAAGATGAATAATTATATTCCGTAGAATAATAGGTACCAATACCAAAGCTATTCCCTTTGTCATTTTCAATAGTCCAGTTAAGAGAAGGGTATACCCTGGTTCCTCCGGTTTTTGAAGCACCAGATTTAGAAACATAAGCAGATGAGGCAGAAGTGTGATGATCTAAACCCAATTCTACACCAAGGGTATGTTTATTATGACTCATATCCCATCCTACAAATTTTAATTCCAGACCATTGGAAAGATCCACAACATGTTCATTACCTATCCCTCCCTGAATGGCGGAATGTTTCCCTTCCTGTGTATAATAGCTGGTAACAAAATTGGTTTCATCCAGTGTTAAGGGTTTGGGAGTATACGTAGTAGTATCAAAACCCTTGCTGTTTTGAGAAAATGCACTGAGAAACATGACATATAAACCGATAACGGTTAAACTTAGTTTACGCATCGAACTTGAATAAGGAATGAAGAAAATTAATTACAACCACAACCGCCACCCGTTTTTCCGCCGTTGGCCCCGGAAGAAGCTTCCCGGTAATTTTGGAAATTCAATTCGGTTTTCTGGCTTTTTCGGCTGGAAAGTGACATGTCATAATCATTGATCTTACTCTTTTGATATTCTTTAACGCTAACGCAGGCGCTAAGTGAAAGAACCATACCAAGTAAAATGGTTGCTGTGGGGAGGATAAGCTTTCTTTTCATGTTGTTTTATGTAAAATGTAAATTTTTAGTGGTAAAAATCCTGTCATTATCGTCTATTAAAATGGCTTCCATATTTTTAATCTGGTTAACCATACCCAATCCGGCTTCTATTCCCATAATCGTTACTGGAGTGGCCATTGCATCTGCAATTTCTGCGTTAGGCGTAATAATCGTTACACTTTTAATTCCCCTGATCGGAAGCCCGGTTCGTGGATTGATCGTATGCGAGTATTTAATGCCATTGATCAGAATATATTTCTCATAATTGCCGGATGTAGCTACCGCCATATCTGTTACATTCATATACGAGAAAATCTTCCCGGAAAAATTTGGATTTACAATTCCGATTGTCCAGGGCGACCCATTTGGCTGCATTCCCCAGGTAGTTAAGTCACCTGAAGCGTTAACAATACCACTTTTTACGCCAGCCTGTTTTAGAACTTGTTTTGCCATTTCTGCCGCATAGCCTTTTCCAATACCACCAAATCCGATCCGCATGCCCTTCTCTTTCAGAAATATACTGAAATCAGTTTCATCTAAAATTATGTTTCGGTAGTTGATCAATCGCACCATTTTACGGGCTGTTTCCGCATCGGGTAGTTGCTTCATTTTGGTATCAAAATTCCATAGACTTTTATCAACAGATCCATAGCTGATATCAAAAGCCCCCTGCGTTATTTCTGATATTTTGATCGATCTCTGCACCAGTCGAAACGTTTCTTCACTTACAGTCACGGGATGAAGACCAGCAGCCTGGTTAACCCGGTTAGTTTCACTGTCTTCCCTGAATGTGGTTAATAAAGTCTCTATTCGCCGAATCTCATTTACCGCTTTCTGGATCATTTCATGCGCCCATAATTCATCTGATGATACCACACTGATTTCAAAATGGTTGCCCATCAAATGCATAGTTTCTTTATACACTTGCTCTTTTGCTAATAAATTTGTCAAAACCTCAGACATGGATATAACATAATGGTTTTAATAGCGGATTCCCGGTAAATAGCTTTTAGGCTAGATGCAAAAACTACGTAAAATGTTGCTCTTTTTCTTTCTTATGGCAGGCAGGATATGAATTAAAAGGACGATTTAACAATTCTATTTGAATTATCGGCGATACTAAATTAAGCTTAGTTAAGATAAGAAGGTTAAGGAGCGTAAATTCAATAAATTCTTTAATATATTTTTAATAATGAAAAGTAGTCAAACAAAAAATTATTTATGCAAATAAACAGAATCAATTAAAAAGATAAACTATTGAATTTTAATTATATATTAATTATTTATTATAAATTAGAAAAAAATTTTCTTTTACATTGTTAGTACTTGCCCTAATCCCAATATAGAAAGAATAATTTCTTTAATCTATACAAGCTTCAATACTCCGGTGATATGGTTTCTAATAGTTGAAACAACCTTCTTAGCAATAAAAGGGATAGTATTTATTTGTCAGTTAATACGAAGCGAGGTTAATTTCAGAATGATAGCCTGAGTAAGAACAGATTCTAGGTACTTTGCTATACTCCTGCAGAAGCTATGTCAAAAGCGAATAACTAATCAAAATTAAAATATTAATATTTTGATGAAATTATAATTAACAACTCAGTTCATTGCATTTGGTATCTCTAAGTTCAGTTTCTAAAGTGCTGTGCTGTATATTCAGGTGTTCAAACGAATGCTTAAGCCTGTCTTTTATTTTTTGTGTTTCCTGTAAAGTCGTTGACTCATCTACCGTAATATGAGCTGTAAGTGCATTTTGTGTGGTACTGATGGCCCAAACATGCAGATGATGTATTTCCAATACACCTTCTGTTGCCAAGGCTTTTTCTCTGATCTTCTGAATATCGATATTAACAGGTACTCCATCCAACGATAAACGAAGACTTTCTCTCAGCAGGCGCCAGGTTCCCAAAACAATAACAATGGCAATGATGATACTAAAAACAGGATCCAGCCAATACCAACCTGTATAATGGATAATGATACCGGCAATAACCAAACCCAGCGAAACCACTGCATCTGATAATAAATGCAGATAGGCACTTTTCATGTTGATATCTTTTTCTTTATTGCTGGCAAATAAATAAGCAGTAAATGCATTGATCAATATACCAATACCCGCAACGATAGCAATAATTCCTCCCTGTAAGGGCTCTGGGTTAATAAGCCGGTGAATCGCTTCATACACAATTGCGCCAATTGAAACCAGCAAAACAACTGCGTTAAATAAGGCAGCAAGTATAGAAGTTTTTCTATAGCCATACGTGTATTTATCATTGGGTTTTACTTTCAGCAGACGGAAAGCCAGTAAGGATATAGCCAAAGCCCCCACATCAGCCAAATTGTGGCCTGCATCACTTAGCAGAGATAATGAATGCGTATAAAGACCGAACAATACTTCTATCAGAACAAATAAAAAATTCAATACAATGCCTACCAGGAATGCTCTGTTGATACTGGTTAGTTCAACAGGATGATGATGGTGGTGGTGATGGTGATCATGATCGTGTGAGTGTGCCATAGCAGGTCAAATATCAGATATTTTTTTTGCTAGGGAATTGAATATACTTGTTTTCGGTAAAAAGTAAATAGGATAAGGTGGATGGAAGAAATTTTTAGTAACCCTGTTGCAAATTTAACGAAATCAGTTTCGTTAAAACCTGCAAGTATAAAGTGGATTTACTTCTATTTAAAGCAACTAACCTTATTAAACATGTACCCGGGTGCTGGATGGCACCTGCCTTTTTACCACAGCAAGCAGATGATTAATATTCACAATATTTTCCGAATCCTCTTTTGTAATAGAGATATGCCAGGTTTGCTCAATAGCATTAAACAAATACAGCATTTCCCATTCAACCAGATTCAGATCTTTTTTCAAATCAGTCTTAGGTGTTAAAGCGGGAGAGTAGATATTTAGCTTTTGCTTTAGCAATTTCTGAATACTGGTCACAATAGGTTGCATAGTGGCTTTTTTATGTCTTAACATAGAAACATAATAGACCAAAAACGCTGCCAAACGTTTACTAAGGAGCTGTTAAATCGAAATATTCTAAGATTAATCACCTGGTTTTAAGTTTTTTTTAATAACAGGTCACGACTGCATAGGGCTTTTCATGAATAGGGAAGCTTGTTTGGTAGTGATCCGCTTTTGCTCAAATGATGACATAAATAAAGCAGGATCATTTTAATACCATATTCTATTCCATCACTTCTCAACTTTAATAAGTGGACCTTGCATATTGACTCCATAGTTTGCATAACATTTGGTTAACCCAGTTTGTATACATTGAGGAAACTTACCTACACACAGAAACAAGTTACCTCCTGCATTTTTATTTAACATTTCAGAAATCACTTTCTGGTATTTCGCAGAGTCTTATAAATATAAAATCATAGGTTATGAAAAAGCTACTAATCATCATTTTACTGGCAGGTACATTTTCAACAGTGAATGCTGGCTTGCCAGGGCATTTTGGAGGAGGCGGATATTTTGGACCCAGAACAACGGTGGTTGTTGGGGGCTATTATTCTCCTTTTTATCCATCATTTGGGTATTACGGATATCCTTATTACGGAGCTTACGGGGTACCTTATCAACCGTCTAAACTAGACCAGCAGATTGCAGACATAACACATGACTACGATCAAAAGATCGAATCAGTGCGAATGGATGAAAACCTGCTTGGTAAGGAAAGAAGACGGGAAATCAGAGAATTGAAGGCTGCGCGGGACAGAGAAATTGATATTGCGAAAAGAGAATATTATAAAAAATAAATATTCCTGAATGAAATGAATTTTCTTAGCCTGAAAGAAAAGAAGTTGCAATTCAAGTATTGCCTGTAACCGCAGCTCTAAACCGTGCCTTGGTGCCTTGGTGTGAGATTTAATTGCACACCAAGGCACGGTTTTTAATAGCTAAATTTCCCAGATCCATTGAGCTTAGGAAGTAAAAGGGACTTACTCTTTCCAAATTTTCACCACTCATCACAGTATTTCGTACTCAGTAATATTCCACTATGGGATTCCTGAAAACTGTCTTACATTAACAGTCTAAAAAAATCCATATGCAAACAATGATCACCAAAAAACTGATTTTGTTGTCAACCACTTTGCTTTTGACCACCGCTATTTGGGCGCAGGGAGGTAAAGCAAGTCCGGCAGATTCTGCCATCGGGAAAATAAACAAAGCAACCATTACCATTCGATACAGCAGCCCTTCTGTAAAAGGCAGAAAAATATGGGGAGAATTGGTTCCTTTCGATAAAGTATGGAGAGCAGGTGCCAATTCTGCAACTACTTTTGAAACAGATAAAGACATTACTATTGAGGGACAAAAACTAGCTGCCGGTAAATATAGTTTATATGCGCTGGTAGGAGAAAAGGAGTGGACTATCATCATTAATTCCCAAACGGGTCAATGGGGTATTACCCGCGCCGGAGAAACTACAGAAGATCCGGCTAAAGATGTTTTACGTATCAAAGTGAAGCCGAAAAAATCAGATGCAATGAATGAGCGGTTGCTTTATGTTATCCATCCAAAAGGGTTTTCATTGAAATGGGAAAACCTGGAAGTACCAGTTTCTGTTAAATAGCTTATTTCAATAGCAGCATAAAAATAATAAAAGGAGTAGCTTGTAATTTACATCTACTCCTTTTATCATAATACAATACATTTTTTTTTTCAATGAAACAAACCTGAGATACCGGATATAAAAACGGGACTGTATAAATACAAGAGCAGGTACGATAATATAATGAACAGGGTTGCTCTTCGTTCTATAGAAAAATTATCCTTTTATTACCGATACTGAAAGATTGATGGATACTTCATTTCCAATCAGGATACTTTTGCCACCAATACCATAATCCAGCCGGTTTATGATAAAATTCCCCTGAAAAATTGCATCAACCCCATGTTGTTGAAAACTAAAACCGATTGAAACAGGTTTGGTGACAGATTTAATGGTAAGGTTTCCTTTCACAATATATTTTCCCTCAGTAGTCTTTTGAATAGAAGTAGTTTGAAAATGAATTAACGGAAACTGTTCAACGCCAAAAAACTCTTGTTTTTTTAAGTGATCGTCTCTTTTTTTATTATCCGTATTGATAGATGCGGCTGAAAGCGCTATCGTAAAAGAAGAACTGGTAAGACTGCCCGTATCAAATAAAATCTTTGAAGAAGAGATAGCCAAATTCCCATTCACTGTAGTTCCCAAAGGGCCGCTTATTTTGAATTGAATACTAGAGCGCGGCTGAATAACCCAGCTGGATACATCTGAGTTTTTGACCTCACCAAGCATCAAAATGGAAATAAATAAAATGAATGGTTTCATAAAAGATAAATATGAAAAACAACTGCTTTTAATAAACTACTAAATCTAAGTCAATGCTAATGAATACTAACTAATTGTTTAATATTCACCTCCTTTTTAGTGAACTTATTTAGCAAATTTCAAACAGACTAAACACTATGGCTCCAGATTTTATTTCTAAATTATTAATTACTAACGTGTTGTGCTATTTAAAAATAGTTTACATAGTAAAATACATTGAGTACTAGCGCTAGTATTTTTATACATTCTTATCGGAGTATGGAAAGAAAAATATCGGCAATGAATTGAATTTCCATCTATTTTATAACACGTTAAATAATACTGACTTTTCATTGATGCTCGGATTTTGTAAGGGTAAAGCCATCCAAGATTCCCGGTTAGAAAGAAATCTTGGCATATACTTAGCTCATTATCAGCGTAGGATTAGGACAACAATACCCCAGGATGACTATAGCATGACTGTATACTGCGGTTGTACATAGGCTATCATGCAAATAGTAAGCAAGTTGACTTCCTATAAAGTCTCTGCAAAGTCTCTATAAGGTCTCTATAGGATCTCTATAAGGTCTCTATAAGTATTTCTGAATTGTGACCCAATCAGTATAAAATGAGGATGGTTACCGGGGTACGAGGTGAAAGGGAAGCAGTTGTTGGTTGCTTCCAAATTTGATTTCATAAATATAAACAGTTTCTGGCTTTTCTCCAAGCGGTCTGGAATAAGCATCGACTATGTAAATGGGGAAGGCTCACCGTCCTGTATTTATAACCTGTTGTCCTAATAAAATTCAGTCATTCTATTATTCGTAATCTCGTGTCGCTCAGGATCCCGAGTACTCGGGACTGCTATTGCTTCTAATCTCACCGATAGCGGGAGGCTTCGCATCATTTTTTTGCCAGGGCCATTCGCCCGACATCGAAACAATAGAGGCCCGTCTACAGGAACTGATTAGTAATTATTCTTCTGGCACCCTATATAAATAGTTTTTTTTTAGTAATTAGCCAGATACTAAATAGTTCTAATAGAACAAAACCTTAATTACTAATTGTTAATTATCATTTATCAATTGCTTTCCCCAAACCCCTATCTTAGTAAAACAATCATTTGCTATGCCATCCAGAAATGCAGTCCTCAGTTTCTGCTCATTCTTATTTTTGCTGATAGCAGTTTTCCCATCTGACACAATTGCACAGAAAGCGATTAAAGCTTCTGCTATTCATACAACTAATATTAGTGGGCAGAATACAAATTACATACATAGTCGGGCCCCTCTTCAACAAACACATTTTATAAAATTGCCTTCAGGGAGTATACAGGCAGGTGGCTGGCTGAATAAAATGTTATGGTTACAGCGTGATGGTCTTACGGGTAATCTAGGCGAAATCAGTATATGGCTTACCAAGAAGAATAATGCATGGCTAAATAAAGAGGGTAAAGGCGATTACGGATGGGAGGAATTACCTTATTGGCTAAAGGGATATCTGGATATCGCATATATGCTTAAAGACCAAAAGATGATGGCTGAATCCAAATTTTGGATTGACGCTGTATTGAATAACCAACGGGATAATGGAGATTTTGGTCCTGATGTAAAAAAGAAAGCGAGAAGAGATTTATGGACAAATATGCCGATGCTCTGGTGCCTGCAATCTTATTATGAATTTACTAAAGACCCACGGGTTATTCCCTTTATTACCCGATATTTTACCTATGAACTGTCAGTGCCGGATAGCAATTTTTTAAAAGATTACTGGGAGAATAGCCGTGGCGGTGATAATCTGACAAGTGTACATTGGTTATATAATATTACAGGTGAGCCATCGCTTTTGGAATTGGCTGCTAAAATTGACCGAAATACGGCTAATTGGCGTCAGCACGATAATTTACCTAACTGGCATAATGTAAATATTGCACAGAGTTTTAGAGAACCAGCTACTTTTTATCTGCAAACTCATGATACCTCCGATATGGCTGCGAGTTATCATGATTTTAAACTAGTCCGGAAAATATATGGGCAAGTGCCGGGTGGAATGTTTGGGGGAGATGAGAACTCAAGGAAAGGGTATGACGATCCAAGACAGGCCATTGAAACCTGTGGTATGGTAGAACAAATGACTTCTGATGAAATGCTATTGGCTAATACAGGAGATCCATTCTGGGCTGCTAATTGTGAGGACATTGCTTTTAATACGTTTCCTGCAGCTTTCATGCCCGATTACACTTCCCTCCGTTATCTCACAGCGCCTAATATGGTAATCAGCGATAGCAAAAACCATAGCCCGGGTATCGATAACAATGGCCCGTTCCTGGTAATGAATCCTTTCAGTAGCCGTTGTTGCCAGCATAATCATGCTGCGGGATGGGTATACTACGCTGAAAACTCCTGGATGGCCACACCAGATAATGGAATTGCCGCCCAACTATATACTGAAGGCAAAGTTGAAGCCATGGTGGGAAATGGTGTGGGTATTACAATTACAGAAACCACCCATTATCCATTTGATGGAAACATCAGCTTTGAAATCAATGCCAGCAAGGCTGTAAACTTTCCATTGTATCTGCGTGTTCCGGAATGGTGTAATGGTTCAATGGTAAAACTGAATGGTAAAGAAGTAATTGTGAAAGCCTCGGGAAATGAATACATCCGGCTAGAGACAGAATGGAAAAAAGGAGATAAAATTTCTTTATATCTGCCCATGCATCTGCTGGTTAGAAAATGGAAAGAAAATAAAAATAGTGTAAGTATCAATTATGGGCCACTTACATATTCATTGAAAATTGATGAGATATATAAAAAACAGGATAGTAAAATAACTGCTATTGGAGACTCTCGCTGGCAGCCCGGAGCCGACCCACAAAAATGGCCATCCTATGAAATATTTCCTGGCTCTAACTGGAATTATGGGCTATTAATTGATGAAGAACATCCGGAAAGATCAATAACTATTCTTCATAAAGAATGGCCAAAAAATAATGACCCATTTACCAACGCAAATGCACCAATCGAGCTCACAATTAAGGGAAAGCAAATTCCAGAATGGGGTATTGATCAATATGGTCTTTGTGGTATATTACCCGTAAGTCCTGTGAAAACAGACCAACCTGCCAATTTTGTAAAACTGGTACCTATGGGAGGAGCCAGATTACGGATTTCGGCATTCCCGGTAATTCAGGAAAAAGAAGATGGTGAAAAAAAGGAGTAAGCCTGCTTATATAATATTGGGGAATATAGCGAAGAGAAATTCATAAATCAATTCAGCCAATGGCCATGTATAAAAAGTGGATACTTGCAGTATTACTGATGGTAATTACCCGGGAAAACAATGCGCAGCCAAAACCACAAAGGATTTGGTATACACAACCTGCCGCCTATTGGGAAGAAACCCTTCCTTTGGGCAATGGCCGATTAGGTGCAATGCCAGATGGTGGGATACAGCAAGAGCATATTGTTTTGAATGATATTAGTTTGTGGTCTGGCGCACCCCAGGATGCTGACAGATCTGATGCATATAGCCATCTCTCTGAAATACAAAACCTGTTGTTTGCGGGAAAAAATATCGATGCCCAGCAAGTAATGAGTAAATATTTTGTTTCTAAAGGACCTGGCTCAGGAAATGGAAATGGAGCCAATGTGCCTTATGGTTCCTACCAGATATTGGGCAACCTGACTATTCGATTTGATTATGGTAGTGAAAATGTGACTGATCAGGTAAAAGAATACCACCGCGAATTATCACTCAACAATGCAATAGCCAGCACTAAGTTTACACTCAATAATGCTATTTATCGCCGTGAATATTTTACCAGTTTTGATGATGATGTGATCATGGTCAAACTATCCTGCAATGAATTAAAAAAAATAGGTTTTAGACTTAGCCTTGACCGCCCGGAAAAATTTGAAACAAAACTAATTGACAAGGAATTACAGATGAGTGGACAGTTGAATAATGGAACAGATGGAAAAGGGATGAAATATGTAGTCAGGGTAAAAATAAAATTAAAAGGAGGAAGAATTATTACCCATCCCAATGAATTACAAGTAGAATCGGCAGATGAAGCGATTATTTATATTTCAGCCGGTACAAATTACAAGAATCACGGTTATATAGGTACCTCCAAAAAATTGATAGATCAATCTTTCCAGAAATCGTATGCAGTTGAAAAAGCGAACCATAGTAAGCAATTCCAAAAATTATTCAATCGTGCATCACTTGATCTGGAAAATGATTCGAAAGATAGTCTGCCTACCAATCGGCGACTGTTAGCCTTTGCCTCAGACAAGTCAGATAATGGCATGGCAGCATTATATTACCAATTCGGTCGCTATTTACTTATCAGTAGTACCCGTAAAGGATTATTGCCACCCAATTTGCAGGGCCTTTGGGCCAATACTATCGAAACCCCTTGGAATGGAGATTATCATTTGAATATTAATATTCAAATGAATCATTGGCCTTTGGAAGTGACCAATCTAGGTAAATTGAATGAGCCATTTTTTACCTTAGTTAAAAGCCTCGTTCCCAACGGAGAAAAAACTGCAATGGCTTATTATCATTCAAAAGGGTGGGTGGCACATACGATTACCAATTTGTGGGGATATACTTCCCCCGGTGAGGATTATTCATGGGGCTCTTTTAATACCGGATCTGCCTGGCTTTGCCAGATGCTTTGGAGTCATTACGAATTTACAAACGACACCGCCTATCTCCGAATCTTATATCCGATCATCAAAGGATCTGCCGAATTTTACCTAAGCACTTTAGTGAAAGACCCCGCACTTGGTTGGCTGGTTACCAGCCCTTCGAATTCGCCCGAAAATGCTTTTATCATGCCTGATGGAAAAAGGGCACATGTATGTGAAAGTCCTACCATTGATAACCAGATACTCCGCAGTTTATTCGGAGCAGTGATTGAATCAGGAAAAAAATTGAATAGAGATCGGGAATTCGTGCAACAACTGGAAACAATCATTACCCAATTACCACCCGATCAAATTGGGAAAGATGGCAGGTTGATGGAATGGTTAAAGGAATACGGAGAAGCAGAGCCACATCATAGACATGTATCACTTTTATGGGGCTTGCATCCCGGCAATGAGATCAGTATCACCACTACTCCCGAATTGGCAAAAGCAGCAAAAGCCAGTCTCGAAGCAAGAGGCGATGATGGAACCGGCTGGTCATTGGCATGGAAAATCAATTTTTGGGCAAGACTACATGAGGGCAATCGTTCATTTGCATTATTGGGTAAATTATTAAGACCTATTTCTGGTAATAGCATGAATATGAGTAATGGCGGTGGAACGTATAATAATCTTTTCTGCGGACATACGCCATTTCAAATTGATGGAAATTTTGGTGGCACAGCTGGAATCGCTGAAATGTTATTACAGAGCCAGAACGGATATATCGAAGTGTTGCCGGCATTACCAGCGCAATGGAAAAATGGAGAATTTTCCGGATGGTGTGTCAGAGGCGGGGGAGAAGTATCTGCGAAATGGGAAAATGGCCAGGTAACCTGGGTCTCATTGAAAGCAACAGTAAACAATACTTTTACATTGAAAGCTCCAGTAACTGCCGTCAAAATAGCGGTAAAAAAACATGGGAAGTACCAGACAATGCATACTGATACCGGGTTGCTGGTATTTCAATTGAAAAAAGGTGAAGTTGTCGACATAAACTTTTAGAAAAGATGGTATGGTAATTTCTTCTTGCTGCTTTTCAGGTACTGGGTAGGGAAATAGTGAGCGTATTATAGTGCCAATGATTTTTCAACTGTAGGCATAGCATAAAATTCTTATTAAATTTAGTTATTGATTTTTGTGACTCATTTTTGATCACGCCAGACTAAAATAGAAATATGTATCTTAAAAAGACTTTGCTTTTATCAGCAGTATTGTTCGCAACGGTACTTCAGCTGTTTGCACAACCCAAAAACCTGGCAGCACCTGCGCCAGTATATCCCATACCTACCGCTTCACAAATGGCCTGGCATGAAATGGAGATGAACGCTTTTGTTCATTTTACTACCAACACTTTTACCGATAAGGAATGGGGTTATGGCGATGAAAGTAATGCAGTATTCAATCCAACCAGTGTGAATGCTGAACAATGGGCAAAAACTTTGCAGGAAACAGGTTTTAAAACTATGATCCTTACCTGTAAACACCACGATGGCTTTTGTCTCTGGCCAAGCGAGTTTACTGAACATTCAGTTAAGAATAGTCCATATAAAAATGGGAAAGGCGATATTGTAAGAGAAGCCAGTGATGCCTGTAAAATGTATGGATTGAAGTTTGGTGTTTATTTATCTCCATGGGATAGAAACCGTGCCGATTATGGCCAGCCTTCTTATCTTACTTATTATAGAAACCAGCTAAAGGAGTTGTTTACAAACTATGGGCCCATTGTTGAAATGTGGTTTGATGGGGCCAATGGAGGCGATGGATATTATGGCGGCGCGAGAGAAAAAAGAAATATCAACGGAGCCACTTATTATGATTGGCCCACAACCCTTAATCTGGTTCGTACAATGGCACCCAATGTGATTTTTTTTAGTGATGCTGGTCCCGGAGTAAGATGGGTTGGAAATGAACGCGGTGTTGCCGGTGAAACCAATTGGAATACCATTACCACAGATACTTTATATGCGGGAAAAGCAGGGATAGAGAAATTATTAAACACCGGACAATCTGATGGGAAAAGCTGGATTCCTGCAGAAGTAGATGTATCTATCAGACCTGGATGGTTTTATCATGCAAAAGAGGATAGCCTTGTTAAATCACCTGAAAAATTATTGAATATCTATCTTAGTTCTGTCGGAAGAGGATCTACGCTATTGTTGAATATACCGCCCGACAGAAGAGGCGTATTCCACGAAAATGATGTGAAAGCATTACGGGGATTTGCAGATTTATTGAAAAAAGAATTTGGCAATAACCTCGCGGCTAATGCAAAAGTAAGTGCCGATAGTTATCGGGGAAATCAGAAAGTTTTTGCACCTGCTAATCTTACAGATGGGAATAAAGAAACTTATTGGACTACGGATGATGCGATTACAACAGGTTCTGTTGTAATTACGCTTTCTAAATCACAAATCATCAAATATATCCTGCTCCAGGAATATATCAAACTGGGTCAGCGGGTACAATCCTTTACTGTTGAGGCCTGGAAAAATAATCAGTGGGAAAAAATTACAACAGCCACTACTATAGGATATAAAAGAATCCTCAAAATTGATCCCGTTGAAACAAAAAAAATACGTGTAGCCATTACCCAATCAAAAGCCTGTCCAATAGTATCAAATATTGAACTTTATTAAAAGTGTAAAAATTTAAAAATAACCCGCAACCTCCAAACCCGCAACTCCTCACCCTAACTCACCCATCGATGTTCGTTCCCAAAAAATACTTAATACTCCTTACATTTTTCATTTTTATATTTTACCAAGTAGGTAACACCCAGTCCAAACATTCTTTTGCCATAGCCAATGGGCAATTTCTTTACGATGGACAACCCATACAAATCCATTCTGGTGAAATGCATTATGCCCGTATTCCACGCGAATACTGGCAGCATCGTTTGCGTATGCTGAAAGCGATGGGTATGAATACAGTTGCCACTTATGTGTTCTGGAATCACCATAATATTGCTCCGGGTGTATGGGACTTTACTACAGGAAACAGAAATCTTGCTGCTTTTTTACAACTTGCCAAACAAGAGGGCTTGCTGGTAATACTACGACCTGGTCCTTATGCCTGTGCCGAATGGGAATTTGGCGGCTATCCATGGTGGCTACAGAATGATACCAGTTTGGTGGTACGAACTTATAACAAAGCTTTTCTGGATTCTTGTAAAGTGTATATCAATATACTGGCTGAGCAGGTAAAACCGGCTTTAATCACCAATGGTGGGCCTGTAATTATGGTGCAGTCCGAGAATGAATTTGGTTCTTATATTGCCCAGAGAAAAGACATACCTATTGAACAACACAAAAAATATAACCTGGCCATCAGGCAAACCTTGGTTGAAGCAGGTATCAATGTTCCATTGTTCACTTCAGACGGTTCTTGGTTATTTGAGGGTGGATCAATTAGCGGAGTATTGCCAACCGCAAACGGAGAAGATGATATTGATAACCTGAAAAAAACAGTTAACAAATACCATAATAATGAGGGCCCATATATGGTGGCAGAATATTATCCAGGATGGCTTGATCATTGGGCTGAGCCGTTCCCCAAAGTTCCGGATAGCTCCGTGGTGAAAGACCTCGAAAAATACCTGAAGAATGGGGTTAGTTTTAATATTTATATGGCTCATGGTGGAACCAATTTCGGATTTACTTCCGGCGCCAATTACGATAAGCAGCATGGTATTCAACCAGACATGACTAGTTATGATTATGATGCACCCATCAGCGAAGCAGGCTGGGCTACATCTAAGTATATTGCTATTCGGGAACTGATGAAAAAATATGTTAACTATACAATTCCTGAAATACCTGCCGCCATACCCGTAATGAAAAACTTGCCGCCAATACATCTTACCAGAAACATAGATGTATTAGCAATGATCAAAAAAACAATACCTATTGTATCAGATAGTTTGCTTTCAATGGAAGATTGTAAACAAGGGAATGGGTATATACTCTATAGCAGACATTTTACACAATCTGCTGAAGGGAAACTTTCTATCAAAGGATTGCGCGATTTTGCAGTTGTATATGTGAATGGAAAAAAACAGGGGGTGCTGAATAGGGTAAACAATACCTATACAATGGATATTGAAATTCCGTTTAACGGAACACTGGATATATTGGTGGAAAATATGGGAAGAATCAATTATGGGTCTGCTATTATCTATAATAAAAAGGGAATTATCTCACCTGTGCTGATAAATGATCAACCCATCAAAGGATCCTGGCATACCTATCCGCTTAGTTTTGCAACAGTGCCTGATTGGAAAACAGGAGAACAAAAGGCTGCTGGCGATTTACCGGCTTTATATTATGGATCTTTTGAGCTCAGTAATTTAGGCGATGTATTCCTGGATATGCGCACATGGGGCAAGGGAATTGTATTTGTTAATGGGCATAACCTTGGAAGGTATTGGCGTGTGGGACCGCAACAAACCCTTTACCTGCCGGGCAGTTTTCTTAAGAAAGGAAAAAATGAAGTGGTAGTATTTGAACAACTTAATGAAAATATGCAACCTGTATTGCCATTCCTTGAGAAACCAATATTGTCGGAACTGAAATAGTTTTTTAGTTGAGTATAGTCTTTTTATATTCTATAACCAGAGGAGTAAAATTATTATAGCTGTTTGGTCAAATAAAAGGTAGACTGTAATTTGTATGGATTTGGGTACTAAAATATATTTTTTTCTTTAGTAACTTATTCTTCCATAAAGCTGTGTACTTTCAATCATTCAATTGATTACTTGTTTAAAACACATCTATGAAACGAATCAGTTTGTTTCTGTTAGTAACGGGTTGCTTCATAAATTCTTTTTCTCAATGGGTTAACAAAGTAATCGACCCGGTAGATTGGGTGAATCCATTAATGGGAACAGATTCAAGAAGAGATTTTTCTAATGGAAATACGTATCCTGCAATCGCGTTACCCTGGGGAATGAATTTCTGGACACCCCAAACAGGTACAATGGGTAATGGATGGCAGTATACGTATAACCCGGAAGTTTCTGCCAGTGATCCCAAAGGAGCAGAGTATAAAATACGCGGATTCAAACAAACGCACCAGCCTTCTCCCTGGATGAATGATTATGGTCAATTCTCTATTATGCCTGTAACAGGGAAACTTAAGTTTACAGAAAATGCAAGGGCAAGCTGGTTTTCTCATAAAGCGGAAATTGCCAAACCTTATTATTATAGTGTGTATCTGGCAGATGCCGATGTAACTACTGAGATCACGCCAACAGAGAGGGCAGCGCAGTTTCAATTCACGTATCCTAAAGCGGATAGCTCTTTTATTGTTATTGATGCATTTAGTAATGGATCGTATATCAAAGTAATTCCGGGAGAGCATAAGATAGTCGGGTATTCTACTAAATCCACTCGAAGTGCGATTAAAGGATTTAAAAATTATTTTGTTATTTATATTGATAAAGATTTCTCCCTGAACTATACCTGGCATGATAGCACACTCATTAAAGATTCGCTTGAAATTGCTGCCAACCAAAGCGGAGCAATCATCGGGTTTAGTACGATACGAGGGGAGAAGGTACACCTGAAAGTGGCATCTTCATTTATCAGTATCGAACAGGCTGATTTGAATCTGAAAAGAGAATTGGCCAATGATGCTTTTGATATTACTAAGCAAAAAGCCAAAGATACCTGGAACAAAACGCTGGGGCGTATTCAGGTTGAGGGAGGTACTGTTGATCAGGTTAAGACATTTTATTCTTGTTTTTACAGAGCTATTTTCTTCCCTAATAAATTATATGAGATTGATGCCGATAATAAAATCATGCATTTTAGTCAATATAACGGTAAAATATTACCCGGATATATGTTTGGAGGAACTGGATTCTGGGATACTTTCCGGGCACTCTATCCCTTTCTTAACCTGGTGTATCCTTCTATCAATAAGGAGATGCAGGAAGGTTTGATTAATGATTATAAAGAAGGAGGATGGTTACCCGAATGGTCTAGCCCGGGATATGCCAATACTATGATCGGGAATAATTCTGCATCTGTTGTATCCGAAGCGTATATAAAAGGCCTGCGGGGGTACGATATTAATACCTTGTATGAAGCTGTGATAAAAGGAGCAAATAATGAAGGGCCACTTCGCGCTGTAGGTCGTGCTGGAGTTAAATATTACAATGAAATAGGGTATGTACCTATTGATGCCAATGTAAAAGAAGCTGCTGCCTGTACTTTAGAATATGCTTATGATGATTTTGCGATTTATCAATTGGCAAAAGCATTGAAACGCCCAAAATCGGAAATTGAGCTATATGCTAAACGTTGCCTTAACTATCGTAATCTGTTTGATCCGGAAACAAAATTAATGCGTGGAAAAAATAAGGATGGAAGTTTTCAAACCCCCTTTAATCCATTTAAATGGGGTGGTGCATTTACAGAAGGCAATAGCTGGCATTATAGCTGGGCTGCATTACATGATATTCAGGGAACCATTGATTTGATGGGAGGGAGAAAAATATTTACCCAAATGCTGGATTCTATATTTATAATGCCCCCGATATTTGACGAATCAGGGTATGGTCGTGTAATTCATGAGATGCGCGAAATGCAGGTAGCAGGAATGGGACAATATGCGCACGGTAACCAACCTATTCAACACATGATCTATCTCTATAATTATGCAGGCGAGCCATGGAAAACACAATATTGGGCAAGAGAAACCATGAATAAAATGTACCGACCTACGCCGGATGGATATTGTGGTGATGAGGATAATGGTCAGACTTCGGCCTGGTACCTATTTTCAGCTTTAGGATTTTATCCTGTATGCCCGGCCAGCGGACAATACGTACTAGGTGCACCCTTATTTCATAAGGCAACGATACATCTGGAGAATGGAAAACAATTGGTAATCAATGCACCGGGAAATAGTGAGCGGAAATTGTATGTTGAAAAATTGCTCGTTAACGGGCATACCTATGATAAGAATTGGATAAATCATGCCGATGTCCAAAAAGGACAAGTTTTGAACTTTAACATGTCTTCTGTGCCTGCAAAAACCAGAGGGACAAGCGAAGCTGCTTTTCCTTATTCTTTTTCTACCGATAAAGAGAACCCTGTTCGGAAAAATTAAATGATCGTTTGCAACTATTGCATTTAGCGAGCGAAACACTAGTTTACGTGTTCACATAGAGAGCCCATCAATTTTTTGATGGGCTCTCTATGTGTTTAGGGGGATTTCTGTTTTTCACCTGCTTGCTTTAGATACAATCAACGCATATAAATGAAAATTTTAGCCTATTCAGTTTTCAGGAAGTATACGAACGAATTTAGTTAGTCTAAAAGAAAAGAGTTCTTTACTGCCGTATACATGTTGAATAGTGGTGTTGCAAAACATAAATACATGTATATCATTTGTAAGTATATAAGGATTTCAGAAAAACACCGTAAATAAACCACACTGAAATTTTAAACTGTTAACCGGCGAAATCGTTTTCGTAAGTTTTTGTTAACAGTTTAAACGTTTTACTAAAAGGATTTACCTAAGTTTAGTACGGAATTTAGAAATCCCCCCAGGAAATCGCGTTCCACTAAACGATTGCTAAACCAAAATTGCCATTTATGAGAAAAGTTCTTCTTATTACTTCGCTACTGTGCTGGATAACAGGTATTGCCTGGGCACAAAATCGCCAGGTTACTGGACGGGTACTTAACAATGAAACCGGTGAAATACTTGTAGGTGCAAGTGTTACGGTAAAAGGAGCTACGAAAGGAGCAATTACCGATGCAAAGGGTAGTTTTTCCATTTCGGTTCCCGGTAAAGGTACTTCTATCCTGGTTGTTAATTCCATTGGTTATGTTAGTCAGGAAATTATCGTTACCAATCAAACAGGTATTCTTGTCAAACTGGTTTCTGAATCCAAAGCATTGGATGATGTGGTAGTAGTAGGGTATGGTTCCGTAAAAAAGAAAGACCTTACTGGTTCTGTAAGCTCACTTTCCGCAGGTGACTTGGTTCGTCAGAATAATTCTGACGTTGAAAATTCCATGCAAGGTCAGATACCAGGTGTTGTTATCACCAAATCAAGTAATAACCCAGGGAAAGCTTGGAGTATGGACATCCGGGGAGAAAGCACCATTACTTCAACCAATGGTGGTACCGGTATTACAGAACCTTTGTATGTGATTGATGGAGTAGTCGGAGGGAGGTTAAGAGATTTGAATCCTCAGGATGTTCAATCAATTGATGTATTAAAAGATGTATCCTCTACTGCAATTTATGGATCAAGGGGTGCTAATGGAGTAGTAATTGTAACTACCAAAAAAGGAACAGCCGGCAATGCAAGAGTCACTATAGACAGCTATATAGGTGAAAATGCTCCTGGACATGTTATTCCAATTCAAAATGCTCAGCAGTTTTATAATGAAACAGTTACTGATTTTGGTGCTAATGGTGGCACACCTAATACATTTACTCCCAATGAATTGAACTGGCTGAATACTGGACATTCTACAAATTGGGTTAAGGCAATCTCCCAAAATGGAGTACATGCAGGATCAACAGTTTCTGTAAGTGGTGGTAACAATGGAACTACTTATCACTTTTCAGGTGGTTATATTCAGGATGATGGTACAACACAATATACTACCTGGAAAAAATATACTTTAAATGCAGGAATAGACAGTAAAGTAAATAGTTTCCTGAAAGTAGGTTTTACCGCTTTTATCAACTATGAAAATAACCCAACTGGTTCATTAGAAGCCATGCGTTCTGCTTTCAGGGCAAGGCCAACCGGTGTAGTTTACTATAATCAATTATTGAATCCAAGTGCAAGTCCCTTTGATTTGGCTGCTGGTCCGGTAATGGCTCAAGGATATTCTGAATGGATGGGAATCAATGCAAGCCAGGTACTCAATCCTATTGTGGAAGTAAACCCTGCCAATACTGTAGAGCAGGTTACTACAAAAAACATGATGGGAAATGCCTATGCAGAAATTACACTCATGAAAGGTTTAACCTTTAAATCTCAGATCAACGCTACAAATATTGATCTTCAAACTCCTGATTACAGAGGAACACTATCAAAAGACCGTTCAGGAGTAAATCTGGGAAGAGCTACCTATACTGAGAACGTTGTAAACAACTATACTTTTGATAATCAATTAAACTATAATTATTCAAAAGGTAAGCATCGATTAAGTGTTCTGGTTGCTCAAAGTGCTTATCAAAATATTGCACAATCTTATTCTATTGCTGTACAGAACCTACCGTATTCTTCTTTATGGTATAATCTGGGAACAGCAGGTAATGCAAACGTTACTGGAGTTACTAGTAGTTATACGCAGAATAGCCTTGAGTCTTTCATGGCAAGGGTTAATTATTCCTATGATGATAGATTCCTGGTTACCCTAACTGCCAGAGACGATGGTGCTTCCCAATTGGCAACAGGAAATAAGTGGGCAACTTTCCCTTCTGCTGCAGTTGCCTGGAGATTAGATAATGAAAAATTTATTAAAAAAATACGAGCTATTTCAGCGCTTAAATTAAGGGTTAGCCTTGGTCAGTCAGGTAACGCTAACGTTGCAGCCTATAGCACACAGGCAACGGTATTGAATACTATTTATGATTATCAGCAAACAGTTGGAAATGGGTTTGCTCCGGGAACTTTGGCAAACGCTGCTCTTAAATGGGAAAGAAGCCAGGAGTTGAACTTTGGTTTGGATTGGGGCGTACTGAATAACAGAATTACAGGTACCATAGAAGTTTACAATAAAGTAACCAAGGACTTGATTGTGAATGAAAGCCTGCCTACTTCTTTGGGTTTTGCTTCTGTATTCGCTAATGTGGGTCAGATTTCTAATAAAGGAGTAGAAATGTTGATCAATACTGTTAATATCACTAATAAAAATTTCAGATGGACAACTTCCTGGAATTTTGCGAAAAACATAAACAATGTTGATAAACTGGCCAATGGAGTTACTCAGATTATCGGTAATAGCCTTTTTGTAGGACATCCGGTGAAATCTTATTATGATTACAAGTTTGCCGGAATTTGGCAGGTAAAAGATAGTGTAGCTGCTGCGGCCTATGGTGTAAAACCTGGTGCCGTTAAAGTAATCGATAAAAATAATGATGGGATAATATCTACTTCTACAGGTATTGATGATCGTTATGTTTTAGGTACTCAATTACCTAATTACACAATGGGAATGACCAATCGTTTTAACTATAAGGAGTTTGATTTATCATTCTTGATGTATTATCGTAATGGAACCACTTACCAGAACAGTCTTATTACTGGAACAATGGCTGATTATACTAACCAGGGTTATAATCACGTAATTATTCCGGGTGGGTATTGGACAAGACAAAATCCAGTGAACACATGGTATGGACCAGGTGTAAACCAGCCTGGATGGAAAAACGCAATTGCTTATCAGGATGCAAGTTTTTTAAGAGTATCTGATATTACCTTCGGATATACATTGCCGCAATCCAAATTAGATAAATGGGGAGGAGTCATTAAGAGGATGCGCTTATATGTGCAGGTACAAAATCCTTTCGTATTTACAAAATACTTAGCATTTGATCCTGAATACAACGGAAGCACTTATGTTGATCAATTGCCTAGCATCACATATACTTTTGGATTTAATCTAGGCTTCTAAAAAAAATTATATCATCTTTTTAAAATAAATTCTTATGAATATTTTTAAAAATAACAAAGTCATTTCAATGTGCATTCTTTTGAGTTGCATTATTGGAATAAGCTGTAACAAGAATTATCTCAATGAGTATAATCCGGGTAACAGAACTACTACTACTTATTATAATAATGCTACTGGTTTCGAAGCATTGACGACTTCCTGCTATCCTTTACTAAGAGATATTGCACAGCAAAGATTTCTTTGTATGCCAGGCACAGATGTTTGGGCAGCAAGTGGTTGGGGTGCTGTCTACTTTGGTCAGAGTAATCCATTAGGTAGTCAATATGATCAGTATGATACACGTTTAAATGCTTCAGACCCAAATATCCAGTTCTTGTGGGATAATTTATACAGAGAAATCAACCGTTGTAACTCTGTCATGTATTATGCTCCAGGTGCCGTAGGTGAATCTGATTCATTAAAAACAGTTAGAACCGGTGAGGCTAAATTTTTACGGGCACTTATGTATTTCTGGGCAGTTCAACAATGGGGGGATATTCCTATGCCATTGACTCCTTCACTTACAGGTACTTTAACCGTTACAAAAGCGCTTGCAAAAGATGTATACACCCAGATTATTGCAGACCTTACTTCTGCTATTGCCAGCCTTCCTGCAAAACAGAATGATGTTGGACGCGCAACCCAGGGAGCCGCTCAGTTTCTCCTGGCACGTGTATACCTCACAAGAGGATGGAATTTTAATAGCTCTCTAGGTGGATCGAGTGCAGACTTTACCAGCTCATTACAATTATGTGATCAGCTAATTTCTTCTGGCTTATATCCATTGGAGCCCAATTGGAATAATTTATGGCCATTACATAATACTAACCCGAATATTGATGTAAATATCAATAACCCTGCAGGTTCTGTTTCAGCCTGTAACGTGAGTAAAGAAGTAATTTTTGCAGTTCAGTATGCAAATGCAACTAGTTATAATGGAGACCCCAGTAATGGTACTACAGTAACTGGAAATAATATGCATGGTCAGTTTGGTGGCGGCCCCAGTGGAGTTGCTCAGCAAGCCAGAACAAGCACTTATAACAGATTTCTGAACCCTCAGTTATGTACATGGGCTGCTTATCGGTTGTTTGATCCAAGCTTGGATACCCGCTATGCCGGTACTTTCAACAGTGTTAGCTATGCAACACAAGCCGGTACTGTTTCCCTTGCAACTAATAACCCCAACCCACAAAGTATTACTTTGAGTTATAAAGTAAGTGATACAACAGCTATTGCCTTGCCATGGAATAACCCGGCTACTACACCAGCCCAATTTGGGGTAGACATACCAGGTGGAACCAAGAAATATGCAGTAGTAAATCCCAACCAATATATGGGATTGGGCTTAATACCAGGTACACAACAAACTGTAATTGATAATCTTGGATGGGGAGCACCTATGTTCTGGAAATTCTGGCAACCAGGAATTCAATATGGTGATGTATACTCTACTTTCAACGATCCTCTATTCCGCTCTGCCGAAGTATACTTAATGGCAGCTGAGGCCATCGTAAAAGGTGCAACTGGTGCACAATTAGGCGGTGCGGATGTATATTATAATAAAGTATTAGATCGGGCTTTGGGTGCAAATGCAGGCAAAAGCCCAATGATGGCAACAAATCCAGGGCTGGTAAATGATCCTATTACCAATATCACCTCTTACAGAGCAGCACCCGGGGTTGTAACCATTGATATGATACTCGATGAGCGCGCAAGAGAATTGCTCGGGGAAGGTGATCAGAGATGGTATGATTTAAAACGTACCGGCACTTTGATCTCTCGCGGTATTAAATATAATCCTTGGATTGCTTATGGATTAAATGGTACGCCATTGATTGATGCGCACCATTATTTAAGACCCATTCCGATTGGGATGTTGAATAACACAAACCCAACCATTTCTCAAAACCCAGGTTATTGATATTTGACTTGTTGAAAGGATTTGTTCATGTTATCATGTAAATGATTTCATTGAACAAATCCTTTTTCATTTTTTCGAAATCATGTGTAAACTAATTTTCTAAATTGCGAACAACAGATAAATGAGCCTTATGCGTTATGTAAGAACTATATTATATATCTGTATTATCATGCTCCAAACAGGTTACCTGTTTTCGCAAAAGCAGCTTAGTAAGTCTTCACCTAAGTCTGACCTGGTAGAACCCATGGTTGATGCTGCCAACTCAAGATTTTTTTATTTTAGTTCGGCTTCGCGCCCATTTGGGATGGTTAACCTTAGCCCGGATATGACCCTCAATGGTGTCTGGAATACCGGATATAGATATAATGAGGACACGATCAAATGCTTTAGTCATATACACTGCTGGGAACTTTCCGGGATTCCGGTATTACCAGTAACGGGTTTATTTAAAGGGCAACTAGGCCCTGCAAAATATGGGTCAACCTACTCTCATCAACAGGAGATAGCTAAGCCTGGATATCATAAAGTAGTTCTCAATGACTATCATATTATTGCAGAACTAACTTCCACAACCAGGGTAGGTTTTCATCGATATACCTATCCTAAATCTGAACAGAGTCATATTCTTTTTGACTTTACTACTGTACTCGGCTCATCAGAAACACAAAGTGCCAATGTAACAAAAGCCACCAATACACTCATTGAAGGCGAGGTTACCATGGCACCAACCGTTAGAAGACCAAAACCCATAACCATTTTTTTTGTAACCGAATTTGATAAACCTTTTGAGTCATTTGGAGGCTGGCAGAATGGTAAAATCATTCCAGTTCAAAATAACGTAGCAGGAGAACATACCGGAGTGTATGTAAGTTTCCGCACAGAAGAAAATGAAGTGAGGCAAATGAAAGTGGCGATCTCTTATGTTAGCATAGAGGAAGCAAAAAAGAATCTTGCCGCTGAACTGCCACATTGGAATTTTGATCAGGTAGTAAAAGAATCTGCTGATGAATGGAATAGCTGGTTGGGAAGAATTGAAGTGGAGGGGGGAACACTGATTGAACAAAGACGTTTCTACACAGATCTTTGGCATGGCTTACAGGGTCGGAGAATTGTAAGTGATGTAAGCGGATCTTATATAGATAATACAGGCATAAAACCCAGAAGAGGGCAAGTGCCTATAGGCTCCGATGGTAAGCCCCAGTTCAGTATGTATAATTCAGATTCTTTTTGGGGTGCCCAATGGTCAATTAATACCTTATGGCAATTGGTTTACCCCGAACTGGCAGAATCTTTTATCAATTGTTTCCTGCAAATCTATAAAGATGGCGGTTTGATACCCAGAGGGCCATCAGGCGGAAATTATACCTATGTAATGACAGGTGCGGCAACCACCCCTTTTATTGTAAGTGCTTACTTGAAAGGCATAAGGGGTTTTGATATTAATAAAGCCTATGAAGGGATGCGAAAAGACCATTTTCCGGGTGGCATGATGAGTAAAGCGGGATATGAACACAATACATCCAAGGGTGGTGGTATTGAAGAATATATGGAACTGGGCTATGTCCCTTATCCGCTGAGTAAAATAAAATATGGTTATCACCAGGACGGCTCTGCACAAACACTGGAATATGCTTATCAGGATTATGCTTTGGCTCAATTAGCTAAAGTATTGGGTAAACAGGATGACTATCTTTTATTTACAAAACGGGCACATAATTATCAGAATATTTTTAATAAAGAGATTGGATGGATGTGGGTTAAAAACCGGGAAGGTAACTGGATGCAACCTGTAGATATATTGCAATATGAGCATGGATGGGTAGAAGGTAATGCAGCCCAATATACCTGGTTTGTACCGCATGATGTAAAAGGACTAATTAAACTGATGGGAGGGGCAAATACATTTACTGATAAATTGAATCAATCATTTACCCAGGCAAGATCTCACGGATTTGTTTCTGGTAAATCAGAAAACCCTACTGATCAGGAATTGATGCGAAGAGTATATATTAACTATGGAAACCAGCCTTGCATGGAAACACCTTTTCTATTCAATTATGCGGGAAAACCATGGTTAACGCAATACTGGACAAGACAGATTATTGACTCAGTTTATAGCGGCATTTCTCCACAGAAAGGATATAGCGGTGATGAAGACCAGGGGTTGATGGGTTCATTGGCTGTTTTACTAAAAATAGGATTGTTTTCAACAAATGGCGGCGCTTCAGAGAAACCATTTTATGAAATCAGCAGCCCGATATTTGACAAAATCACCATTCATTTGAACAACAAATATTACAGCGGAAAACAGTTCGTTATTGAATCAAAAAATAATAGCGGGGTAAATAGGTATATCCAATCAGCAAACTTAAATGGGATGATATTGGATAAAGTATGGCTTTACCATGAAGTTTTATCCGGCGGAGGAAAATTGGTGCTACAAATGGGTAGCAAACCAAACAAATTATGGGGGAGTAGCTTAAAAAATGCACCCCCTTCAATGACAGTAGAATAATAGGTAATCTGTAATTTGATATACAGATTCTCTATCAGGTACAAACATCGCTAAATAGTAGGGTACTGCCAGTTAGAGACTTATGAAATAAATAAATTCATTTAAATAGAATTTGCACAATGAAGAAAGTATCCATGAAAGATATCGCTAAAGAGCTGAATACTTCTATAACTACGGTTTCATTTGTGATCAATGGAAAAAGTGAAGAAATGGGTATCAGCCCGGTTACTGCAAAAAAAGTTCGCGATCTGATCAAGAAACGCGGCTTTAACCCGAATAGCGCCGCCAGAATATTGCGAACGGGAAAATCCAAAACAATCGGATTGATAGTAGAAGATATTGGCAACTATTTCTTTGGAAATATTGCTAAAGTTATCGAAAAGGAGGCACACAAAAATGGATACAATGTATTCTTTAGCAGCACCGAAAACAATGACAATACAGCTAAAGAATTGATTACAAAAATGCGGAACAGCTCCGTTGACGGGTATATTATTACTGCTACTCAGGGGTTAAAAGATGATATCGTAAAATTGAAAGAAGAAAATGTTCCCTTTGTTTTGATAGACAGATTGGTACCCAATGTAGAAACAAACTATGTGATACTGGATAATTATATTGGCAGCTATGATCTTACTAAGCACCTGCTGGAGAATGGATATACGAAGATTGGATTCATATCCATTTTCAGCGAGATGTCTGCAATGGTAGAAAGAGAAAAAGGTTTTATGAATGCAATGGCTGATTCCGGCATCACAGTTCAGCAAAAAAAAATATTAAAAGTGACATTTGGTGAAACTGATGAAAATATCATTAAGGCTATCAAGAAATACCTTGTAAAAAACCCGGACATTGACGCTTTATTTTTTGCAACCAATTACCTGGGAGTAATCGGTATCGAAGCATTACAACAAAGCAACCTGAATATTCCTGCTGATATTGCTGTGGTAAGCTTTGATGATAATGATCTATTCCGTTTATTAAGTCCATCTATTACTGTGGCTGCTCAGCCCATCGAAGAAATTGCTACCGAATCGATACAGCTTTTGCTTAGGATTATCAAAAAAGAGCAAAAGCCTTTGAAAACAGTGGGTGAAATTATAAAACCAAAAATTATTATCCGTAACTCCAGCCCAAAGAAAACAAAGAAAGCCTGATATATAGCTGATATAACAAATGTAAGTAATGCAATGTGCGGAAAGCTGAACATGGTTTAGCATAGAAAGAACTGCCTGATCTGTTTTATTGAAACGATACTGTTTGTAAATCTGTAATTCCATGATATGGTAATGTGTAAGCTGATAAAGTATAAAATAATTGCAATTTGGGTAGTCTTCTTTTTATTAATAAGTCTGCCAGTAACCTATTTAGCAGCACAAAAAAAGGTAAAAAAAGAACTCCCCAATATTGTCTATATTTTGGCTGATGATTTGGGTTATGGCGATGTATCGATATATAACGCTGAAGGGAAAATACAAACCCCTAATATAGATGGTTTGGCAAAACAGGGAATGCGTTTTACAGATGCACACACTACTTCTTCTGTATGTACGCCATCCCGTTATTCAATTCTTACCGGGCGCTATCCTTGGCGAAGCAGATTGCCTGTGGGTGTATTACGTGGATATAGCCGAACACTTATTGATGAAGGCCAGGCCACCATAGGGGAACTACTAAAAATAAGTGGCTATCATACAGGGGTAGTTGGAAAATGGCATCTCGGCCTGGATTGGGTCCCTAAAGAGGCATTCAAAGATTCTGTAAATCCGGCAAACAGGTTGTACGGTATTTTAGAAGAAATGAACCCTGAGCAAATTGATTTTACAAAAGCGCCCATACATGGCCCCAAAACACAGGGTTTTGATTATTCATTCATTCTTCCAGCTTCTTTGGATATGCCACCTTATTGTTACTTGGAAAACGATGTTTTAACTGAACTGCCTACCGGTTATACTTCGGGTAATAAACTTGAATCTGGTTATACAGGACCTTTTTGGAGAGCTGGATTAATGACGCCTTCCTTTGATTTTTATAATGTACTTCCTTTATTTACAAATAAAGCCATAGGTTTTATTAAAAAGGAATCGGTTAATAAAAATCCTTTCTTCCTCTATTTTGCCATGCCCGCACCACATACTCCCTGGGTGCCTACAAAAAATTATATCGGTAAATCTAAAGCAGGGGAATACGGCGATTATGTGCAAATGGTTGATGATGCTGTAGGAAGAGTATTGCAGGTTCTGGATAGAATGGGTCTTTCCAAAAATACAGTCGTGGTATTTGCCAGTGATAATGGGCCTTATTGGCGCGAAAATTTTGTACAACAATTTAACCACAAAGCCGCAGGCCCATTCAGGGGAATGAAAGGAGATGCTTTTGAGGGAGGGCATCGTGTTCCTTTTATTGTTCGCTATCCTGGTAAAATTGTAGCCGGCTCTGTTAGTAATGCAACTACTACATTGGCTAATCTGATGGCAACTACTGCTGAATTAGTAGGTAATCATTCGGTAAAATTTCAGACAGAAGATAGTTATTCTGTTTTGCCGGTTCTCAAAGGTAAATCTAAAGAAGCAACTGATCAGCCAGCTGTCGTTCATTTCTCCTCAAAAGGGTTTTATGCAATAAGAAAGGGTTCCTGGAAATTGATTACCAGCCTGGGCTCTGGCGGAATGAGCGCTCCTGTAGAAATTAAAGCAAAACCGGGAGAACCCATCGGGCAGCTATTTAATCTGGAAACAGATATTCATGAAGACCATAACCTGTATGCACAATATCCTGAAAAGGTTAAAGAATTAACAGATTTGCTGGAGAAAATTAAAAAAGCAAAAACCAAGCCGGTAAAATAAATCAGAAGAGCTAAAATGGGAACGAACAGATATATCATATTAATCCTGAGTATTCTATTTGTTCCTGGTATGCTATATGCGCAATCATTAGATTTTCGTAATATTCATACACCTGTTTTGTTAAAAGGAGATTCGGTAACAGCGTATCGCGATCCAATGGCTATATTCCATAATGGAGAGTTCTACCTATATTTCACATTAACTAAAATCGAGAAAAACGATAGTATTTATATGTATATCGCGTTTAGCAAAAGCAGCGACCTGATTCACTGGTCACCTGTTCATAAAATAACCAAGCGCGACCAGAAACTAAATTTTTCAAGTCCCGGTAATATCATTCAATACAATGGCGAATGGATCATGTGTATGCAAACCTATCCTCGGCCGGGTTATACAAAAGCGAATATGCCAATGTATGGCGACTCTACCTCCAGATTGTTTATTATGCGGAGTAAGGATCTGATAAGTTGGTCTGCCCCCGAATTATTACTTGTTAAAGGGGATGATGTCGCAGAAAAGAAAATGGGTAGAATGATAGACCCTTTTTTATTAGCCGATCATTCAGAAAAAGGGAAATGGTGGATTTTTTATAAGCAAAATGGAGCCAGTCGTTCGTATTCATATGATTTGAAACACTGGACATATAGTGGTTATTCACCAGCAGGTGAAAACCTTTGTATTGTTTGGAATAAGGATGAATATATCATGTTTCATTCTCCCGAAAATGGAATTGGAATAAAACGATCTACCGACCTGATTCATTGGAAGGATGAGCCGGCACTGCTTACGCTGGGTCAGGCAGATTGGACATGGGCAAAAGGAAGAATTACTGCCGGATTTATTTTACCCCTTGAGAAAAAAATGCACAAACAATATCTCCTTTTCTTCCATGGGTCAGGACCCAAAAAAGAGGCAGAGGGGGATTTTGATAAGAATGCATCTATTGGCTTTGCATGGAGTAAGGATATAAAGAATTGGGAATGGAATAAATAAAAATATTGAATAACCTATTATAAGAATATAACCAAATAATATCATGAAAAGAACCACTTTACTTGTCTCTCTTTTTCTTTTGGCCTTGGCAAACCAGGCAATGGCGCAGAAAATTGATTACGTGCCAAAATTCACTAATGTAAATCATCCTGAAATTGGGTACTGGTTTATTTCTCCTAATCTAATGATGGATGATAAAAAATATCTTTCTAACATCGATAGTATAGCAGATAAATGTAATTACACACTTGTGTTTTTAACAGCAAGAGAAGGCGCTGATTTCTATGATTTCAAAAAAATGCATTCCGTATTTCAGGGAATTGTTAGTGCTGCACATAAAAAAGGGTTGAAAGTAGGCTTACAATTATGGGGGAATTATAAGGATAAGAATATGGAAGGCTCTCAGCGAATGATTATTGAAACAGAAGCAACACTGGATGCGGCAGGTAATGCGGATGCAACCATTAAAGCAAAATTTATCCGTTTCCCTGATCGGTTATTAAAATCTGATCTTTTTAAAGTGTATGCTTTTAAAAAAACGGGGGAAGGTTTTTATGACCCTTCTACTGTAAAAGATATCACTCAAAAATGTGAGACGGTTTTGCCTGATAAAGAAACCGTGCAGGTAAAGATCAAAGGAGATGCTTCCATGAATGGATTTACAGCCTGCATTATGACACAGGAATATTGCAGCCAGAGTAGTAACTGGGATGATGTGGAGATCAATGGATTTATTGAAGCAATGAAAGTATATAGCGATATCCCTTTTGATGGGTTTGCACTGGATGAATATGGTAATAAGTTTGTTGAACGGATATTTGACCTGAACACACCGAACCCTTTTCGGGGAAGATGGTATTCTACTGCTATGGCGGATGCTTACCAAAAGGAAACGGGTATTCAATTAACGAAAACCTTATTTGATGGAAGATATGCACCAGAAGGGAAACCGGAAATCAGGATCAAAGCCATCAATGAATATATGGAGTTTATGCGAAAGGGTGGTGTTAGGGTGGAAACAGCTGTTTATAATAAATCAAGGGAAATTTTCGGGAAAGATATTTTCAACGGAATTCATAATACCTATCATAATAGTTTGATCAATGATGAAATATGGGCCAATGGAATTGGATGGTGGAGCGCACCCAGGGCTTATGGACAAACGGATGAAAAGACACATACTGCCACTCAAATGGGCGTAGCTATGGCTCATACGATGAATGCTATGTATAACCAGTACTATGATAAAGATCTGGAGCCGGTAGTAACCAAAGCATTATTCGATCTTAGATATGGTATCCGAACGCATTACCATGCATTAAATGATCACCGCCCACTTCGATTTGATTTGGAAGAGCCAGATGCTATTAAAAAGATAAATAAAGTTGAAAACTGCGCCCGGCTTCTGAATAGATTCAATCCAAAACTTCCCGAAATAAAACTATTGGTAGTATTTGGAATGGAAGCACTTTCTAATTGGTATCCTTACTCTGAGGACCGCGGTGTATATGATATCAATGATAAAATGAAAGTTGAAGAAAGAGCAGTTGAAATATGGAAAGCCGGCTACCTAAATGCATTGGTTACTTCCGATTTAATAGCGAACCATAAAATCACTTTAGATAAAGACGGCAAGCCTGTTTTAAATGGCCATACGTTTGACGCAATTGTTTACCTCAATCCGCAGTATGCGAAAGAAGAAGAAATTGCTTTCCTGGAATCTTACGTGAGCAAAGGTGGAAAATTAATGATAGAAGGACGGGCTGAATATAATTTTGAAGGTAAAAATTCTAAAACCCGATTTCAGGCATTATACAAAAAAGCAACCGTACAGGGGTACTCTCTTGAAGCGATAGCTAAATTAGGGATTACAAAAAACCTACTTCCTGATGGGTGCAAAACGGAAGATGGAGCGTATGTGTATACCAACTATGAATCCCTGATTACTGATAAATCTGCGAGCTTTTCAGTTACCATAAGCGGTATCGTATATACAGGAACCTATAAAGGATTGGCTGTTATCTCATTTGATAAAAATGCCAAACCAAAGAAAATCGCAGCGGCAGGACTTACGGAGCTTCGCAGGAATAATGAAGTGGTTCTAAGCTTTTCTCAGCCAACAGATATCTACCTCGATAAACAATCTGCAATTCCTAAAATAATGATTGCTGATGATAAAGGGAATCGAAAACCGGATATTAACAAACTATTCTAATGTAAATAAAATAATAGCAACTACTCAACAATACAAAAACTTACCCGGAACCAATATGAAATCCGTTTTACATATTATCATCTTTTCCACAATATTCTGTATGTGCTTCTTTATGGCATGCCGTTCAGAATCCAAAAGCAAAGAAGGGAAACGAATTCAGGATTCAATACTATCCTGTCATTCCAATATCCCGAACAGATTAACCGGCCACCAGGAAGATACCGGCTCACAAAAAAATATAACAACCCAAACAGAAGATCATATTGGTATGATTTTAATAAAAGCCGGTCGGTTTAAAATGGGTGCAGCAGATGGAGAAGGAAGAAAAGATGAATATCCGCTGCATGAAGTACAACTAAGGGATTTCTGGATAGATATTACGGAAGTGACCAATAAGCAATTTGCCACATTCGTAAAAGCTACCGGATATATTACAACAGCTGAGAAAAATATCAGTTGGGAAGAAATGAAAAAACAGTTGCCCCCCGGAGTACCCAAACCACCCGATGACCAATTGGTTGCTGCAGCACTTGTATTTAAAAAAAATATACATGTGGATAATCTTAACGATTATTCACAATGGTGGAGTTGGGTAGCAGGTGCTTCTTGGAAGCATCCGCAAGGCCCAGGTTCTGATATTAACGGAAAAGATAATTACCCGGTGGTTCAGGTTAGTTGGGATGATGCAATCGCTTATTGCAAATGGGCAGGTAAAAGATTGCCCACTGAGGCAGAATGGGAATATGCTGCCAGAGGTGGTTTACAGAATAAGAAATATCCATGGGGCGACGAAGCCATTGAATCCGGTCAACCTAAGGCAAATACCTGGCAAGGGAAGTTTCCGGTTGTAAATACTGAATGGGATCATTTTGAAAATGCCGCGCCTGTTGCGTCATTTAGGCCCAATGGATTTGGTCTATTTGATATGGCTGGTAATGTTTGGGAATGGTGCAATGATTGGTACAATGAAAATTATTATAATGAAATAGCAGGCAAACAATTAGTGAACCCAATCGGACCTTTCAAAAGCTACGATAGCGGTGAACCTACTATCCCTAAAAAAGTGGTGAGAGGAGGTTCTTTTTTATGTAATGCCTCTTATTGCAAAGGTTACCGGGTTTCAGCCCGTATGAAGTCATCACCTGATACCGGTATGGAACATACGGGATTCAGGTGTGTAGCAAATGTAATTGCAGGAACTATTTGATCAAACTAGATTAAATAAGTCCATGATAAAAATTTGGCAGTTTTGGTTGATGGTTGGTGGGTGCAAACCTGCCAACCTCTTTTCGGGTTTTCATTTTGTAATTCGGTACTTATTTATTTATGGTTTTGTTATTGCTTTAAAAAAAGTATATGAAGAATTATCTGCATTGTTTCATCAGTATCCTTCTTACCATCAGCCTAGATGCACAGGTAACTAATAATGAAAGGGATGCGAATAAAATCTATCTGGACTCAAAAGAATTTCATGGGGGTAGTTTTTCATGGGTGATGAAAAAAGCATCTGAAATCAGTTCTGCAGCAGAAGATTTATCCAGACCGGGATATACAATACAAAACTGGATGCCGGCTATTGTTCCGGGAACTGTATTGAATTCCCTGGTCTATAATAAAAAATATCCCGAACCTTATTATGGGATCAATAATAAACTGACCAATAAGTTGCTTCCGGATATTGCCCAAACAGGCCGTGATTTTTATACCTATTGGTTTCATACAGATTTTGTTATTCCTGCTGACTATAAAAATAAAAATATATGGTTACAGATAGATGGTATTAATTATCGGGCTGAAATATGGGTAAATGGTAACCTGGTTAATACAGTAAACGGGATGTTTAAGCAGGACTATATTGATATTACTGACTTTGCTAAAGTTGGAGAAAGCAATGGACTTGCCATCAAAGTGTATCCTGTGGATATGCCTGGTTCAAATAACCCCAAACCCTGGAGGGCAAGAGGAGAAAACAAAAATGGAGGGGATGGAAATATCGGCCTGAATACTACCATGTTGATGACTGTAGGATGGGATTTTACTTTTAAAGATGGCATTCGCGACAGAAATACGGGTATTTGGAGAAGTATCGCTTTATATGCCACAAATAAAGTGGCACTGCGTCATCCATTCATTACTTCCAATTTGTCAAAACCGGCCTATGATAAATCCGATGAAACCGTTTCTGTTGAAGTATATAATGTAGCCATGAAAACAGTTAAATGTGTGGTAAAAGGTGAAATCGCAGGAGAAGGTATTGTATTTGAGAAAAAAGTTGACATGCTTCGTGGAGAAGATAAAACAGTAACATTTACTGCAAAGGATTTTCCACAACTATCTATCAAAAACCCAAGACTATGGTGGCCAAGGTTTAAAGGGAACCCTGAATTGTATCAACTCAATCTAAAAGTATATGTTGATGGGGTATTAGGAGATTCTGCAAAAACCAAATTTGGTATTCGCGAAATTGTTGCTGATAGAAATACCCCCGACAGTTCAAAAACATTCTATGTAAATGGAAAAAAAATATTTATCCGTGGTTCCAATTGGATACCGGAAGCTATGCAACGCACATCCGATGAAAGAATGTATGCAGAGTTGAGGTATACCAAACAGTCTGGCATTAACCTGCTCAGACTTTGGGCAGGGGGCATAGCCGAGTCAGATTATTTTTACCAACTCTGTGATGAATTTGGTCTCTTGGTATGGCAGGAATTCTGGTTAACAGGTGATACCAAACACCCGCAGGATAAGGATCTGTATTTTGACAACCTCAGTTCAACAGTGAAGCGTATTCGCAATCATCCCTGTATTGCCATTTACTTGGGTTCTAATGAAAGCACCGAAGTATCTGGAATAAAGGAAAAGCTTGCGGAATTGGATGGAACCAGGAATTATCAAATGCAATCAGAAACAGATGGCGTACATGATGGAAGTCCATATAACCAGGTAAATCCAATGCAGCATTACGAAAATACGGCTTCGGATCGGGGTAGCAGGGTAGACGGGTTTAATCCGGAATATGGGGCGCCAACCCTGCCTACTGTAGAAGTATTGCGAGAAATGATGGATGAGAAAGATCTCTGGCCAATTAATAAACCTGTTTGGGATTATCTCGATGGGGATGGATTTCATGGAATGACCGGTAAGTATAAAGACATGGTTAACAAATACGGTGAATCATCCTCTATTGATGAGTTTGCCCAAAAAGCCCAATTAGTAGGTGCCATGAATTCGAAATCGATTTGGGAAGTATGGAACGAAAATAAATTTGGGTATGGAGACAGATATGCTTCCGGCCTACTTTTCTGGTACCATAATTCAGCAGCCCGACAGGTTTGCGGAAGAATGTGGGATTGGTCGCTTGAACCAACGGCTTCCTTATATCATACACAAAACGCATTGGAGCCCTTACATGCACAATTTGATTATTTAAAAAATACCGTATCTGTATATAACGATTATTATAAGTCATTCCATAACTATACAATTACAGCGGATATATATGACCTGAATAGTAAAAAAGTGTCTACACAAACCAAAGTATTGAGCATAATTCCGGAAGATGCTGTATTGAATAAATTGATGCAACTTGATTTTAGTAAAGCAGCTACACCTGTACAATTTATCAAACTTTCTTTGACAGATGAAAATGGAAAACCAGTTGCAAGCAGCTTCTACTGGCGTTCTAATGACCCATATCTGGGAAAGACTACAATGACAGGTCCCACTACTGCAGGCTTTGAGCCATTGGCTTCAATGAAGAAAATAAATCTTCAGACAAAAATGAAGATTACGAAAGCAGAGAAAACTCATTCAATAGAATTGGATATTAAAAACCCTACAAACACAATCGCTTTCTTTACCCAGATACAATTATTGGATGGCAAAGGAAAACCGGTTCGACCTTCTTTTTATACCGATAATTTCTTTTCCCTTTTGCCTGGTGAGAGCAAACATATTTCTATTGAAACTTTTACAATGGATTATACTGATGAAAACGCAAAAATTATTGTCAAAGGATACAATATTCTTTCAAATGAAATTCTTATCAATAAAATAAAGTAGTATGAGAAATAAATGGTTATTACCCGCATGCCTGTTTTTTACAATGGGATCTTTTGCGCAGGTAAAAAATACAATTATTACTTCTGCGGGAGCTATTGCAGATGGGAGAACCAATAATGGGCCAGTGATACAAAATCTTATTGATAAAATATCTGCCGGAGGTGGTGGTAGGATTACGATTCCTCCAGGTAACTTTATGACAGGGTCCTTGCTGTTAAAATCAAATGTGGAATTGCATATAGATTTAGGCGGGGTTTTACTGGGCTCTCATTCCACAAATGATTATAAGAAACTGGACAAACAAACCGCATTGCTAATCGCAGATAACCAGCAGAATATTTCGATCACTGGTGAGGGTATTATAGATGGCCAGGGACAGGAACTCATGCTGGATATTTTCCAGAAATTAAGAAGTGGCGAGTTGAAAGATGATTCCATTTGGCTGGTTAAAAGACCTGAAACAGGACGCTCTAAAAATATTTATTTTTTTGGATGTAAAGGGGTAACAATCAGAGATATTACCATCAAAAATTCATCTGGATGGGTACAGGATTACCGTGAGTGCACAGATCTTACTATTGATCATATTACTGTACAAAGTACCGCTTACTGGAATAATGATGGATTGGATGTAACAGATTCTAAAAATGTTCGCATTACCAACTGTTTCATCAATGCATCAGATGATGCGCTTTGTTTCAAATCATCAAACCCCAAGAGCTCCTGCGAAAATGTATTTGTTGATAATTGCACTTTACGGTCAAGTGCGAATGGGTTAAAATTCGGTACAGCAAATGCGGGTGGATTTCGAAATTTTAAAATCACTAACCTTACTATTTTTGATACCTATCGTTCTGCTATTGCACTGGAATCAGTAGATGGCGGATTTATGGATAATATTGATATCCGAAATGTGACTGCTAAAAATACGGGTAATGCGATTTTTATTCGTCGCGGTCGGCGTAATAAGACTGGCCCGGTAAGTACATTAAATGGAATCTATATTGCCAATGTAAAAGTAGAAACGCCTTTGTTGAAACCTGATCAGGGTTATCCAATTGAAGGCCCACCAGATCATTTACGCCCAGGTTTTGATAAAATGCCTGTTCGCCCTTCCAGCTACCATATTTATGGACATCCTTACCTGCCATATAACCTGATACCTTCCTCTATTGTTGGTATTCCGGGTTACCCTGTGGAAGATGTGACAATGGAAAATATTGAAATTAGTTATGGCGGAAGAAGTAGTAAAGATATTGCCTATATCCCATTAGATAAAATAACCAATATTCCAGAGAATGAAGCTGGTTACCCTGATTTTTCCATGTGGGGCGAACTTCCAGCCTGGGGTTTGTATATGCGTCATGTAGAAGGTATAAAAATCAAAAATTTTACCATATCCTTTAAAGAAGATGATTTCAGACCTGCATTTGTGTTTGATGATGTGAAAAGTATAGACCTAGCCGATATAAAAATTCCAACGGCAAAAGAAATGCCTATGATCTTTTTAAATAATGCATCAGGCGTTAATTTGAAGGGATTGAAAATACCTGTGAGTGAAGAAAAAGCAATACAGAAAGCAAACAATAAATAGCTTTTAAGGTGACAAATTATATGATAGTATTTGGTTTTATTCGAAAAATGTTTCGGCTTTTACTTTTGTTGGTAATTGCCATTCAACTTTCCTATGCACAAAACCAGCCATTATTCCGTAATGAGAGTATACCACAACAAGAGCGTATTTCGGACCTCTTATCTAAATTAACGGTTGAAGAAAAAATCAGCTTATTGATTGCCAGTTCTCCTGGCATTCCTCGTTTTGAAATTGATAAATACTACCACGGTAATGAAGCTTTGCATGGAGTGGTTCGACCGGGAAAATTTACAGTCTTTCCACAGGCACTTGCCTTGGCCAGTATGTGGAACCCTGCACTTCATTACCAGATAGCTTCGGCTATTTCTGATGAAGCACGTGCACGCTGGAATGAACTGGGATTTGGGAAAAACCAGACACTGCCTTTTAATGACCTGCTTAGTTTTTGGTCGCCTACCATTAATATGGCTCGTGACCCAAGATGGGGGAGAACGGAAGAAACTTATGGAGAAGATCCTTATTTGTCTGGCATATTAGGAGTTCAGTTTGTAAAAGGTATGCAGGGCAACGACCCCAGGTACCTGAAGGCTGTGGCTACACCTAAACATTTTGCGGTATATAACAAAGAAGGTAACCGCACGTCCAATAATTCAATTGTATCCACACGCCTTTTGCGTGAATATTATCTGCCAGCTTTTGAAGCCTGTGTAAAAGAAGGGAATGCCGCTTCTATTATGACAGCCTATAATGCGATCAATGGTGTACCCTGCACTGCCAATACAGTCCTGCTAACCAAAATTCTACGCGAGGATTGGGGATTTAAAGGATATGTTGTATCTGATTGTGGAGCTGCAGCAAGGTTGGTTGATGCGCACCAGTATGTAAAGACCAAAGAACTGGCTGCGATGGTTTCGATCAAAGCAGGGCTTGATCTGGAATGTGGGGATGATATTTATAAAGAACCATTGTTGAATGCTTACCATATGGGAATGGTAACTATAGCAGATATAGATACAGCTGCATATCGGGTATTAAGGGCAAGAATGCAACTGGGCTTGTTTGATAACCCTGATCATAATCCATATAATAAAATCCCCGTTTCAGTAATAGGCTCAGCGCAACACAAAGCATTGGCACTGGAAGCTGCCAAAGAAAGTATTGTATTACTGAAAAACAATAACCATATCCTGCCTATTAATATCCATAAGATCAAATCCATTGCGGTAGTGGGAATTGATGCAGCAAATAATGAATTTGGATCATATAGCGGTATCCCTATAGACACACCGGTTTCTATTCTGAAAGGCATACAAAATAAAGTGGGTAATAAAGTGATGGTTAGGTACGCGCGATGGAAAGCTGTCAACGGGCTGGAAGGATATGGCCTTATTTCTAAAGATTTTTTCCCGGAAGGCTTGCATGCTGAATACTTTTCAAATATTACTCTGGAAGGGCAATCAAAAAAAAGAATAGATGCTAATATCAATTTTGAACCGGATAACCAACCCCCGGATGCTTTTCCCCCCAACACACCTATGTCTATTCGTTGGAAAGGAAAATTAAAGCCAACCATTTCAGGTAAATATAGTATTGGATTTCTGGCCAAAGATGGATCCAGACTAATGATTGACGGGAAAGTTGTGATTGATTCATGGCGAAGAAAATCACCGGTTTGTGATTTTGTAGAAATCACATTGGAAGCTGGGAAGGAGTACAACATAGAAGCTGACTATTTTAATTATAGAAAACCGGTTATTGCAAAACTCTTCTGGAAAACGCCAGATGAAACAAAAAGCTATATGGATCTTTTTGCTGAATCCATTCAATGTGCACAACAATCTGATATTACAGTGGCAGTAATGGGAGTGAATAGGCTTTTTGCAAGAGAGGGACAGGATGGGGAAAGTATTCGTCTGTCAAAAGACCAGGAAGAATTTATCCAGGCTATATACAAAGCAAATCCGAAGACGGTAGTTGTACTGGTAGATGGAGCTTCCCTGGCAATCGGTTGGATTAACGAACATATACCTGGTATTATTGATTCATGGTATTCCGGGCAGGAAGGAGGTACAGCAGTAGCCGATGTATTATTTGGCGACTATGATCCTGCAGGCAGATTGCCCTTAACTTTTTATAATAGTCTTGATGAACTACCTCCGATAGACGATTATGATATTACCAAAGGCCGCACATATCAATATTTCAAAGGCAAACCTTTATATCCATTTGGGTTCGGATTAAGTTATACCGATTTTAAATATTCAGATCTTATTTTAAAACAAGAAGCAGAAAAAATAAAACTAAGCTGCCATGTAACAAATATTGGAAAAATGGATGGAGATGAAGTAGCTCAGGTATATATAAAGCTGCCTGATTTACCCATTCCAACAGCGATTAAACAGTTAAAGGGGTTTAAAAGGATACATATAACAAAAGGAAACACGGAAACGGTTGAAATCGAAATTTTAAAATCACAAGCAAGATATTGGGATGACACACAGGGAAAGTTTGTAATACCCAAAGGGGAATTTACCATCATGATAGGCGCATCCTCAGATGATATTCGGCTAAAACAAATAATCGAATTAAAATAGTTGGCTGTTTGAACTCATTAAAAAAATAGTATGTATAAATCTCTTTCAGTGTTCTTTATTCTCTGCTGCTTTTTTTCATTGGCGCAGGAGCCGGGTTCTTTTAAAATCTCAATTTCTGTTTCTCCCGAAATCAGGTCTTCATTTGTAAAGACCGGGCGTTTAATTGTTCGGTTAACTGGTCCGATTACCCCGGGAACTACAAGTAAGCCCGAAGCAGTTATTGGAATCACCGCAAAAAATTGGGACCCTTCCAAACCTCTTGTTTTTGCTACAAAACAAAAAAATGTATTGATCAATGGAATGGAGAAATTAAAAGGGCATATTTCTGAAAAATTTTATTACCAGGTGCTGTATAAACAAAACATTGCCGACGGGAATGATAGAGTTGCCGGGAATTTATATAGTGAGATCGACTCCTTTACTTTAGGAAGTAAAACAAAGCTTGATCTTGTTTTAAATAAACTGGTTACACCGGCAGTTGTGGTTAATCATCCTTTCGTAAAAACGGTTGAAATAAAAAGCAGGTATTTATCTGAATATTTTGGCAATCCCCGGTACCTGAAAGCATCAATACTGTTGCCTTCTGGCTATTTTGAAAACCCGGGTAAAAACTATCCGATTTGTTATCGGGCACCTGGTTTAAATGGCAGATTTGACCAGATTAACGGAACGATAAATAAAAAAGAGTTTACGGATTGGTGGTTAACGAAAGATGCTCCTCAGGTGATTTATGTATTTCTAGATTCGCAGGGTCCTTATGGGGATACTTACCAGGTTGATTCAGATAATAATGGCCCCTGCGGTAAAGCATTGACCGAAGAATTAATCCCTGAAATCGAGAAGCTTGTTCATTATCAACCCAACTCAAAAATGAGGTATCTCGCTGGCAGATCAACCGGTGGATGGGTAGCTTTAGGGCTGCAGATCTTTTATCCTGATTTCTTTGATGGTACATGGTCATATAGTCCCGACCCGGTTGATTTTGAGCACTATGGTTTAATTGATATCTATCATGATTCAACTATATTCTATAATAAATATGGGTATCTGCAACCGGGTAGAAGAACCATTTATGGGGAACCTACTTTTTCTATGAAAGATTGGATAGCCGGGGAGAATATAAACAGTGTAACTGGTGACTATCGTGTTTCCGGAGGACAATTTGGTGCATACAATGCCGTATTTGGGCCCAAAGGCTCAGATGGACTCCCAACTTTACTGTTTGACCCGGTTACAGGAAAGATTGATCATGCAATTGCTAAGCAGTGGGAGAAATATGATTTGAAAAAAGTATTGGAGAAAAACTGGAAAACCCTTGGGCCCAAATTGCAAGGTAAAATATGGATATGGACTGGAGATATGGATGGCTTGTACTCGAATGTGGCCACAAGGTTCCTTCAAAAATTTATTGAGAAAACGGAAAACCCAAAATCGGATGCGATTATAAAATTTACTCCAATGGCTGGGCATACACAGGAGTGGAGTGATAAAGCGGTTTTGATGATGGTTGCACAAAAAGCAGCTGAAAGCAGAAAATAGAACCTTGGTAAAGAAGTAAACAATGAAAATGAGACATAAAATATTTGGGATCATAACAATACTGGTAAGTATCATAAATACTTGCTCTGCACAGAAAACCAAAATTGGGTATGTAAATTATTTTGCCAATAGTAACCATCCACAAGTGGCTTATTGGTTTTTCGCAGCGAATATGCTGCCGGAAGAGAGATACAAAGGAAAGATAGATAGTTTTGTAAAATATAGTAAGTATACGCTTGTATACCTTACTGAACGTGACGGATGTAATTTTCATGATATTCAAACCATGCATCCCGTTTTTGCAAAACTTGTAGCCTATGCCCACCAGAAAGGATTAAAGATCGGATTGCAAATCTGGAAAAATAATAAAGGCACATTGATAGAAAATACTGATCGCCTGATACAAGATGGAGAAGTGATTCTGGATAAGGATGGTAAAGCTGACTATCGTGTTAGAGCCAAGGGGGCAAGAGATACCAATAGTGTAATTAAGAGTGACTTGTTTAAAATATATGCATTTAAGAAAACAGGGGATGGTTTTTATGATCCACTTACTCTAAAAGAGATTACTAAAACGGCCACTTCAACAGAAGATATCCATTCTGTCAACCTTTTGATTAATGCAGGAGTAGCTTTTAACGGATATACTGCATTCATTCTTACACAACACTATTATAATTCATGCAGCAATTTTTCAAAGCAGGCCTATTCTCTAATGCTGGATGATTTTAAAGCTTATGGAGATATCCCTTTTGATGCAGTTGGATTAGATGAGTATAAAAATATGACCATAGCCAGACAGCCCATACTTCAAAATACCCATGATGTGTTCAGGGAGAGACTCTATTCTTTAGGCATGGCAAAAGCTATGAAAGAAACACGAGGCCTGGATATGGATAAAATACTGTTCAATATGCGATATGCCCCACAAGGCCAACCCGCTGTTCGTATGAAAGCGATAAATGAATATATGCGCTTATTAAGAACAGCTACATTGGGTGTTGAGGCAGCCATATATGACTTAGGGAAAAAATTATACGGGAAAGACGCATTTATCGGGTTACACAGCACATTTCACAACAATCTTGATAAAGATGAAGTATGGCAAACAGGAGTAAGCTGGTGGAACATCAAAAGGGATTACGGACATACTGATGAGAACACATCTATCCCTATTCAGATAGGAATTGGGATGAGTTACCAAAAGAATGCAATGTACAATATGTACTACGATAAAAGCCTTGATAAAATCTGGACCAAAGCATTATATGATTTGAGATTCGGCGTGCGAACACATTATCATGCGGCTAATGATGTTCAGGGGTGGGGTGTATCCATTGATGATCCCAATGCACTCCTGAAAATAAACAAAGTGGAAAATGCAGCCCGTATGCTGAATAGATTCAATCCGCCTTTTCCACAAATTAAATTATTGGTAGTATATGGAATGGAAGCCATATACAATTGGTATCCCGATACTACCCAGCGAGGATTGTATGATATCAACGATAAATTGGAGATGGAAAAAAAAACTATGCAACTTTGGAACAATGGTTACCTGAATGCTTCTGTACCTACCGACCTTATTACAGATGGCCGATTAAAACTGAACCAGAATGGAAAGCCTGTTTTAAATGGCTATGAATTTGATGCGGTTATCTTCCTGAATCCCCAATATGCAAACCCAACTACAACCCGCTTTTTTCAGGAATATATAAGTAAAGGCGGAAAATTATTGCTGGAAGGCAAAGCAACACATGATTTCAATGGAAAGGATATAACCAGCGAATGGAATAAAATTGCTGATAAAGCAGTAGCTACTTCCTTTTCAATCGAGAATGTAGCCAAACTCGGTATTCCAAAAAATGAGCTGGTAGATGGAGTAGCTAATGAAGAAGGCTCTTATACTTTTACCAGCAGTAACTCTCTTCAATCTGATACGCCGGCGAATTTTAGTTTTACTTATCAGGGCAATACTTTCAGCGGAACTTATAAAGGATTGGCTGCAATTAAAATAGATAAGAAAGGAAATCTTCAGAAATTGTCAGCAACAGGGTTTTTGGAAATAAATAAAAATGGAAAATCTATCCTGCGATTAAGTAAAGAAGCAGATATTTTTCTGATGATGATAGATGGAATAAAAGATATTACAATTGCTGATCCAACAAAATCCATCAAGGTAATTACTGGTATCTAGATAAAAGGAGTAGCGAGGTTTTTGCAAATTGGAAGAGTAAAACCAATTAAAGGCAACAGAAATGAAAAAGTGCATACTTTTTTTTGCAATTATTTTGTATGGTTCATTATCGGCCCAGTATAGTAAGGATATTTCTCATCTTAACTGGAAAATATGGCTTGATAATAAAGCAGGCTGGTGGAATGATTCATTATTTCTTCCGCCATATAACCTGTCATCAATCCCCACTAACCCGCCAGGCTGCGGTTGGAAGGATTTGTATACCCAACCTAAATCAGTAACTACCCAACTCCCTGCTACAGTAGAGCAGTATTTCTGGAACAGAAATGGAAGCAGCTACGGAGTGAATGGAAATTATATTGGGGTATCCTGGTTTACTGTCAATACGAATATACCAACCGAATGGAAAGGTAAAATAGTCTCTCTTGTATTCGAAAGTGCCAGAATGCGCACGGAAATATATATAAACAATCAATTGGTAGGATATCATTTGTTTGATGGGCTTCCCTTTAGAGTTGATATTTCAAGGTTTGCTAAATACGGGGCCAATAATCAAATTGCAATTCGTCTTACTGATCCTAACGGAAATTTTGCATGGCAGGATTATAGTGGACTAAAATGGGGAGCTTATGAAACACTTCCCAGTCATGGATTTGGTGGCATTACAGGGAAACTGCTTCTCGAAGCAAAAGACAATACCTATGTTGATGATATTTTTATCAAGAACAAACCTGAAAAGGATCGCGTAGATGTGGAAATTGGTATCCATACTTTAGATAAACAGAAAGAAGGAGAACTGGTTTTAACACTCACTGCAAAAGGGGAAAAGAAGATACTATTTACGAAAAGGAAAAATATTCAAATCAGCGGAGAGCATTTTTTAGTGAAAGATCAGCTCTTTTTGCCCAACGCAAAAACCTGGTCACCCGAAACCCCTAACCTATATGTATTGACAGCCGAATGGAAGGGCAAAGATGGAACTTACGATAGACAAATAAAACGATTTGGTTTTCGGTGGTTTGAAGTAAAAGAAGTGAATGGTGATAAAATGTTTTTCCTGAATGGAAAACGTATTGTGCTACGATCCGCTATTTCATGGGGCCACTGGCCAGTGAACGGCATTTTCCCAACTGATGAATTAGCAAGAAAACAAATACTGGCCGCGAAACAATTGGGAATGAATATGTTGAATTTTCATCGCGGTATCGGTCAAAAAAAAGTATTGGATCTGGCAGATGAACTGGGTTTATTATATTATGAAGAACCCGGTGGTTACAGAAATTCGGCCTATTTCCCAACGGATAGTTATTTGTTTAAGACATGGAAAAGGGAGAAGCTATTAGAAATGATTCGTCGCGACAGAAGCCATCCAAGCCTGATTATCTATAATATGGTAAATGAAGCAGGCAGGGACCCAAGACCTAATGAAATAGAGGATATCAGGGAAGCACATCAGATGGATGAAACGCGTATAATTACTTTTACATCCAATAACGTTCCTGAAACCTCACCACTTTCTTTTCATGAATCCATTCGGAAAATCCACATGTTGCCCTATGATACCAGTTTGCATAAAAATGGATGGTGGGATGCTCACAATGCACCGGGGCCAGGTGTTTTTAGAGATACTTTTTATCAGTCGCCCGTTAAATTTGACAGATATGTTAACAACCCCAAAGAAATTATTTTATATGGGGAAGAAAGTGCTACAGGTACGCCACCCCGCTTACAATTGATCAAAGAAGAAATTGAAAAAACAAAAATAATCGGATGGGATGGTAAACAAATGATAGATCAATATCAGGCATTTGATAAGTTTCTCACAGAAAAAGGATTTAAGAAAAGTTTTAAAACAGTAGATGAACTGTGTCTGAGTTTTGGAGCAGTATCCTATTATCTTCAGGGAAGAATGATTGAAAATATTCGGATTAGTAATACCATTGATGGATATGTTACGAATGGATGGGAAAGTACTAAACTTGAAAACCATTCAGGTATAGTGGACGTATACCGGAATTTCAAAGCAGATCCAAAGATAATTGCCTATTATAATCAACCCTTATATATCGCTGTTAAGTTAAGAAACAAAGTAGTGCAAAAAGGGGATAAGATACTAGCCGATTTCTTTTTGGTAAACGAGAAAAATCTCTCAGGCAGGTATCTCTTACAGGTGAATGCCAAAACCAGAGCGGGGATTGTTCAGGCGCAGAATTTTGAGGTAAATATTGAGGGGGGGGTCGTATATGGGCAGCTATTAAAAGAATCAGTACCCTTCTCTATTTTAGAAAATGGGTACACAACCATTGAAGCCAGACTCGTTAAAAGTAATTCAGTATTTGCCAGTGGATCAGACCTCGCATTTTCAGTAGAATTGGTATCACAGAATGATCCTGTTTTTGTAATGGACACATCTGGAAAAACCCAACAGATTTTACGCGAGGCAAATGTGAAATATAAGGAAGCGGGACTGGTTTTCCCCGATAAGGGAACCCTGTTTATGGGGCCACAGATGCAACCCGTAGGAAAACCTGGTGATCATCCGGTATTAAATGACCGACTCAAAACTGAGGCCTTGGTAAATTGGATCGCTGCGGGGAATACCTTGGTGGTTTTGCAAAATGCACCTTTCTGGTGTGAGCAACTTGCCGTTCGGGAGGTAACAGAATATACGGGCACCCAAAAACTCGGAACCAATTGGATGGGAGGTAATTATTTTGTAAGGCAACACCCTTTATTTGAAGGCTTGCCCGTGAATACTGCCTTTAACTGGGAATACCAATCCCTGGCCGGGTATAACCGGGATCGGTTTGGGTTAAGACTGGGCAACGACAGTTGTGTAGTAGGGTGTTATTCGGATCATAAAAACGAAATGTATTCGGCACTTAGTATCATTCCAGTGGGCAATGGTAAGATCATTGTAAATACATTGGATGTATCCGCAGCTATTCTGTCAAAAATGAAAGCTGCAGTAGTTGCTAAAAAAATACTGCAAAATATAGTGTCATATTCCAATAAGTAAAACAAATCTGATAAAAAAGAAAAATGAAAATAATAATACCATTCTTGTCAATTTTACTAATACTCTGCTCGGGTCTGCATGCGCAAAAAACAACAGAAATATGGTTAGACGATCTACCCATTCCTACTTTTTCAGAAGGCATACCTTCTGTAAATCAGAAAGCCAATGGTGGGGGCGAACCAATACAATTGGATAATAAGGTTTATCAGCGCGGATTGGGTGTTCATTCAACAGGCGTTTTGTTTTTTTTAATGAACGGAAATGCCATAGAATTTTCAGCTATGATAGGTGCAGACGATAAAGCGAATAAGGCAATGATCTCCAAATTTTATGTAATCGGGGATCGAAAGATACTTTTTGAAAGTGGAGAAATGAAAGTAGGCGATGCTCCTCAGAAAGTATTGGTAAACCTGAAAGGGATCAAGCGTCTGGGATTATTAGTAACCAATCAGGAAGAAGTATCCCGAAATTATACTGATTGGGCAGATGCTAAATTTATTATGAAAGAGAAAACGCTGCCAGCGAATATTCCTAATGATGATGAAAAATATATTTTAACACCCGATAATGGCAAAACACCCAGAATCAATTCACCGAAAATATTTGGTGTAAAACCAGGTAACCCTTTTTTATTTACAGTAGTAGCTTCCGGAGAAACTCCTTTACAATTTTCTATTGATAATCTACCCAAAGGTCTGTCTATTGATAAACAAACAGGCATCATTACCGGAACGCTCATGGATCGAGGTATCTATCATGTTAAGATGAGAGCAAAAAATAATTATGGAGAGAATGTAAAAGAACTTTTGATCAAAGTGGGAGATACCATTTCTCTGACGCCTCCCATCGGATGGAATGGATGGAATTCATGGGCACGCGATATCGATAAAGAAAAGGTAATAGCTTCTGCCAATGCAATGGTAAAAATGGGGTTAAGTAGTCACGGCTGGACCTATATAAATATTGATGATGCCTGGCAGGGCCAAAGAGCTGGGAAAAATCATGCTTTACAACCCAATGAGAAATTTCCGGGTTTTAAAGAAATGATTGATGAAATACATGCAAAAGGCCTGAAGTTAGGTGTCTATTCAACACCCTGGATTTCCAGTTATGCGGGCTATGCCGGAGGGTCTTCAAATTTTGAGAATGGAGCATATCCGGATTCTATAAAAAACAATAAACGCGCATTCAGGTATATTGGTAAATATCGCTTCGAAAAAGAAGACGCCATGCAAATGGCTGAATGGGGAGTTGATTATTTAAAATATGACTGGCGGATAGAATTGAATTCGGCAGAAAGAATGTCCGATGCATTGAAAAAGTCGGGTCGCGATATTATTTACAGCTTATCTAACTCAGCACCATTTGCTTTGGCAAAAGACTGGGCTAGAATTGCAGAAGCATGGCGCACAGGCCCTGATATTCGGGATAGCTGGCTTAGTTTATATATATCTGCTTTTACACTCGATAAATGGGGCCCGTTTGGTGGTCCCGGGCATTGGAATGACCCCGATATGATGATATTGGGAAATGTTACAACAGGTGCAAAATTACACCCAACCCGCTTAACACCCGATGAACAGTATAGCCATGTTAGTTTATTCAGTTTATTGGCTGCACCATTGTTAATTGGCTGCCCCATTGAACAACTTGACCCTTTTACCTTGAATTTATTAACCAATGATGAAGTGATAGAAATTGATCAGGATCCCTTGGGAAAATCAGCCAGATTGGTATCTGAAGAAAATGATGTGCAGGTTTGGCTCAAGCCAATGGAAGATGGCTCCTTTGCAATTGGTATGTTTAATATTGATGGCTTTCAAAAAACACCACAATCTTATTTCCGCTGGGGTGATGAAAAAGCAAAAGCGTATTCACTGGATCTGTTCAAACTCGGGTTAAAAGGAAAATATATGATACGGGATATTTGGAAACAAAAAGATATCGGACAATATAACGGAATATTTAAAACTGATATCCGGCATCATGGGGTAGTGATGATTCGGGTATTTCCGAAATAGTTCAAATGGTCAAATTGTTTAATTTTTTTTAAATGAATAAGAATATAGGTTTATCCATTATATTGATTGTATTGCTAACTGGCGTTGTCAGCGCACAGAATACCCATACAATATGGCTTGACGACTTGCCTATTCAAACTTTTTCAGAAGGGATGCGACCCGTATCGGCAAAAACCAATTATAGCCATGATACTATACGAATAAAGGATACAAGATTTACAAGGGGAATCGGGGCACAATCGCCCTGTGTGCTTGCTTTTTTGCTAAACGGACATGCAAAACGATTTACGGCAGTGGTGGGCGCAGATGATTTGGGTAATAAAGAAATACCCTTATCTTTTTTTGTAGTAGGAGATAGAAAAGTATTGTTTGAAGCCAGAGAAATGAACATTGGGGATGCTGGAATAAAACTCGATATTGATCTTACAGGCATACAACGCTTAGGAATATTAATCACTGATCATGTTGGCGGTGTTACCAATAAAAAAACCTACGGGAACTGGGCCGATGCAAGACTCGAGATGATGGAAAACTTTGTACCAGAGTATATTCCAAATACAGATGAAAAATATATCTTAACACCACAGCCTAAATCATCACCCCGTATCAACTCCCCAAAAATTTTTGGTGTCACACCGGGCAATCCTTTCATGTACACCATTGCCACTACCGGAGCAAGACCTATGCAATTCAGTGCAGATAACTTGCCAAAAGGATTATCGCTTTCAGCACAAACAGGGATTATCACAGGTAATATCAAACAAGCAGGTAATTATCAAGTGAAGTTGCATGCAAAAAATAAATTTGGCGAAGCGTCACAAATCTTACGGATTCAGATCGGAGACACAATTGCCCTCACTCCACCCATTGGATGGAATGGATGGAATGCATGGGAGGCGAGCCTCGACAGGGGGAAAGTGATGGCTTCTGCGGATGCCATGGTTAGCAAGGGCTTACGTGATCATGGCTGGTCATATATAAATATCGACGATAGCTGGCAAGGCATTAGAACTGGTCCCGATACCTCTTTACAGCCTAACGATAAATTTCCTGACATCAAAGGAATGGTGGATCATATACATAACCTGGGTTTAAAAGCCGGAATTTATTCTACGCCTTATATAGCAAGTTACGGAGGATATGTAGGAGCTTCCTCTGATTTACCCGCAGGTGGAGAAACCAGAGAGCAGATTGCAAAAAATAAACAACCCTTTCATAAAATAGGCAACTACCAGTTTGAAAACAATGATGCCAGGCAAATGGCTGCATGGGGATTTGATTTCCTTAAGTACGATTGGCGGATAGATATTCCTTCTACAGAACGAATGTCGAAAGCACTAAAGAAATCAGGTCGTGATATCGTTTATAGCTTATCTAATAATGCGCTCTTTGAAAAAGCGGGTGATTGGGCAAGACTTGCGAATATGTACCGGACAGGGCCAGATATAAAAGACAGCTGGACTAGTTTATTTTTAACCACGTTCACACTGGATAAATGGGCCCCTTATTCTGGACATGGGCATTGGGCAGATCCGGATATGATGATTGTGGGAGAGGTTGCAATAGGACCAGTATTACATCCTACAAGGTTAACACCCGATGAACAATATAGCCATATAAGCATATTCAGTTTGTTGGCAGCCCCGATGCTGATTGGTTGCCCGATTGAAAGATTGGACAGTTTTACCCTCAATTTATTAGCGAATGATGAAATAATTGAAATCAACCAGGACCCTTTGGGTAAACCCGCCCGATTGGTAGTAAATGAAAACGGTATTCAGGTTTGGCTGAAACCCATGGAAGATGGTTCTTATGCAGCAGGCTTATTTAATATTGATGGATACGGAACAACCCCGGAATCCTATTTCAGATGGGGAGATGAAAAGCCTAGGAATTTTGAATTTGATTTTGCATCCTTAGGGTTAAAAGGGAAATGGAAATTGCGAAATGTTTGGAAGCAAAAAGAAGAAGGAGTATTCAGTAATTTTTTCAAAACAAGTATCCGTTACCATGGGGTAGTGATGTTAAGATTATACCCGGTAAAATAAAATCAATAAATATATTACAATGAGACATCAATTACCCGGTTCTACAAAATGGTGGTTTGCTTTAGTTTTTCTTTTGTCTCAGCATGTATTTGCACAAAATGAATCCATATATGCTATACCCCAAATGCCCAATCCAACTGAACGATTAACAGAACTTAAGCAGCAATGGATTGCTATGCAAAAAGATCCTCCGCAATTGGGTGTGCGTGATTGGTTTCTTTTCTTATTGGATGCTTTAGATGCCAGATTCTTACAACCAGAGCAAATAGAATGGTTATTAAAAAAAGTGCAAACACGGGTGGTAAATGACCCCAATCTGGGCAAAAGCTATGGCAATATTTTTTGGGGTTGGACAGAAACAGGCAGCGATATTGGCGATGGGAACAATGTGGAATTTTGTATGCAATACGGACTACCTGTTAAAATATTATTTAATGATAGATTGTCGGGTAAAGCAAGGGAAACACTCGACGAAATATTTGCGCTCGCAATAAAGGGTGCCCGTAATCAGGAAGTCCGTATATCCTACACCAACATCTTTGTGATGAGAATCTGGAACTTTGTTGCTTACGGCCAGATATATAAACAACCTGCCATTATTGAAGAAGGTCGCGCCTATTTAAATCAATGGTTAAAACATGTAGCGAATTATGGGAATCGGGAATATGATAGCCCTACCTATTGTGGTGTAGACCTTGAGTCTTTACTATTGATCTATACTTTCTCAACGGATACTGATATCAAAGCAAAAGCCGGGGATGCTCTGAAACTATTTATTACAGATCTGAGTGCCCATTATAATCAACAGGGCGGGTATCTTGGAGGCGCACATAGTCGCGATTATAACCGGGTTTTTGGTAGAGATCTTTTAGAAGAAAAATATTTTAATCCCTTATTGGGTGGTGTAAATAATAATACACATCTGTTCCATCAGATTTGTTTATCAGCTCTACAAAAATTAGGGTTATCGGCACAACAAAAGGAATTAATGAGTAAAAGTAACCGATTTATTGTGCAAAGATGGGATAGTTTGCCACATACATTCGCCTGTGATTACCGGGGTCAAAAAATTTCCCTGGCTTCCTCAAACCAGTCATATAGCCCGGATGATAAAGCTTTCGTAGCATACTTAAGTAGTAAAAAAGTGCCCGCCATGCCCAATATCGTTTTTGTGATGGAAGGCAGAGATGATCACTATGGAACATGGGGTGCAACAGGAATGGGAGAGAAGATGAAAAATTTAATGCCACCCAATTACCCTGCTAATGGAGGATGGGGCAAAACAAGACACCTGATGCCATTTATGCAATCTGCACAAAACAAAGGAGAATTCGTGATGTTGGTTGCTGGAGAAAAAGACCATAACTGCATCAAACCATATCTAAACTCAACAATTATCCTTCCGGATGTATTTGATGAGATTTGGTTGGGAGAGCAAAAAATCAATGTGCCGGCAAATGGAACTTCACAAAGCCTGGATGATACCAAAACATTCTTTGCTCGTTTTGAAGATGTAGGAATTGCCTTCCGGTATCTTTGGGACAATGCAGATCCCGGTACAAAAGCGGCTTTATATAATGATGGGTTTACTTACAATTCTTCAAGAGAAAAATTTCAATTACAAAATAATAAAGCACTCCGGCTCACCTTACAGCATCCTGCAAATGGAAAAGCAATCATCGCTATGTGGTGGAAAACAGCAGAAGGAATTCGCACAGACGCTGATTTTCAAAAATTCAGACAGGCGGTATTGCAGGCAAAAGTTGATATTAATAATACAAATGGAATTCTCGACATATCGGTGAATACACTGACTGGAAAATTAGGTGTGAAAGCAGATATTATCAATAAAAAAAGAATCGAGTATTATAACCCGGTGTCTTTGCCAAAGAATTTTTTATTCAATATTGATGGAAAGGATATTGGAAGAGAAATTATGGGTAAATATCAATAAAGCAAAAAACAGAAGTATGAAAAATGGATTCCTTGCCTTCCTGCTGCTTAGTTTTCTAAGTGCATATACACAAACGCCTGACCCTGAACTTTGGTATAAAAAGCCTGCTGCCAAATGGACCGAGGCCCTGCCAGTTGGTAACGGACGATTAGGAGCGATGGTATTTGGCGATTTTCAACATGAAAATATTCAATTGAATGAAGAAAGTGTTTGGGCAGGGGCTAAGATTAATAACAATAACCCGGAAGCAAAAGCACATTTGAAGGAAATTCAGGAAATTATCTTTACAGGCAATTATGCAAAAGCACTGGAGCTCTCTAATAAATTCCTGGTGGGAACCCCGCGGAATATCCGGTCTTATCAGCCTTTGGGAAATCTATTTATCAATTACCATTGGAAAGAAACCCCCACCATCTATAAAAGATCACTAAATCTACATACTGGTATTGCACAAACTGACTATACAATTGGGGATAATCATATTATACAAGAGGTATATGCTTCAGCTCCACAGGATGTGCTAGTGATCAGCATCTCTGCAGAAAAAGCTTTTGATGCAGAGATGATCCTATCAAGGGAATATAATCCTGATAATGAAAACGCAGCAAAACGAAAGAAATCCGTGTTTACCAAAGCGTTTTATGAGAATCATTATGGAGAAAAGGGCAGGTTCGTATTTTACACTGGACAAATCATTGATACTTTATCTCCTAACCAGGGTCCGGAAGGAAAACATATGCGTTATGCTGCCGCAATGAAGATTCTTTCTATTGATGGCAAAACCAGTTCTTTTCAGGGAGAAAAAGGAGCGGGCTTCGAGTTAAGGTCTGTAAAAAACATTGTGATTTTACTGACTGGCGCAACCAATTACGATTTATCTAAACTGGATATAGATAGCTTAATCAAGCCCTTGCCTGTTTGTCAGCGACTGATTACAAAAGCTTCTGTGTATACTCCGGCACAATTAAAACTGATTCATCAAAAAGATCATCAATCCTTTTTTGATCGGGTTCATTTCTCATTGGGGGAAGATGAAAACCGAAACCTGGCAACAGATGAACGGTTGGCAAGAATGAAAACAGGCAAAACTGATAATGGGTTGATCAGTTTGTATTATCAATATGGGCGTTATCTGCTGATGGGATCTTCCCGAAAACCTGGACGTCTTCCGGCAAATCTTCAGGGTATCTGGAATGACTTATATGATGCACCCTGGAATGCCGATTTTCATACCAATATCAATCTGCAAATGAATTACTGGCCTGCAGAATCAGGTAACCTTGCAGAAACTGCTTTGCCATTGGCCGGATTTATGCAGCAACTGGTTGTGCCGGGTACGGTTACGGCCAAAGAAACGTATGGCGCCAGCGGGTGGACTATTCACCATCTTACCGATCCATTTGGAAGAACCGGTATCATGGATGGAGTATGGGGCATAACCCCAATGGATGGGCCCTGGATGACTTTTCCATTGTATGATCATTTTGAATTTACCGGGGATACGGGCTTTCTTAAAAAAATTGCTTATCCTCTTATCAAAGGATCTGTTGAATTTGTGCTCGATTATCTGGTTACTTCACCAGAAGGATACCTGGTAACCAACCCATCACATTCTCCCGAGAATAGCTTTTTTGTACCTGGTACGGATAAGAAACAAAAATCACAAATGACCTATGCCCCAACGATTGACCAGCATATTATCAACGCCCTGTTTAATAGTTTTGTTCATTCCGCAAGCATCCTGCATGTAGATAAAGCACTGGTTGCAAAAGTGTTGACAGCACAAAAAAAACTACCTCCTTTACAAGTATCTGCTTTAGGCACTATACAGGAGTGGATAAAGGATTTTGAAGAAGTGGAACCCGGGCACAGACATATGTCGCACCTATTGGGTGTATATCCATTACATCTGATTACACCTAAAGACCCTGTTTTTTTTGAAGCGGCAAAAAAAACATTAGAACGGCGTTTAGCAAATGGTGGTGGACATACCGGATGGAGTAAAGCATGGATCATTGGACTGTACGCGCGGTTATTGGAACCTGAAAAAGCGGTTGATAACCTGAATGATCTTTTGCGAAAAAGTACATTGGATAATTTATTTGATACACACCCACCATTCCAGATAGATGGGAATTTTGGTGGAACTGCTGCTATTGCAGAAATGTTATTGCAATCACAGAATGATGGGATTGATTTATTACCGGCTTTACCTGCACAATGGCCAGATGGTTCTATACATGGGTTAAGGGCAAGGGGAGCATATACTGTAGATGTCAATTGGAAGAATGGTCAGCTTAGCAAAGCTGCAATACGAGCAGATAAAGAAGGCAAGGTTACCGTTCGGTATAGCGGAAAAACAAAAACGCTAATGATAAGAGCAGGTAAAAAAGTAGAATTGAATGAGAATATGGAACCAATAGCAAAGAATAAGTAAACATGAAAAAAATAATCAGTACTATTCTATTCTCTTTATTCTCTATTTTGTTTGCTGTAGCGCAAACTAAAGCAGAGAAAAACCTCATTACCCTTAAAATAAATTGGCAGAATTTTCTGGCACAACATGATCTGGTATGGAACAGTGTGCCTAAGGATTATTTCGATGGTGCATTTATTGGGAATGGGTTATTAGGTGCTATCCTATTCAAGGATGACCAGTTAGCAAATACAATTCGATTTGAAATTGGCAGAACGGATGTTTACGATCATCGAACCCCGGCACCAAGTGCGTATGAAACTTCACGTTTACCAATAGGGCAATTATTATTATCCCCGTTGGGAAAAATCATTCAATGTAAGTTGCGCAACGATTTATGGAACGCTGAGATCAGGGCTGAAATCATTACTACGGAAGGAAGCCTTACTTTTCGTTGTTTTGTACCTTCTGATGAAGAACTGATAGTCATTAACATGAAGGCCACTGGTAAAGAAAATGGGGCTACATTTTCTTTCAGACCCCAATTGGCACAGAGCGCAAGATATATTGCGAAAAGAGCAATGGGATTAGAATTGAATGTGCCTTATCAGCAGAACCCCCCATTTCAAATATCTAATAAAGAGGGTATTGAAATCATTACGCAACCTCTTTTAATGGGCGATGATTATGCAACTGCCTGGAGTGAACAAAAAAATAAGGATAACTCCAGAACAATCTTGGTTACAGTTGCCAACCGCTGGGGAAAATATAGAAAACCAGGTTCCGGTTCAGCGATAGATGCATTGGCAACAATAAAAACCGGGCTAAGAAAATCAATAATTGAATTGGAGAAGCAACACCGAAATTGGTGGCATCATTTTTACCCTGCCAGTTTCATCTCTATCCCAAATGGCCGGTTGGAAAGTTTTTACTGGATACAGCTCTACAAACTGGCAAGCGCAACCCATCCGGGTAAACCGGTTATTGATCTGCTGGGTCCCTGGTTCAAGCCTACTTCATGGCCTTTGCTTTGGATGAATTTGAATGTTCAGCTTACTTATTATACATTGGGAATAACCAATCATTCGGATCTCGAAGAAAATTTATTCCGGCTGCTCGACAGACATACTGATCAACTCATTCAAAATGTACCCCCTGAATTTCAAAATGATTGCGCAGGTATCAGGAATCCCGTTGGGTATGATGATTTGTATAACCCATTATTTCTATCAGAAGATCCCCAAAATACGAAAGAGCTAAATATTATTGTCTTGCCCTGGCTTATGCAGATGTATTATTTGTATAACAGACGGTTAATGGATAATGAAGAACTAAAGGTAAAAATATATCCATTAATGCGCCGTGCGTTTAATGTATACCTGAGGATACTGTATAAGGGAGAAGATGGGCTATACCATATTCCCTATACCTATTCTGATGAATATGGCAATGCAAAAGAAACAAGCCTCAATATAGCTTTAGCAAGATGGGGTTTTCAAACACTGATAGACATAACTAAACGATTAAATATTAAGGATACATTATTACCAAAATGGAAAGAAACACTTTCTAAAATGGCAGGCTATAATACAGATGAAAATGGAATCATGGTAGGGAAGGGTGTTCCGTTTGCAAAGCCACACCGCCATTATAGTCACCTGTTTTCGATATTTCCCCTGTATGAAATGAATATCGAGAATTCACCTGAACGCATTCCTCTTATGCACAAATCTATTCAGCACTATACAGATTTGGATGGAGATAACTGTATTTATAAGTTTTCAGGTGCTTCTTCTCTTTGGGCAGCTTTGGGAGAAGGGGATAGCTCACTAAAATGGTTAAACAGATCTCTGGAGATACTTCCCCGTTTCGGAGTGCCTCCTTCGCCAGCCAGAATTCCTACCTTAACCGAGAACACATTTTATAGCGAAAGAGAAAACCCAACATTTGAATCACCCATTTCGGCCTCCCGTTGTATGCTGGATATGCTCTTACAAAGCTGGGGTGGAACCATCCGTATTTTTCCCGCTATGCCCGGTTCATGGCAGGATGCCAGTTTTTACCAACTTAGAACCGAAGGCGGATTCCTGGTAAGTGCAGTTCGGAAAAATGGAAAAACCAGGTTTATTTCTGTGAAAAGCCTAGCTGGTGAACCTTGTATTATTCAATCCGATTTAGCGGGAGATATTCATATTGCAGGGTCGGCTACTGCGAGGGTGGAAAAGTTGGAGAACGGAAAATGTAAACTATACCTTAGAAAAGGAGAGGAAGCCATTCTTTATACAGGTGTTCAACTTATCTCCTTTGAAATAATCCCCTTACCTATACCACCGGTAGAAGCCAATAGCTGGGGACAAGCAAAATAGTGAGCATCAGGATTTTAGAATAGCGAAAACGATTTCGCAAAAAAGGCTGGGCAGGTTGTAGGTAAATATTACTAAATCGTTTTACCTTTCTGGCACCAAACAAAACATCGATTGTTGTTACCATTGTGCAAATCCTATGGTAACCAAAAAAAACTGCCATGAAACTTCGTATTCACATAAGTATTCTATGTTTACCCTTATTCATTTCTTTTACTGCCTATTCACAATCCTGGGTCGATTCTGTTGAACGACAGGGTAGGCTGGTATTTATGCCTGCTGAAAAATATAAATGGGATTGGGGACAAGCTACTTTCCTAAATGCAGTAATACATCTTTACAACAGTAAAACGGAGCCAGAGAAAAAAATCTATCTCGAATACATCAAAAAAGCAATGGAGTTAACCTATGCCGTGGCAAATGGAAAACATCCTAATGCTATTGCATCCGGACATGGAATGGCTTTTCTGGCAAGAATAACCGGTGATAAAAAATTTCTGGATAAAAGCAACGAAATCTATGCCGATTACCTCAAAATACCCAGGGCACCGAATGGCGGCGTTTCACATAGAGCAGAAACAATAGAATTATGGGATGATACAGTATATATGTTAAGTATGTTTCTTCTTGAAATGTATCGTTTAACCGGTGATGAAAAGTATATCGCAAATTTTGTATTACAGTTTACTGTACATAATGAAAAACTAACCGATGAAAAAACAGGATTATGGGTGCATGGATGGGATGCAGATAATATCGATTATAATGATGGATGCAGTATAGTAGGCTGGCCTGATAAAATTACCCGCAAGAGCAGCCAGATTTGGGCCAGGGGCAATGCCTGGATAGGTATGGCTCTGGCTGATGCATTGAATACAGTTCCCCGTTCATCAAAATATTGGAAGCCATTGGAAAAAGCATTTCAAAATTATATCAGCAAAGTTGCGCCCTGGCAACATACTGCTACTGGCCATTGGTACCAATTGGTGACCTTACCGGATAATCCCAAAAATTTTGAAGAGAGCTCTTGTACCGCAATGTTTTCCTATGCAATAACTATGGGCTTAAAAATGAAAATACTCGATAAGAAAAAATATCAGCCCCTTGTAGACCAGTCTTATAAAGGCTTAAGAGCACTTAGCATAAGAGATGCAGGTAACGGATACCTGATCCCTATCCGTGTTTCAGGAGGAACCTGCATTGGGGATGAGAATTATTATCTAACTCGGCCCGTGACAGAAGGAACTGGCTTTGGCTATGGCTCTTTTATTATGTTTGGCCTGGCGTATGAACAATACAAAGGACTCAGAAAATAAGGATAAGAATGGGCAAACAATTTTGCATATAAAATGACAAGAATGGAAAGAAGAAAATTTGTTTCTCTTAGTGCTTCGGTTTTATGTGCCTTTCCTTTACTAGGTAGCGCTGCATTTACATTACATAAGTCTCTGGTGCCGGTTGCTAAACCTGAATGGCTGGTTACATTAATCAAATTCAATGATGCAGATGTTAAACAGTTGTCAACTTATAAAATAGCCGATCCAACGCATAGATATTTTGGCGGTTATATGTCTGATCTGGGTATTCCCAATCCACATAGCACTTGCGCTTTCATTAATAGATCTTGCGGCGCAATTTCTTGCCCGGAATCAGTATTCTATCAATCGAAGGATCTGCTGCAGGAGATTGAACTAGCTCTAAAAGGGTTATTAAAAATGCAGCATGAAGATGGAACGATTGATCTGGTAGATACCAATTTTCATTCTACTCCGGATACTGCTTTTATGGTAAAAAGACTGGTTCAATCCTACAAACTGCTTGAAAATGGAGGCACTGAGGGCACTGCGAACGTGTTAGTCCCGTTTAAAACATTTTTACTACATGCAGGGGAAGCATTGATCACAGGAGGTATTCATACACCTAATCATCGATGGGTGGTTTGCGCCGCTCTTACTAAACTTAATGAAAAATGGCCTGATATCCGATATATTAACAGGGTAAATGAATGGCTGGGTGAACATATTGATCTTGATCCGGATGGTCAATATACAGAGAAAAGCACGTATGGGTATTCAGCAGTAATAGACAGGGTATTGATTACGGTTGCGAAAGGTTTGCATAAACCCGAACTGTATGAACCGGTAAGAAAAAATCTTCTCATGATGCGATACTATCTGCATCCTAATGGAGAAGTAGTTACCGAAGCCTCCAACCGGCAGGATAAAGGACAGATAGGCACCATGGAAAACTATTATTATGCCTGTCGATATATGGCTTTGATGGATAAGGATGGTCAATTCGCCGCTATTTGTCGTTTGATAGAAACAACATCTTTTCATAAACTGGTCGATATACTAAATTACCTCTTGGAAGATCCTTCTCTATGGAAAGAATTACCCACGGAGAAACCTTTGCCGGTCAATTACGTAAAATCATTTCCTTATTCGGGAGTTGTCCGCATTCGAAGGGATCAATGGGATACCACCATATTATCGAATAATCCCGGATGGTTCACATTTCATAAAAAAGATGCTGTTCTACAAGCAATGCGTGTAGCGGCTTCTTTTTTTGGAAAAGCCCAGTTTCAATCGGATAGTATACAGGAAAATGGGAATAAATGGCTGCTGTCTAAAAAATTAGACGGGCCTTATTTTCAGCCTTATCCAAAAGATCAAATCCCACCAGATGGCGATATGGCGAAAATGCCCAAAGCAAATAGAAAACAAAGTAATATTCAATATCTCGAAACACTGGTAAGTATTTCGGAATCACAGAATGGAATAGAAGTAACCATTGATATTAGTGGAACTGAAGGAGTGCCCGTTACCATGGAACTGATTTTTAGAAAAGGTGGCGTCTTCTCCGGTGTAGATCCTCATCCTACTAAGGCGGATGCTTTTTTATTTAAAGAAAAAGCAGGTGCTTATTATGCCGGGAATGATACCATTCATTTTGGCCCAGGGAAACTTGAACACAGGAATATTCAGTTAAGAGGTGCTTTGCCCGCAATTGATGCACCTACAGTTTATTTAACAGGGTTCACACCATTCAAACATTCCCTGATTATTTCTTAACCATTTTTCTTATGAAGTATTCTTTTGATAAAATAAATAACCTCATTAGTAACCTGTCTATAGCAGCTATTATAATCTTTCTATTATTTCCACTTACAAATTATGCGCAGAAAGATTTTCAAAAAAAGTACCAGACACAAATGATACTTGCCGAAACGGGTACCATCATAGAATTACCCGAAGGTAGTTTCAGTCTTACCAATACACTTTCCCTTGAAGGCAAGAAAAAAATAACCATCCGGGGAAAAGGAATGGACAAAACGATTTTGAGTTTTAAAAACCAGACAGACGGAGCAGAAGGTATTCGGGTAAGTGACGGCAGCGAAATATTACTGGAAGGATTTACCGTGCAGGATGCAAAAGGAGATGCTATCAAAACCATGCATGTAACCGGAATCAGTTTTCATGATGTAAAAGTAGAATGGACAGGCGCTCCTGGTCCTGAAAATGGTGGCTATGGCTTATATCCTGTTCAATGTGAATCTGTATTGATTGATCATTGCGTTGCTATCGGAGCGTCAGATGCAGGCATTTATGTAGGCCAGTCAAAAGACATCAGGGTTACAAATTCAAAAGCCTATCACAATGTTGCCGGTATTGAAATTGAAAATTCATTACGTGCAGAAGTATATAATAACGAAGCGGTTGAAAATACCGGCGGTATCCTGGTATTTGATCTGCCTGACCTTATTCAGAAAAAAGGTGGACAGGTAAAAGTGTATAACAATTCAATTCATGATAATAATTATGAAAATTTTGCACCCAAAGGCAATATTGTAGCAGCCGTGCCCAGCGGAACCGGTTTAATGATCCTTGCTACAAAAGAGGTGGAAGTATATAATAACCGCATCAGTAATAACCAAAGTGCAGGTACAGCTATTATCAGCTATTTCACTACCGGAAAGCCAATAAAGGATAAAAACTATGATCCTTTTCCTTCGGCAATTTCTATTCACGATAATATCTATGTAAGAAAGACGGGACTACCCGTTGGTAAAGACCCTTTGAGTTTTATCATTGGAAAGAAATTTGGAGAGGAGGTTCCCAATATCCTTTTTGATGGTATCCGTAACCCACAGTTATTGGATACACAGGGTAAATGGGTGTTGGGACAATGTATCAGTATCCTGAATAATAAAGGACAGTCAATCGCCAACCTCGATGCAGAACATGGGTTTAAAAATATGGTAAGGGCAGATGATTCACTAAATTGTAATAATTGATCTATGTTTCGTTGTACCATTTTTGTATTGATTTGCTTTATTTTATCAGGTTCCTTTATGGGAGGCAAACCTGATGTATTCCCCGAAAAATTATCAGAATGGAAAATATATAAAGGGAATTTGTCTTTGCTTCAACCGGCAAAAGGGCTAATTCCTTATGCTTTAAATACACCACTGTTTTCTGATTATGCAGAAAAACTTCGATTCATAAGATTGCCCGAAGGTAGTTCAATAAACTATTCCGCACCAGGTGTTTTAGAATTTCCTGAGGGGACTTTACTTGTAAAGAATTTTTATTATTCTGCAGATAACAGGAAGCCGGGTATTAATAAAAATATCATCGAAACCAGGTTACTGGTTAAAAATAACTCCGGATGGAAAGCACTCACCTATATATGGAATGATGAACAGACCGAAGCTTTTCTGGAAATTGCGGGGGATGAGAAAATGGTATCTTTTATTAATAAAGAAGGGATTAAGCAGGATATCCGGTATGTGATACCCAATCAAAACCAGTGTAAAGGTTGCCATAACAGTAATGACCAGTTAATGCCGATCGGTCCTTCGGTTTCGCAGTTGAATGGAGATTATCATTATAGCACCGGTACAATGAATCAATTAGTCTACTGGAAACAACAGGGTGTTTTACATAATCTCCCAGAAAAAACCGCTATTCCCAGAACCGCTGTTTGGAATGACCCATCTTCAGGTAGTCTGAATGACAGAGCACGCGCTTACCTGGCTATCAATTGCAGTCATTGTCATAGAAGAGAAGGCCCGGCACAAACCTCCGGATTGTTTTTAACAGAATCGGAAACCAATAGTACAGTTTTAGGAATCAATAAAACACCTGTAGCTGCCGGCAAAGGGTCAGGAGGGAGGATGGTAGATATTTTGCCCGGTAATGCCTATGAATCAATTATTTGGTATCGTATGCAAAGCCATGCCCCTGGTGAAAGAATGCCGGAACTTGGCAGAACTTCGGTGCATGAAGAAGGGCTGGCTTTAATAAAAGAGTGGATTGATAAAATGAAATCAATAGATTAACGAGTAAATTGTAGTCATTAAAATTAAAAAGATGAAAAAGATCCATTTACTGTTTACACTCCTGATGTCAGGTTTTGTAATATCAGGGTATACTCAGGTTGCTGATAATACGCTTTCAGCGAAAGAGAAAAAAGAGGGATTTGTACTATTGTTTAATGGAAAAGATCTTACCGGATGGCGTTCCCCGCTAAAACAAACTCCTCCTGAAAAAGGCTGGGAAGTAGTAGAGGGTACACTGCATGTACTGGATAGCTCAAACGGAGGTAAATCAGGTGATATACTTACCGTGAAACAATACCATGCATTTGAATTGGTTTTTGACTTTAAGATTACTGAAGGTGCCAACTCAGGTGTCAAATACTTTGTAACAGAATCCCCGCAGTCACCCAAAGCAGGATTCGGTCTTGAGTTTCAAATTCTCGATGATGAAAGACATGCTGATGCAAAAATGGGAACAGAAGGTAACCGAACGATGGGTAGTTTATATGACCTGATTCCTTCCTATAAACCGGCACCTGGTCAGGAGAAAAAAATTGGTGATTGGAACCACGGAAGCATAATCGTTTATCCCAATAATATTGTTCAACATTGGTTGAATGGTAAAAAAGTAGTGGAATATGAAAGAGGAAGTAATATCTATAAAGTATTGGTAGCGCATAGTAAATATGCAAAAATGAAAGATTTTGGTCTTGGCGAACAAGGCCCCATCTTATTACAGGATCATGGTAATTCTGTATTCTTTAAAAATATCAAAATCAGAGAAATTAAATAATAACAAATTGATTTGTATAAAGTGAATCAATGATTTGTAAGCAAAATGTTTATTTGGCAGTTTGGTTAAAGTCAGTGGGAGCAATACCCGCTGGCTTTTTTGATTCGTTTTTTATTTTAATCTAATAAACAACCATTTGGTCTGATTTGACTGTTTAAACAAGAACTCAAAGAATCAATAGAATTATAATCGAGTAAAAGATAATACATGAACTCAAGAAGGATATTTATTAAAAATACTGCCATGGCTGCCGGTGCAATGGGAATCATGGAATTCATTCCACTTGAAATGATTGCATCTATGCGGAAAAGAACGGGTGCCAATGATAAAATTAATGTAGGGTTGATAGGTATTCGTGGCCAGGGTTTTAGTGATTTGAAAGCGATGCTCCGGATGAGTGAAGTGAACCCGATTGCTATTTGTGATATCGACGACACACAGTTAAATAACCGCAAAGCAGAGCTAATAAAAGCCGGGTTTTCAAGCCCGCTTATTTATAAAGATTACCGTAAGATGCTCGAGAATAAAGATATCGATGTGGTGATTGTTGGCACCCCAGATCATTGGCATTGTTTGCAGTTAACAGACTCTTTATCGGCAGGCAAGCATGTGTATTGCGAGAAGCCTGTGGCGAATTCTATCGCGGAAGCCAAAGCCATGGTAAAAGCTACCGAAACATCTGGTAAAGTGGTTCAGGTGAACCAGTGGCAACGAAGTCAGAAACATTTTAAGGATGCAGTGGCTTTTGTAAAATCCGGTCAGTTAGGCACTATTATCAATACGAAAACCTGGATTTATCGGGCAACGGAATCATTGCCAATAGTTGCAGATGGGCCGGTACCGCCCGGTGTGGATTATACTATGTGGCTGGGACCAGCCAAAACACGGCCGTTTAATATGAATCGCTTTCATTATGAATTTCGCTGGTTCTGGGATTATGCAGGTGGGCTAATGTGCGACTGGGGCGTGCACCTGATTGATATTGTACTTTGGGGAATGGGTGTTGGAGAACCCAATTCGGTTTCTTCTGTGGGTGGTAAAAGATTGATTCCAACAGACCCAAGAGAAACACCCGACTATTTAAATGTTACTTACGACTTCGGTCATTTCTCAAATACATGGGAGCATTATATGGGCACAACTGCGGGTCAGTATGGTGGAAAAGCACATGGTATCGCATTTATCGGAACCAATGGCACGCTGGTGGTAAATAGATCCGGCTGGGAAGTGATTCCGGAGAAAGATAAAGAAGTGCCCCGTATGCAGGCAGTTGCCTGGACACCCAAAAGCGATGATGGAATGAACCTGCATGCGCAGAATTTTATTGAAGTAATAAAAAGCGGGAAACTAGATCAATTGGCCTGTCCCATTCAGGCAGGCGCGGTTGTTGCGATCAACGCACATATGGGGAATGTTTCTTTTAGAACAGGAGAAAGAATCTATTGGGATGCTGGAAAAGAAAAATTTGAAAATGCGAAAGCAAATGCTTTACTGAAACCTGTCTATCATAATGGGTTTGCTTTTCCAAAAGTATAAATAGCGTTTTGTGAAATCGAAATGGTTTTTATTTTATTGCTTCCTGTTTGCCATTAGCTCATCGCTGGCTGCAAACACTTTGCCTGCACCTATACGTTTGCGAGTCGATTTACTATTGCTGAGTAGAGAAGCGAATAATGAGAGGTATAAAATTAACAGCAAAGAATTTGGGGATAGGAATCTTGCACTATACAATACAGTTTCTCCTAAAGTAATCAGTCGAAAGCGACCCTTGTTTAGTTGGGAAGTAGATACCGCTATTAAACAGGTTACAGCATACAGGATACTTCTTGCTTCATCAAAAGAGTTGTTGGAGAAAGACCAGGCAGATTATTGGGATTCGAAACAAACAAAAGGGATCAACAATCAGGTATATTATGCGGGGAAACCATTGCAGCCGGGGGAAAAATATTATTGGAAAGTAGCAGTCTGGAATCAAAATCAGCAGAAATCAGGGTTTTCAGAGATTGCTGAATTTATTATGGACAGGAATTTGAATAAGGACTCGATATCTCATCATTCCCTCAGTTTTGATTGGCAGCTTCCCGAGAAAACTATTCAAAAATCAAACGGAGATGTTTTTTTTGATTTTGGGAAAGATGCATTCGCCCAACTGCAATTTCATCTGGATAATGAAAAAGAGGATAGCCTCATAATGGAAGCAGGCGAAACAATGAATAACGATAATACGGTTAGTAAAAATCAATCTGGTAATATCAGGTATACTAAAATGAAACTGGGTGTTAAAAAAGGGGAACAGGATTACCTTGTGAAATGGCCGGTTGATAAAAAAAGAAATAGCCGCAACCCAATCCAGATGCCTGATGATTTAGGAGAGGTTTTCCCTTTCAGATATGTATCTATTCATAATTTTTCTGGTAGAATT
>Ga0316218_1000266_pt1 | contig 78672 bp, 78 predicted proteins | sample TBH18003metaG_FD_203634 | JGI IMG/M metagenome (GOLD analysis project Ga0316218, IMG submission 203634) | Freshwater microbial communities from Trout Bog Lake, Wisconsin, USA - TBH18003 | ecosystem: Environmental > Aquatic > Freshwater > Lake > Hypolimnion/Profundal zone | place: USA: Wisconsin... | reverse complement strand
GGCGGTTTCAAGTACGAAGTGCAACACGGTTTAAAGACTGGTGAAACACTTCGTACGGAGTTTTAAAACCTAATCGTTTACGTGGTCGGTGGTTAATACGATCTTGGATTATTTTAAGTTCATCCGCGGTCACGGTCGATAAGGGTCGTTTTTTAGGAATGTATTGGCGCAGTAAGCCATTAAAGTTTTCATTTGAACCGCGTTGCCAGTTGGCAAACGGATCAGCAAAGTAAGCCGTCGATTTCAACGCCTCATCCACAACAGCATGATCCGCAAACTCTTTTCCGTTGTCATAAGTTACTGTTCTGACGCGCTGCGCCAGAGGAGCAAGGCTTGTAATGATGGCCTGGCTGACCAGGTCGGAAGTTTTGCGGGTGACATGCGAGAGGACTGCAAACCCGCTTTTGCGCTCCACGAGCGTGACAATTGCTTGTTTGTGGCCCGCACCAATCACGGTGTCGCCTTCCCAGTGACCAACCTGACTGCGCGTATCAACAGAAGCAGGACGTTCGGCAATGGGGCGCCTACCAATGATCTGCCCGCGACGACTCTTTCCGCTGGCGTAGCGCTTGCGCCTTTTTTTCTGGCAACGAAGGTGTTTCCAAAGCGATCCGCCTTGTGCCTTATCAGCGTATACGTGTTGGTAGATCGTTTCATGACTCACTGGCAGCGAAGCTGCAATCTGCTCAGGACTCCAGTGCAGACTCAATCGCTCAGCGACCAGCTGTCGGGTCACTGTATCAATCTGCAGGGCGTTGCGGCTCGCTTGGGCTCGTTGCCTGCAAATAATTTCAGCCTGTCGGGGTCGATAACCTCGCAAATCAGAGTTACGCAGAACCTCCCGACTGACTGTCGACTGATGTCGACCCAGTATCCGGGCAATCGTCTTGAGGTTCTGTCCTGCTTTCATAAGTGCATAAATCTGATAACGTTCAGTTTGGCTGAGATGTTTATAGCTCATAAGGTAACTTTGACTTGGCGGTCGGGAAATCTGAGATGCTAGAACACTCTCAGCCAACCCGCCTAATTAATCAAAGTTGCACTTCGTACTTGAAACCGCCACTCAAAATTGAAGGCCGGATCACAGTCTCGCCACAATCATCGCCCGAACTCGTTGAAGCCATATGTTTAATTGAATTGAGCATCGTCGCACTGAATTTCTGCTCATCATGAAAACCGAGTTTCGCTTTCACGCTATGGTTGGCTGTCAGATGCGTACCCGTAGCAGTCAGCGAGTAGGAATCAAAGTATTGCTTTTGAGGAATCAGTTCAATCGCTTCACGTTTCAAGTAATCGGCTAGGTCATTATCTTTGTAAGGATAAGGGATACCTTTCCAGAATGAGTTAAAGAGGCCATCCCAGTGATGAGGGATATACACTTTTGGATGAAGCACAGGGACAACGAGTTCAGCCACCGGTTTACCACCGGCACCGATCCAGACATCAACTTTATCAAGACCAGCAGCCTTCATCGCTATTTTTAAATCTTCGATTGGTGAACCATAATTAACACCGTCGACAATAATATCTTTATCAAGATCGTAGGCACTGGCAGAACTGTTGATAAAGAAACTGACTTTGCCTTTGTCAGTGTTGACCACAAATAAGTAGGCTCTGTTACCGCCGCCGTTTGGATAGTCTTCACCTACCCCTGCACGATATTGACCTTTAGCATCAGGCGTTGGGGGTTGATAGAGCTCTCGTGCGAAATGTTGAATGGGGTTTTTATTGTTACCACTATGATTAAAACGCACGACATACACATCTGTGCTGTCATTTAGCGCGATTTTTTCACCACCACTGACACTCTGACACTGGCTGGATTTAACGCCCTGTGCCTCTGCTTGAAAACAAGTGGACACACCACCAATCATTTTTGCCCCAGTCAACTTAGACCACATGGGGGCATCCCAGCTGTGATCAAAATGGCTATGTCCAACCATCATGTAATCCAAGGCACCTTTGCCAAGCACAGCGTCTTTTACTTTTTTGATTGAGGCTGTGTCGACACCATACGATTTTGTGGTGAACGCATAGGGATCTTCAGGGAGACTCTTTGGGGCATAAAAGAACGGAGGCCCAGGAACGCGTGTGATGTAGGCATCCATCATGATTTTTGTATCGCCAATCTTGATGTACCAATTGGCAATCGACATCCAGGTTAATTCAACCTGATTGACTGAAGACGCTGCGAAAGCTGATTGCGCGCACAGTAGCAAGAATAAAAAAATTGAATAGGCGATTTTCTTTAGCATGATGTCCCCAGCCGTTATTAAATGTTTTCTTTAAGCTTACTGGGTAACGCAGGAGAAAACAAGAAAGGCAATTTTCTCAGGTCGCTAAACAAGACCGTGTTACAAAATAAAACAAATAGCCTGATACGCCGGATCACAAGCAAATATGTGTAGCCACTACAAACCTGTCACTCACATCAATCAGTTACGTAACATCTTTGGGCTTGGGCCACTGACAACCATTGGCAAGCCCGACATGTGGCCAGGCTATGAAGGCCTCTTCATTCGCACTCACCCACACGCAGATGTTGGCGATGAAGCCGTGCCGGCTCGTGAGGCGGTTACTGGGCATTGGGGCTTAATCCCGCACTGGTCCAAAGACGGTAAGGTCAAGGGGACCTTCAATGCCAGAAGCGAAACGATTGCAGAGAAGCCCACGTTCAGAGATGCCTGGAGAAAAGCTCAACGCTGCATCATCCCTGCAATGTCTGTGTTTGAGTCTGACTGGCGATCGGGTAAGGCCGTCCCCGCAGAGGTATCGAGAGCGGATGGAGAACCAATGGGTGTTGCAGGGATATGGTCAGCGTGGCGTTCACCCACTGGTTGGGTCGAGAGCTACACCATGCTGACCGTTAACGCGGATGACCACCCGCTGTTTAAGCTATTGCACAAGCCACAAGACGAAAAACGCATGGTGGTAATACTGAATCCTGATAGCTATGAGACCTGGCTTAAAGGGACTCAGTCAGACATAGCGCCGCTGATCAGGCAGTGTCCTGCTGAGGTGCTTGAACTAAAAAGCGCCGTCAACTGATTGGTTGAGAGCGCTTGAGTTAGCAAGGATTATTGTGGTTTTCGCTGAGGCAAAACACCTTATGCCTCGGCAGCGAGTATTAATCGTCTTTGATTTTGACGTTTTTCATCACTTCAGACCATTTATTGATTTCACTCAGAATATAGCTGTGAAATTGCTGAATCGTGCCTGGTTTAGGTGTCACGCCGAACTCTGTTAGTTTCTTGACGATGGCAGGGTCCGTCAGTGCACGGTTCAGGCCAGCATTTATTTTGTTTGCAATAGCCTCTGGGATATTTGCCGGACCAATGAGCCCCCACCAGACAGTTGCTTCGATCTGGGGGTACCCCGCATCAGTCATACTCGGCACCTTAGGCAGTACGTCTAATTTTTCTGAAGTGCCGACTACGATCGCTCGTAACCGACCAGTTTGTAACTGAGGCAAGGCTTGCGCGAGATCAAGCAACATGAAGGACACGCGGTTGCCGACAAGATCAACAATGGCTGGCGCACCACCTTTGTAGGCAATATGTGTGAGCTCAATTTTGGTGGCGTAGCTCAAGAGCTCAGCCCCCAAATGAGCAGAACTCCCGCTGCCCGCTGAGGCGAATGTTACGGCACCTGGATTTTTCTTAGCTGCTGCAATGACGTCCCCAAGCGACTGGTAAGGGGCTTGATCAGGCACAACCATTATTAGCGGTGCACGCCCGACGTAACCAATCGTTGAGAAATCTTGTGGCATCCGATAGGTTGACTTGGGATATAGCAGACTATTGGTGGCGATGCCGTTGCCACCAATTAACAGTGAGTAGCCATCAGCCGGCATTTTGGCGAGTGCTTCCATGGCGATATTGCCATTCGCGCCTGGTCGATTTTCGATAATGACTGATTGATTAAATTGCTCTGACAAGCTCTGGCCGATTAGTCGGCCCAAGATGTCTACCGCACCACCAGGTGGGAATGGAATAATCAGATGAATCGGCTTATTCGGATAATCCTCGCCCACGGCTGCAGAGCAGTTAGCTGCAATGAGAAACACAGCCAGACCACTCGTCAACAGCAGTCTAGCTGACCATCGAATTAAAAATGTCGTTTTTAAAATTATCATCATATTTTTGGTTCTGGCCAATTAAGTATTTCTGAAATCGCTTTGCTCATTACCCAGCTTAGATCATCGCCTTGCAAGAAGCTAAGTTCGTGAAGAAAATGATTCACGCACTCAGTATAAGTGCAGGGAAGCCTTGAAAAGTCAGATCCCCACATTGTGCGCTTGGGGCCAAACGCGTCAAAAATCTGACGCAGATAAGGTTCGATATTTTTATAGGGATACGGCTCAGTGCTGTAGCAAGGCGCTGAAGATGCTTTTACTGAGACGTTGGGGTGTTTGGCGAGTTTGAGCATCACGTCTAGGTCAGCAAAACAGTCATCATCCCTTTTACTGCTCGGTCGCCCCATATGGTCAAGAATGAGTTTTAAATCCGGGTGGCGAGAAGCCAGCCTGTCAATAACATCCATGCGCCCAGGTATCAACAGCATGATGGGGATCGCAAGCTTTTCACAATCCGCCCAAAACCAGTCAATAGAGCCATCATCCAGCCAACTAGCCCATTTTGGCTTATGAAAGGTCATGCGAATGCCAAGCATCTGTGGTTGCCCCAACCACCCTTGCAAACGATTACGTGCGTCGGGCGCACTGGGATCAAAGCGCCCCATGACAGCATAGCGGTCCGGATACTTGGCAGCAGCGTCTAAAGCAGACAAATTATTGTCACCAACAGGCGACGGGGGGACAATAATTGCACGCGACACCTGTGCACTATTCATGACACTCAGCATCTCGTCTGCGCTAACGGGCTCCTCTCGATGGGGTCTCGCACCCTCAGCTGCGACGAATACTTTTTTCGCGATCTCCTCGGCAGGCCACGGACGATCAGGCCGATGAGCCTCCCAGATATGTACTTGTGAATCTGTAATGATCATCTTCTATTCCAACTCTCATTAAAAACGGCTTTGCTTAGTTTAAGGCTGAACGCAGTGTCTCACCTGATGACACAACCTGTGCAGTAAATTGGCGTAAGTCACTTACAAATTTACTCATGCACACCAAACTTGAAGCTAGCGTTTCGGCTTTCTGTATCCCCTCGCACGCGCCTAGGGTTCTTAGGCCTTATTCGATCACGACTTTTCGTGTGCTGGTTAAGTCCCCTCTTGGTCGACTTGGCAAATTTGAAGTCAAACAACGAGCTTTGCCAGAGCGCGATTGGTTAGAAGCTCTTGGGCAAGCGCTAGACCGAGTGGCGTTATTCCCGGAAGTGACGGCCATACAAGACAAGCGTAAGCTTGAATACGAGTTCAACGTGAGCTGGTTAGACGAGAATATCTTTGATCAATCCCGCTGGGGCTGCCAAGAATGGTTGCAGTCGTCCGTGATGGATACAGTCGCATCTTTAAATGGTGCAAATTATTCAGAAGACTTTCGGTCAGAACTAAAAGCCAACATAAAGACTCACCTCGCTGATCGCCTGTCTTCCATCATGCAAGAACTTGAGCCTTTAAGTATGGAGTTGTCCTCAACCACTGGCGTATTCAGATGTGCGCTCTATAACTATTTACAAGACGAGGACCCTCAAATCAGGTTGGCCAGGCAGCAAGCGCTACAGAGCTTTCCATTTTTAGTAGATCGAATCCTGCTAAACAGTTATCACGACGTAAGAAAAGCAATCGATACAAGAATTGCCTTAGCCCCAGTTTTAGCCAGTCGTTTCAATATCTCAGTAGCGTTACTCAGACGATTAAATAAGTTTTCTTTTGTAGAGATCAATGACCGGATTGGTAAACATCTGAACAATCCTGAAACCTTATGGCCTTTGTTCTCAAATATCCCATTAGAAAAAGTACCCAATAATGCCGAGCAGTGGGCCGGATTTAAATCGTTGATCAGACGTATTTATGACTTGACTCAACTACCGGTGAAGACGCCACTCAATCGCAGCATATTGGATCAGTGCCTCACCAATGATTACGCTCGTCGACTTTTTACGGGACAGAGATGGCGAGACACCCAGATTGCGCTGGAATCGCTTTTGGCGGCTTGGGCGCAAATATCCAGATACGTTTTGCGCGGTAAACATTCACACACCGAAGCCGACTTGAAAGCAACAGGCTTGCAAATCGCTCTAATTGAGAAGTTAGGCCTCCCTACTCTAGCCAAGCTGGCATGTCATTGGGATGACGCCTATCTACAAGCTGAAAGAATTTGTGATGCTTCGCTTTCGAACGTCAAAACAGGGACCTGGCCCACTATTTTAAAAGAGCCTATTAAATTGGGTAGCTTAGTTGTACACCCCATGGCTACCGCGCGAGCACTTGCCATAGAAGGTAAGAAGATGGATAACTGTGTCTCATCTTACGCCTACAGCTGTCAGCGTGGCCAATGTCAAATATGGTCTTTACGAGACGACGAGGGGAAATCGGTTGCTAATTTGCGAACCTACGTCGCAGAACTCGATGACCTCAAAAAGGCAATCAGAATTGTAGAGCTGAAAGCCCCAAAAAACAAAGAACCATCGCAAGAGGCTATCGAAAGTAGTGAATTATTGCTTGAAGTAATCAAGCAACACCCTGAAGAGCTAGAGCAATACCTGGTCTGGCAAGCCAAAACAGAACGCTTTTCAATGGCACAACTATCTGAGGAGCAATACGTACGGCCTGTATTAATAGCCATGAAAAATATCATGTCAAATCAGTTTGATTTGACAGCGCTGTTTACTGAAATGCTGGGTGAAGGCGAGGACTTAGCGCGGCTTGAAGTAGCAGCCGTGTGAACTTTTTTATGCGACACTTTTTGTCGCATGCTCGACTGCCAACTCACCTACCCTAACCTTTCGTGCCAGTACGCGAACGAAGCGTATGTCGTGGCGATCAGACCTCTCGTCATGCACCCAGGTGAGCGTGCAGGCGCCCTTGAAGCCGCCGCGCAAACGCTTGCAGACGAAACCGCAATCACCGAAACCTTACTTGGCGGCGGTGATACTGATACCAACGCCTGTATTGTTGGTGGATTGATTAGGGCTTTACAAGGCGTGTCAAGTATCCCTAACGTGATGACACAGGCGTTGTTAGTGTGTGATATGGAATGTGGTTTTAAAACATTTTGATACTAAAAATAGTGCAGTGCGCCGGCAGTTTTATACCTCGCTCACACTAAAATTACGCACGATTCACGCACTCCAGGTAATACTAAATGGAAACTAGACTGGCCAAGCTTGAAGCTATCATCCCTACCCTTGCCACGCGCGAAGATTTGGCAAGGCAAACCGCAGAAACCATGGATCGGATGGATCGCTTAGTTGCGGGATTGAGAGCCGACTTTGATCGTAAATTTTCTGAAATCAATACGGCAATTCTTGAATTACGCAAAGATTTTGACCGCAAATTTATTCTCTGCATGAGCATACAAATCACGACCCTCTTCGCCATCATTGGTCTATTGTCAAAGATCGCGAATATTATTTAGCCCTAGCTACCTGCAGTTCAATTCACTCATCGTCCTAAAGTATTTAGCCATTTCGACGCACGTTGTGTATGACAAATGAGAATAACAAAGGCGCGATCAATACCATGATGAAATAAATTAATCCTCTACTGGGTCTTGGTTTGCATCTGCTTGTGGTAACTCGGCGAACCGTTGCGTCATAGTGGGATTGCCTCTGGTGAGCCTCTTGATTGTTACCGCCTGCGATTTATCATTCGCAAGACGTAGGTTGTTACTCGTCGCTTGTAGGGCTTCTTTTGTTTTCTGCAAATGATCGATAGACTTGTCGATCTCGGTAATCGCAGTCTCAAAATGCTTCGAAGCGAGAGAGTAATTCCTTGCAAATCCAGTCTTGAAATTATTCAGCTCGGTTTCGAAGTTCGTTATGTCAATGCTCTGCAGCTTAATCTGAGCGAGCTCTGACTTGTACTTCAGTGAGTTCAATGCGGCATTACGAAGCAGCGTAATGATGGGAATAAAAAACTGTGGTCTGACTACATACATCTTGGGATAGCGATGAGACACATCCACGATGCCGCTGTTGTAGAGGTCATTATCGGGCTCGAGCAGAGAGACCAGCACCGCATACTCACAGCCCTTCTCATTTCGATCTTTATCGAGTTCTTTAAGAAAATCTTCATTTTTGCTCTTAGTAGCAGTGTGATCACTCTCGTTCTTCATTTCGAACATGATTGACACAATTTCAACACCGGCCTCATCAGAGTCTTTAAAGATATAGTCACCTTTACTGCCGCTACGCGCGTCATTGTCTTTCTCAAAATAGGCCCTCTGAAACGCTGTTGCGCGAATTTTGTTGAACTCAATCTCGCAATGCTGCTCCAGCGTTTCACCTACCATTTTTGTAGACAAGCGCGCTTTCATATCCTTGAGACGCTCAATCGCGTCATCTCGGTCCTTGATCTGGGTCTCGTACTTATCTTTTAGTGATTTTTCAGCTAGTTGCTTTTCAAGTTCTACCTGTTTGAGGCTGTTCCTCATATCGTCGCGCTCTTTTTCGATCACCCTAATCGCTTCAGTTAATGCAAGCTTCTGCGTGACGTCTAAGCTTTCAAGTTTGGCTTTCAGGTTTTGAATAACGGCATCTTTGGCTGCCTGAGCTTTCAGCAACTCCGTAGCAGCTTGAGACTTTGCAAGTTCAATCGCGCTCTGCTTACTCTTCTCTGCCAACTCAAGTCTTTCGTGCAGCTGCTGGTTGAAATCATCGTCCCGCACTTGTTTCAAGATATCCGCGTAGCCAGCCTCATCGATCTTGAAAGCTTTAGCACAATGTGGGCATTTGATTTCATTCATGTTGACTAATTACTCCATCAAAAATTAATAACAATAAATTTCCGAACCGCTCAATAAAGCCGCATCATGCTTTTTAGGGTCTCTTTAACTTTCTTCTTTAAGGCAGCCGGCGCTATCACTTCAACATCAGGACCTTGGCGCAAGATGTCTTGAATGAGCTCCCAGTCCTCACCGTAGGGGACTTCAAGGGTGTAGCTACCGTCTGCATCAACCTGACCGACCTGCTCTGGATGCCAGACCTCGCGGGAGACCCACTGGGCTCTGAAGGGGGTGAACTTAAGCTTGGCTACGTGATGATCCTTACCTGAGAAAATGCCGTAACTTGTCTCAAACACCTCACGCAGTTTGGCTTCATCGACATTCTTGGCAGCTTTTTCAGTAATGTGGACACCTTTAAGGGCATCCAGAGAAAAGCTACGCAAATCTTCGCGCAGATGACAATAGGCATCGAGATACCAATTGTCACGGTAATACACCAAGCGTTGTGGCGATATTTGTCGATCAGTATCCTGCCCTGTGTGACGCGCGTAGTGTTTGATATCCAGCCGTTTGCGCTGCACCAAGGCGTGAGTCACTAATTGAAAATAGTCACTGGATACTTGGCGTTGCGCCATGGGCAGAATTCGAATTCGATTCATCGCTTCTTTAGAGCCACCCACCCCCTGGTCTAGTAAGCCTTCCAGCCGTGCCTTGAAGGGCTTGATGTGCGGCAACAGCAGTCCACCTGGTTCAAGCTTGGCGATCAGCTCAATCATGGTGAGTAACGAATGAATCTCTTGCTGATTAAACCAAACACCCGGCAACTCAAACGTCTTATCCGTTGACTGCTGGCGAGTCAGCGCATAGCCTCGTAACCCAGCATCCCAAGCGAAAGGGATACCGAGCCGATCCCGCATATAGGCTAAGTCCCGATTAAGTGTCGCGCGAGATACTTCGAGCGCGTCTTGCATTTGCTTCATGGTGACTGAGGGCTTAGCCATCAGCATGGCTTGAATCTTATAGAAGCGTTCTGTCCGATCCATTTATCCCCGCGTGCCTAACGGCATGAGTTTGTCAGAAGTGACTCGCCAGTGGGTCATTATTATTAGTTACAGACTCACTAGGTGATACTGACTATATTTTATTTTTGTGGCGCAGGGGTAACTATTTACTAAAACTTTGAAGCAGCGCAAGGCCGTTCAATTGCTTCGGAGGTTTTCTTTTAGCTTTACGCTCTTGGCGTAACGCCCGACGCTTAGCCAGCGCTAGACGAAAATCATGAATCAAATCGTAAGTATCCTGCCCAGCCGTAACGCCCGTCGTCAGCGCCAGACCGACTAACTGATAGCCAAAGGGCATGGCGGGTGAGTGCTGCAAATTGACACCGACTGAGGGATTTGTGTCGACCTCAAGGTGGTAGTGACGAAGCACGTTAGTCACTAGCAAGAGTGCACCAAGACAAGTGCAAAAAAGGATAAGGACTTGTTTCAGATTGTCGGCTCCCTTGCCTGGCCAATTAAAAATCAGGCACCTAATTTAAAGTCACTGGCTGCGACTCACGCCGAAACTCTTCTCGAAACTCACGGCACGCGCTTACGATACCTATGGCGGCATTCGCCAAGGTTCTAGAAAACTCTGCAGCATCTGCACAGTGAGTTTCGTAGGTCGCCCAAACTGTGTTTTTGTCATTGACCACCGTTTTTACACACTGTCTGCGCATATTGACAGTGTTCGCAACAATTAAAGCTTTGGTTCGCTCATCAGGCTCGAGCTGCCAATAAACACAACAGTAAAGACGAAAACCGCCATTGGAATCGTAGGAATCAATGTAGAGTTTCCACCCCTCACACTTAAAGCCAATTGAGCCGTCATCGTCCAGTTGCGGCCTGAAGCCTTCCTCAGTAAGGTGATCAAGAATACGCTGCATGTTGACGTCGACTTCAACTTTCGTTGCCGGCAAAGCAATGGTTGCACTTTCTGCCTCTAGCACTTCTGACATTTGCGTTCTCCTTGGATCGGTTTTCAATTTCGCGGGTATGGCACCATACGACACCACACCACACGACCTCAGTATCGCCTCAAAGGTGACTCACAGGATGAGACACTCAAACCGGCTATCCTTAAACATCGTGATCATTTTGCAGGAAGCCCATGGCGCACCTCGTCCCAGACCTCCCAAAACCCACCTATAGCACCGGCAGAGATCGCGAGCTCGATGTGCTTTATCGGTTGCAGTCATCCTTACCTGACGGCTATGAGATCTTTCATAGTGTGTCCTGGCACACCTTGCATAACGACCGAGACAAGCATGGTGAAATTGATATCGTGGTGCTGTCCCCCATCGGCAATGTCTTACTGGTAGAAGTCAAAGCAGGCGATGTATCCATTGCCAATGGGAAAATGATCAAGGCTTACCGAGACGACTCAACTGATGTTGGGCGACAAACCAAGATTCAATTTGCCGCAATGGTCGATCGACTAAGCAAAGCAAAGCTAAGAGCACACGTAACAAATTGCCTCGTACTACCCGACTATGTCGTGGGTAACCAACAAATCGTTGCGCTGCCACCCGAGCGCATCATTGATGCCACCCGGTTCGACCAACTCGGGGCGCTCGCCAGAGAAATGATGACGACCGATCACTCTGGCGTTGACGTTGAAAGCCTGAGAAGATTTTTAAGTAACGAATTTAGCGTCACCCTGGATATGCGAGTCTTGGGTGAACAGGTCCGTACCACGACTGTTCGCCTCGCTGACGGCCTAGCCACATGGATACCACGCATCTCTGCACCCTCAGGCTTAATAAGAATACAAGCCACTGCCGGCTCGGGTAAAACACAACTTGCCTTAAAACTATTACAAGATGCAGCTGACAAATCCCAACGTAGCCTCTACGTTTGCTACAACCGCAGTCTGGCGGATCATATCGGCCATATCGCACCGACTAAAGCTAAAGTCGCAAGCTTTCATGAACTCTGTGTCGAGCATTATCGACAGACAGTGGGTGAGCCCGACTTTGCGGCCCTTGGTAATTACGATCGGCTCGCTACCCACTATCGTGAGTCTGTAGAGGCCAATCCTAATCTGCAAAACCGTTATCAACTGATCGTACTTGACGAGGGACAAGACTTTCAGCCGGCCTGGGTAGCCGCCCTACTGCCCCAACTGACCGATGACGGCAAAATATACCTACTTGAGGACGACGCTCAAAGGCTTTATGACCGAGAAGAGTTCGACCTCAGCGATGTCGTGAACGTTACTTGCTTGGATAATTTTCGGACACCCAAAGCAGTCTGTCAGGTAATCAATGCACTAGGCTTGACCGAGCAGCCCATCGTGTCTAGATCGTTCTATAGCGGCGAGCTGCCTAATTTTTATACCTACGCGACTGACAGTGAACTACTCGTTAAAACCGAAGCAGCCATCACACAATTAATGCAACGAGGCATTGCGCTCAGCGATATCGTCATTATTAGTTGGAGAGGCCTGACTAACTCGCAGTTCAACAAGACCGCTCAATTAGGTGAATTTACCTTACGCCGACCAACTGGCAAGTATTCTGCCGCAGGCGACGCAATCTGGACGACTGGTGATCTGTTGGTTGACTCCGTCTACAGGTTTAAAGGCCAAAGCGCTCCCGGCATTGTCTTGACCGAGATCGATTTCGATGCGCTCGACGACAAAGCGCGACGCAAACTATTTGTCGGTTTAACCCGAGCACAACTGGCGGTTGAAGTGGTGCTAACCGAACAGGCAGCCAGTTGCTTGACCAAAGTATTCTAAAAAGCCTAGTTGGCTCTGAGGGAATCGGCTACGCCGACAGAGGTAGCTCATAGGTTAAAATTTTGAGATTTAACGTCTCAGCTAAAGATCCGTAAAGCGGATCAATCGACAGTCAATAAAGCGATCGCTTTGCGCAAGCAACATCAAAAGGCAGTCAAAGTAGCAACACTCGAGGTAATTGAACGTGAAACTCAGTAAATCGTTTCAAGCATTTATTGAAAAAGAACAACTGACCGATTCGTTCTGGGCTGAAGAGGCAAAGCTGGATTTCGCCTTTTCTTTAGAACAACAACGCCGCATCGCGGGTATGTCCTATGCGGCTATCGCAAAAAAATTGGGTACAAGCTCTGCATACGTTAGCAAGGTATTTCGTGGCGACGTCAATCTAACAATTGAATCAATGGTCAAACTAGCTCGGGCAACCGACGGAAAGATCAATTAAAACTGGCCAGTGCGAGCCACATCAATATGTTTTCGGCAAAAATTCGTTAATGAATAATTTGCCGGAAACACAATTAATTCAGAGCCGACTAAAAAATCAACAAGACGTGCACACCACTTCCATCACAATTCGGTTTTCAAGCTATGTCTCAGCCAGACAGTGAGCAATAAAGGCCATAGCGACCTCTATGTTATCTGTATTTTTTGAAAACTATTAACCATTATGGTATATTAAATTAATGAAAGTCTCTTATGAAGATGAAGACATCGAGACTTTGTGCAAGCAAAGCAAAGCAGCTACTAAAAAGCTAGGCGCAGAATCTGCCAAGAAATTGCAGCGAAGACTGGCAGAGTTACACGCTGCTAGCGTGGTCAAAGAACTAGCTATTGGTCATCCCCACCCGTTGGAATATGACCGCTTGGGGCAATTTGCAGTTGATTTGCATAAGGGGAAACGATTGGTTTTCAAACCAACCAAAATGCCACCGCCCGCGAAGGGAGACGGCTCGATTGACTGGTCGAAGGTATCGGAGATAACGATTATTGAGGCGGAGGATTACCATGACTGAAAAAGCATTGCGAACGTACGAATCTCTTGTCGATTTTGCTCCCGATTGGGTTGCTGTGCCGGGCGATTCTATCAGTGATTTATTGGAAGAAAGAGGTTGGACGCAGGTTGACTTGGCAACGCGAACTGGTTTCACGGCCAAGCATGTCAATTTGTTATTGAAAGGTAACGCCCCAATTACCGAAGAGACTGCCCTAAAATTGGAAAGAGTACTTGGCAGTACTGCCCGCTTCTGGCTCAATCTTGAGGCGCAATACCGCGAGCACTTAGCTCGAAAAAAATCCATCAAAGGATTGTCCGAACATACCGCTTGGCTGAAAGAGCTTCCGCTGAGCGATATGATCAAGTTCGGATGGGTCAAAAGGTCAACAGATAAGGCCCAACAAGTATATGAGTGCCTGAGGTACTTCGGAGTTGCCGATGTATCAGCGTGGCGCGAGTATTATGAAAAACCAGTAGCGGCATATCGGGCAACTGAGAAACTAACTCGTTCACCGGCAGCGGTTTCGGCTTGGTTGCGTCAAGGCGAACGCAAAGCCGAGAATATGAGACTTGGGGATTTTGACAGTGACGCGTTCGAGACTGCTTTGAAGCAAATTCGTTCACTGACGACCGAGAATAACTCGGCGATATTTTTGCCTAGGCTTATAGACCTATGCGCGCACATAGGCATTGCTGTAGTGCTCGAACCCGCGCCCAAAGGGTGTCCAGTGAGCGGTGCTACTAAATGGCTCGGGACGACCAAGGCGCTCATCATGTTGAGCCTTCGGGGTAAGACCGATGACAAGCTCTGGTTTTCTTTCTTCCACGAGGCTGGGCACCTGTTGAAGCATGGCAAGCGAATGACCTTTCTCGACATTCTTGGTGAAGATGGACTGAATCCACAAGAGGAAAAGGAGGCAGATACGTTCGCCCGCGATTGGCTGATCCCAATCGCGGAGTATCGCGAATTGCTCTCTCAATCACCGATCGGGGAAAGAACCATCAAAGACTTTGCGAACCGAATAGGCGTTGCGCCTGGTATCGTGTTAGGGCGACTGCAATATGATCGCCAGATTAGCTGGCAACATTTCAACCACTTGAAGGTGCGCTATGCTTGGGATCACGTGTAATCTGCCTCAATGTGTATCTTCCAACCCGTTGTCATAAACCGATCCACCCTGCCGTCGGCCTTGACCGCATAGCCCCACATGGATTGAACCCCCTTTAGTTCGGATCGCTTTGATTCGAACTCCCATAGCGTCTCATTGGGTAATCCTCCCCTTTTTAGTGGGAGTCAGAAGTAGAGCTACGCGGTCATGGCCAACCGCTGTTTTGGTGTGAATCCACCCAGTGCCATATTTGGGCGTTCGTTATTGTAAAACCAAGACCACTTTGTGGCGAAGTTTCGAACCTCATCTAAATCAGCCCAGTAATATTGACTGAGCCACTCATAACGAACCGTTCGATTAAACCTTTCGACGTATGCGTTTTGCTGCGGCTTACCAGGATAAATATATTGAAAGGCAATTCCAGACTGCTGGGCCCACGTTTGAATCAAACCACTGATATTTTCTGGGCCGTTGTCACACCTTATTAATAATTGGCTTGCCTCGCCATCCAATGATCTGCTTAAGCGCTCGGACGACTCGTTCGGAGGGTAACGAGAAATCGATTTCGATCCCGAGCACCTCCCTGTTGAAATCATCGATGACGTTGAATAGCCTGAATGACCGTCCATCTGAAAGTTGATCATGCATGAAATCCATCGACCAAACTTCATTAATCGCTTTGAGTACCGTCAACGGCTCAGGCTTCTCCCGACACAAGCGCTTGCGTGGTTTTATCCGTAAATTAAGCTCCAGCAATTTATAGATCCTATAAACGCGCTTGTGGTTCCATGCAAAACCCTTTACGTTTCGAAGATATAGAAAGCAAAGGCCCAAGCCCCAGTTGCGATAGTTGTCTGTCAGTCTGAGTAACCAGTCAGCTATCCGGTCATTCTCCGCATCTCGCTTGGCGTCGTATCGGTAGCAAGTCTCGCTCACTGAGAAAATCAGGCATGCAAGTCGAATGGAGATGCCGCGCTCAGACACTACCTGCTTGGCCATCTCTCGCCGGCGAGATGGCCTCACCACTTTTTTGTGAGTGCCTCATTAAGAATCTCGGCCTTTAAACGTTCCTCGGCGTACATCTTCTTAAGTCTGGCGTTCTCGATTTCTAACTCCTTCATTCGAGCCACCATCGAAGTATCCATACCGCCGAACTTGGCACGCCACTTGTAGAACGTTGCCGAACTAACCCCAAGCTCCCTGCATAACTCTGGAACCGTAACGCCAGCTTCGGCACGCTTAAGCGCCTCGATAATCTGGCTATCCGTGAATCGTGACTTCTTCATCAGTAGAACCCCCTCATAACGAGAAAATTCTACTTCTAACTCCTACCAACCTAGGGGAGGATTACCGAGTGGGATCGGCAGGTTGCACATTTTTTTGTATGAAAGCCGGCCAACTCGTGAGATCGGTTTAAGAAAATTTTTATTTTATGCTCACTATACAATCAATCGCATATCGCTCAGCCTAGCCTTCCTCTTCAAAACTTATGCCCTGCTCTTGATCTTCACCCAATTGATTTGGCACTCAATGTTGCAAGTGGCACACTTGCGATTAAACTAGCGTCTCAGCGCGCAGCGTAAATTCAACGTTAAAGAAAATAATATGAAAACTTGGCTTAACAAAAAATACTGGCTAATAGCCACTTTTCTAATTCTTCTAGTCCAAGTCAATAAATACTTTAACCACCAGTTAACAGGGCCAGCGCCAATTATTGAATCAGTACTAACAGTTATTGGCGGAGGACTGATATGGGGAGTTGTGATTACCTTTATAGTCAATAAATTCAAAAAAAATAATTAGTAATTTATTCATAACTTATTTCGGACGCTTTAACCTTTTAACGTCCCATATCAGTAGCAAAAGTACACATAACCCGATAGCTATCATCCAATACTTCCCTGTATCACTGTAATCGCTCTCGAATGTATTATCTTTCAATTTTGTTGTACTACCTTCCGTTGTATATTCTTCAGTTCTACCTTCTGTATTTTCTGGCGCACTTATCCCTTCAATAATCTCTTCAACCTTAATATCTAAATTCGCATAACCAACATCCTCTCCGCACTTGCTCGCAATTTGTATAACGCTCAAACCCGTGTGCGTTGAGTTAGTGCAATCTTCAAATAAATGTTTTTTAACATTACAGAAGCTCTCATTTGCTAAAGCACTTCCAGAGCTGATACATAACTCAAATAGTTTTATAGCGCTCGCAGCGAAATATTCTTTATCACTAACAACACTCGATTTCTTTTCGGGCGGTGGACTGGTATTTTTGTTCTGTAGCAAATCGTTTATAGGCTTAGCCGTCCTGCCAACCGTCGCAGCCTTAAAGAACATCTCGATACTATGCATTGATGGCCACGCATAAGCCGAAGTGCTGATGAGAATCATCATCATAAGAAAAATCTTAGTCAACCTCTGCTGTTTCATCATCAGTTAATGCTCTATCGGCGCCTGAGGCTTAGTCCATAATTTAAAGATCGCTTCATCGGTCAAGATGTCCTGTTCGCCATCAAACAAATGATCAAGATCCCGCTAGTGTTGGTAAAACTGTTCGCGATCTAAAAAAATGCACGTTATACACAGCGCCAGCATCGTCAAAAACTATCTCGATCGATCACACTAGTAACGCTGACCTCTAATAAAATTAGAGGTTTATCGATAAAGCTCTAGTCGGTTATCTCGATCTTGCCAGACACCTCAACACGGGTGCCTTCCTCCCGATCGTCCATTCGTAAAACGTACCTATTTATATGGTTTTCACGATCAAAGATCAGGCAATCCTCAACTACGTTTCCTAATTCATAATTTCGGTCTGAATTCAGGAAGCGGGTCGTTTCGCAAAACTCAAACTTTCCCGCATCTGAGTTTATTTCCCTCAACGAATACTCACCAATTTGTATTGACAAGAGCTTTTTAATAGATTCATTTTGATAAACTCTCGCCACGGAAGTTGTTATGCGATCACCAATATTCATGTTGTCAGGCGCTCTTACGTAGTAATCATATACCGTGAACTCTCCATCATCATTATCAATTTCAAATTCTAATGTATTGTCCTCAAGGGTCCTTATCTGAGTGGATTTGGTTTCCACAACAATTGGATCGGCATTAATTTGTTGTAATGTTAATTTTACGGAAGTGTTAATCTCGTTGCGACTCTTGCCGCGAAAGACAACCTCTCGACTAGGCAAGATAGAGTTATAAACTGACTCTATTTCGCATACTCTGTCGAATCTCAGACGCTCAGGCCCGATTGGCGCTCATACAGGGGACTCTTCAGTCGTGTTTTGCCGTGTTTGATAAAGCCACTGTTCGCTGTGTACGCTTACTTGCAAGGTCTCTCACAGATGCGTTAAAAAATCTTGTCATTTACGAAGTGACTAACTGAATGTACTCTTTTAAAAAACCTCGGTAATGCAACTATTGAGCGGTAAACACTTGGATAGATAACGCCTCTCCGCAAATCTGTGATTGCGTTCCTCGATCGATCGGATACCGGCGAATGAGTATGCTTAACTATAAATTAACCTTAGTAACGATATTTTAGGAAAGTCTATGGGACTTCTTGACGATCTCTTCAAAAAGGAAATAATTAACCAACTAAATAAGCAGATCACCGAAAAGACTGCCGCACTCACGCATGCAGAGTCCAACCTTGTCGAAGCGAGCATCAACCTAACCAAACTGCAGAATCAGCTAGCAGAGACCAAATCTGCATTGTCCGATCGTGATAACAATATCCAAAACCTAGAGACGGAACTAAAAAAAAGGCAAGCTGACAATAGCCAGCAATTGGCTCAGATTGAAACCTTAAAAATCACAGCGGTAGAACGAAAAGAGCAGACCGAAAAAACTATTGTCAGCCTGCAAGTATTAATAGCGATTGCTGAAGAAAAAGCGTTAGCAGCAGTTACAGTGCGTTTCCCAGACCAAACTGGACACTCAGTCCACGGCAAACTGATCACTTGGTCCACGCCAAACTGATCGGCTAGTCCACGGCAAACTGGACAGCCAGTCCAGACCAAACTGATCACCCCTGAGCAAGCGAGTCGAGCGGGATAACCGCCATGTCATCCTTCGGTTTTTCCGGAGAAAGTCATGGCCAACAAAAGGTTATCTATGCGACGCATTAAGGAAGTTTTACGCCTGCACTTTGAGCAGAACCGATCTCGAAGACTCATTGCACAGACTGTTGGTGCCTCACCCACCACTGTTGGCGATTACATTGCCCGAGCGCAGGCAGCAGGCCTAACTTATCCACTTCCCGAGAATCTGGATGATGATGAGCTAGACCGTTTGCGTAGGCCGTGTCTACCAACAAACCTTTGTTGATACCTACTCAAAGTGGGCTACGGCCAAGCTGTACACGACCAAGACGCCTATTACCTCGGCAGACTTGCTCAACGACCGGGTGCTGCCCTTCTTTGCCGAACAGGGTATGGGCGTAATTCGCATCCTTACCGACCGAGGCACTGAGTTCTGTGGCAAGGCTGAGTCTCATGACTACCAGCTTTATCTTGCTCTCAATGACATCGAGCATACAAAGACGAAAGTCATGCACCCGCAGACGAACGGAATTTGTGAGCGTTTCCACAAAACGATCTTGCAAGAGTTTTATCAGGTCACGTTTCGCAGAAAGATTTATCGCTCAATCGAGGAGCTGCAATCCGATCTCGATGAATGGTTGAAATACTACAACTACGATCGCACGCATCAGGGCAAGATGTGCTGTGGTCGCACGCCGATGGAAACATTAATTGACGGCAAGGAGGTGTGGAAGGATAAAATAACAAACCTAAACAACTAAATTTGATCTGACAAACACGTACCGCAAACTGGGGGACTGTCAGATCAAGTCGCGATCACTACACTTTATGGGGCGATTCGTGAATCAGTATCGTGGATAACCGGCCGTCAACCCTACGGCCCATACCTATTGGGTATTTCTGTTTTGACGCCTCCTCAATCGGCACCATCGCCAGAAAAAACAAATTAAATGGTCTCAAATCAGGCGCCACATTCCCCGGCCTAGGTAGCTATGGCTGCGCGAACAGGCTTTACGGCCAGGCATGTCAATTTGTTATTTTCAGAAGTTAACCTTTAATTGTTAACGCCCTCCTAAAATCAGATCTGCGCCCTTCTCAGCGATCATGATGGTGGCAGCATTGGTATTTGCAGATATCACTGACGGCATTACCGATGCATCAATCACCCTGAGTCCACTGACGCCGTTCACTTGCAAGTTTGAATTAACGACAGCGTCTTGATCTTCGCCCATCCTGCAGGTGCTGGTTGGATGAAACACTGTGCCACCTCGTGTTCTGGCGAAATCCTCTAGCGCGTGTTCACCCGGCAACATTTCACTCGTCCAACGATTGGCAAAGCTCTTTTGCCTGTATATCTGACGGCACATTTCAAGACCGGCGACTAAGGTTTTGATATCACGGGGCTCAGTTAAATAGTTTGTTTTGATAGTTGCTTGGGCTCTGGGATCTGCAGACGCAATGTGCACAGACCCTCTTGAATCAGGACGACACTGACAGACCGATACCGTGAAACCCGAAAAGTCGTGTAGGGGGTCACCAGGTTTGTCGCTCGACAAGGGCATAACATTGAACTGAATGTCCGACCGACCGCCAGTGGCGTGCTCTGTCTTGGCGAAACCTCCTACTTGTCCTGCGCCTACCGTTAAGGGGCCACGATTGAAAAGCAACCAATTCAGCCCCATTTTTGCCAAGGAGATCGGGTTCTTGACCTGATCATTGAGGGACAGCTTCTCCTTTAGGCGAATGATGGTTCTTGCTTGATAATGATCCTGAAGATTCTCACCGATATCCCGCGACTCGTGCACGATGGGAATCCCAAGCCCTTCGAGCACATCTGCGCGACCCAAACCAGAGAGCTCCAGGATTTGAGGCGTCTGTAGTGAACCCGCGCTCAGTATGACCTCAGCATCAGCGAAATGCTGCTCAGTCTTACCATCGCGAACACATTCAACACCAATTGCCGTCGTGCCCTTGAATATTACTTTTGAAACCAACGCACCTGTCATCACGTCAAGATTGGGTAAGGTCTCGGCAGGGTAAAGAAACGCCCGAGCCGTCGACGAGCGCCAGCCGTCTTTAATCGATAATTGATACGCGCCCACACCAAAATCGGTATCGCCGTTGAAATCGGGATTAAACGGCAAACCAAACTCTTGAGCGGCGTCTAGCCAGGCAAAGCATGAAGGATCATGATTCTGTAAGTCCGACACACCTAGCTCACCGCCCGTGCCGTGATATTCACTGACGGGGCCTGAGTAGTTCTCGGACTTTTTAAAATAAGGCAGCACCTCATCGTAAGACCAACCATGGGCCCCTTGCTGAGCCCAGTCGTCGTAATCTGCTTTTTGGCCGCGGATGTAGATGAGTCCGTTTATAGAACTCGATCCACCTAGAATTCTGCCTCGTGGCCAGATGATTTCACGATTGCCTGTCTCTGCTTGCTTTTGCGTAACAAAATGTCTGGCATAGCGAGTGTCGAAGATCGTCTTGAAATAGCCGATCGGCAGACGAAGCCAGAACCCCTTGTCGCGCGGACCAGACTCAAGCAACAACACGCGGCGGCCTGCACGGCTGAGCCGATTAGCTAAAACGCAACCTGCCGAACCCGCGCCGACGATGATGTAATCCCAACCCTGCTTCGTCATTTGACTAACCTTTCATGGCTTCTAAAAATAGCTTCGGATCAAAGTAGGTCGATGCGGGGATTGGGTTCTGAATACCGCCGATACGCGTATAAAAATCAGTGACCTGTTGCAGCCAAGTAGTGACTGTACCGTCCTGGATCATTTTTTTCCATTCGCTTGAAGGATAGTATTTCGAAGCGTTGAATTGCTCTTTGAGTTCTGCCAGCGGTACTTGAGGGAAATTATTCTTTTGCAAAATCGGTAATAAAGCATCCGAGTTTCGTATGAGTTCATCATTTGACGAAATCCAGGCTCGAACAACTTTGGCACAAATTGCCTGGTTCTTTTCAAAATAATCTGCCCTCGTCGCCCAGCCATCGACAATAGCTGCCTTAGGGAAATACGCCGAGGCGTCGACGAGCATTTTTGCAGTGGGGACTTTATCTCTCACGACAATGTTGAAGGGCACCCACAGCGCGACCGCATCAACAGCCCCCGAGATAAATGAGGTGACGGCTGCCGCCATGCCTTGATTGATCACTTCGACGTCTTTGGTAGGGTCAATGCCATTGGCGCGCAAGGCTGTATCCAAAAATACATGTGCAGTAGTACCAACAGTCGTTGCAATCTTTTTACCTTTTAGTTCAGACCAGTTGCTCACCCCTTTGTCAGTCCGCACCCACAGCTGTGCCGTTGCATACTCAACATCATTGATTAGAAAGACCTTACCTTGCCCTCGAGCGGGGAAGTTCGATATCACGGCACCGGTTGAGAGCATGTCAAGGCTGCCACCAATCATGGCGTTGAACATTTCAAGGCCTGTATTGAACTTGACCAAGTCAAGCTCAAGACCTTCGTTGGCCCAATAGCCTTTTTCGACGCCAGTCCAGATTTGACCTGTGACAGCAAGGGTTTCAAGATAACCGACCTTAATTTTTGTTCGACTTTGCGCGAAAGCTGGCACCCCTATACTGCTTAGCGAGGTCGCCATGCCCAATGCACATGAGCGTGCGAGAAAGCTTCTACGTGACTTGGTTGAGGTGTTTTTATTCATTGCGCTCTCCGATAGGTTTTATGCGTCCATGACAGACAGTTTTTGTTGCTGTTCGTACTCTTGCATCACAGAATCTCGAATGCGGGCTTTGTAGCTGTTAAACAGTGGATCATCTTTCAATGAATCGCTTCTGGGATAGGTGAAGGGAATCTCGATCACCTCTTTAATTCTCGCTGGCCGTGCTGTAACGATGACGACTTTGTTAGATAAATAAACCGCCTCTTCGACCGAATGGGTGATAAGCATCACCGTCTTGTTTTCTCTATGCAGCACATCAAGCAACAGTGTTTGCATTTTGCTGCGTGTCTGCGCATCAAGTGCTCCAAAAGGCTCATCCATTAACAAGAAGCTTGGATTGACCGCGTAGGCGCGTGCAATTGCGAGCCGCTGCCGCATGCCACCTGATAAAGTCTTTGGATAGGCTTTGGCAAATTCAGTTAAGCCCATGAGCGATAGGTATTTATTACAGATGTCGGCGTGTTGTTTGCGAGGAATATTGCTTTGCTTAAGTTCTAAGCCGAACAGAATGTTCTGTTCTACGGTTAGCCAAGGGAAGACGCCGTATTCTTGAAAGATCACCCCGCGCTCCTGACCGGGACCAGAAATTGGTTTGCCATCCAGCAAGACACGCCCTTCTGATGGCGGTACAAACCCTGCAACTAAATTCATGAGTGTGGTTTTGCCACAGCCCGACGGACCAACGATCGAAATGAACTCGCCCTCGTTAATCGAAAATGAAACATCATCGAGTACTTTTAACTTCGTGTTGTGGGTGCTGAATTCAACCGACACCGCTTCAAAGCGGATTCGTTCATTTGTCATGCTCAATTCACCCTGTCTTGCCATTTAACTAACGATGTGCCGACTTGCCTGAGCAGAAAATCCATCGTCAGCGCGATAAAGCCGATCGAAATGATGCCAACGTAGATGACATCCATCTGGAAATAGGCGCCAGCACTCTGTATCAGCGCGCCTAACCCTTTTTGGGCGGCAACCAGCTCAGAGGCTACCAGCGTTGCCCAAGCCACACCCAGCGCAACCCGCAGCGCGGTCAAAATATGAGGCATTGTTAGGGGAATGATGACCTTGCGAAAAATCTCCCACTCAGAAGCACCCAGTGTTTTTGCGACTCGGATGAAAATAGGGCTGATTTGTGCTACCCCCTCGTACATGACGATGACGCCCGCAAAAAAGGATGCATAAAAAAGGATGATGACTTTAGCCAGCTCACCAATACCGAAATAAATGATGACCAATGGAATCAGCGCGATAGGTGGAAGCGCTCTAAAGAAATTGATCAGCGGATCAAGGAAAGTCCTCAAATTTTTATACCACCCAATCAAAAAGCCCACCGGCACAGCGACAAAAATACCCAAGACAACACCGACCAAGACTCGCTGTGTCGACATCCAGATATCTTGCTCAAGCTGACCTGTTGAAAGCAACTCGACAAACTTCCAACCTATCTGCCGAGGTGACGGTACAAGGGTGGGATTGACAAGCCCCAACGATGTAATGACCGACCACACCCCGAGAATGACAAGCCAAGGAGTTGATAGCAAAAACAGTTTGCGCACTTCGTGTCTCTATTGTTTTATTTAGCGAGATATTAGAATACTATAATTAGAACTCTAGTCTTTAGGGTGTTTCCCTAAGTTCACTATCTGAAGGTCTGCAGCATGTCAGTTTTAGACACCAATGATCCTACCCCTCGATATCTACGTCTTGCCACGTTATTTCGGCAAAGAATCGAAAAAGGACAGTGGCGGCCTGGCAACCGTTTACCAAACATTGAACTACTGATGTCAGAATTTGATGTTGCGCGAGTGACCGTGCGTCAGGCCATTACGTTGCTCGCGCACGAAGGCATTCTCAAATCAGGCAGAGGCACAGGGATTGAGGTGCTAAAAACGGTGAATCAGCCCAAACACCTGAAGCTTGAGACCTCGTTAGCAGAACTGGCTCGCGTGTATCGCAATGACAAACCATCCCTGACACTGCTAGATGAAGAAAATAAATATCCTGATTATGTCAGGCCTGAAGATGGGCTTTTAGCCAAGCAATACAGGCACTTAAGACGAGTGCACTCGCGTGACAACGAGCCCTATTGTGTTATTTCCTTGTTTCTGAACGAGGACATATTTCAGTTAGCACCGCATCGCTTTCGCACAGAAACAGTGATACCAGTCTTGCTCGATATCAAAGAGGTCAAAATTCACGGTGCTAAGCAGACCCTGAAAATTAGCTCTGCAGATATTGAGATATCAGAATTATTGAAAATACCCGTGAACGCTCCAGTAGCCGAGGTGCGAAGAGTTTTTACGAGCAAAGATCAGCGCATCTTGTATCTCGGTGAGATCACCTATCGCGCTGACTACATCAATTTCGAAATGGATCTAAAAATCTAAACATGAATACTACGCATGCCACCGCGATCAGCATCAAAGCAATCGAAGTCTTTGTTTTCAGGGCGCCGATTGACACCCCTGTGAAAACATCTTTTGGTGTGATGCGTGATCGACCCGCCACGTTTGTTCGACTTGAGGATGCTGACGGCTTTGTTGGATGGGGTGAGATTTGGTGTAATTTCCCGAACTGCGGCGCCGAACACCGAGCAAGATTGACGCGGGACGTCTTTGCGCCTCTTGTGCTTACTACCCCGATCGATGCACCTGAAAAGCTCTATCGCAGGCTCAGCACAGCAACGGCAGTTCTCGCGATACAGTCCGGCGAGTTTGGACCGATCGCCCAGGTCATTTCAGGCATTGATATCGCGGCTCATGACTTGTTTGCAAGGCGAGCTAACTTACCACTCTGGAAGTACCTGGGCGGTCAAACAAGCGTCATTCGCACCTATGCTAGCGGTATTAATCCCGACCGACCCGAGCAAACCGTCGAACGATGCCAGGCAATGGGTTTCGACGCCTTCAAGTTGAAAGTAGGTTTTGATCCTGACTTGGATTTGCGCAACGTTAAAGCGATTAGAAAACTCGTTGGGGATCAGCCCTTGATGATTGATGCCAATCAAGCCTGGGATGTCGAAACAGCAAAACAACAGTTGCCACGCTACGATGAGTGCGCATTAGGTTGGATTGAAGAACCCATGCGAGCCGATGAAACCCTCGACTCTTGGTCAGAACTCGCCAGTACGACCCGCACGGTATTGGCAGCTGGTGAGAACATGACGAGCCGGCGCGCCTTTGATGAAGCCATTGAAAGCGGCGCTTTTGGGGTGCTGCAACCGGATATTGCTAAATGGGGGGGGCTGACAGATTGCCTGCCGATTGCTCGGTCCATCAAAGAGAAAGGTCTTAGATATTGCCCACACTATCTCGGCGGAGGGATTGGTTTGCTGGCATCGGCTCATTTGCTGGCAGCGGTCGGTGGCGACGGCATGCTCGAAATCGATTCAAACCCTAATCCATTACGGACACTTACTTGTGGAGTCGTCTCTCGCCTCGAGGGCGGTCTAGTTCGCCTAACAGACGAGCCCGGGTTGGGAGATCAGTTGGATCTCGAGTCGTTGCGTCAGTATCAGGTTATGTGAGTACACAAAAGTGACCCGACCCACGTAATCTCAACATGTTTCCGGCAAAAATGTATTAACTAATATTTTGCCGTAAAAAAATCGATCAAGAAAAACTAACACATGCGAATTTCTGACATCTTGTAGTACTGTGTTCAACATTGCTAAGCGCTGTCGGGAACATCTTGTAAATTCATGTGCCTTGAATGTACAGGTTCTTGATGCATATAGTTAAGCTTTTCAAATATGCCCCCTCGTCGCTGACTGCGGATTACAGCACTCCCTCTATAAGATCGAGTCGTTAAGATCATAGATACGCTAGGAATTTATATGCAAAATATACTCGCCGTTATCAATACCCCACGCCAAGACTGGAAGGAAGAGGACATTCGAAATGCCTTCAATACAGACATAAAAGACCGCTATAGTCGAATTAAGGATTTTGGGAGTAAACGAAGTCCCGAAGAGACACGATTTCAATTGCGTGTGAACTCGGATACAAAAGACGGAGCAGTACCCTACGCTGCGCTAATTGCCCCAGACCAAGACACCTCAGGACCCTATGGCGGCATGAGCTTCGTGCTATTCCCTGCTGATGACGATGGGCCAGCATTGATTGCCATGGGAATTGGCACACAATCTATCTCACCAGATGATATGGTTCTTGGTAAGCCAGGCCACGCGCGCCGATGTCGGGCAATCTCTCGCTGGATTGCGTCCTTACCGGAAGGAGGGTTCACTTGGAGTAAACGGGATCCAGTTCGAACAGACCTCGATATACCCAAAGTAGTCAAGACGCAGCTCGTACGCTGGGATAAGTCGTTAAAAAAATACAGTATGGTCCTTTACGCCTGTCATGCGGCGACCGGAACAGGCTCCGACAAGGATCGCGCGGCGCAATTGGCATCCCTCACGGCTTACCTCGACCTTTTTATGGACGAACGTGACATTGACCGCAAACAAGCAAGCGAGACAGAAGCGCTAGCAACACGGCTTCAGTGGCTCGGACATTTGTTTCCATCGATAACTCAGCAAGATACAGCGGAATTGCTGGCCTATCGCCGATTTGTGGTACTGGAGGGACCACCAGGAACAGGAAAAACGCATTTGGCAAATAGCTTACTAAAAGAACAGTACAAAGGCCACGGTCATCTAATCCAGTTTCACGCGGGCACAACTTATGAATCCTTCATCGGCGGCTTACGACCTGTAAAGGATGCCAGCAGTCAAGGTTTCTACTTTTCAGCAATTGGCGGTCAGTTAATGCGTGCCGTTCAGCGCGCTAGCGAAGATGAATCCAAACCATATCTTTTGATTGTCGACGAAATTAACCGTGCGGACTTGGCCAAAGTGTTGGGTGAGGCGATGTATCTGTTTGAACCTGGCGACCCGAACCGTGAAGTTGTGCTCGAACACGAGTTCCAAGAAATTGAAGGGCAGACACTAAGACTGCCGTCAAACTTACACCTGCTTGGCACTATGAATACGGCCGATAGGAGCATTGCATTGCTGGATGTCGCGGTTCGACGTCGTTTTGCATTTTTGCCTGTTTGGCCGAGCTTGCAAGTCCTGAACGATGATCGTCGATCCTGTGAAAGGATGCGAAAGAAGTTCGCGCAGTTGCTTGACTTGTTTGTATCCCATGCCGGGGACGATGCCTTTAACTTGTTACCGGGTCACGCGTACTTCATGGAATCAGATGAGGCCAAAGTCAAAACAAAGTTGCAAACAGAACTTAAACCACTGCTGCTGGAATACCTAGCGCAGGGACATGTCAGTGGCTTTGGCGATGAGATTCATGCATTTATTGACAGTCTTGACACTTAAACATGGCACCGCCTCTTTTCCCGAACCCGGTCCGGCGTCTCCAAGATAGCGCACGAGTCTTTATTTCAGCTGCTGATTGGTTTTTAGAACCAGGCGTTGACAAACGTAAAGCTGGCGACTTGGCACAGCGTCGAAGCGAAAATTTTCTGGAAATGAACCGTGGCATCCTAGGCGATTTTGGTGTTCGAGGACAGTTGGGGGGTCTACGCGGCACTATTGGGCTATGGCTAGAGACAGACACTCGCATTGGTGCACTGCCGTTGTTGTCACCATCGTCCGCCAAGCCCGAGTTAGGTCTGCTTGTCGAACCGCGATTTTCGTGGAGCAGTACTGGCGACATGCTAGTTGGCACTGGCTTTCGAATCACGCCTGACATACTACCTTTACCACGTATGGTGCCAAATTCTGATCGACAAATTCCCTCTTGGGTTTTAAGCGCCACGGTGCTGATGCGGATCGAAGCTTTGATGAAACAATCCACCCGCCGCTTTGAAATGAGTGAAGTTGTCATGAGTGCCCCCAAAGGGCAAGTAAATTGGACGCGATACGCCGCGCAGCATTGGGCAAAAGGCCAATGCTTATCTGTTCCATGTCGCTTTACTGATTTATTGGTAGATACCAAATTACAAGGCGTGCTGCATTGGACTGTGCTACGGCACCAGGATGCACTCCGCACTCAGCGCGGCAGACACATCGCGGTATTGCATCTTTTGCAGCGGTGCGATGCGCTGCTGACGCAACTTCGATCATTCATTCCTAGACAGCCCGAAATTGGATGGCAACCAACTAGCAACACTATATACAGTGATGTATTTCGTAAAGGTATCGAAGCGATCCATTGGACATTAGATGAACGAGGACTAGGCGGCACCAGCGATCTGGCTGGTTTGCCTTGGCGCATGGACATGGCCTTTTTTTTTGAAGCCTGGATTGAATCGATCGCTGAAACTACTGCCAGACGCTTTCAGGCGAAACTTACTGCTGGTCGACGTAACGAAACAATGGTGCGGCTCAATTGGCAGCCTCAGCGCTTAGGCACACAGCGCGCCCTGATACCAGACGTGGTTTTGCATCGTTCCGACGTAACACTAGTGATCGATGCCAAATACAAACGCCATGCCCAGTTAGTTGGCTATGGGGGTTACGGTAAAGGCGACCACGATTGGCAAGTCCAACATCGAGAAGACTTGCTGCAAGTTTTGGCCTATAGCAGTCTATTTGACACTCCGCGTGTGATCGCTTGCCTAGCCTATCCGACGGCACATGATCAATGGCAAGTATTGCGAGATCAAGGACGAGTGATGTCCCGGGCGACAGTACGGCACGGATTACGACAAATTGAGGTTGCTTTGGTTGCGGTACCCATGTCAGGACGTACAGACGAAATTGCAGACATTTTGGGTAGACTACTTTCACCAACATAATTATTGATCTAAATTGAAAGTAGCAGCAATATGTTCGTTCAGCGGAAATCAATATCGCTCAGGCTACAAACAACCTTACATCCTGTATCAATGTAAACCGTAAAAATACCTATCCTTTAGCCATACATTAATGAACAATTCAAAAACAGAAAAAAAAGACGTCTTAGTCGACACATATGAATTGAGTAACGCACTCGAAAAGTTTGCAACCGAGCGCGATTGGAAACAATTTCATTCACCAAAAAATCTAATATTGGCGCTCACAGGCGAGGTTGGCGAGTTAGCCGAAATTTTTCAATGGATGACTGATGCCGAGTCTCAAACAATTAAACATAATGCGGTTACTTCCCAAGCGGTAAAAGATGAACTCGCTGACGTTCTTTTCTATCTCGTTCGATTGGCTGACATTTTGAATCTCGACCTCAACGAAGCTGCCATTCAAAAGCTCAAAAGTAATTCATTAAAGTATCCGATTGAAACATCACTCGGTGTCAGCACCAAGTACAACAAAAAATAGACAGATGTAAGATCACAGGGTCTCAAAATCATGATTGTTTATGAAGCTGACAAGGCAGAATTTTTAAGACATAGTGATTTTGATGATATCGAAGATATTGTTCGTTCTCGTTTCATTGAGGTAACTGGACATCGTGTTGCAAATGCTGAGCTACGGTCCTGGAAATCATCTCTGGCGGACATGGCAAAGGTATTACGAGACCCTGAGTTACCTGATGACATGGGTGTTGCGATTGAACTGCACATTCCGCAAACCTCTAAACGAATCGACATGACCTTGACAGGCAAAGACCATAACGGCGATAAAAACGCAGTGGTCGTTGAACTAAAACAATGGGAACACGCTCAAGTAACTGACAAAGACGGGATAGTCAGGACTTTTCTGGGCAAAGGAATTCGAGAAGTGGTTCACCCGTCTTATCAAGCTTGGTCTTATGCATCGTTGCTCGAAGGATTTAATGAGTCGGTCTACAACGGTGGTATAAGCATTAAGCCCTGTGCATATTTACACAATTACGAACGAGATGGGGCAATAGATTCCGTTCGTTACATCACATACACTGATCAAGCGCCTTTATTCCTAAAAGGCAAAGAAGAGCGCACTCGATTACAGGCTTTTTTAAAAAAGTATATTAAGTACGGCGATTCAAGAGAGATTCTCTACGAGCTCAACAATGGACGGATACGTCCATCCAAAGCGCTGGCTGATTCGCTCAAAGGATTATTGAGTAACAAGCCAGAATTCATTTTGATTGATGATCAGAAGGAAGTCTTCGAATCCATAATTGCTGCTGCTAGCCGCGCCTCCTCTAAGACCCCAATTGTTGTGATTATCGAAGGGGGTCCCGGCACGGGGAAAACTGTTCTCGCAATCAATCTCTTGGTGCACCTAACCTCTCATGGCTTAGTGGGCAAATACGTTTCCAAAAATGCAGCGCCACGAGATGTCTACCAGGCAAAACTGACAGGCGTCATTACAAAAACAAAGTTCTCAAATATGTTCACGGGTTCTGGTGGTTTTATTGACGCGCAACCAAACTGCTTCGATTTTTTAATTGTCGATGAAGCTCATCGATTAAATGAAAAAGGTGGCTTGTACGGCAATCTCGGTGACCATCAAGTAAAAGAGCTAATCAGAGCAGCTAAATGTACGATTTTCTTTATCGATGAAGATCAACGTGTCACGCTCAGCGACGTTGGCACCCAGCAGACAATCCGCGACTTCGCTTCGGAAAAACATGCTTTAGTTGAGCAATATGCGCTCGAATCGCAGTTTCGCTGTGGTGGCTCTAACGGCTATTTGGCTTGGCTAGACAATACCTTAGACATCCGGTCGACCGCAAACCAAACCCTCGCTGGCATTTCCTACGAATTCAAGATTTTTGATACGCCTGAAGCATTGCATGAGGCAATCATTGAAAAGAACACTGATAATCGCGCCCGTGTGGTTGCAGGTTATTGCTGGCCATGGGCTAGCAAAAAAAATCCGAACTCATTCGACATTGTTATCGGTGAGAACTACAAGCGCCAGTGGAATCTATCGCAAGATGGCAGTTTGTGGATTATTTCATCGGAATCAGTTGAGCAAGTCGGCTGTATCCATACTTGCCAAGGGCTCGAAGTGGACTACGTTGGGGTGATTATCGGGCCAGATTTCTTTGTGCGAAATGGCGTCGTGCAAACTGATGCGTTTCAACGCGACGGGTACGACAGAACTATCCGTGGGTTCAAGTCAAGAATGAAAGCCAATGATGTCAACATCTTAGGTGAAGCTGATCTGATCATTAAAAATACTTACAGGACTCTGATGACCAGAGGGATGAAAGGCTGCTACATGTACTGCACAGATCCAGAGACTCTAGACTTTTTTCGATCTCGCATTGGTAACTAAATATGTCGTTGTTCTCAAATGGTAATGTACTGAAACGCACTGCGTCTGAGCCGGCATTATGAGCTCGCTCCCCTACTACAACACCCACGCCGCCGCGCTAGTATCCCAATACGAATCCCTTACCGCAGAATCTGTTCACAGCTGGTTAGTAGACCTTCTCCCCAAAAACAAAAATCTGGCCTTAGACGTCGGTGCTGGCTCTGGTCGTGATGCTGCTTGGCTAGCAAGCCTAGGTTTTGAAGTGGTCGCCGTCGAACCTTCAGCGGGTATGCGCAACGAGGCCAAGCGCTTACATGACTCCGAAAAAATTCAATGGCTGGATGATTCGCTACCTGATTTTCAGGTTACTCAACGACTTGGCCTGAGCTTTGATGTCATACTGCTGAGCGCTGTCTGGATGCACCTTGCACCAGCAGATCGCCCACGTGCTTTTCGTAAACTGATCAGTTTGCTGAAACCCGGTGGACTCTTGGCTATCACCCTTCGAGTCGGCCCTGCCGCCCCTGAGCGCAAGATGTTTGAGGTGTCCGAGCAAGAGATCGAAACACTTGTCAAGAACCATGGGGCTTTCATTGAAAAGCGTGTAGTGGCAAGTGATCAAGGTGGTCGCACTGAAGTCAGTTGGATCCAACTCGCTGTGCGCCTGCCGGATGACGGCACCGGTGCTCTGCCTTTGTTGCGTCATATCATTTTGAACGACGACAAATCGTCTACTTACAAACTGGCTCTGCTGCGCGTCTTATGTCGAATCGCGGATGGTACGGCTGGCTATGCTCGCTCGGTTAACAACGCTCCGGACTGGATTGAAATCCCGCTTGGGCTGGTGGCACTCTTTTGGCTAAGGCTTTATCTGCCTTTACTCAAAGCAAACCTGCCTCAGCAACCCAAAAACACGGGGATCGACGGTCTAGGTTTTGTCAAAGAGGGGTTTAGGGGTTTGTTCGGGTCGGGGCGTGATACGTCACAGCTTGATCTGCGGGTGGGCATGCGGTTTGAGGGTGCTAGGGCCCAGTTCCTGCATCAAGCGTTGCGTGACGCTTGCAGAACGATCGAGACCATGCCGGCCAAGTATTTGACGCACCCTGATGGCAGCAATATTTTGTCAGTCACACGCCTCCGTCGTGTGCCAAGTCAATCGCGACTGCTGCTCGACGAGGCTTACTTATCCACTTTCGGTTACCTGCGCCTGCCCCTACATCTGTATACAGCTCTGCAAAGATTCGATGTTTGGATTGAACCGGCTTTGATCGCTGAATGGCTGCGACTCATCAAAGGCTACGCACAACGCCAAGGGCGACAGATGGACGATCACGTCCTCGCACAAGCGCTGCAATGGTCAGACCCAGAGCGGGATGTTGCGCTCGCTCGTGGTCGTGCGCTGACACTCATGCAACAAGGTGATTTGCACTGTGTTTATACCAATAAACGATTGACACCATCCTCACTCGACATCGATCACTGCTTGCCTTGGCACGCCTGGCCTTGCAGCGATTTATGGAATCTGATGCCAGCCAACGCCCAAGTCAATCGCGTACAAAAGCGAGAGCGCTTACCCAGTGAGGCTATGCTGGCGACTGCACGTGCGCGCATCGAAGGCTGGTGGACGCAGGCTTATGACGGTGTGCTGGGGGAACGCTTTCGCCTTGAGGCTCAGGCGAGTTTGCCCTTGGTGGGTGCAGATGCTACGCCAAGTGAGGTTTATGCAGGCTTGCGAGTGCAGCGGTTGCGATTGAGGTTTGATCAGGGGGCTAGTGAATGGGGTAGCGATCTATTGCTTTAACATCAACAAAAGATAATCAGCGGGAAATGCACTACAGAGAATTAGCGCAATGCATGCGCACCACTCAATCAATCACTGCTCCCCACAAACCTTAATGTGCGCGTGGTCGCACCATCAGTCGATCCTCTCAACAGAACGCATAACGATTTCAGCCCAGCGCTTCGTCTCACTTTCAAGAAAAGCACCGAATGGTATGGGGCCTTGCCCCATGACATCTACACCCATTTTTTGCAGGCTCTCCTTAATGTCAGGCTTAGCTAGTACGACCTGCAGACTTTCATTAAGCTTAGCCACAACAGCATCTGCCATCCCCGAAGGACCCATGACACCCCACCAAACTGAGACTTCATAGTTAGGATATCCCTGTTCCGCGAAAGTTGGCACCTCTGGCAGTAAGGGTGAACGCTTGCCATCTGCCAAAGCAAGGGCTCTAACCTTTCCGCTTTGAATTAAGGGTAACGCCGTGATCTCATTAATGATAACGACTGAAATTCGACCCGCAATCAGGTCACTCATTGCTGCAGCACCACCGCGATAGGGTACGTGCACAATATCTACCCCAGCCATGGGCTTAAACATTTCACCTGCTAAATGTTCTGAAGCACCACTGCCACCTGATCCAAAATTCAGTGTGCCGGGTGCTTTCTTTGCCAAGGCAACGAATTCCTTCAACGTACTCGCTTGCACATTATTGCTGACGATCATGACACTGGGAACTTTCCCGATTAATGTCACTGGGCGTAAGTCTTTCGCTGTATCGAATGGCATATGTTTGTACAAGCTGACATTGACCGCCGTTGCAGGGGAAGCTAACAACAATGTGTAGCCATCCGGCGCCGATTTGGCGACGTAATCAGACCCTACATTGCTCCCAGCGCCGGGTTTGTTATCAACAACGACTGATTGTCCAAGCTCGTCACTCAAACCCTTGGCGACAATGCGACCGACAGTATCAACCCCACCACCCGACGCGTATGGCACGATCAGGCTAACAGATCGAACAGGATATTCCCCGGCTGCGGTGGCTGGGTTTGCAAAATGCCCTAACAGTACGATGACTACAAAAATTTTTATCAGATTGATTATTTTCATGTTGTCTCCTAACTCGTGTCACTATTTCTACGCTGTTGGGTAAACAGGCCCGTATTGCGCTCGCAACTCTGCGAGCTGCGTATCTGGGGGCATAGCGTACATTGCTCGACGAGATGTCCATACTCCCCCCATCGCTCGTCGCATGCGTATAGCAGCTTCTCCCATTTTTACCAGTGAGGTGACACCATTGAGTATGGGGATGCCCGGAGATACCTCGTGAATGTTATGCGTAGCCAGCAAGGCCATGAGCACGCCAATGGCAGGGATAATCACCTCGGCACCATCGTGGGTATGTGCTCGTGCATGAGCCAAGAACTGCTCAATAAGCGCAAGTCCTGCGCTCATATCAGAAAACCCCTGATCCAAATCGACAAGTCGCTCGACAGTCATCGAGCGCACCGCACATAAACGACTAGCCAAGCCATATTTGTTAACGTTCTCAATGATACGCGGCGCATGTTTGGTATTACCTGTTACCAGCGCAAAATTCGCGCCCATCAGGCAGGCGAGGTGCGTCGACGTCTCGCATAGACCCAGCACCGGCATTGTCGTAATCTCACGCGCCTCTCGTAGCCCGGGATCACCGATATTTCCAATCAGAAAAGCATCGTACCCTTCACGAGTCGCACGCTCAACATTGGTCAACACTTCCTGGGTTTCGATGAACTCCAAATACCTGTACTGATCACCTATGCCACCGCGCTGCTCAATGCCGTGGACGTCAATATGAGTGCCTTCATCCTTGACTCGTTCAAGCACAGCGCGCAGAGCTGCGTTGTACGCGGGCCAAGCAGTCGGACGTGTCAAGCTCTGATACCAAATTTTCATTGATGCACCCTGTTCTACTGTTTGGTTACTGGTTTCTACGACTCTTGTGACAACATATTTAGATCCGAGTGCAGAACAACAAACCGAAGCTTGCTGTTCTGTCGTGCACAGGTATCAAGGGTTCGCAAACTCAACCGAGTCAGTTGTCACAACTTTAGTGCAAAAGCGGGTAATGCTACCGATCGAGCTTGCATGCTCTTCATCGGAGTGAGCAGCGCAAGCATCCTCCAGAAGAATCACCTCATAATCACGATCATGCGCATCTCGAACTGTTGCTTGCACCACCGCCTGCGTTGATACGCCAGAGCAATAAATACGCGTCACGTTCTGTGCTCGCAATTGAGCTTCGAGAGACGTTGAATAAAAAGGACTGACGCGATGTTTGATTACCTGAATGTCTCCTGGCAGTTGTTCGAGCTCAGCGTGAATCTCCGTACCCCATGAACCCAATTTGTAAAGTCCATTCTTAGGCGCCCCTGAGAAGACGGGTGAGGAAGGTGGGCATTCAGGATATCCAACTGAAAATCCCACGCGAACAAAACCAATCAGGACGTCCGCCTTACGCGCGAGTTGAATAGCTTTGGCTGTCTTGCTGATCAGCCCTCGCTTTCTTACTTGCTCTCCCATAGGGCCTTTACCGCTGGGACCGTCTTCATGGACTAAATCATTCTCCATATCTAGCACCAGATAAATCGAACGTGGCTTTTGCATAAAATCTACTCTCTTTTTTCTTGAGACGTTGATAAACAGTTAACTTTAAAGACAAATAAAAAATTCAAATACTCAGTCCGACCATAAGCCTCCATTGACATCCAGTATTTCACCAGTGATAAACCCAGTTTCTGGCGATGCTAAAAAGAGTACTGCTTGAGCGACTTCGCTGGCATTGCCCATTCTGCCAACGGGAATCAAGGTTCGCAACGTTTCGGGAAAGCTCGCGGTCATCGATGAAGCAATCGGCCCTGGTGCAATGGCGTTGACGGTGATGCCTTGGTTGGCAAGCTCTTTGGCCAGATACGACGTCATGATGTGCACGCCCGCCTTCGATACACCGTAAGCAAGATTTCCAGCTCGCTCCTGCTCTGCTGGATCAATCCACGGCCTCGGATTCCCGCCGTTTTTGCCTAGGACTGATCCAAAAGTAATGATCCTCCCAAATTGTTGCTGTTTCATGATTGGGATAACCGCCTGGCAGCATAAGAAAGTGCCTTTCAGATTGATATCGATGACACGGTCCCATTCTCGTTCCAACAATTTTTCTGCACTCCCGACTGAGACCACGCCGGCGACAGTTACAAGAATATCCAATCGGCCATGCTGCGCGACGATTTCATTTATGGCTCGATGCACATCGGCTGATCGTGTTACATCCAATTGGATATATTCAATCTTTGATTTCTTATCAGCAGAATTGGCAGCTAATGAAATATCTGCGGCGATTACTCGTGCACCATGCGCTGTGAAGGCTTGAGCAATAGCGTGACCAATGCCCCCTGCTCCACCAGTCACTAAAGCAACCCGATCTCTAAATAAATCAGCCGTATACAAGCTTGTTCTCCCTTTTTTATCTATTGTCGGCGATATGTTGAGACGAAAGTCGTCCAAAAACCAATCCTTTGAGAACTGAAGTCGCACCGGTGTAGTTGGTGTAATACATCCCTATCACTTCGCCTGCCGCATAGAGGTTTGCGATAGGGTATCCATCTGTATCAAGAACTTGCCCCTCAGTGCTCACCTTCAGTCCACCGAAAGTAAAAACGTTCGATGAAATGATTGGGTAGGCGATATATGGGCCTTTGTCGATTGGCAACGCCCAATTCGACTTGGGTGGCACTAGACGCTGAGTGCTCTGTCCATCGAGAGCCAAGGGCTGATAGTTTCCCGCTGTGGGACACGCTGCGTTGTACTGGTCTACGGTACGGCGCAAGGCCTCTGCGGGCGTCCCAATTTTAATTGCCAGCTCTTCGATTGACGCGGCCTCGATACCCGGCTGATCAGTGCGAATCCCCAGCCGATAGTTAGGAATATCCATCACACGTTGATCCAGGATCACGTAAGCAATCCCTTCCTGTTGTTCGTATATGCGACGAGTTATCCGCTCGTAGTAAGCATCCACCGTTCCCGGCGCTTCATCAGTAAAGCGGCTCCCCTGTTTGTTGACCAGAATCCCATAAGGAAAGATAAAAATGGATGGTTCTGAGATACCCGAACGCGGATCGATAGGTTCTGCGTGATAACTTCCAAACTCACCTGAAGGTGCTGCACCGATATCAAGAGCCATTTCGATACCTTCTCCACGGTTTAGATATCCTCCTTTGCAAATCGGACGCAAATAAACTGACCGTGGCCCCAGGTACTTAGCCATCATGGCAGGATTGCCTTCAAAGCCACCGCAAGCGAGTACAACTTTACCGAAAAAATTCAGCCTGCCCTGCCCCTGTTGCTGCACGTGCAAACCTTCAACTGTCCCCTGATCATCGAGAATCAGGCGGCGAGCCGTTGCGTGATAAAAAAACGTCACACCAAGTTTTTCGGCCTGTCGTGCTAACGCATCCACAAGAGCTTGCCCGCCCCCAACTGGAAGCAAGCGAGGCTGAGTTTTCGTTAGAAACTGTGTTGGCAAAAAATCAAACTTGACTCCCATTCCTTGTAACCACTTAATCGTCGGTGGAACATTTGCAGCAAAATTTCCAATCACTTCAGGATCTGAAAAGGCAAGTGAGCGTGCGGCGTGTGACCATGTCTCTCGACTATTAAGCATTTCACCAACCAGATCAGGGTCGTTGTAGGGACCAACGTTCTCGGCAAGATGGCTTTCAAAGTCGTCAGAGACCTCATCCAGAGACTTCATACGGAGATAAGCTTCGGTCCAGCGACTCTGCCCTCCTCGTTCTTCTTTGGATGATCTTTCGAGGATAGCGACTTTCATTCCAAGCTCTGCAGCGGTCACCGCCGCGGACAATCCGGCTACCCCACAGCCAGCTACGACGACATCGAAAACATAGTCCATGTACGTATCCTGTATAAATTTCACATCACGCTAAACTAACAAGTAAACAAGCTTAAAACTACTAAGGCATTTCGTTGAGCTGTTGCCACCTAATGCACTATTAGAAAAAACTGAAAGGAAGGGGATGGACAAGCTATGGGCAATGGAAATATTCGTGCGTGTCATGGAATGCGGAAGCTTCTCGCGCGCCGCAGAGTCCCTGAATCTTGCCAACGCAACTGTCACATCTAGCCTGCGTAATCTTGAAAAACATCTGGGTGTGACGCTTATACAACGCAATACCAGACACCTGCGGCTCACCGATGAGGGCGAGCTATTCATGACAAGATGTCTAGAGATCCTGAAATCGGTTGCTCAGATTGAAACCGACGTAAAAATTCAAGCGTCTGAGATCAAAGGTCTTGTTCGAATTGAGTGCCCAGTTGCTTTTGGGCAGACAGTCCTTTGTCCCAGACTACCTGAATTGGCGAAACGTCATCCTGACCTATCAGTAGCTGTAAATTTGACTAATGAGCCGCACAATTTGATCGAACGTGCGACCGATATCGCTATTCGATTGGGGCGTGTAGAGGATGCTGATCTTGTCGCCAGGCCAGTATATAAAGCCCGTTACATTGTGTGCGGCGCGCCCACCGTGCTTGCTGCGATGCAACACGAAACACCTCGCACTCTTGATCCGAGACATTGTCTTGGACTATTTAAAGATAATTTTCAAACACCAAATCAATGGGAGTTTGAAAAGGACGGCGAGAAAATCAATATCATCCCGCAGGGTGCTCTGAGTTTTAACAATACCGCAGCGCTGATTCAGGCCTCAATCAACAACATGGGACTGATTTACGTGCTAGATATTCTCGTCGCAGACGCAATTGAACAAGGTTTGCTCTCAAATGTATTCCCCGATTGGGAGACCTCGGAGTTGACCTTTTTCGCGGTGACAGTAAAGTCTAGATTTGCCTCACCCAAAGTTCGTACATTTATTGATTTTTTGCTTGAAATCTCTGATAACAAACTGAAGCCCGATCTCAAGTCGATGGTGGAAGTTGGTCCAGACCGTAGTAAGAAAAGATCTCACTAACACGGTCAAGATCTGGCAGACGGTGGTAAAAGCCTTTGCGACTCGGTTTAGTACCGCAAAGATGACGCAAATCATACATAGTCTCCGCCTGCTTAATCCACGTTGCCAGTGAGTCCATCACGGGTACGCCATCAACCTCTGTCAAGCCATTGCGCGCCACCAGCACATTTAGCGGTGCCTCACCAGGAATAATGACATCAGCGCCTTGGGCAATTAAAGCGCGTGCTGCCACCTTAAATTTTTCAATCAGCTCTGATGGATCTGTGAAACCTTCCAGCACATCGTGAAAGGTAAACCCAACCGGCATTGCACAGGCAAATCTCTTTGATAGCCCATAATTTTCTACATTTTGAGCAATGATTTCATTCAGGTCATCAATAAACACTAGGACACCAAACTTTCGGCCGAGCATGCATGCGGTCAGCATCGCTGACTCACCGTACGACACAACAGGTATGTCAACCAAAGCTCGTATTTCACGCAGCGCAGGATCGGGCAAAGTACTAATTGCATATACATCGTATCCATCTTTCTGAGCACGCACTGCATTCATCATGAACTGCATGCCATGAACATACTGCAGCGCTGCGTGACGGATGTCATTACCGGGATAGTTAGTGGAATATGTGCCTGGACTCATGCCATGCAGATCAATTTGCGTATCAGGGCGTGCAACGCGTTTGAAATGGAGTTTCAGTGCCTCGTGATAAGGCCCCAAGTCTGTCAGGACAGTAAAGCTTTGATGCCAGATTTTCATAATTTATCGCTGTAAAAATAACTTGTGAAGATAAAAAATAACTACAGATAGCTAATCAATCTTTACATTTGCCCCTTTGATTACGCTAGACCATTTGGCTGTCTCAGCAGCATAAAACTGTCCAAACTCATCAGATGACGACCAAGCAGGATCCGCGCCAGATTTTCTGAGTATTTTGCTCACCTCCGGATCATTGACCGCTTCTTTTGCACTTTGGGATAGTTTCACGACAATATCCTTTGGTGTATTAGCTGGCACAAACAATCCAAACCACGACGTTGCCTCGTAACCTTTAACCCCCGACTCTTGCAAAGTTGGAATGTCTGGTGCAACGCTTGATCGCTTGACACTACTAACTGCAAGCGGACGAAGCTTTCCCGATTCGACAAGCGGGAGTGTGGTAATGATGTTGTCAAAGGTCAAAGGCACTTGGCCACCAAGCACATCAGCCATGGCAGGTGCAGCACCTCGGTAAGGAATATGAGACAGTTGAATGCCTGCTAAGGAAGTAAATAACTCCATAAAGAGGTGTGATCCCGAACCGTTGCCTGCCGTTGCATAATCAATCGATTTACCACCGGCTTTCGCTTGCTTTGCCATTTCAATTAGTTCGCGTGTCGATTTAATCGGTGAACTGGAATTAACCACAAGCAAAAATGGTGCTGACGCTATTTGAGAGACTGCTATGAAATCTTTGGCGGGATCGTAAGTCAGGTTCTTATATAAACTGCCATTGATAGCTAGCGAGATCGTTCCAAAAAGTACGGTATAGCCATCTGGTTTTGATTTGGCAACAAAGTCTGAACCGATGTTACTGGCGGCACCAGGTTTGTTTTCAACGACAATAGTTTGTCCGAGTACGTCTGACATCTTGCCGGCAATTGATCGCGCTGCAACATCAGAGGCGCCGCCTGCAGGAAAGCCAACGATCATCCGGATGGGTCTGGTGGGATAAGGTTCCGTTTGCGCTGATACCAGATGTGAGCATGTCACAAGAAAAAGTAGAACTAGTTGTCTCTGCCATTGCATTTTTTATTTTCTTCCTAGGTCGGATCCGAGGTAATGACACCTGATGAACTAGTTTATTTTGCGCCGGATTACTTATCTTGAACACCGCAAGAACCTGAAGACACTATTCGCTAATTATGAAAAATCTGAAGATTGATTCAGTTAGCCTGGCAGAGGAATTGGGAGGTGAGATGATCTGTGTCTAGGCACACCAAGATAGAGGATTGGATTTTGAAGCACGCTGAAATCGCACGGTCCAGCCCAGACTATGGCAAATTAAAATTAGCTAGGTTCAATTTTTGATTGCATCCCGTAACGCTATGCGATACAATTATTCATGATTAAATCATTCACGCATAAAGGTCTTCAGGCATTTTTCGAGAAAGGTACCAAAGCGGGCATTCAGGCAGCACATGCGCCTCGCTTGGCTCGAATGCTTGCAAGGCTAAATGATGCGCAAACACCGCAGGATATGAATGTGCCCGGCTGGCAGTTGCACCCACTCAAAGGTAAAGACTTAAAAGGTCACTTTTCGGTTTGGGTCAACGGAAATTGGCGCATGACTTTCAGGTTTGACGGTGTCGATGCTGTGTTGGTTGATTATCAAGACTATCATTAGGATTATGAATATGACTCGCATGCACAACCCACCCCACCCCGGCCTAACCATCCGCGACGATGTTCTACCGGCGCTCGGGCTCAATGTCACACAGGCGGCTGAGCAATTGGGCGTCTCTCGTGTTGCATTCTCTCGCATGATCAACGCACGTGCTGCAATCTCGCCCGAGATGGCCTTGCGCATTGAGGCATGGCTTGGCAAAGAACGCGGCGGCGAGGCGCGTTTATGGCTGGCACAGCAATCAGCCTACGACATGTGGCTAGCTTCTCAGCAGTTCAAGCTCAAGCCCATGCGCGTGACACCTGCCCCTGTCATGGCGTAATCGCCTTTGCTCTTACCCCTCAGTTTACTGGTGGCGCATCCCTGACTCGAACAGGGGACCTTCGGATTATGATTCCGCTGCTCTAACCGACTGAGCTAATGCGCCATTTGTAGTGCGAGGTGTCGTGCTGTCTTCGGTGCTGCGCTGGGCCTTGCACTCAGCGCGGTAAAAGGGCCGACTAAACGTTGTCAAACAACATCGCCAAACAAATCCACCGAAGTCGTAAATTCTAGCATTTTTTGTCCACCCCCGACAAGTCGGCACCAGTGAACACCCTGATAGGCAGCTAGCGCACCCCTGCTTTGTAGCTCTCTAGTGGGTAGGGATCAATCTTTGGGATCAAGCCATCGTCGTAAACCATCACTTTGCGGTAAAGATCCAGTTGCACATGGGCAGCTCGCTCAGCGTCGAACAGGTAAACAGACCATTCATCGGCACTATCTTCACGCAAACTGTATTTGGTGCCGTTCGTCCAGGTCTCTAGCCACATCCGTTTGCCGTTTTGTTCGCCTGCGTAATCAATACGACCTGTACCGTAGACCACTGACACCACATTAGCCCCTTTAACAGTTTGCTCGGTCGTAGAAGCCGCCAAAGATTTGCTACCAGTTTTGCGGGTGTCTGGTGGCTGATCCGCCATGGCACTGGGTGTAGCGTAAGTCGATGCAGGTGCGCGAAAGCAAACGATATTGAGTAAGCGGCCCGAGTTGACTTCCATATAAGAGCGCCCGTTGATACCAGCCCAGGCAAATGCCCCCTCTGCTTTCTCGAAAGCGTCCTGGTAAGGCTGCGCGTTTTGCACTTGCATCACTTCGGTATCAACCATGGGGCCTTGTGCATTAGGCTGGCTATAAACTGCCACCCACCCTCTTCGCCAGGTCTTATCGGCACAGTTGAGTTCAAAACTTTGTACCAGCGATTGGCCTGCGACTTTGCCATCAAGAGACACAAAGGCCGATTCTCTATCGTTAGCATCCACTTGCAACGGATTGACTAAGAGATTCACAATCAAAGTAGCTTCTTTCTTGAACACCTGTGTATCGTAAAAAAGCGATCCCGTTCTCGGATTTGCACCGAGCTTGACCCAGGTTGCTTGCCCTGAATATTCAAAATCCGGCCGGATGGACCGACCTAGTGAGTTGGGTGCTGTGGGTACAGCAATGCCGGTCGCTTCTTTTAAGTAATCGGCTGGCGTTGCACCGTCACACGCGATGCGCTTTAAAGCCCCAAAATGAGCGCCAGAGATGTTCTCAGCCATCTCGAGGTCTGGATCATCGTCGATCGCAGATAAATTGGTGACACTCGCAAATTGGCGGTCAGGCACTGACTCTGGCCTGCCCTTTGCATAGATGTCCGGGTACACCGTCAGACGTTTGAACGAAAAGGTACTTTCTTTGCAATTGAACTCGACATCAACAATTGCTGAGGCCCCCTCTTTATAAGGGAACACATTATTCAAGATAGAGACGGTTGCCAGATCGCCCTTGCGATCGATATTCGGCGAATACAAAACGTCAACAGGCGGATTATTGAGAACGTTGTTTAAATCGCCTGCTACCTTCTGCAACTGCATCCAGCTTTGCGCACTTGCACCGTGCGCCACTGCGCACAGATAAATCAATACCAGAAGGCGAGATAATTGTTTCAACCGTCTCATCAGGGGCACCATTCAAACCCAGCCCCCTTACCTTAGTATTGATTTGGTCCGCGCGCAAGCGTGCCCGTCATCAATAGGTTTTATAGGGCAAGAATTTACCGGACAACACGACGTTGACACGATCGCCTTTAGGATCGGGCTCGCGGGTAATGTCCATTGAGAAATCAATGGCGCTCATGATGCCGTCACCAAACTCTTCGTGGATAAGTTCTTTGATGGTGGTGCCATAGACGCTGACGATCTCATACCAGCGATAGATCAAGGGATCTGTCGGTACCTGGGTAGGCAAAGAGCCTTTATAGGGCACGACTTGCAGGATTTTGACGGCCTCTGGTGGCAAATCAAATAGTTTGCCCAGGATCGTGGCTTGTTGTTTGGTGCAAGTCATTTGACCGAGGCAGCAAGCGGTGACCCACTCTTTGGATAATTTGAGTTTGGTGGCAATGTCAGACCACTTCAGTCCTTTTTGTACTTTGGCTGAGTAAATGAGGTCTGTTACATCTTCGCGGGTCATGGGCTTGGTGATAGCGGTTGATTTCATGAGAAGTCTCCAGAGTGGATTAAAAAACCTTTCAGACTAAGCAATTTATATGCCACCCAAGGCTAAATATGGCTACCGAAGGGCTACCTCAGGCTACCTGAAGCAATCCAAGGCTATTTAATGCCAGCCCGCATAAATGATTGCACGAACTGTCGCTGAAAGATCAAAAATCCGATGAGTAGGGGCGCGCACGACATCAGTGTCGCAGCAGTGATGATAGACCAGTCAATGCCTTGATCCGAAGAAGAGAACACTTGCAAACCGACGGTTAAGGGTCTTGAGGTCACCGAGTTGCTGACCACAAGCGGCCAGAGGAAGTTGTTCCAGTGATAACTGACAGAGATCAGCGCGAAGGCGATAAAAGTGGGTTTCGCGAGCGGGATATAGACGTGCCTGAGCACCTGCATGGCGTTCGCCCCCTCCATCTCTGCCGCCTCGACGAGTTCTCTGGGGATACTTTTAAAAGTCTGGCGCAACAGAAAGATCGCAAACGCCGACGCAAAATAAGGCAGACCAATCCCAAAGAGGGTATCCACCAATCCGACTGCGGTAAGCGTCTGGTAATTTTTAACAATCAGGATCTCGGGCATAACCGTTAACTGCACCAGCACGAGCGCGAACAGCACGTTTTTGCCGACAAACTCGTAGCGCGCAAACGCATAGGCCGCTAGCGTGCAGATAATCAATTGAATCACCAGGATCAAGGTGACCAGCATAAAGGTGTTCAAGAAGTAACGCGCAAACGGTGCTGCCTGCCAGGCGGCAATAAAGTTATCAAACGTCAAGGGTGCTGACAGTACCAGCCGGGTCGCAAACTCGCTGGGATGAACAGCAGCCCATACCGCGTAAAGCAAGGGGCAAATCCATAACAGCGCCAGTACCCAGGCCCCCAGTCTTGACAGGCTCAGCATCCCGGTACGGTCGGTCAATACCTTCATTGATAATGCGCCTTGCGATCAAGGGTGAAGAATTGAATTAACCCGATCACTGCGAGAGTCACGAGCAGCACCACCGTCAACGCCGACGCATAGCCCTGATCCCAGAATTGAAAGCCGATTTGATACAGAAAATACAGTAGCACTGTCGATGCATTATCAGGCCCGCCATGCGTCATCACAATGATGTGATCGACCATTCTGAAAGCATCAATGACGGCATTGATCAACACAAAGATCGTGGTCGGCATCAAAAGCGGCCACTGAATCCGTCTAAAAAAATACCAGCTGCTTGCCCCTTCGATATCTGCTGCCTCTCTAAAGCTTGGGCTCAAGCTCTGCAAAGCAGCCAGATAGAAGATCATAAAAAAACCAGCTTGTTTCCAGATCGCCACAACGATGACGGCGCCGAGCGCAAAGCGCGGATCGCCGAGCCAATTCTGTCCGGCAAAACCAAGGCTCTGTAACACCTGGTTAAAAAGTCCGTAACCCGGGGTGTAGAAAAATATCCAGATGTTTGCCACGGCAATCATGGGCAAAATCGTTGGCAGAAAAAACGACGTCCGTAAAAACCACTGGCCAATCATTTTTTGATTGACCCACAAGGCCATCAGCAACGACAAACTTATCGACAAGGGGATGGTCAGCGCGGCAAACCACAAGTTGTTAAAAAGTGATCGCCAGAAGACGGGGTCTTCGCTCATGAGCTGATAGTTCTCCATCCCCACAAAGACAGCACTACGGCCTGCTTTGGGGGTGGACATGAAACTATCAATCAGCGTGGTAACCGCAGGGTAATGCGTAAAGACGAACAAGAAAAACAACGCGGGCAACAAAAGCAGATAAGCATGAATCTGTTTCACTGCCCGCCCCCGCCTTTACTTGTAACTACGCAGCAAACGGGTTGCTTCGGCTTGCGCGTCTTTCATTGCTTGCTCGGGTGTCTTGGCACCGGTAAGCGCAGCCTGCAGACCATCATTGAGCGCTTTCGTCACACGTTGATTGTCGTGTGTCGAGAACTCAGCCACCGCAAAGGGCAATTGATCGCGAGCCACCAAAGCAGGTGGGAAATCAGTTGTGTATTTTTTCAAAGCGGGTGTGTCATAGGCAGCGGGTGATACGGCAACATAGCCTGTGTCGATGCTCCATTGCGCGGCACGCTCAGGTTGCGTCAACCACTTCGCAAACTTATATGCACCCTCTTGCTCGGCTGGGCTGGTCTTTTTAAAGATAAAGAAGTTACCGCCACCGGTTGGCGAACCGCGACGTTTACCTTCGGGCAACATGGCAACACCGAAATCGAACTTGGCGTTGCTACGGATATTGGTCAGGTTGCCCGTTGTCGTCCAGATCATGGTTGCTTTGCCTTCTAAAAAGTCACGTGGCGTAGTGCCCCACTCAACCACGCCAGCAGGCGAAATGTTGTGCTTTTTAGACAAGTCGACCCAGTACTGCAAAGCCGCGATGGCGTTTGCGTCGTCAAACTTGACCGCGGTGCCATCTTGATTAGCCAGAATCGAGTCATTCTGAGTACTGAACCCTTGATAGAGCCAGTAAGGGAAGCCGCTCGAGGGGACTTGAATACCCCACTGCGTGACGTTACCGTTCGCATCTTTTTGAGTAAGCTTTTTACCGATATCGATGGTTTCTTGCCAGGTCTTGGGTGCTTTCTCTGGATCGAGGCCAGCTGCCTTGAAGAGGTTTTTGTTCCAGAACATCACAACAGTTGAACGCTGGAAAGGAATCCCCCAGGTCTTGTTGTTGATCTGGCCGTTCAGCATAAAAGCCGGAAAAAACCCTTTCATCCAGGCGCGATCAGCATCCGTTTTAACGAAGTCATCGACAGGGACGATCGCATCTTCATCAACCAGCGTAAAGGTGTCAGTCGACAACAAAATGCCGGCTGCGGGGGGTTTGCCCGCCTTGTGGGCTGTCAGGACTTTGACGATGGTCTCTTGGTAGGTGCCTGCATAAACCGGCACGATATTGAGCTCTGGATTGTCTTTGTTGAAATCACTGGCGTACTGATCAATGATTTTAGTGATGGGGCCACCCACGGCAATGGGGAAATAAAACGAAATGTCAGTCTTGGCCAGCGCGTTGGCGCTCAACCCCAAACCCAGACAAACAGCCGTCGAGGCGACCACGATGGATTTCAATAAACCTTTCACTGAACTCTCCTGTTAATGAGTCAATAGCAAACCAGACACAAACATCAATACCAAAATGAATACCAAAACAAATGTCGAACTAGAACAAACAGCCGCAGAGCCTAACCAACTCAGATGACAGCACCGTGTTCGTCAAACCAGTGCTCTGCACTGGCTGCCCAGCCAAAACTAATCGAAGCACTCGCAGATGCGGGCAAGCTCGTCATTGACTCGCCTGCGATGCGAGCAACAAAGCGCAGCCCCTGGCTGTTGAGCGTGACCAGGGCATCGGCACCGGTGTATTCAATCTTGTCGATCTCGCCGGTAAATACCTGCTCTGCGGTATCAGTCAACACAAGCGCTTCTGGCCTCACCCCTAGCCACTTCGCCCCGGTCGGGGCTTGCACTTGCATCGTGCTCGATTGCAGTTGATGTCCCTCAACCGGCAGAATATTCATGGGTGTTTGTCCGATGAACTTGGCTGCGAACAAACTCGCAGGTCGTTGATACAAATCCACCGGCTTGGCGACTTGTTCAACCCGCCCAGCGTTAAGCAGCACCACCTGATCCGCCATGCTCATGGCTTCAATCTGATCATGCGTGACGTAGATCACTGACAGGTTGAGTTTTTGTTGCAAGGCGCGCAGCTCTAGCCGCATCTCTTGCCTTAACTGAGCATCCAGATTGGATAAGGGCTCATCCATCAAGCACAACTGACTATCAGCCACCAGGGCTCGAGCCAGGGCAACACGCTGCTGTTGTCCGCCTGACAACTGAGCGGGTTTACGATCCCGCTGCTGACCCAGGTTCAAGAGATCAAGCACCTGCTTTAGTTTCTGATCGATCGTTGTTTGCGGCAGTTTGCGAACACGCAAGCCGAACACAATATTCTCGGCGACCGACAGATGGGGGAACAACGCGTAACTCTGAAACACCATTGAAACGCCACGTGCTGAGGCGTGAGTACGCGTGACGTCCTGACCAAAAATCTGTATTGCACCGCTAGTTGGCGACTCGAGTCCGGCGATCAATCTCAGGGTCGTGGTTTTGCCACAACCCGAGGGACCGAGCAGTACCGTAAACTGATGGGCAGGTATAGCGAGATCAGTCGCCTGCAGGGCGTAAACTGAGCCCCAGGATTTGCTGACTTGCTCGAAGGTGACTGCATGCATGAGGATGGCCTATCGCTGAGTCCTCTAATCTAACGCGGCAAATATGACAAAAATATGACTGATAACACTGTGAACAAGGCGCAAGCTAAAGTGGCTATCCGCATCTGGGATCTGCCGCTCAGGCTGTTTCATGTTTGCTTCGCCCTTTCAGTCATTGGGGCCATTGTAGCCGTCAAGCTCAGCGACGACATGATGGACTGGCATGTACGCCTTGGCATTATTAGCCTCGCCTTGTTGGTCTTCCGATTAGTCTGGGGTTTTGTGGGCTCGTACTACTCGCGGTTTAGCCAATTTGTGAACTCACCAGCGGCAACCTTACGCTACTTAAGGTCAGCTAAGCCAGCGAAGCAAAAAACAGCCGGACACAATCCTTTGGGATCCTGGTCAGTGCTTGCCATGCTTTTAATCATTGGTATTCAAGCCACGACTGGATTGTTCACCAGTGACCACATCCTGACTGAAGGCCCCCTGGTGTCTTATGTTAGTCAGGCCACCAGCAAGCTGCTCACCAAGATCCATCACCTTAACGAGAAGCCGCTCTACTTCATTCTGGCTTTGCATTTGCTGGCCATTTTGGTCTATACCTTGAGAGGCCATGGTTTGATCCGCCCAATGCTTAGCGGCGATGTACCGGCCGAGCGACTGCCACCCGCGACCATTGCAGCGTGCGACACTATGGCGCTTAGACTGCTGGCGCTGGTCATTGCGGTGGTGATTGGTTGCGGCGCCTACTATTTGCTTCAGCTATCTTGAGTAAAAAAATCTCTTGCTTACCCGCAGTCTTGACTGCACTATCCTTCAACAACTTTAAGGAGACTACGCGTGCCTATCGCTCACAATCAATCTTGTCGTATTTACTGGCGTGGTGATGGGGATCCAGCGCTACCCGGCCTCGTATTAGGTAACTCGCTAGGCACGGATGTGTCGTTGTGGGATCCTATCCTTGGCGAGTTGATGCGGCATTTTTACGTGGTGCGCTTTGATATGCGTGGGCATGGTGGCTCTGATGCCCCTGCTGGCGATTATTCGCTGACTACACTGGTGGACGATGTGCAGGCAGTGATCAGCGCCGCTAAATTGCAAAACTATAGCTATGCAGGCATCTCGCTGGGTGGCATGGTGGGTATGGAGCTTGCCGCACGCAAGCCCCAAGGCCTCGCCAAAGTGGTTCTCAGCAATACGGCGTTTGAGTTCCCTGCCGGGATCTGGGGTGCACGGATTGACTCCGTGATGCAAGGCGGGATGGGGTCGATTATTGAGGCGGTACTTGGTCGCTTCTTTACCGAAAGTTTCGTCAAGACCAATAGCCTTGAGTTCAGACGGGTTAAGAACATCGTCATGATGCAAACGCCCCACGGCTACGCCGGTTGCTGCGCTGCGATTCGGGATATGGACATTGCCAGTAGACTGAGCGAGATCGCTATCCCGGCTTTAGTCGTTGTTGGTGAATTCGATTTATCAACACCACCTTCAAGAGGTGACGACATCGTCGCACGGGTCAAGGGGGCCAAGCTTGTCAATCTGCCTTCAGCGCATATACCTGTGACAGAGATACCTCAAGCCTATTCATCTGCCCTGCTGGGATTTTTAAAGTCTTAAGCAAGCTTACGGGTAGCAATAAAAAAAGCGCGTTGTGATTTCACAGCGCGCTTTTTATTGCCACTGCATCGCAGACTTAAATTACTTCTTCTTCTCGTGATACACATCGTGACATGACTTACACGAAGCACCCACTGCACCGAAGGACTTCTTGATCTGTTCAAGATCCCCTGTATCTGCCGAGGCTGATAAGTTAGCCACCGCAGACTTAAACTTATCTTGTGCTGCCTTAAAGCCAGCAGGATCTGTCCAGATATCAGCCAAGGCATATTCAGACTGAGTTCCTTCAGGGAAGGCTTGCCAAGGTAAGGCGGACAAGGTAGCCAGAATGGCGACGTTGGCTTTTATCTCTGCTTTGTCGTAAGGTTTTTGGCCTTTCATGACTGGCCCCATACGGCTAAAGTGCGATGAAATCAATTTCATCGTGGCCTCGCGATAATCCTCGGCGTCCTTAGGCTTGGCGAACTGCGCACTGGCGCTGTCTGTCCAGATCGAAGCCACCAACATCAATACTGCGGCAAAAAGCGATATTTTTTTCATACGTGCACCTTTCGTTAAATGTCTTTGGCGAGTTGATCCGCTAGACCAATATAACTGCGTGGCGTCATTTTTGACAAACGTTGTTTTACGTCCTCGGGCAAAGCCAGACCAGCAATAAAAGTGGCCAGCGCTTCTTGCGTGATGCCTTTGCCGCGGGTCAGCGCTTTGAGCTGCTCGTAGGGCTGGGGTAGACCATAGCGACGCATGACCGTCTGAATTGGTTCGGCCAGGACCTCCCAGCAATTGTCGAGATCTTCGTTAATGGCTGCTGCGTTGACTTCAAGCTTACCCAACCCGCGCAAGCAGGCATCATAAGCAACCATACAATAGCCCAACGCCACGCCTAAGTTACGAAGAACAGTCGAGTCAGTCAGATCCCGCTGCCAGCGCGAGATCGGCAACTTCTCGGATAGATGACGCAACATGGCGTTCGCTAAACCGAGATTGCCTTCAGAGTTCTCGAAATCAATGGGGTTGACCTTATGTGGCATGGTAGAAGACCCCACTTCGCCATCCTTGAGCCGTTGTTTGAAGTAACCCAGTGAGATATAGCCCCAGACATCCCGATTCAAATCCAGCAGAATCGTGTTGGCTCGAGCAATCGCATCAAACAAGGCCGCCATCCAGTCGTGAGGTTCAATCTGTATGGTGTGCGAGTTTTGCTTGAGGCCCAGACGCGCAAGTACGCCAGCGCTAAACGAAGGCCAGTTGATTTCTGGATAAGCAGATAAGTGGGCGTTGTAATTACCCGTTGCACCATTCATTTTTGCGAGTGGCACCACGTTTTCAATATTGGTGATGGCGTCTTTCAGGCGCGCCACCACATTGGCAAATTCTTTACCCAGGGTCGTGGGTGTCGCAGGCTGGCCATGCGTACGAGCCAGCATGGGCTGAGCTGCTTGATCATGGGCAATTTGGGTCAACGCCTTCAACAACTGCCGAAACGCAGGCAAGAGCACCTGATCACGAGCCCGCGTCAACATCAGCGCGTGCGAGGTGTTGTTGATATCCTCAGAGGTACAGGCAAAGTGGATGAACTCACCTGCCTGGGCCAACTCTGGCGAATCAGCGACTTTCTCTTTTAACCAGTACTCGACCGCTTTGACGTCGTGATTGGTGCGGCGCTCAATATCCTTGATCCGCTGGGCATCGGCTTCAGAAAAATCCGACACGAGTGCGTTTAAACGAGCCTTGGAGGCCTCAGAAAATGGTGTCAACTCTGGCAAGCCTGCCTCTGACAGGCCAAACAGCCAGGCAATCTCGACCTCAACCCGATGCGCCATAAAGCCGCCTTCTGACAGCAAGGGTCTTAAGCCATCGCAACGAGAGGCATAGCGCCCGTCTATAGGAGAAAGGGCGTTCAAAAGCGTAATACCTGGGTTGCTTTGCATTAGAGTTTCGGTCAAAAACAAGTAAAAAAACGACAAAATCGGCCGAGTTCATTTTATCACCCAGCAAATCGCATCCAGACGGTGATTAAACGATACACTAAGCATTAAATTCGTTTTAGACGCAGGCCCATGAAACTCATTGCTTCCAGTACCAGTCCTTATGTGCGCAAAGTGCGCGTCGTGATGGCTGAAAAAAAACTCGACTACCAAATAGAACTAGAAAACGTTTGGGCACCAGACAGCAAAATCCAGTCCTTCAACCCACTGGGCAAGGTGCCATGCCTGATCATGGAAGACAACAGTTCGCTGTTTGATTCTGCAGTCATTGTTGAATATCTGGATACCTTGTCCCCTGTTAGCCGCTTGATCCCGCAAGGCGGTCGCGACCGTGCTGCAGTCAAATGCTGGGAAGCCCTCGCCGATGGTGCGATGGATGCGTGCGTCATCATCATTAAAGAAATGCAACGCCCGGCCAAACAGCAAAGCGCTGAATGGATAGAGCGTCAATACGGCAAGATCAAGGCAACCATCGAGCACATGGAAAAAGGCCTCGGTGATGATCCGTTTTGTATGGGGATTAACTTCACTCTCGCGGATATCGCAGTAGGCTGCCTGTTAGGCTTGCTGGGTTTCAGATTTGACCATCTCGAGTGGCGCAAAGACCATCCCAACCTTGAGCGGCTCTACCAGAAGCTCGCTGCGCGGCAATCGTTCATCGATACTGTACCTGTCGCAGCTTAACTTCAGTCAATAATCCCACCCCCGAGGCACACATCCCCGTCATACAAGACGGCAGATTGCCCGGGTGTCACCGCCCACTGCGGCTCGTCGAACGACAATTGAAACTGCTGGCCCTCAGTGCGTGTCACCGAACACGACGAATCTGCCTGACGATATCTGGTCTTGGCGCAATACTGACCTAAAGCTGGCGGTTCGCCTGCGACCCAGCTGGCCTGTTCAGCAAGCAGCTGATCATCGAGCAACCACGCGTGATCGTGGCCCGCCACAACATAAAGCGCATTATTAGCCATGTCTTTGCGGGCGACGTACCAAATCGGGCCCGTGCCGTCTTCGCCTTGTTGACCCTTTACGCCACCCACACCCAGACCCTTGCGCTGACCGATTGTGTAAAAAGACAAGCCGTGGTGAGTACCGATTTGCTCACCGGCTTCAGTCAAGATGGGGCCTGGCTTGGTTGGCAAATAGCGATTGAGAAACTCCCGGAAAGGCCGCTCACCGATAAAACAAATACCTGTCGAATCCTTTTTAGCGGCATTTGGCAAGCCCAGCTCATGAGCGATGCGGCGCACTTCTGTTTTAGGGATCTCACCCAGCGGGAACAAGGTTTTGGCTAATTGCGCTTGATTAAGCCGGTGCAAGAAATAGCTTTGATCCTTGGTGTGATCAAGTGCTTTCAGCAACTCAAAGCGGTCGCCTGCCTCGCCAGTAACTTTTCTGACACGAGCGTAGTGACCAGTCGCGATATGATCCGCCCCGAGAGTCATGGCATGATCTAAGAATGCCTTGAACTTGATCTCTGCGTTGCACAACACGTCTGGATTGGGGGTGCGGCCTGCCGAGTACTCACGCAAGAAATCGGCAAACACCCTGTCTTTATATTCGGCAGCAAAGTTAACGGCTTCGATGTCAACGCCCACCACGTCGGCGACGCTCGCGGCATCAAGCCAGTCTTGCCGGGTCGAGCAGTATTCAGAGTCGTCGTCATCCTCCCAGTTTTTCATGAACAAACCGATCACCTCGTAGCCTTGCTCTTTGAGCAGCCACGCAGTCACTGAAGAATCGACGCCGCCAGACATGCCGACGACAACGCGCTTTTTTGATGGTTTAGGGTTTGTCATGATTGGCTAAATTGTAGTCTGACTCAAACACCTCGCCGGTCTGGTGTATAAACAATTCTTTTGACCTAATAGACGGACAGATCTATGCGAATCGGAATCCTGCGAGAAACTCGCGATCACGAAACCAGAGTGGCTGGCACACCTGAGACGGTAAAGAAATACGTTAGCGCTGGGCACGAAGTCTTGGTTGAATACGGTGCTGGCCTAGCCGCGCATTTTACCGATGAGTCCTACGCTGCTGCCGGGGCAAAGCTGGCCGATGCGGCGCAGTGTCTCGATGCAGAAATGATTTTGAAAGTCAGAGCACCCTCACCCGACGAGACCAGCAAAATTAAAGCGGGTACGGTCGTGATTGGCATGCTGGATCCGTTTGACAGCGAGGGAATCAGCGCACTGAACGCCGCAGGTATCACCGCCTTTGCACTAGAAGCCGCGCCACGGATCACGCGAGCACAGAGCCTCGACGTTTTGTCATCGCAGGCCAATCTGGCAGGCTATAAAGCGGTGTTACTAGCTGCCCATTATTACGGCCGGATGTTCCCGATGATGATGACGGCTGCTGGTACGTTAAAGGCAGCACGCGCTGTTGTTTTAGGGGCTGGGGTTGCAGGCTTGCAAGCCATCGCAACCGCGAAGCGCCTGGGTGCCGTTGTTGAAGCGTCGGATGTGCGTCCGGCGGCTAAAGAGCAAATCGAATCCCTAGGCGGTAAGTTCATCGACGTTCCTTTCGAGACCGATGAAGAGCGTGAAATCGCCAAGGGTGTGGGCGGCTATGCGCGACCCATGCCGGCCTCATGGATGGCCAGACAAGCCGTGCTGGTAGCGGAACGTTGCAAGCAGGCAGACATCGTCATCACCACAGCGCTAATCCCCGGTCGCCCTGCACCCACACTGGTCTCAGCTGAGACTGTGTCTGGCATGAAACCTGGTTCTGTCATCGTTGACTTGGCAGTCGAGCGCGGCGGTAACTGCCCGCTTTCAGTCAAGGGCGAAGTCGTCGAACATCACGGGGTAAAGCTAGTTGGTTTAACTAACTTGCCAGGCATGGTGGCAACCGATGCGTCGGCCCTTTACTCACGTAACTTGATGGATTTTCTCAAGCTCATCATCGACAAAGAAGGCAAGCTCGCGCTCAATCTCGAGGACGAAATCGTACAAGCTTGCTTGATGTGCGCCAATGGCGAAGTCAAAAGGAAAAACTAATGGAAGCAATTGACCACACCTTGATCAATGTGATCATTTTTGTTTTAGCGATTTACGTGGGCTATCACGTCGTCTGGAACGTCACCCCCGCCCTGCATACGCCTTTGATGGCGGTCACCAACGCCATCTCGGCCATCATCATTGTGGGCGCCATGCTCGCCGCAGGCTTAACCGAAGGCGGCTTGGCGCGCGGCATGGGCGTTTTTGCGGTGGCCCTTGCAGCAGTTAACGTCTTTGGTGGCTTTTTAGTGACAAGAAGAATGTTGGAAATGTTCAAGAAAAAAGATAAAAAAGCCGCACCTGCCAAGGCTCAGGGAGACGTCAAATGATCTCCATGAACCTGGTCACTCTTTTATATCTGATCGCTTCTGTTTGTTTCATCCAGGCCTTGAAGGGACTATCTCATCCCAACACGTCACGCCTGGGTAACGCTTTTGGCATGGTTGGCATGTTGATCGCGGTCGTCACCACGGCCGTACTGATTGTCGGTCAGGCACGCGCGGGGATGAGTATTGCTGGTCTTGGCTGGGTGCTGCTCGGCTTGTTGATCGGCGGCAGCATTGGCACCGTCATGGCCAAACGCGTTGAAATGACCAAGATGCCAGAGCTGGTCGCCTTCATGCACAGCATGATCGGCTTGGCCGCCGTGGCCATCGCCATCGCGATTGTCGCTGAACCGCAAGCCTTCAAGCTTGTGATGGCTGCCGGTGATCCTATCCCTGTAGGCAATCGTCTTGAGTTGTTCATCGGCACCTTTGTCGGTGCGGTCACCTTCTCGGGATCGGTCATTGCCTTTGGCAAATTATCCGGCAAGTACAAGTTTCGCTTGTTCCAGGGTGCGCCAGTGGTGTTTAAGGGCCAGCATCTCTTCAATCTTCTGGTCGCCCTGGCCATGATTGCTTGCGGTATTGCCTTCATGCTGACACAAAGCTGGACCCCGTTTGTCATCATGACAGCACTGGCCTTTGTACTCGGTGTGCTCATCATCATCCCGATTGGCGGCGCGGATATGCCCGTCGTTGTGTCGATGCTCAATAGCTATTCAGGCTGGGCAGCAGCCGGGATTGGTTTCTCGCTGAACAACCCTATGCTTATCATTGCAGGGTCTTTGGTGGGTTCTTCTGGCGCCATCCTGTCTTACATCATGTGTAAGGCAATGAACCGGTCTTTCATCAACGTGATCATGGGTGGCTTTGGTGCAACCCCTGATGCAGGCGGTGCGGCTGGCGCGCAAGCACAACGTAATGTCAGAAGCGGCAGCTCTGATGATGCGGCCTTTCTGCTCACCAATGCAGAGACAGTCATCATCGTGCCTGGCTATGGCTTGGCGGTGGCACGTGCCCAGCACGCACTGAAAGAACTGGTTGAAAAACTGATTTCTCACGGTGTCACGGTTAAATATGCCATCCACCCTGTGGCTGGCCGTATGCCAGGTCACATGAACGTGCTGCTCGCCGAGGCAGAAGTGCCCTACGATCAGGTGTTCGAGATGGACGACATCAATAGCGAGTTTTCGCAGACGGATGTGGTCCTGGTGCTGGGCGCAAACGATGTGGTCAACCCGGCAGCCAAGAATGATCCCAAATCAGTCATCGCTGGTATGCCAATCCTTGAAGCTTATAAAGCACGCAACATCATCGTTAACAAACGGTCGATGGCTGCAGGTTATGCTGGCCTGGATAATGAACTCTTCTATCTCGACAAAACCATGATGGTCTTTGGTGATGCGAAGAAGGTGATCGAAGACATTATCAAAGCTGTTGAGAGCTCGTGATCAGTTTTATCGGTACGAGCTTGCAACACTTAATGTACGTTTCGCGCGACGTAAAAAACGCCTGCGAAGAGACCGGGAAGGAAGGTCACTAAAAAGAGCATCATGCGCCAGGTTAGCGTGCTGAGCTCTCTGTGAATGGTGGTTTCCATCCTGGTCTCTAAACGCACGAGATCTTCGCGCGTTGCGAGAGTCGGGATGATTGCCTCAATACGGGTTAAGCGACTATCCATTTTTAAAATTTATCCAGTGAGCTGAGACTGGATTTTAAAAGTGAAGGCTAGCTAGTTCAATGCGTAACGCCCGCGTATTCTGTAAGCAATAGTAACAACTGGCTACTTGAGTCAGGCGGGTTTTAACGCCGAATCAACGACCTCAATCCAGTGTCTGACCGGTGTGTCGGTGCCACTTTGCAGATGACCGATACAACCGATGTTGGACGACAGCACCATGTCGGGCTTGGCCTCAGTGAGCTGAGTCAGCTTGCGATCCCGCAAAGCTGTCGCGATCTCGGGTTGCAAGACTGAGTAAGTACCCGAAGAGCCACAGCAAAGGTGAGTCTCGGTAAATGGCTGCAACGCGAGACCAAGTTTCGTGAGTAGCTGTTCGCTTTGCGGCCGCAGTCCTTGCCAATGCTGCAAGGTGCACGGTGGATGAAAAACTGGTCGGGACGGTAGTTGGCTCGCATCAACCAAAGCGGCCAGTTCGTCGGCATGGGGTGCTAGCAGTTCGGCCACATCGCGAACCAGGGACTGCACTTTCTCGGCTTTATGCTTGTATTGCTCGTCATGGCGCAAATGATGGGCGTATTCATTGACCATTGCGCCACAGCCTGAGGCGTTCATCACAATGGCGTCGACTTGCCCAAGCTCAATCAGTGGCCACCACGCATCAATATTGGCTCTCATTTGCTGGAGAGCTGTTGCTTGATCATCCAGATGAAAATTCAAGGCACCACAACAACCTGAGCCTGCAGCGACTTGTGTGCCAATCCCCAGGCGGTCGAGCACCCGTATCGTTGCGGCGTCAATGCTGGGCATCATGGTGGGTTGCACGCAACCCGCCAGGATCAGGACCTGTTTGGCATGATGTCTCGTGCTCGGGACAGCACCGGCCGGACGACTTGCCAGTAATTTCTTTTGAAGTACGGCAGGCAAAAAGCCACGCACTGCCTGACCGATTTTATAAGCGGGTGCAAACAAGGGCGATACCAGGCCTTTACGCAGCAAAGCTCGCTTTAAGCGTTGCGCTGCGGGGCGGCTCACACGTTGCTCGACAAGCTCTCGTCCAATATCAACAAGATGACCATATTGAACCCCTGACGGGCAGGTTGTCTCGCAGTTACGGCAAGTCAGACAACGATCCAGATGTTGCTGGGTAGCTTGCGTTGGCTCTTTACCTTCGAGAACTTCTTTGATCAGATAAATACGGCCACGCGGGCTATCGAGCTCGTCGCCCAGCACTTGATAGGTTGGGCAGGTAGCACTGCAAAAGCCACAATGAACGCAGCGCCGCAGGATGGCATCGGCCTCTTTACCCAGATCTGACTCGAGTGCCCACTGGGCGAGATTGGTTTGCATAGTGACGAAGCTCTTAATATTGTTCTGTGAAGCCTGAGGCTTGCTGCGCTGGCCAGGCCTTAAACGCCCCAGACTAATCTACTGGGATTAAACAAGCCCTGCGGGTCGAACTCTTGTTTTAAGCGACGCACGATCGTGCTAACGCCTGAAGCCAAAGGCTGAAAAACGCCATCGGCCGGATTGCTTTGACCTGACCCAGCTCTGAAGAGGGTGGCGTGACCACCCGCGCTGGCCGCGATCTCGCGAAGCTTGGCTGCAGGCTGATCAGATTTAATCCAGCGCTGCCCTCCCCCCCACTCTGTGAGCGTTGGGCCAAGACCCAAGGCGGGCGTGTGGGGCGCGACAGCAAATCGCCAGAGCCCTTGGGTTGACTGAGATTGCGCATTGCTCTTGAAGAAGTCGTGCGTATGTTCTCTCAAGCCATCCCAAAACACTGAAGCAGTTTGATCGGCTACGCGTGTGCCACCTAGCTTGGTCATTGCGGACTGGACCGCACTGGGCGCACCGGCAAGACGCAAGAACAAACCCTCTTGCGTCGTTGCGGTCGCAGAGATAGGCAGAGGTTGCGCGCGCCAGCTCAGGCACTTGTCCAAGGCTGCTTGTTCATCGAGCTCAAACTGCAAGGTCGCCACTTCAAGTGGCTTAGGCGCAACTTTTACCGATATTTGCGTCAGAGGGCCAAACATACCAAGCGAGCCAGTCAACAAGCGGGACACATCGTAGCCAGCGACGTTTTTCATGACCTCGCCGCCAAACTTCAATAACTTACCCTCGGCATCCAGCAAATGAGCACCCAGGACAAAATCTTTCAGCGGACCCGCACCGTGTCGCAACGGGCCTGATAGCCCGGCAGCTACCATGCCACCCAAGCTTGCACCTGCACCAAACGACGGTGGATCGAAAGCAAACATCTGACCAGCGGCATCGAGCTGATCTTTTATGATCTGTAGAGGCGTACCGGCCCACGCCGTGATGACCAGTTCGGTTGGCTCGTAATTGATCACCCCCGTCAGGGTTGCCATCTCAAGCTCTACAGCGTTGTCCTCGTCCCGGGCGACTGTGTTGCCATAGAACGCTTTGGTGTTGCCGCCTTTGATGAGGATTACTTTTGCTTCGGCGGCGGCGCGTTTGATCGTCTCACGCAATAATTCAAGTTGACTATTCATGCTGTCGTTAGAACCTGGGCAAATCTGCAAACGGCATCACACCGCCGTGAACATGCATCTTGCCGTACTCAGCACAGCGTGCCAATGTCGGCACAACTTTCTCTGGGTTGAGCAGGGTTGCAGGGTCAAAGGCTCGTTTTACACCAAGAAACTTATCCAGCTCGTCGCGTGAGAACTGCACGCACATCTGGTTGATTTTCTCCATGCCCACGCCATGTTCACCGGTGATGGTGCCGCCCACTTCAACACAAAGTTCGAGGATGGCTGCGCCGAAATCTTCAGCGCGCTGGACTTCGTCTGCACTGTTTGAGTCAAACATGATCAGGGGATGAAGATTGCCGTCACCTGCATGAAATACGTTGGCGCAGCGAAGACTGAATTGAGTCTCCATGGCTGTGATTGCGTTCAACACCTGGCCCAAACTGCGTCTTGGGATGGTGCCATCCATACAGTAGTAGTCAGGTGATACACGGCCTGCCGCAGGGAAAGCATTTTTTCTACCCGCCCAAAATAACAGCCGTTGCGACTCGGATTCAGACACCTGTAATTTGGTTGCCCCAACACGCTGAAAAACAGCTTCCATTCGGGCCACTTCGTCTGCAACTTCTTCGACGGTGCCATCAGATTCGCATAACAGAATCGCAGCAGCTTCGGTGTCGTAACCAGCCTTGACGAAGGGCTCGACCATTTGCGTCGCCTGCCTGTCCATCATCTCAAGACCTGCGGGGATGATGCCAGCGGCAATGATTTCGGACACGGCACGGCTAGCGTCTTCAACATCCTTGAAGCTAGCCATGATGACGCGTGCCAGTGCGGGCTTTGGTGTGAGCTTTAAAGTGACTTCGGTGACCACGCCGAGCATCCCTTCGGATCCGACGAACACCGACAGCAAGTCCGGGCCTGCACTGTCAGGGGCTAAGGATCCTAATTCGACGATGTCGCCGTCTATCGTGATCATTCTCACCTTCAGGACATTGTGTACGGTCAGCCCGTATTTAAGGCAATGCACACCACCTGAGTTTTCGGCAACATTGCCACCGATCGTGCAAGCAATCTGGCTTGAGGGATCAGGGGCGTAATAAAGACCGTAAGGTGCAACGGCTTCTGATACCGCCAGATTACGCACGCCAGGCTCAACGACTGCGATCGCTGCAGCCGCATCGATACGCTTGATCTTGTTGAGCTTGGCTAAGCCCAGCAACACACCATTTGCATGGGGCATGGCCCCGCCTGATAGACCAGTACCTGCGCCTCGTGCCACCACAGGCACATTGAGTCGCCGGCAGGTAATCAGTACATCTTGAATCTGTTTCTCAGTCTCTGGCAGAACGACGGCCATCGGCACTGACCGATACAGGGATAGCCCGTCACACTCGTAAGGGCGGGTATCCTCTTTTCGGCTTAAGACGCAGTGAGTTGGCAAGATTTTCAATAGCTCGGCAATCACTTGCCCGGCGTCAACGCCCACAGCATCCATCAAACCAGCATCAGTCAGCGCATTCATAACGAGTAATCCACTGTGATAATTTTGCCAGGGTTCAAAATATTATTGGGATCAAAAGATTTTTTGATCGTACGCATTAAATCCAGTGCATCTTCGCCGTGCTCTTGCGCCATGAACTGGATCTTATGCAGACCAATGCCGTGCTCGCCCGTGCAGGTGCCGTCCATTTCGATGGCGCGACGAACGATTTTCTGATTGATGCGCTCAGACTCTTCCCATTGTGCAGGATCGTTCGGATCAAGCAACATCAGCACATGAAAATTGCCATCACCCACATGGCCAACAATGGTGGTCGGAAAGCTTGCTTTCTCAAGCTCAGCCGTGGTCTCGTTAATGCATTCAGCTAGCCGCGAAATCGGTACACAAACGTCAGTGGTGCTTGCACGACAACCAGGCCGTAACTGTAAACCGGCAAAGTAAGCGTTGTGACGGGCAGTCCAGAGGCGGTTGCGATCTTCGGTTCGCTCTGCCCAGTCAAAATCCATCCCCCCGCATTCTTTGGCAATGTCTTGCACGATCTCGGCCTGCTCTTTCACGCTATTTTGGCTGCCATGAAATTCAAACAGCAACAAGGGTGTCTCGCGCAGGGTCAACTTGCTGTAGCGATTACTTGCGTGAACCGCAGCCGTATCCATGAGCTCAACCCGAGCGAGCGGCACACCCATCTGGATCGCCTGGATCACGCACTGCACGGCGTCATTAACTGTGGGGAAATTACAAACTGCTGCACTGACCGCCTCAGGTTGCGGGTAAAGCTTGACCGTTACTTCGGTAATCACACCCAGGGTCCCTTCACTACCAACGAACAATCGTGTCAGATCGTAGCCAGCAGAAGATTTGCGGGCACGACGTGAGGTCTTGATGACTTTGCCCTGCGCGGTCACGACAGTCAGCGATACGACGTTTTCGCGCATGGTGCCATAGCGGACTGCGTTGGTGCCCGAAGCGCGAGTTGAGGCCATGCCACCGAGTGACGCGTCTGCACCCGGATCAATCGGGAAAAACAATCCTGAATCCCGAATTTGCTCATTCAGCTGCTTGCGGGTCAAACCTGGCTGCACCGTCACGGTTTGATCTTCTGCATCGAGAGAAATGATTTGATTCATCCCGTTTACATCCAGGCTGATACCGCCTTCGATCGCCAGTAAATGGCCTTCTAGAGACGAGCCTGCGCCAAACGGGATCAGAGGTACTTGATACTGATTACAGAGGTTCACCACCGCGACGACTTCATCGGTGCTCAGCGCAAAGACCACAGCATCGGGCAACATGTTTGGGTAGGCAGACTCATCCTTGCCATGATGTTCCCGCACGGCGTGGCCTGTTGAAAACCGATCACCAAACAATTTGTGCAACTCAGCGGACATCTCTGCCGGCAAAGCTTTACGCAGCATTTGCAGATTGTGGGGTGCGTTCATCTTGTCTCCCTTTATTCGCTCTTGGTGGCCTGGACTCTTCTACGCTCGCGAACGGCAGTAGCCAGACGCTCTATCACTTGCAGGGAACTATCCCAATCGATACAGCCATCCGTGACGCTCTGGCCATAGACGAGTGGCTGACCTGGGACGAAATCTTGTCGGCCAGCAACCAGATTGCTTTCAACCATCAAACCAACGATACGAGTTTCACCCGCCTCGATCTGACGGGCAACGTCCTCACAAACCAAAGGCTGGTTTTCGGGCTTCTTGCTGCTGTTCGCGTGACTCGTGTCAACCAACAGGCGCGGCGCCAGACCTGCTTTACCAAGATCTTCGGCTGCGGCTTGCACACTGGCAGCGTCATAGTTGGGGGTCTTACCACCACGCAAGATGACGTGACAATCTTCGTTACCGGTAGTCGAGACGATAGCCGAGTGGCCGCCTTTGGTCACTGAAAGAAAGTGATGGGGTGAAGAAGCCGCTTTCATGGCATCCACCGCAATCTTGATGTTGCCATCGGTGCCGTTTTTGAAACCAACTGGGCAGGACAAGCCTGAGGCCAGTTCACGATGAATTTGGCTTTCAGTTGTACGGGCACCAATTGCGCCCCAGGCTACCAGGTCAGCAATGTATTGCGGGGTGATCATATCCAGAAATTCGCAACCCGCAGGCAAACCCATACCGTTGACGTCATGCAAGAGGCCACGCGCGATGCGCAAGCCCTTGTTGATATTGAAGCTCGAATCCATGTCAGGATCGTTGATCAAGCCTTTCCAGCCAACTGTCGTGCGGGGTTTTTCGAAATACACACGCATGACGATCTCGAGCTCGCCTTTATATTGATCACGTTTTTCTTTGAGGCGTTTCGCATAGTCGATAGCGGCAACGGGATCATGAATCGAGCAAGGGCCGATCACCAGGATGAGACGATCATCCATCCCGTGAAGGATACGGTGCAGGGAGTTACGGCTTTCTGTGACGAGTTCAGCAACAGCCGCACTACAGGGAAACTCGCGCATGACGTGTGACGGTGGAGCCAGCTCTTTGATTTCTTTGATGCGCAAGTCGTCGGTATTATGTGACACAAATTACTCCAGTTCTAAGTCAAAAGTTTTAATTTTTTAATTATCAGGCGGTACCGCCAACCGTCAGGCCTTCCATCCGCAAGGTCGGCATACCAACACCGACGGGGACGCTCTGCCCTTCTTTGCCGCAGGTACCGACACCGCTATCCAGAGACAAATCATTGCCAATCATCTTCACGCGATTCATCGCATCTGGGCCATTGCCGATCAAGGTCGCACCCTTAACCGGGTAAGTGACTTTGCCGTTTTCAATCATGTAGGCCTCTGAGGCCGAAAAGACGAATTTGCCGCTGGTGATGTCAACTTGACCACCACCAAAATTAACCGCGTAGAGTCCGTTTTTTACCGAAGCGATAATTTCTTTTGGATCCTTGTCACCCGCCAACATAAACGTATTCGTCATGCGTGGCATGGGCAAATGCGCAAAGGACTCACGACGACCGTTACCCGTGACACTGGTTTTCATCAAGCGCGCATTCGTGACGTCTTGCATATAGCCACGTAACACGCCGTCTTCGATCAGGACGTTCTTTTGGGTTGGGTTGCCTTCATCATCGATATTGAGTGAGCCGCGCCGGTCTGCAATGGTGCCGTCGTCAATGACCGTGACGCCTTTAGACGCCACACGCTGACCGACTTTGCCAGAGAAAACACTTGAGCCTTTACGATTGAAGTCACCCTCAAGGCCGTGGCCAACGGCTTCGTGCAACAAAATACCAGGCCAACCACTACCGAGTACCACCGTCATTTCGCCGGCTGGTGCTGGTCTTGAATCCAGATTCACCATGGCCTCGTGCACGGCGCGATCAACGTAGGATCTCAACAACTCATCCGTAAAATACGCCAGACCTGTCCGCCCACCACCGCCCGCATGGCCGGTTTCACGACGCCCTTGTCGCTCGACGATGACAGTCAGCGATAAACGCACAAGGGGTCGAACATCTGCAGCCAGCCTGCCGTCGCTACCCGCCACCATGATGACGTCGTATTCCATTCCCAGGCCAGCCATCACCTGGATGACATGCGGGTCTTTGGCACGTGCCATTTGCTCGAGACGTTCAAGCAGCGCGACTTTTTCTGGTGCACTCAAGGTGCTCAGTGGATCAACGGGTTGATAAAGTTGTCGTGCCTTACCCTCGTCTTTATAGGCAGGCACATGAATTTTGCCAGCACCCTGTCTGGCGATTTCGCGCACCGCTCTTGAAGAATTCAGCAAGGCATCGCTGGATAAAGCATCAGAATAGGCAAAGGCGGTTTTCTCGCCTGCCACAGCCCTTACACCAACACCTTGACCGATAGAAAAGCTGCCGGTTTTAACGATGCCTTCTTCGAGGCTCCAGCCCTCGCTTCGCGTGTACTGAAAATAAAGATCGGCGTAATCCACCTTATGGGTAAAAATCTCGCCCAAGGCTCGAGCCATATCTGCTTCGGTCAAGCCCCACGGATCAAGCAACACACTCTTTGCGGTGGCCAGGGCAGAAATCGGAGGATTGGTTAGATTCATGTAGTGTGCGTCTTGCTATTAAAAAATGCGGTGTTTAAGTGCGGGTAGCGACTGTCTTACGTCAGATAAGCGCTGGGTATCAATGGTACCGCTTACTACCCCTTCGTGCTCTGGCAAAACAGCCACAATATCACCCCAGGGATCGATCAGCATGGAGTGTCCCCAGGTTCTGCGACCATTTTGATGGACACCACCTTGAGCGGCCGCCAGCACGTAGGCTTGATTTTCAATGGCACGCGCTCTGAGAAGTAGCTCCCAGTGGGCTTTGCCGGTTGTATAAGTGAAAGCCGAAGGGATCAAAATCAGGTTTACAGCCCCCATTGCCCGATAAATTTCGGGAAATCTTAAATCGTAGCAAATTGACAAGCCCACGCGGCCAAATTCGCACTCAAAGGTCTTGATCTCAGTGCCAGCCGCAATCGCTCGGGATTCGTCGTAGTTTTCTTCGCCGCGAGTAAAGCTGAATAAATGCACCTTGTCATAGCGAACCACCTGTTCACCAGAGGGATTGAAAACCAGTTGTGTATTAAAAACCCGATTAGGATCCTGTGTTTTTAAAGGAATACTACCTGCTGCCAGCCATATTTTGTGACGACTGGAAATATCTGCCAGAAAATCCTGAATAGGACCACTACCATCATTTTCAGCGATAGCAAGTTTATCGGTCTCTTTTTGTCCCAATAAACAAAAATATTCGGGTAAAGACACCAGCTCTGCGCCTTCTCCCGCCGCTTGATCAATTAATCGCCCAGCTGCCGCGAGGTTTTCTGCGAGCGAAACGCCCGTAACCATCTGCACTGCTGCCACCTTGAATGTTTGATTCAATTTCGCGTCTCGCTTTAATCAAAATTAATATATATTGTGTGTCAAATTAATCACGTATAGTTAATCTGGTTAAATATATATCGATTAATATTCACAAACCTCAAATTAATAACACAGGCCGTCAATGAACAAATTATCATACGCAGCCCAGCAAGCAAAACTTCAAAAAGATATTGAAAAGCTGCAAAAACAAGCTTCAATGCTTCAAGCAAAGCGCCGTCGCCCTATTTTGACAGGTATCATCAAGTCGATGAAAGAGTATGACATTTCACCGGATGATGTTAGCGCTGCCTTCGCCAAAGTGGTGAGCAAGACAAAAACCACAACAGGCTCAAAGTCAGCGACTTCTGCCACCACAAAAAAACCTGTACCACCGAAATACCGGCACCCAACCAGTGGCGCCACGTGGACAGGACGCGGTAAAGCGCCTTTGTGGATTGTGGCGGCAGAAAAATCTGGCCAATCGCGCAACCAGTTTCTTATTTAACCGTGCAAACAGACACCAGCAACACTATTTTTAGAACCGATTATCAAGCGTTTCCCTTTGACATCCCAGAGGTCAAACTAATAGTCGAGCTGGATCCGGAGCAGACCCGGATCACAACCCAACTGTCCATTGTCAGAAATAGCAAAAGCGCTGGCCCTGAAAATCTGGTGCTCGACGGTGAAGATCTTATCCTCGAGCGCATCACCTTAAATGGCGACCCACTAGACTCGTCAAAATTCACTCTTGATGCCAAGTGCTTAACGGTTTTTGAGTTCCCGGCTTCGGCAACGCTAGAGATCGTCAGTCTGTGCAAGCCGTCGGCCAACACGAGCTTGATGGGGCTGTATGTCTCGGGCGAGAGCTTTTTTACGCAATGCGAGGCCGAGGGTTTTAGAAAGATCTGCTGGTTTGCCGATAGACCCGATGTGATGTCTGTCTACACGGTCACGCTGCAGGCAGACAAGGGCCGCTACCCTACCCTGTTGTCAAACGGAAACCTGCTCTCAAGCCGAGATTTATCGGCTGGCCGGCACGAGGCGGTTTGGCACGATCCTTTTCCCAAGCCAGCCTATCTGTTTGCTCTGGTGGCTGGTGTTTTCGATTGCCGCGAACTAAGCATGCACACGATGAGTGGCAGAGAAGTACTGCTGCAAATCTACAGCGACCCAGGCACTTTTGCGCAAACGAGCTGGGCCATGGAGTCGCTGGTCAGATCGGTCAGATGGGACGAGCAACGGTTTGGTCTTGAGTTAGATCTGGATCGTTTCATGATTGTGGCCGCTCGGGATTTCAATATGGGGGCCATGGAGAACAAAGGTCTGAACATCTTCAATGCTGCCTATGTTCTGGCAGACCCCGACACAGCGACAGACGTGAATTACCAGGGGATAGAAGCCGTCATCGGTCATGAGTATTTTCATAACTGGACAGGCAATCGGGTCACGTGCAGGGACTGGTTTCAACTCAGCCTGAAAGAAGGTTTAACGGTTTTCAGGGACCATGAATTTACAGCTGACATGATGGCGGCAGGCTTGTCAGATCGCGAGGCACAGAGCGCCCGAGCGACCAAGCGCATCGATGATGTGGTGCTGCTGAGAAGCGTGCAGTTTCCCGAAGACAGCGGGCCAATGGCGCATCCCATTCGTCCTGAAAGCTATCAATCGATCAGCAATTTTTATACGGCCACCGTCTACGAAAAAGGCTCAGAGGTAATCCGCATGCTGCACACCCTGTTGGGCGAGCAAGCCTTTAGAGCGGGGATGGATGAGTACTTTCGGCGCCATGATGGGCAGGCAGTAACCTGCGATGACTTTGTTGATGCAATGGAATTCGCCTACAAACAAAGCAAGCCCGGCGTGTCTCTGGATATCTTTCGTCGCTGGTATCGTCAGGCAGGGACACCGCGCCTCGCTGGCAGCCTGCAAAGCAATCAAACTGACGGGACAGTGTCAATCACCTTTACGCAGTCGTGCCCGCCAGTCGGTGTTGAAAAAAAGCAAGCACATAAAAAAGAGGATTTTCATATCCCGATCAAGTTCGGCCTGCTGGATGAAACGGGCAAGGCCATCCTCCTCGAGGATAGTGACGGGATCTCGAACACGAAAACGCTTGAGTTGACCACACAGAGCAATACCTGGACGTTTAAGACAACTAGTGGCGGCAAAGTGATCCCGTCTATCTTGAGGGACTTTTCTGCGCCGGTGATTGTTGATTACGATTACAGCGATGCCGAATTGTCAGTGCTTTCTGCGTATGACAGCAATTCGTTTACGCGATGGGAAGCCGGCCAGGAGCTTGCTACCCGTCATATTCTGAAGTCCGCCGCGCACTGGCGCGAGGCGGGACAGCCCTTGACTGCCAGTAGCCTGCTGATAGATGTCTGGCAAGCGCTCGCCACAGATGTGTCGCTCGATTCTGGGTATCGGGCTCGTGCCATGATGATGCCCAGCGAAAAAGCGCTGCTCGAACGCATGTGGGTGATCGATCCTCTGGCAATCGCAAACGCACGTGAAGGGCTCAAACGAGATATCGCCACCAGTCTCAGCGAACGGTTTCATCAGATCTATTTGGATCAACAAACACCCGGCGACTACAGCCCGGATCCCATTTCTGCGGGCCGGCGAACGTTAAAGAATTTAGCCCTGAATTATTTGATGGTGGGCGACACTGCACTCGGCTCACAGCTTGCCCACGCGCAATACGCAAACGCGAGCAACATGACCGATCGACTGGCAGCGCTGACGTGCCTCGCTCATGAACCCACCAACACGCTGAAACAATCGGCTCTGGACGATTTTTATCAAAGTTGGCATCAACAGCCACTTGTTCTGGATAAGTGGTTCTCGGTTCAAGCCACGGCGCCGGATGCAACGGCAGACAAAATCCTGGCCTTGATGCTGCATCCGGACTTCACCCTGAAGAATCCGAATCGGGCGAGGTCAGTGATCTTTGCCTTTTGCAATCAGAATCTATCAGGGTTTCACGCCTCGAACGGTGCAGGCTACAAGTTCTGGGCTGAGCAAGTATTAACGCTCGATAAAATCAACCCGGAAATTGCTGCCAGGCTGGCGCGTGTCATGGATTTATGGGCTCGTTTCATCCCCGAAGCAAAAACCGCCATGCGAAATAACCTTCAACAAGTTGCCTCGCAAGCTGGACTATCTGGCAATACACTAGAGATCGTCAGCAAAGCGCTGGCTCTTTAAACTCACGATCACAATCAGGCTCACCTCCACGCTGAAGACTCGAATACACTCACGCCAAAGACTCAAATCAACACACGACAAGACCCATGAAACGAAAATCGCTTACCCAGTACCTAGTCGAACAACAGCGTGCCGAGCAAGCACTCGAGCCCGAAGTCAGGCTCTTGATTGAGGTCGTCTCACGCGCCTGCAAGACCATCAGCCACGCTGTCAGTAAAGGTGCGCTGGGTGGGGTTCTGGGCAGCCTTGAGAGTGAAAACGTGCAGGGCGAGGTGCAAAAAAAGCTGGACGTCATGTCTAACGAAGTCCTGCTCGAAGCCAACGAATGGGGTGGTCACCTGGCAGCGATGGCCTCCGAAGAGATGGAGACCATACACCTCATCCCCAACCGCTATCCGAAAGGCGAGTTCCTGCTGTTGTTTGATCCTTTGGATGGTTCGTCAAATATTGACGTGAATGTGTCAATCGGTACTATTTTTTCAGTACTGCGGGCACCGCCAGAGGCGTCTGGTCGCGAAGTCACCGAGCAAGATTTCTTGCAGAAAGGTACGACCCAGGTCTGTGCCGGTTATGCCGTCTACGGCCCTCAAACCATGCTGATCCTGACGATTGGCCGAGGCGTTGTTGGCTTTACTCTGGATCGCGAAATGGGGTCATGGATTTTGACGCATGACAACATGACCATCCCGGAAGACACAAAAGAATTTGCCATCAATATGTCTAACATGCGCCACTGGGCACCCCCGATGCGTCGCTATATCGATGAGTGTCTGGCTGGCAAGACCGGCCCGCGCGGTAAAGACTTCAACATGCGCTGGATTGCGTCCATGGTCGCCGACGTCCATCGTTTGTTGGTTCGCGGTGGTGTCTTCATGTATCCCTGGGATGCCAGAGAGCCCGGCAAACCAGGCAAACTTAGGCTCATGTATGAAGCTAATCCGATGAGCATGCTCGTTGAGCAAGCGGGTGGTGCTGCAACTGATGGTCATCAGCGCATTCTCGATATCCAGCCGACCGCGTTACATCAGCGCGTCGGTGTCGTTCTTGGATCCAGGAATGAGGTTGAGCGTGTAACCAGGTATCACCAGGAAGGCTAATACCAAGCCAAGCCATCGCGAGCATTGGGAAGGTAGATAAAAAAAGCTGCGAGGATCATCTCGCAGCTTTTTTCTATTGCACGTCCTACAACAGCGCTTGTAGCGACATAGTTGAGACGGTATTAATCAAGTGTAAAGACGGTTGCGCCAGTTGTTTTGCGACCCGCCAAGGCAGCTTGAGCCTCACCAGCTTGCTCGAGTTTGTAGCGTTGATCGATACGAACTTTGATTTTCTTTTTCAGGACCAAATCAAACAATTCATCCGCTGCGGCTTGCATTTTGGCAGCCGTGTTGACGTGTGTGCCAAGCGTCGGGCGAGTCACGAACAACGAGCCTTTAGCGGCCAGGATGTTCAGGTTGACGCCTTCGACTGAGCCAGAGGCATTGCCGTAACTGACCATCAAACCGCGTGGCTGCAAGCAATCGAGAGAAGTCTCCCAGGTGTCTTTGCCAACGCCGTCGTATACCACCGGGCATTTTTTACCTTTGGTCAATTCTGCAACGCGCTCGACTACATTTTCTTTTGAATAGTCGATCACTTGCCAGGCACCATGCTCTTTGGCAAGTGCGGCTTTCTCTGGGCTTGAAACCGTACCAATCATCTTGACCTTGAGCGCTTTGGCCCACTGGCAAGCGATCAAGCCAACCCCACCTGCGGCTGCGTGAAACAGAATCGTTTCACCGCCTTGCAAACGATAGGTTTGACGAAACAAGTACTGAACCGTCAAGCCTTTGAGCATGATGGCAGCGGCTTCTTCGTAGCTGATCTTTTTTGGGATTGAAACGACTTGGGCTTCGGGCACGTTGCGCACCTCAGCATAAGCACCCAGCGGGCTTTGGCCATAGGCGACGCGGTCACCCACTTTGAAGCGTGTCACTGCTTTACCCACTGCAATCACGTCGCCAGCGCCCTCGAAGCCAAGACCGTGCGGCAGCGGCGCTTTATACAGACCAGTACGAAAATACACGTCAATAAAGTTCAAACCAATGGCATGCTGTTTGATCGTAATTTCGTTATCAGCAGGCGCAGGGACTTCGATTTCGACGACTTTCAGGACTTCGGGACCACCGTTCTGGTCAATACGGATTGCTTTGACGAGATTGCTCATGAATGCTCCAGGTGAATGGGTAATAAAACAAAAACAGCTTAGCTTTCAAGTGTATATCTGCGCAAGGTAAAATGACTACCTGAACAAGATTAATGAAGATGTAAATCAAAATTATGGCAGGACATAGTAAGTGGGCCAATATCCAGCACCGCAAGGGTCGGCAGGATGCAAAACGCGGCAAGCTCTGGACCAAAATCATCCGTGAAATCACGGTAGCTGCACGGGCTGGCGGGGCGGATCCGGACGCGAACCCTAGACTTCGCATGGCTTGGGACAAGGCGATGGATGCGAACATGCCTAAAGACAACATCCAGCGCGCGATCACCCGCGGCGCAGGTGGTGCGGACGGCTCAAACTACGAAGAAATTCGCTATGAAGGCTACGGCATTGCCGGTGTCGCTGTGGTGGTTGACTGCATGACTGATAACCGTGTGAGAACGGTAGCAGAGGTGCGTCACGCGTTTTCCAAACATGGCGGCAATCTGGGGCAAGAAGGCTCGGTGGCTTTCATGTTTAACCATTGTGGGCAGTTTATTTTCGCACCCGGGACGTCCGAAGACGCCATCATGGAAGTCGCACTTGATGCGGGTGCTGAAGACGTCACCACCGATGCAGAAGGTGTGGTTGAGGTGATTTGCCCCACGACCGCTTATGCAGCAGTCAAGGCCGCTCTGTTGGCTAAGGGCTTGCAACCAGAGATGTCTGACATCGTAATGAAACCTCAAAACGAGGTCGAACTCGCCGGCGAAGACGGTATCAAAATGCAAAAGCTGCTGGATGCGCTGGAGAACCTTGACGATGTGCAAGAGGTCTACAGCAACGCCTTAATCGACGAGCAAGCCTGATGACGATGAAACTTCTGGTTATTGGTTCTGGTGGACGCGAGCACGCTCTGGCCTGGCGCCTGTTGCAATCGGAGCGCGTTGAACATGTTTTTGTCGCGCCTGGCAATGGTGGCACTGCAACCATGCAAGGTGCCTCTAATGTTGACATTACCGACCTGAATGCTCTGGCTGATTTCGTCAAACAGAACGGCATCGATTTTACCGTGGTCGGCCCCGAAGCCCCCTTAGCAAAAGGCGTTGTTGACGTCTTTCAAAGCCAGGGGCTCAAAATCTTTGGCCCGACCAAAGCCGCGGCGCAGCTCGAGAGCTCAAAGGATTTTGCCAAAGCGTTTCTGGTGCGCCATCAAATCTCGACGGCAGCCTATCAAACCTTTACCGATCCCGTTGCTGCCCATCAATATATCGACGAACAAGGTGCGCCCATTGTTGTAAAGGCTGACGGATTAGCTGCGGGCAAAGGGGTGGTCGTTGCTACCTCAACAGTTGAGGCACATGAGGCCGTCGACGCCATGCTCGGAGACGGCTCCCTTGGTGCTGCAGGCGCGCGGGTGGTTATCGAAGAATGCCTGCAGGGCGAAGAAGCGAGCTTTATCGTTCTGTGTGATGGTGAACACATCTTGCCCCTGGCCACTAGCCAGGATCACAAACGTTTGCAGGATGCCGATCAAGGCCCGAACACCGGTGGGATGGGTGCCTATTCCCCCGCACCAGTTGTCTCAGCAGCCTTGCACACCCGGATCATGCAAGAAGTGATTCAGCCCACGATTACAGGGATGAAGCTGGATGGCATTCGATATACAGGTTTTCTTTACGCGGGTTTGATGATCGGCGATGGGGATGATGCGACCAGACCTATCAAGGTGCTGGAATTTAACTGCAGAATGGGTGATCCTGAAACACAGCCCATCATGCTGAGGATTAAAAACGATCTGTCGACAGTATTTGAGCATGCCATTGACGGCACGCTTGATCAGGCCAGTATCGACTGGGATCCGCGCACGGCGCTTGGTGTGGTGATGGCCAGCGCAAACTATCCCGCCACGCCGCGACTTGACGATGTCATTACCGGGATACCACCTGAGCAAGCCGATTGTGTTGTTTTTCATGCAGGAACTCGCCTGCAAGACGGCAAGCTTAAAACAGCCGGAGGACGCGTCTTGTGCGTCACGGCGCTTGATGACACAGTTAAAGCAACCCAGTCCCGCGCTTATGCAGCGGTCGATGCGATCCGCTTTGATGGCGCTCAGTTCAGGCGCGATATCGGCTGGCGAGCACTGGAGAAAAACTAAGTGACAACCCTCTCACCGATTGATCTCGACGCCGTTAAGACCTATCTACTAGGACTTCAGCAGACTATCGTTGCAGAGCTCGAACTCGCTGGCGGGCAAGCTTTCAAGACCGACAGCTGGGTCCGTGACGAAGGCGGTGGTGGCGTCTCTCGACTGATCGAGGGTGCCGAGCTCTTTGAGCGGGCCGGCGTTCTGTTTAGCCATGTAAAGGGCAACACCTTACCGCCCTCAGCAAGCGCACATCGGCCAGAACTCAGTGGTCGCCCGTGGGAAGCCATGGGGGTATCCATGGTGCTGCACCCTCGCAATCCTTTCATTCCGACCACTCACATGAATGTGAGACTCTTTGTCGCTAAAGGCAATAAAGAGCTCGGGACGGAGGATATATTCTGGTTTGGTGGCGGGATGGATCTCACGCCCTACTACCCGTTTGAAGAGGACGCAAAGCATTTTCATCAAGTCTGCTACGACGCACTCGCACCCTTTGGGGCCGAACTCTACCCCCGTTATAAAAAATGGTGTGATGAGTATTTTTATCTGAAACACAGAAAAGAAACACGTGGGGTCGGTGGCATTTTCTACGACGACCTGAGTGAGCCCGGTTTTGAGCAGTCTTTCGCCTTGATGCAATCTGTTGGCAATGCGCTGGTGCCCGCGTATATGCCAATCGTGAACAAACGGCGTCATCTAAATTTTGGCGAGCAAGAACGGGATTTTCAGGCTTATCGCCGCGGTAGATATGTCGAGTTCAATCTGGTGTTCGATCGCGGGACCCTCTTCGGCCTGCAGTCGGGTGGACGAACCGAATCTATCTTGTTATCCATGCCTCCCATGGCGAGCTGGAAATACGACTGGCACGCAGCCGAGGGTAGTCGCGAGGCGACTTTAAACGCGTTTTTGACGCCCCGCGACTGGTTATGATGCGAATCGGGCTCTTTGGTGGTAGTTTTGATCCCGTTCACAGTGCCCACCTGGCGCTCGCCCGAACAGCACTCTCAACATTGAAATTGCACCAAGTGCAATTGATCCCTGCGGGAGAACCCTGGCAGCGTGCCCCGCTCAGGGCAAGCCCCGCTCAGCGACTAGACATGCTGAAACTTGCAGTTGGCCATACGCAGGGGCTCATGATCAATCCCATTGAGATAGAACGCAATGGGCCTACCTATACCATCGAGACGCTTGAGGCCTTGGCCGCCGGGCCCGAATACTTCTGGCTGCTTGGCTCTGATCAACTGGTTAATTTTTGTACCTGGAAGCGCTGGCAAGACATCGTTGAACGAGTAACTTTAGTGGTGGCGCAACGCCCGGGCGCCGACCCTATGCCACCGGAAGAGTTAGCGCAATGGCTAGCGCTGAACAATAAAAAACTGCTTGAACTCACCTTCGACCCGATGGATATCTCTGCTAATGGAATCCGCCAAAGGATAGCTCGTGGCCAATCCATCAGTGGCCTTATTACTGCACCCGTCGCTAACTACATCGCGATGCACGGTTTATACAAACAGCTGGACACCTAACAGGATAACAACCAAATACATGGACATTACCAAACAACAACGCTTAGTCGTAGACGCCCTTGAGGATGTGAAGGCTCAAGACATACACGTCTACAACACGATGCACATCACCAGTCTGTTTGATCGGGTCATCATTGCTTCGGCGACATCCAACCGTCAAACCCGTGCACTCGCGTCAAGCGTTGCTGAAAAAGTCAAAGGAGCAGGCCTTCAGGTGATCGCTATCGAAGGCGAAGAGACCGGAGAATGGGTGCTGGTTGACGTCGGTGACATCGTGGTCCACATCATGCAGCCAGCTATCCGCGCGTATTACAACCTTGAAGAAGTATGGGGCGGCAAACCAGTCCGTATGAAACTGCTGCCCGAGTCAAACAAAGGCATCATGATGCCATTTAGCGAAGATGATTCAGAGTCAGACTCGGGGCAAGAGCCAAGCTCTTTGCAAGTGCCACCAACTGGACGCCGCGCAGCTAGCCGGGTTAGCAAGACACCGAGTCGTTGAACGCGATCCAGACCAAAGGGCATTATGAAGCTTTCGATCATTGCCGTTGGCAACCGAATGCCCGATTGGGTCGAGCTTGCCTGGGCTGATTACGTCAAGCGTTTGCCCTCCGACTGGATAGTATCCATCAAAGAGATCAAACCAGAGACTAGGACTTCCGGCAAAACTCCAGCACAGTTGATGCTTGCCGAGGCCAAACGAATTCAAGCCAGTGTGCCTCAAGATGCCGTTATGGTTGCGCTGGACGAGCACGGTAAAGATTTGTCTACCGTGAAATTTGCTGAGCAACTAGGCAAATGGCATGATCAGAGCCAAACGGTAGCTTTGTTAATCGGGGGGCCTGACGGGCTAGATCCTGACCTGAAAGCAGACTGCGCGGGCTTGATCCGGCTCTCGTCCCTGACGATGCCTCACCCTATGGTCAGAGTGCTATTGATCGAGCAAATTTACCGTGCATGGTCGATTCTCAACAATCACCCCTACCATCGCGCCTAGACTGTAAATGAAATTTCCGTACATCTATTTAGCTTCTGCCAGCCCGCGGCGTCATGAGTTATTGAATCAGATCGGTGTGCCGCATGAGATTTTGAACGTACCACCACCGCCAGGCGAAGACGAACCCATCCTCCCGGGCGAATCGCCTATCGATTACGTGCGGCGCACGGCATTGCACAAAGCCGAGTGGGCAAGCACCTGGTTACAGCAAGAAATCGATCAGGCTCGAAGGGTGCCTTATCCCATTTTGACGGCTGATACGACCGTTGCCCTGCACCACGAAATCCTTGGAAAACCGACTGATCCAGAGGACGCAAAACGGATCTTGTCTAAATTATCGGGCCAGACTCATCAGGTTTATACCGCAGTCGTCCTGGTGCACGACGGACGAATCCATCAGTCACTCTCAGTTTCAGAAGTAAGCTTTGCACACTTAGTCCCCAGCCAAATTGAACATTACATCAACACTGGAGAGGCATTTGGTAAAGCGGGTGCTTACGGTATCCAGGGCTATGCTGCGACGTTTATTCAACATCTTTCTGGAAGCTATAGCGGCGTAATGGGCCTGCCAGTCTTTGAGACAGCGAACCTTCTTTCAGGAATCGGCTGAATCTGTCACAATGTCATGAACCGGTAACACATTGAAACTAAGTACTTGGTTCAGGCGTGTCAGCGCTCTGAACTTTACGCAATAATACGTCCCTAACTCAACACTGTTCCCATAGTCGTAACGACGAAGTCACAGCAAGACGTGGCCAGCGATAGCCGCGGCCAAGCAGCCTCAGAAACACTTTCTTACAAGTATTGCTTCATGAATGTATTGATTTTAGGTGGTGATGGCTATCTAGGATGGCCCACGGCCATGCGTTTTGCAAAAACTGGTCACCAGGTAACCGTTGTAGACAACTACCTTAAACGCACGCTCGCCAAAACGAATAAGTCTGAACCACTAATCTCAACGCCAGATCTATTTGAGCGAGCTAAAGTTTTTTACGCACTTACTGGCCACCACATACAGGTCATTATTGATGATTGTACAAATGCGCTGGCACTAAACACCATCGTTCAGCGTTGTCAGCCTGACGTATTGATTCATTATGCGGAGCAGCCTTCAGGGCCCTATTCGATGCGCGGTTTTGACGAAGCACAGCTTACATTCAATAACAACACGCAATCTACCTTCAATGTAATCTGGTCAGTTATGACGTATGCCCCCGATTGTCACATTATCAAATTAGGGACCCTGGGCGAGTACGGAACGCCAAATATAGATATCGAAGAGGGTTGGATAGATATCCACCATAAAGGCAGAACCGACAAATTCTTATATCCCAGACAAGGTGCTTCGCTTTATCACACCACCAAAATCATCGATACGGACCTGCTCTGGTTTTATGTCAGAACATATGGTTTGCGGGTGACCGACTTGATGCAAGGCCCTGTATACGGGTTAATGACAGACGAAAGTTCGCTGGACGACAGGCTTCTGCCTAACTTTCATTACGATGATCTGTTCGGCACCGTTCTAAATCGTTTTATGGTGCAGGCAATCGCAGGCATCCCTTTGACGATGTATGGCGCTGGCGGACAAACGCGTGGCTTTCTAAACATTAAAGATACCTTACAGTGTATCGAGCTTGCCGCAATGCAGCCAGCTGAGGCTGGCAAGTTGCGCATTCTTAACCAGTTCACCGAACAATTCTCAGTTAAACAGCTGGCAGAACACGTTCTTACCGCAGCAAGAAGCTTAGGCTATCAAACTGATATTCAAACCATCAAGAATCCGCGCAAAGAACAAGAAAGCCACTACTACAATGCTGCTCACCAGGGTTTGCTTGATATGGGCTTAAAACCCCATTTGTTATCACCAGATGTGATTTCAGAGATGCTGCTTGTCATTGCAAAGTACAAAGACCAGATCGACACCAGCAAGTTCATGCCAAGGTTTAGTTACTCTTAATACCGCTAGCCGTAAAAATAGCCAACAATGCTTTGTTGGCTTTTTTGTTTGCTTTTTGTTGGCTGAACGATTAATCGTTGACGCAAAGACAAACCCCCGCGAGCTTAAAGCTGGCGGGGGTTTGAGGGGTAAGAGCTTGACAATGACCTACTTTCACAGACGTACGTCCACTATCATCGGCGCTAAGGTGTTTCACGGTCCTGTTCGGGATGGGAAGGGGTGGGACCACCTCGCTATGGTCGTCAAGCGTAGCTTGTTGAGAGGCTGATCGGTGGTCGACGGCGGCGCATCAGTGCGCTCACATCGGCCGATGATCAACATCTCCAATCTGGGAAGAAGCAAAACGGTTGTTTTTGGTGATCTTTGTTTTGGTGATCTTTGATAACGTCGCTGGTTGTAATCAACGACTGCATAATTGCTTTCTTACTTCAATATTTCACGTGTGAGTCCGTGTTTCAGGACTCGAACGACACTTGAACGCTTCAATCTGTCCACTGCATGCAGCATCACCTCTCGATGCGCTCGCACGGCAGTGCCAGTCTCAGCACCATAACCTGTAGGGTTATAGGATCAAGCCTTACGGGCAATTAGTATCGGTTAGCTTAACGCATTACTGCGCTTCCA
>Ga0316218_1000254_pt1 | contig 80944 bp, 71 predicted proteins | sample TBH18003metaG_FD_203634 | JGI IMG/M metagenome (GOLD analysis project Ga0316218, IMG submission 203634) | Freshwater microbial communities from Trout Bog Lake, Wisconsin, USA - TBH18003 | ecosystem: Environmental > Aquatic > Freshwater > Lake > Hypolimnion/Profundal zone | place: USA: Wisconsin... | reverse complement strand
CCTTGATGAAGTTTTCTGTGGACTGCTTTTTCTTTGATTCCATGTTCAAATTTTTTGTTGGTTAACAATGGAAACACTATCTAAAGTTATGTTCTTTTTCAGTCCACTTTATGCTGACGATTTACAGAGCTATACCAACCCTTTACAAATATTCTTAGCTATGCCGGGCCCTTCGTAGATGAAGCCGGTGTATACTTGTACGAGGGAGGCTCCGGCATCGAGCTTTTCTTTGGCATCGGCGGCGGTGAAGATGCCGCCGGAGGCGATGATGGGTATCTCGCCATGGCTATGGGTGTGTATGTAACTGATCACTTCGGTGGCGCGCTTGCGCAGTGGTGCGCCGCTGAGGCCACCTGCGCCTATCTCGGTCACCTTGCCGACGGGTGTAGCGAGGTTGCTGCGACTGATGGTAGTATTGGATGCCACTATGCCGGCCAGCTCTGTGGTGCGCACGATGTCTATTATATCGTCCAGTTGCTCATTGGTGAGGTCGGGCGCTATTTTCAGGAGTATGGGCTTGTGCTTGTATTGGCGGTTGATGAGCTGCAGGCGGTTGAGCAAGGCAGTGAGGGGTTCTTTGTCCTGCAGGGCGCGGAGGCCGGGGGTGTTGGGGCTGCTCACGTTCACCACAAAGTAGTCCACCACGTCATACAGCTCGCGGAAGCCTTTTTCGTAGTCGTCGGCAGCGTCTTCGTTGGGGGTGTCTTTGTTCTTGCCTATGTTGCCGCCTATGATGAGGGTCTCCTTGCGTGCCTTGAGCCTTTTTGCGGCCTCGGCAGCGCCATCGTTGTTGAAGCCCATGCGATTGATGAGGGCCTTATCGGCAGGCAGGCGAAAGAGGCGTGGTTGCGGGTTGCCGGGCTGGGGGCGTGGTGTTACGGTGCCTATCTCCACAAAGCCGAAGCCGAGGCAGGCGAGGGGATCGGTGTACTTGGCATCTTTATCAAAGCCGGCTGCCAGGCCCACGGGGTTGGGGAAGGTGATGCCCCACAGGGTGCGCTCCAGCTTAGGGCTTTTGAAGGTGTACATGGAGCGCAGTATGGAGCGCATAAAGCCCAGGTTGTAGGCCATTACCAGCTTCTTCATCACCATGTGGTGTACTTTTTCGGCATCTATTTTAAAAAGTATGGCGCGGAGGAGTGAATACATGGTATGTTGGTTTTTATGAAACTGTTTGTGTGGTTACGTTTACATCCCCCTAACCCCCTTCGGCTTGCGCTCGTGGCCCGCCCGCAAGGGGGAATTCCCTTCGCGAGTATGGCCTGTGAGCAACAGACAATTTTGATAAGAGGCTATTATTAAGAATGTTGTTTTGTACCGGGCGCAAATATACAAACCCGCAACGATGGAATTTAACAAAAATAACAGTGGGGCAAATGGAGTTAAACTGTAATTTAGCAGCATCATGCCTGTGAGGATACTATCCGTCTTATTGTTGCTTTGCTGCCTTGCCCCGCCTGCCGTGGCGCAGATGCTGCATGGCGAGGTGCTGGATATGGATGGCAAGCGCCCTATAGCTGGTGTGGAGATAGAGAATGTATATACCTCGCTGAAGGTATCGACAGATGAGAAGGGCGGATTTTTGATAGCGGCTACCGGCGGGCAACTACTGGAATTTAAGAAGCAGGGCTACAAGACCACTAATGTGCGCATACCCAATGGCTATATGCCGTCTTACTTTCGTATCATTATACAAAGGGGGATATCAGACCTTAAAGAGATAGACTTGGCGGGCAACCGCTTTGACCCCAAGGCGGATAGTGTGCGCTACCATGATCTGTACCAGCATGAGCTGGAAATGCCCAAGCTATCTACATTTGAGGCGATAGCCAGTCCGTTCTCGGCATTGAGTGGTAAGAACAAAGAGGTATGGCGCTTCCAGGATGATTATGCGGATTTCCAGCAGCAGAAATATGTGGACAAGACGTTTAACGAGGAGTTGGTAACGAAGTTCACAGGATTGAAGGGCGACAGTTTGCGGTACTATATGCGCCGCTACAGGCCTACGTATGAGCAGGTAAAGGGAATGAGCGATTATGCGTTCTTCAATTATATAAAGGCCACGGCTAACCAGTATCGGAAACCCCAGGTATATATAGGTGGGCAGTAGCGTATGGGTTCACGCAAAGAACGCAAAGTTTTGTTTTATCGGAGGCAACTTATAACAAGTTCGCAAAGGTGCCGATTGCTTAACTGAGTTTTTATATTATTGGCTAAGCGCGGGCATTGCCCATAGCATTACGTTTATCGCCGGTAAAAACGCCATGCTGCGAATTGATAGCGTCGAAGAACTGTTCGGCGGTATTGTAGTGCATAGGGTTGTTGGAGATACCGTACATATTATTATCTATAACGAAGTAGGCTACGGCTTTGTTAGGGTTGCGGAGCAGGTGCTGATCGTGGTCTATGGTGTAATCGTCTACCAACATCTTAATGTCGCCAAGTTCGAATCTATATCCACCATCTTCCAACTGCTTAATTTTAAACTGATACATGACAAGGGTCATTTAATACAGTAAGTGTATTGCAAAAACAATGAAAAATTTCGCTGATTTGCGTATTTATATATCTTTTAACTGTTTAGTAGGGATTACTAAGGGGTAAATTAATTGCTAACTTATTGATAATGAATTAACTGCGATTAAACACATTGTTTGCACAGCGATTAAACTTCGCAAATATGGCATTTTGGTGTATTTAAGGAAAGAGCAATAGATGTTTGTACATGTAGAAAAGAATCCTCAAAAGTGGGGAATTCCACAGAAAGTCATATTAATCAACGGTTTATAAAGAGGGGCTATTTACTGCCGCGGGTGCGTATCAGCTTGTAGAGCTTAATGGCGCTCATGAGCAGGATGATGAAGAGAAATAGCCCAAGCAAACCCCAAACCGGGCTGAGGCTTTGCTTCACCACAGCCAGCATTACTATTGCTATGAGGAAGACGGTGGCTATCTCGTTCCAGATGCGGAGCTGGGTGGAGGAGTATTTGAATACCCCTGCCGCCTGCTGCTTATACAGTCGGTGCAGGGTGAAGTGGTAGGCATACAGCCCCACTACAAAGCACAGTTTGATGGCCAGCCAGGTGGGTAGCGCATACATCATATACCACATCCACGGGCCGAAGATGAGCGTGAGCACCGCCGAGGGCCAGGTAATGCCCAGCCACAGCCTGCGGATCATGATGGTGAATTGCTTTTGGAGTATTGTCTTTTCGGGTTCGGGTTTTTCGTGGGCTTCGGTGTTGTAGATGAACAGGCGCACAATGTAGAACATGCCACTGAACCAGGTGACGATGAAAATGATATGCAGCGCTTTTACGTAGTTGTACATCTGTTCCTTTTATACTTCGTTGATGAGTGTGGTCATGGCATTGATCCACATGGGGCGGGTATCCATGCAGGGGATAAAGGTAAATGACGCTCCGCCGGCTTTCATGAAATTCTCTTTCTCGCGCAGGGCTATTTCTTCCAGTGTCTCGAGGCAGTCGCTCACGAAGGAGGGGCAAATGACTGCCAGCTTTTTAATGCCTTCTTTCGGTAGCTCATCCATACGCAGGGTAGTGGCGGGCTTCAGCCACTCCGAGCGGCCCAGCTTCGACTGAAAGGAAACGCTGTGCTGTGTTTTGGGTATGTTCAGTTGCTGTGTTACTAACTGCGTGGTCACATAGCACTGGTGCCTGTAGCAGTGCGCATGGGCAGGTGAAGCTACCGAGCAGCAGTCGGGGCTTTGCAGGCAATGGCTTTTGGTGGTGTCGCTCTTCAGTATATGCCGCTCGGGTATGCTGTGGTAACTGAAGAGGTAGTGTGTATCGGCATCCATATACGGGCGTATGCTATCGGCCAGGGCATTGATAAATGCGGGATGGTTATAGAAAGCAGGTACAAATTTGATGCTGAAGGGGTAGTTGTATTTTTTATGCACAACCATGGCATGTTCCACAGCCGTTTCGTAGCTGGACATGGCGTAGTGGGGGTACAGCGGCAGCAGCACTACTTCCGTTAGCCCCGGGTTTTGCGCCAGCAGGTCATCGTAGGCTTTCTTCATTGTGGGGTTGCCATAGCGCATGGCTACCTCTATAGGGTCTGCCGTTAACTCCTGCAATGCCTCTTTCTGCTTAAAGGTAATAGACACGAGCGGCGAGCCATCGGCACCCCACACAGCCCTATACGCCTCTGCCGACTTGGGCGCACGAAAGGGCGTGATGATACCTCTTACCAGCATGAGCCGCACGGGGTAGGGGGAGTCTATGACCCGGCCATCCATCAAAAACTCGTTGAGGTAGCTTCTTACATCCTTTACTTCGGTAGAATCGGGCGAACCCAGGTTCATGAGTATAATACCGCGTTTTTTCTGATCAGGCATTTGTGTGCTTTGTACAAAGTATCAATGAACTGCAAAGAAAAGAACTAAATAGCAAGGATGGTAGGGATAGTTGAAAATGACGGGATAATGACAGAAGGGAAGTCGCTGTTTTTGAGTATTTTTACCGTATGAATATCCGCACTATTTTAACACTTGGACTTGTTTTATACGTTGGCGCGAATGTGCAGGCAAAGAAAACCACTGTTAAAAAAAGCAAGCCAGATATAAAAATGCTGTCTGCGCAAACCAAGTCCCTGCCATACGAGCACCTTGAATTTGTATTGGTGTGGGAAAAGTCGAAATATCCACAAACGTTCTTCTGGCGTGGAGAGAATGGCTGGCTGCCGTGCGATATGGAGAGGGCACACAAAAATAAATCGGGTGTAGACTATATAGGTGAAAAAGTGTCGGCAGGGGATATACGCAAAGGTGATACTTTAATGCTTGTACCTATAACCGGAGGCCGCTTTGCTGTACCCAAGGATGTACCTGCTACCGCAAAGAACATCTTGTACTATAAGACAGGTGGTAGCGGATGGCTTTCTTTCCCGGTGAAAAAAACAATCGGAATCAGAGCGGAATAAGTAAATACTATATTTGAATTAACTTCCTGTTATGTCTTAACGCAGGAATGCGTAAATTTGCCGTTCAAATTAAACTAAAGCAAAGGGTATCAATGGCGATATTAGGTAATCTGATAGCTCGTTCTTTACAAGTCCGCAAACAATTCAACTTACCGGTGGCCAGTCCGATCACCTACCAGCGGCACACATTGCGCCACTTGCTGGACAGGGGGCAGTACACTGCATTCGGCAAGCATTACGGATTTGGCGATATACTCAGCAAAGAAATAGATTTTTTAACTGCATTCCGGGAGCGGGTACCTGTATGTACCTATACCGAAATGCACGACCAATGGTGGCGCCGCTGCCAGGAAGGGGAAGAAAATGTAACGTGGCCGGGCAAAGTGAAGTATTTTGCCCTTAGCTCGGGTACATCAGAATCGGCAAGCAAGCATATACCTGTAACGCAGGATATGATCAAATCCATAAAGAAAGTAGGCTTCAAACAGCTGTACAGCATGGCCAACTTCAAGATAAAGCCAGTGGCTTTTGAGAAAGGTATATTGATGCTCGGCGGTACTACATCACTTTTTGAGAAGGGTGAATATTACGAGGGTGATATGAGCGGCATCAGCGCCAAGAATATGCCCAGGTGGATGTCGTCTTTATTATACAAACCGGGCAAGAAAATATCGAAGCGCCATAAGTGGGAAGACCGCATAAAACTGATCGTCGAGAAAGCCACGCAGTGGGATGTGGGCACCATATGCGGTGTACCTGCATGGGTGCAGATAGTGCTGGAGCGCGTCATCAAACATTATGGTGTAAAGAACATACACGAGATATGGCCTAACCTGAGTGTGTATATACATGGCGGGGTATCTATAGAGCCGTACCGCGAGAGCTTTAAAAAAGTGTGGGGCAAACCGGTTACTTTCATAGAAACCTATATGGCCTCGGAGGGCTCTTTTGGCTTCCAGGCGCGGCCTGGTGCTGGTATTAAACTGGTGCTGAATGCGGGCATCTTCTTTGAGTTCATCCCCTTCACCCGTGATAACTTTGATGAAGACGGCAATCCAAAGGACAATCCTCAGACCTACATCATCAATGAAGTACAGGATGGGGTAGAATACGCGGTGGTGTTGAGTACCTGCTCGGGTGCATGGCGCTACATCATAGGCGATGTCATCAAGTTTACCAACGCCAAAGAATACGAGATAGCCATTGTGGGCCGTACCAAGCAGTTCCTGAGCCTGTGCGGCGAGCATTTGTCGGTAGACAATATGAACAAGGCTATAGAAACAGTATCTAAAAAGCTAAACATAACGATACGCGAGTTTGCGGTGGCCGGCCAGAAACACGATAACTTGTTTGCCCACCAGTGGTATATAGGTTGCGATAACGAGGGCGTAGACCCTGTACAAGTAAAAGAGTTGCTGGATGCCACGCTGTGCCAGTTGAATGATGACTACGAAGTAGAGCGCACTTCGGCGCTGAAAGAGATTTTTGTGAAGCTAATACCCAATAGTGTATTCATAGATTACCTGCGCGCTAAGGGCAAGGAAGGGGCTATGAGCAAATTCCCGAGGGTGATGAAGGGTGCGCAATTACAGGACTGGGAGCAGTACCTGCAAAAGAATAAGGTGGCTGTGCTATCGTAACTGATACGGAAAATTATACATAGAATAGGGCGCGACTATGTGCCCTATTTTATGCGGCGCATCTCCCAAACCGCATTATCTTTACATAGAATACTACAGCATGAAGAAGACAATACTCATAACAGGTGCTACATCAGGTTTTGGCAAGGCAATTGCTACACGTTTTGCGAAAGAGGGATATGACGTCTGTATCACCGGTAGAAGGGTTGACAGGCTGGATGAACTGAAACTGGAATTGGAACAGCATGGTAGCAAGGTAGTGGCCCTGGCATTTGATGTGCGCGATAAGGCGCAGGTGAAGGATGCGATAGACAACCTGAAACAACAGGTGCAGCGGATAGATATACTGGTGAACAATGCAGGACTTGCAGCAGGTATGGCAACCATAGATGAGGGCGATACGGATGACTGGGATGCTATGATAGATACCAACCTGAAGGGACTTCTGTATGTGACCCGGCAAATAGCCCCTATGATGCGCGAGCAGGCAGGCGGCCATATCATCAACATAGGATCTACGGCGGGTAAGGTGGTGTATAAGAATGGCAATGTGTACTGTGCTACCAAGTTTGCAGTAGATGCGCTGAACCAGGCCATGCGCATAGACCTGCTGCCCTATGGCATAAAGGTAACTGCCATACACCCCGGCATGGCCGAAACGGAATTTTCGCTGGTGCGCTTTAAAGGAGATGAGGAGCGCGCGAAAAATATTTATGCCGACATCAACCCGCTACAGGCGGGTGATATAGCTGATATAGCCTGGTATTGCGCTTCGTTGCCACCGCATGTATGTATCAACGATCTTACCGTTACCTGCCTTACGCAGGCAAATAGCGTGTATTCGATAAAGGAGGGTGAGCGGGTGAAGAAGTGATTTTTTGAACGATAGTATTTTACGTAACTTTAGTAAAGGATAAAACTTAGATTATGGATATCAATCCTCAATATACACTTGATAAAAGCGGCAACCCTGTTGGTGTATTTATTTCTATAGAAGAATGGCAGCAGATATCACAAGAATTGCACCTCGAATTGCCGCAATGGCAAAAAGATGCGCTAGACGCAGAACTGGACGCTATTGAAACTACGCCCAATTATTTGCATAAATGGGAAGACGTTAAAAAACAGCTGCTTGCCTAATGAGCTATACAGTTCTTCTTACCACTTCTGCCGTTGCTGATATTACCGTCGCAAAAGAATACTACAATTCCAAAAATGAAGGGCTTGGCAAAAAAATGGCCAATGAGATAGATATAGCATTGAGCAAAATAAGCGATAGACCAGAAGTATACTCAAAACGATACCGGGATATAAGAATGGCAAAAATTGCAGTATTCCCTTATCTTATTCATTACATAGTCATCGAAAAAGAAAGAACTATACGAGTGTTAAGGGTCTTTAATACACATCAAAAACCTTTGTGGGGTGGTTAGGTCGTTCACTACTCAATTCCGTATCTTTATCGCATAATAACGAAAGAAGCCCCTTTAGGGGTTTGGGGTAATTTATGTTTACAGCAACAACACATATAAGAGTACGATACGGAGAAACAGACCAGATGGGCTATCTGTACTATGGTAATTATGCCTTGTACTATGAAGTAGGCCGAGCTGAGGCGATACGGGAACTTGGATTTACATACAGGCAACTGGAGGAAATGGGTATAATGATGCCTGTGGCCGAGCTGAATGCGCAGTACCTGCGGCCCGCATTGTATGACGACCTGATAACCGTAAAGACCATACTTAAAGAAATGCCCGATGGGCCTAAGATACAGTTTCATTCGGAGCTGTATAATGAACAGGGGATGTTGCTGAACAAGGGCGTGACCACGCTGGTGTTCTTTGACCCGGCAACAAAAAAGAAGACCAATATGCCACAGGAATTACACACGCGGCTGGCGCCGTTCTTTAACGATACACATGAGTAACATAGCAGCATCTATAATAACCATAGGCGATGAACTGCTGATCGGGCAGGTAATCGATACTAACTCGGCGTGGATAGCCCAGCGCCTCAACCGCATGGGTATAGATGTGCAGCGGCGTGTAGCAGTGGGCGATGAACGTGCTCCCATTGTACAGGCATTGGATGAGGAACTGTCAAAGTCTTCGCTCGTTATCATTACAGGTGGGCTAGGGCCTACGGCCGATGATATTACCAAGCCACTACTCAATGAATACTTTGGCGGCAAGATGATAGTGGATGAGCGCGTGCTGGCGCACCTGAAAGAAATGATGATCAGGCGCAACAGGCCTGTGCTGGAGCGCAATATGAAGCAGGCGGAAGTGCCGGATGTGTGCACGGTGCTGACCAATAAAATGGGCAGCGCGCCGGGCATGTGGTTTGAGAAGGACGGTAAGGTGATCATAGCCTTGCCGGGTGTGCCATTCGAGATGGTGTCCATTATGGAGGATGAAGGACTGCCGCGATTGAAAGAAAGATTTACGAGTGATGCCCTGCTGCACCGGTCTATAATAACAGCAGGCGAAGGTGAAAGCTATATAGCGGAAAAGATAAAAGACCTTGAAGATGCATTACCTACGCACATAAGACTTGCCTACCTGCCCGGCGCTGGCATGGTGCGCCTGCGGCTCACGGGCAGAGGCGGTAATGCTGTGCAACTGGCAGAAGAACTAAGTGCCGCGCAAACTGCCATTGCTGCCAGGATAGAAAATATTGTAGTGGCACTTGAGGATATACCGTTGGAGCATGTATTGGCTAATTGGTTCAGGAAAGAAGGAAAAACACTCGGCCTTGCCGAGAGTTGCACGGGTGGTAATGTTGCTCATCACCTCACACAAATAAAGGGTGCATCCGAATATTTTAAGGGTAGCATAGTGTGCTACAGGAATGAGATAAAAGAGCATGTGCTTGGAGTGGCTACGGCTACAATAGAGCAGCATGGCGCTATAAGCGAAGAAACAGTAACAGAGATGGTGAAGGGTGCGCTGAAGGTGCTGGATGTCGGCTATGCGTATGCTGTAACCGGCATACTGGACTCGGATGGCGAGCTGTATGGTGCCCCCAGCGGCACAGTGTGGATGGCCGTGGCTGATAGAGAACGTGTGGTAACAAAGAAATTCTATTTTCCTTTCGACCGGCTGCGCAATAAAGACATGGCTACCTCTATGGGTATGCTTATGATATGGAAGTTCATCAACAACAGGGCTTAAATACTGCTTTATATTATGCCGGATAGCAAAATTATATTTCTCATCGGCATGCCCGCTACAGGAAAGACCTATTGGGGCGAGAAGATAGCACACCGCTACAAGCTGCATTTCATAGACCTGGACCGGCATGTAGCCGAGCAGGAACGGGCAAGTATACCGGCACTTTTCGCTCAGTATGGCGAAAAGGGATTCAGGGAACGGGAGCATAAATGCCTGGAGCAGATAGTAACCACTAATGAGGGGAATACTATAGTGGCATGTGGTGGCGGCACGCCCTGCTTCCAGGATAATATGCAGCTGATGAAAAATGCAGGTACAGTCATTTACATAGACACAGATATACCCGCCCTGCTGAAACGGATAACAGAAGATACTAAAGTACGCCCCCTGCTCAATAACCGGGCAGACCTGGAAGGCTACCTGAAAGACCTGCTGGGCAAGCGGAAGCCTTTTTATGAGCAGGCGCACCATATTTTACACACAAAAAACATTTCCCTCACTACCTTTGATCAAATTATTACGGTATGTATAAACGGGCACTGACCGCAGGCGCACTTTTTGCGGCACTCGCTGTGATCCTTGGCGCATTTGGGGCGCACGCACTTAAAGCGAAATTGACACCAGACCAACAAGCTGTGTTTGAGACGGGTGTGCGTTACCAGTTCTACCATTGTTTTGCTTTGCTGATAACCGGTGTGGTGTATGCCTCCTTCCCGGTAAAAAGTTTGCGATTGGCTACTACATTCTTTATCATTGGTATCATTTTATTTAGTGGGTCATTATACACCATGAGTATGTTAAACATCATGGGCGCTGATCTCGGTGTTCCCGGCGCTCCTACGGCCTTGGGTATAGCTGTAGGTGTGCCTACCCCTATTGGCGGGCTGTTCTTTATCATGGGGTGGGTGGCATTCTTTTTGGGTGTGCTGAGGAAACAATAGCACAGCATGACGGCAAAGCGCATATACTGCATTAGTGGCCTCGGGGCCGATCATCGCATCTTCAGGAAACTATCTGTTAGTGGTTACGAGTTTGTGCCGGTAAAGTGGGTGCCATTTGATAAGCATGATGATCTGCCTTGCTACGCGCAAAAACTATCCGCGCAAATAACGGATGACCAGCCGGTGATACTGGGCTTATCATTTGGTGGTATGTTGGCAGTAGAGATAGCCAAGCAGCGGCCGGTGCAAAAAGTGATATTGGTATCCAGCGCCAAGACCAGGGATGAACTGGCAGATCCCGGTTGGTTGTTAAAGCTTATCATGAAAACTAAGATCATTCCGGCATCATTTCTTACGATCCCAAATCGTTTTGTGCTGCAAAGATTTGGTGTGACCACCGAGGAGGAAAAAGAACTGCTAAAAGACATCATCCACACATCCGATGGCGATTTTATGAAGTGGGCATTGAAGGCATTGCTTACATGGCGCAACTACACTGTACCTAAAAACGTGGTACATATACATGGTACAGCCGACCAGATAATACCAGCAGCACATGTGCACCCCGACCACTGGATTGAAGGCGGCACACACTTTATGGTATATAGCCGCGCAGCAGAGATCAGTAAAATAATTGGGGATACGCTGCGATGAAGGTGGACGCGCAGGTAGTTATTTTCATTAACTTTGGGTGGTGGATATTATTAATATTGATAAAAATATTTTGGGTGGAAAGGTATTTTTCAATGGAACACGAGTTCCTGTCGAAAGTTTATATGATCACCTTAATGAAGGGGTCTTGTTAAATGATTTTTTAGAAGATTTTCCATTTGTGTCCAAATATCAGGCATTGGCTTTATTGAACTAAACTATTTCCTGAAAGCAAAATGATCCTCTGTAAATACATAGATACACCTGTCGGCAAAATGCGCATTGCTGCTACCGATGAAGGTATCTGCCTGTTCGATTTTCAGTACCGAAAAAGTATTGATGCGATTGTAAACAGGGTGGAAACTTCACTGAATGATAGGTTTGAAGAAGGCGAGCATCCGCACTTTGCAAAGCTGGAAGCGCAGATAGGTGAGTATTTCAACGGCACGAGGCAGGAATTTGACCTTCCACTGCATTTGGTCGGCACTCCATTTCAAAAAAGTGTATGGGAAGGGCTGTTACAGATACCCTATGCCGAAATACGATCGTACAAACAACAATCTATATTCCTGGGCAATGAAAAAGCTATAAGGGCAGTAGCAAGCGCTAATGGCGAGAACGGTATTGCTATTATTGTACCGTGCCACAGGGTAATAGGTACTAATGGAAGCCTAGTTGGTTACGGAGGCGGCCTGCAACGCAAGAAATGGCTACTGGAGCATGAGCGAAAACATAGTGGCAAGGCGGGGCAGGGGGAGTTGTTTGCCTAGAACAGACTCAACTGATCATTTGCCGACTTCGGTGGCTTCGCTTTACCCATAACCGTGCGCCCGCCGTACTTCCAGGAATCTCTTCGTTCACGTTCTATGAGCTGCTCAAAATTGTTGTTGGGCTGAAAGTTTTCTTCCAGTTGTTTTGATGCTTTGGCGAGGCCCTTTATCGCTTCGTTCTTATCGCTGTTGCCCAGCTTTGCGCGTTGCACGGCTACTTCCAGTGTTTTTATGGTTTCATCATATACATGGGTAGGAACAGGAAAAGGATGCCCGTCCTTGCCCCCATGGGCAAAGGAGAAACGAGCGGGGTCTTCAAATCTTGAAGGCGTTCCATGTATCACCTCGCTCACAAGCACAAGGGATTGCAAAGTTCTTGGCCCCAACCCTTGCAGCAACAGTAGCGACTCCATATCCAGGTGTTCTTTTTCGTAGGCTACTGCCAGCACACTGCCCAGGCGTTTCAGGTCTACGTCTTTTGCCCGCACATCGTGGTGCGATGGCATTACCATTTTTTTTATTTCGGGTAGTAGCTTCTCCGGCCCTTCCTGGGCCAGTTGTAGTATGCCCGTGCGTGTGGTGTCAGCATGTTTGTCCGTGATGTTGATGATCTGACCCTGATTAGCCCCATATATGAAGGTATGCGGCTCTTCTACAAAGGAGGATACCGTGGGCGAGTGCCAGTGATAGCGGCGTGCCATACCGGTAGTGCCATTCATGCCTTGCTGCACTACCGCCCATTCGCCATCGGTGGTGAGCACAAAGGAGTGGAGGTATAGCTGAAAGCCATCCTGTATGGCAGTGTTATCTACCTTGGCAGATAGCTTACTACTGCGCACCAGCAGGTCGCCGTTAAGGCCCGTATTTTCGGCTATGCGCATTAGCTCCGCGGGTGTTTCTTTAGAGTATTTTCCTTTGCCGCCGCATATGTATATGCCGAGGTCTTTAGAGCGATCATTTACAGACCGCTTTAGTGCGCCCATAACAGATGTAGTGATGCCGGAGGAATGCCAGTCCATACCCAATACACAGCCCAGTGCCTGGAACCAGAAGGGGTCGCTGAGACGTTGCAGTACCGCGCCACGGCCATATTCCATAGCTATGGCTTCTACGATAGCTACACCCAGTTTGCTCATGCGCTGGTAGAGCCAGGGAGGTACCTGGCCATAGTGCAATGGCATATCTGCATAGGAGCGGCTCATACTATGCAATTTACGGAATTTGAAACGAATGCAGAGTGCTTATCCCGAGTTGTATTTGAACAGCTTTTTCAGACGCAGTATGGGTTGCTCTATCAATTTATATGAAAGCCAGGAGATAGCTATCAATATGATCAAGAGTATGATATACATACAGCCGCGCGTTATTAAAATATCATGCAGCCGATGGTGGGTAGCGACTGCGGAGTTGATAAAATCGACATAGTGGTACAGCAAAACGCCAACATAAATATGGTACAGGTAAATGCCATAACTGATGGTTCCGATGAAATTCAAAAATTTATTTTCAAAAAAATATTTTCTTGCCCTTTCAGATTTGTTATTGACTGTAATAATAATGAGCCAAAGGGCAAGGATACTATCTACAGTCTTTTTCATGAAGATCACCGGGAAATCGAACTGTAAATTATAGGCCATCATTTTCCAATAAATATAAATGGCCAAGGCGAAAATGGCTAATATTTTTATAATCCTTTCAAATTTTGTACGCTTTATTGGGTCGAGGAAAAGACTTGCATATAATGCGCCCAGCCCAAAAGAATCAAGACAATTGAACACAAAAAAGGGTTCGAATGTTACTTTTAAGGTAAAATATGTAGTGATAATGCCCACAATTATGCAAGCGATCAAAACGGTTGTAAGGTATTTGCGGCGGGTATAGAGGATAAGCCACGGCCAGAAAATATAGAATTGTTCTTCCACAGCAAGAGTCTAGGTGTGGGATGCTGAATTCCATGTACCGGTGCGATAACAAAGGATGTTGCATGCATAGCAAAGAAAATAGTTGATGTGTTGTTTTACGTCAGGGAATTGACTGTATGCCCAAAGTATACACAAATAGTATATTGGGAAAATGCGCAGCGTTCGCCGGACGAAGAAGTTTTTAATGATAGATGGATTATTCTTGAAGCTGTTTTCATTTTGTGCATTAAGCAATATACGTGTGATCAGGAAGCCACTTAAAACGAAGAACAGATAAACAGCTGTAGCTCCGTCGGGAACAATACATATCCTCACAAAGTATCCGGCAAGTGTTGTGCCATAGAAAAACATGTTCCAATGCGCTGCTATAACCCAAATGACGGCTAAAGCGCGTAACGTGTCGAGACCTTTAATATGCTTCATGAATTCGGGAAGTGCAAGATAAAAATACGGTTAATAGGTGAAATTCTATATTGGCAATCAAGTGCGCTTTTTACCCGATCAGGCAGGTGCGCTATTTTGATCTGTATATTTGAATCGGTTTTTAAGCCGTAAAATGGGCTGTTCTATAAGATAATAAGATAGCCAAGCAATGGTTAACAAAATAAAGAGGTCGAAAATATACATTGCTTTAGGTGTTATCAGCAGATCAATTACTCGCTGATGACCGGCAAAGGCAGTGAAGATAAGTGCAACTATGTGTCTGTTGAAAGCCGGGGGTACATAGATATGGATAAGGTACAGGCAATAACTGATCTTGCCGATGAAATTTAAAAACCTGTTTTCCAAAACATATTTTTTTGCCAATGCAGAGCGGTTATTAACGATCCGCATGATGAGCCATATAGTTAGGATGCTATCCGCCGTTTTGATCAGAAAAGGGGCATATAAAGGTGTGCCGGTAAATATGACCGCTTTCCAATACAAATAGAGCAGCAAAAAAACAGGAGCTATTATTTTCATTATTTTTTCGGCTTGCAAAGTATGACGTTCATTAAGGCGCGCATATGCATACCATGCACCTATGCCGAAAGCATCGATGGAGTTAAACATAAGAAGCGGACGTTTAATATCCTGGATGAGGTACGTGGAAGATATACCTACTGCAATAGCACCTGCGAACACATACTTCAGGTATTTGTTGTTGATGAACAGTATGAGCCATGGCCAAAAGAGGTAAAACTGTTCTTCGACGGCCAGCGTCCAGGTATGTGAGGCTGAATTCCAGGAATTGGTTCTGTAGCTGAGTATGTTGGACGTATAGGTAACGAAATAGGCGATATTCTCTTTTACATCAGGGTAACAGAAGTAGAGTATGAAGATGAGGATGTAGTAGATGGGGAAGATGCGCAACGCACGCCGCGCAAAAAAGTTTTTGATGACCCCGATGCGATTGATGCCATGCGCATCTTCTTTAGCCTTTAGGAGTATGCCAGTGATAAGGAAACCACTGAGCACAAAGAACATATGCACCCCTGCACCACCATCGGGCACAAAAAAGCACTGTATAAATTGCAAAATGGGGTGGTTATGCCGGTATAACGGACCCCAATGCTGTATCAGTACAAAAAGCACGGCAAAAGCCCTTAAGGTATCCAGCCCTTTGATATGTTTCAAAACAGTATTTTCAGAAGTTGAAGTTGATGATCTTACAAGTAGCGCTGCAACATACAAATTTACCTGCATTAACGTACAGTCGGAATATAAATTGCATATGCGGTATATTATAATACAGATGCCCCAACCTTTTCAGTTTTTTACTACATTTGCCCCTCACAATAAGAACTTAGACACTAAAAATATCTTCTTTTATGGCTTATGATGTAATTGTAGTAGGTAGCGGCCCGGGTGGCTATGTGGCGGCGATACGCGCAGCGCAGCTGGGCTACAAAGTTGCGATAGTAGAAAAAGAGAACCTTGGCGGTATCTGCCTCAACTGGGGCTGTATCCCTACCAAGGCTTTATTGAAATCGGCCAGCGTGTTTGAGAACTTTACTCATGCGGCGGACTATGGCATCACTGCCACAGATTTTAAAGTGGATTTCGGCGCGGTGATCAAGCGTAGCCGCGGTGCTGCTGATAAGATGAGCAAGGGCGTTCAGTTCCTCATGAAGAAGAACAAGATAGACGTGATCATGGGCATGGGCAAGCTCAATGCAAAGAAAGAAGTGGAAGTAACCGGCGCTGATGGCAAGGTAACCGCTGTAGAGGGCCGCCATATCATATTGGCTACAGGCGCCCGCGCCCGCCAACTGCCCAACCTGCCTATTGATGGCAAGAAGGTGATAGGCTACCGCGAAGCAATGGTAATGCCACAGCAACCCAAGTCAATGATCGTAGTAGGCTCGGGCGCTATAGGCGTGGAGTTTGCTTATTTCTACAACAGCCTCGGCACTAAGGTGACCATTGTTGAGTTCCTGCCGCGCCTCGTGCCTGTGGAAGATGAAGACGTATCTAAAGAGTTGGAAAGGGCTTTCCGCAAGAAGGGCCTGACGGTGATGACAAACTCATCGGTAGAGAAGGTAGAAGCAAATGGCGATGGTGTAAAGGCTACTGTGAAGACAGAGCAGGGTATGCAGGTGCTGGAAGCTGACGTAGTATTGAGCGCGGCAGGTATCATAGCAAATATCGAGAACATAGGCCTGGAAGCGCTGGGTATTAAGACAGACAAAGGAAAGGTAACCGTAGATAAATATTACAGCACCAATGTTGCGGGCGTATATGCCATAGGCGACATAACTCCGGGGCAGGCACTGGCGCATGTAGCCTCTAAGGGCGCTATTATCTGCGTGGAAGCAATTGCAAATAAAGAAGGTAAGTACAAGCACATGCCTGAGCCATTAGACTACGGCAACGTACCGGGCTGTACTTATTGCTCACCGGAGATAGCCAGCGTGGGCCTTACAGAAAAGCAGGCTAGGGATGCTGGTTATGAAATAAAGGTTGGTAAGTTCCCGTTCACCGCATCGGGCAAGGCTGTAGGCGTGGGGCAGACAGAAGGCTTTGTAAAAGTGATCTTCGATGCCAAGTACGGCGAATGGCTGGGTACACACAGTATAGGCTACAACGTTACAGAAACGATAGCCGAAACAGTAGTGGCCCGCAAGCTGGAAACCACATGGACAGAAGTGCTGGACAGCATACACCCGCACCCTACCATGAGCGAAGGCATCAAAGATGCTGTAGAAGCTGCGCTGGGCGAGGCGATACACCTTTAATAATGTGGGGGAATGCGATAATGTGGGAAATGCGATGGAATGTGTGTGTGAATGTTATAGAATGAGTGAGATGTGATAGAATGTACACATTGTGGTTTAATATAAATTTAGAGGCTGCTTTCGGGCAGCCTTTATTGTTTGATCAGATTGGTTTTCATAACTTTATAAAAGTAGTAAATAAGGGCAAAATTAACATCGGTATCATTGTCGCAACCCATTTAATGACCACAGAAGAAACACAACGGAATATTGCCAGGCAATTGAATGATATTCTATCGCAGATGGATAGGATAATAAATGGCGCTGCCAGTAAGGAAGACCTGGAGAACCTGTGCAGGTATTCTGGTGAGTTCAAGATTTTTTTAAAAGGTAACACCAGCAATAGTATGATATTGGAAAGGGTAGCGTTGATACCCGATATGAGCTTTGAAAAATACAGCGAAGTGTCGCTGGCTATATATATGCTGACTTTTTATGGCGGATATTTACGAGACAGACTGATCCTTAAAAAGGCACTGGCGGATATCAAGGAGGCACAGGGATATTATTCTTCGATACAGTTTTTGTATAAAAGCGAGATGGCATGATATAGTTGCCATTTAGAAGTGCATTTCTCTATCCGGCAAATTAATCAGCCGCGTATGGCACCACATTTTCCACATTGCCGAATTGCTCACATTCCCTTTCTACAGCTCCGCATTAATAAAGAAGCAGAATATCTCTCCGGGGCCATGAACGCCTACTACTAATGTCTTTTCTATATCGGCGGTGCGGCTGGGGCCGGTGGTTAGGTTGATCATGGAGGGCAGGTCGTTGCCGTATTTTTTCTTTAGCGCGTTGATGCCATTGTCTATATCGGTGGCTACCTGGTCTGCATAGGCTACTACTATATGCACGGGGTAGTACACAGGGGCTGTACGGCCCAAATTTGGCTTGCTGCTGAGTAGCACAGAGCCAGTTCGGGCTACCAGCATTTCGCAGCCGGTGATGCAGGCATCGGCACCTTCGGTTTTGGGGTCGGCGGGTTGCAGAATGTCTACTTTGTTGTTGTGGAAAATTTTTAGGAGGCGGTCTTCGGAGCACAGCAGTTGTTTCCAGCCGCGGTTCTCATAGAGTATGTTGATGTTGTCCATCAGGTCTTGCTCGCTGTCGCAGAAAACGAACTTGCCGCCAAGGGCTATGAATGCCTGCGCGAACTGCTCTTCATCGGTGCTTCCGTCGTGGCTATAGAGGTCATCGGTGTTCTTCTCGGCTTCAGGGTAAGGCATGGGTAATGGCTGCTCAGCCAGTCCTTTGCGAATGCGGCTTAAAATATTCTCCCTTGCTTTGGATGTTTTGAACGTCTGCATAGTAATAAAGCAAAAGTAAAAATTAAAAAATTAAAAAGGGTGCGAATTGCAAATCATTTGCCTATGGTAAGTCCCGATAAATGTATTTACAAAAAAAAGCGATGAACAAATCATCGCTTTTTGTAGTTATTATGTAAATCCCTTTAGGGGTTAGGGGTTTTTAAACATTCGGATTTACTGCGCTTTCCGGTACCAGTGGCTCGTCTTCTGCGGCTATAGCATCTTCGTAGCTGCGCTTGCCCAGCAGGCGCTCCATATCGTCTTTGAAGAGTACTTCGCGTTTCAGCAATTCTTCGGCTATCATTTTCACAGAGTCTGTTTTATCTTGTAGCAACTGCTTTACGCGCTGGTAAGCGCCGTCCACCAGCTTGCGTACCTCATCGTCTATGATCTTGCCGGTCTCTTCGCTATATGGCTTGGAGAAGCTGCTCTCGCTTTGCGGATCGTAGAAGGATATATTGCCCACTTTTTCGCTCATGCCGTACATAGACACCATTGCATATGCCAGGCGTGTTACGTGCTGCAGATCGCTGAGTGCGCCGGTAGATATTTTACCAAATACCAGCTCTTCCACGGCCCTGCCGCCAAGCGACATGGCCATATCATCGAGCAGGTGATCAGTAGTGCGTATGTATACCTCCTTAGGCAGGTACTGCGCATAGCCCAGGGCGGCTACGCCACGCGGTACTATAGTTACCTTCACCAGCGGGTGCGCATGCTCCAGGAACCAGCCCGACACAGCATGGCCGGCCTCATGGTAGGCTATGATGCGCTTCTCTTCCGGCATGATGATCTTGTTCTTCTTTTCGAGGCCACCGATCACACGGTCTATGGCATCGTTAAAGTCGCTCATATCCACCTCGCTCTTGCCTTTGCGTGCTGCTATGAGGGCTGCTTCGTTACATATGTTGGCTATATCAGCTCCGGCGAAACCGGGGGTTTGTACGGCCAGCTTTTTAATGTCCAGGTCTTTAGAGCGCTTGATGGGCTTCAGGTGGACATCAAATATCTTTTCCCTGCCTTTTACATCAGGTATGTCTATAGATATCTGGCGATCGAAGCGGCCGGGACGCAGCAGGGCTGTATCCAGCACATCGGGGCGGTTAGTGGCAGCAAGCACTATGATGCCGCTGTCGCCGCTAAAGCCATCCATTTCTACCAGCAATTGGTTCAGGGTGTTTTCACGCTCATCGTTGCTCATCACCACGTTCTTGCCACGGGCGCGGCCTATAGCGTCTATTTCATCAATGAATACGATACATGGTGCTTTTTCGCGTGCCTGCTTGAAGAGGTCGCGCACACGGCTGGCACCCACACCTACGAACAGTTCCACAAAATCGGAGCCGGACATTGAGAAGAACGGCACCTGCGCTTCGCCGGCCATAGCCTTGGCCAGCAGGGTCTTGCCGGTGCCGGGAGGGCCTACGAGCAATGCGCCCTTAGGTATCTTGCCACCGAGGGCTGTGTATTTTTTAGGATTTTTGAGGAAGTCTACTATTTCCATTACTTCCACCTTAGCTTCATCAAGGCCGGCAACATCGTTGAAGGTGATGTTTACACGGGTGCCTTTCTCAAACAGCTGCGCCTTTGACTTGCCGATGTTGAAGATGCCGCCTGCGCCACCTGCGCCGCCACCTGCACCCATTTTGCGCACAATGAGGAACCACATAGCTATGACCAGCAATACCGGCAACAGGAAGGTGCTGAGCATCTTGGTAAGGAAATCGTTCTCCTGCTTGTATTCCACCATCACAGGTGGGACTGTAGGAGCCGCGGCTTCCATTTTATCTAGGTCCTTATTGAATTGCTCCACAGTACCTATCTGGAAGGAGTAGGCGGGATTTTTATCGTTACTGATGAGCGACCTGGTTGCGGGTGTAGTGGATGTTGCGTCCGGTTTCAGATACACGTCCACATGTTCATTGTTTACAAGCACTATCCTGGTCACTTTTCCTTTCTGAAAATCGTCCTGTAAATTCTGCTTGGTGTGATCTTGAGTAGTAGCCCCGCCAAAGCCGCCGCCTACGAACTGGGCTCCTATAACTGCCAGCGTGATGATGGCATAGATCCAGTATATATTGAACTTAGGGCCTTTACGTGGTGTGGGGTTTTCATTTCCGGGCTTTGGTGCCGGTTGTTGTTCGTTATCTTCCATCTTATGGCTTTATCTCCTGCGTTATGATGATTATAAATTGTTCGGTCTAATATTCGGTACGTGGCGCATCTTCCCAAAGGCTTTCCAGGTTGTAAAACTCCCTGTACTCGTGCTGAAAGATGTGTACCACAATGTTCACATAGTCTACCAGTGTCCAGTGGTCGCCATGCTCTATGTGGTAGGGGCGCTCATCGCATTCATCCCGCACCATTTGTTCTATGCTGTGGGCAATTGCTTTTACCTGCACGTTCGACCTCGCCTCGCAAAGGATAAAAAAATCGGCTACCGCTTCGTCGATCTTTTTCAGATCGAGAGAAATGATATTATCTCCTTTCTTCTCCTGTATGGCGTTGATGATAGATTTAAATAGCTTGCTATTCTTTGTAAGACGGGTTGGCGCTTTCTTCCGTTCCTGCAATCCACTGATTATTTTCTCCAAATCGTTATTTGCTTAGTTTTGTTTGGTAATACCTTTACAACTTATCAAAATTATAATACTTTTCTCACTTAACCATATGCGTTTTGACAAATTGCCGATAATAGAACTTGATATAACGGATAGCACCAATAACTATGCCATGCAGCTTATAGATGCCGATAAGGCACAGCACGGCCTGACAATAACCGCCCGCAGCCAAACAGGGGGTAAGGGACAGCGCGGCAAAGCGTGGACTGACGCACCCGGCCAAAGCTTGCTGATGACCCTCGTAGCCATGCCGTCCCTGCCCATAGGCGAGCAATTCAGCTTTAATGCAGCCGTGGCAGTGGCAATTGCTAATGTTTTGAGAAAATTATATGGAAATACCCCCATACAGATCAAGTGGCCCAACGATATAATAGTCAATGACAAAAAGGCAGGGGGCATACTTATAGAAAATGTGCTCCGTGGCAGCCGCTGGATGTATGCCATTATAGGCCTGGGGCTGAATGTGAACCAGGAAGTATTGCCGCCCGAGCTGCCCTTTGCCACCTCGCTGCTACTGGCCACGGGCATAGAAGGGGAAATAGACACTATACGCGATAACATACGGGCCAGCATAATAGCCCACATAGATGCGCTGGTGCCTGCCGAAAGCAATATGAAGCTATACAACGAGGCGCTGTATAAACGAGGACAAAAACAGCTTTTCAGCGATGGCAGGGGCAAGTGGCTGGCTACAATACTGGGGGTGTTGCCTAACGGCGCAATAGAGCTGCAACAGGAGGATAGCAGCATAGCCAGTTACTACCACGGGCAGGTGCTTTGGGAGTGGGAATGATTTTATTGATTTGTTAGCTTGCACTTGAATGAACCGATAATTCACTTTAAGGTTTTCACTTTTGACTTTTAACTTAAACAAACTATGGACTTTGGTAAAATACCTGAAAACGAACTGGAGCAAATTGACTTCACATTGCCGCCTGAGCCTGCGGGCAACAAAGACGTGCTGAAGAAGGGTAAAGGCAAAACAAAGTTCTACATAGGCTGTGCCAAGTGGGGTCGCAAAGACTGGATAGGCAAGCTATACCCTAAAGGCACAAAGGAGAAAGACTTTTTGCACTACTACGCCACACAGTTCAATAGCATAGAATTCAATGGCTTTTTTTACAGCAACCACTCGCGCGAGCAGGTGGAAAAATGGGTGAGCGCGGTGCCGAAGGATTTTATCTTTTGTCCCAAGTTCACACAATCCATTACCCACATACGCAGGCTGAAGAATGCTGATAACGAGGTGGGCAACTTCCTGGATATAGTATCGGCATTTGGTAAGCACCTGGGGCCCGTATTCCTGATGCCGCACCCGCAGATGGGCGTGAAGCATCTCGAAACAATAGAATCATTTTTAGACAATCTTCCCAAAGACATAGATGTTTTCCTGGAGCTGCGGCACGAGGAGTGGTACAACTTCAAAGACGGTTACGACCCGGCACTATATACCTACCTGCGCAAGAACAAAAGAGGCGTGGTAATAACCGATGCGGCAGGCCGCCGCGACTGTGTGCATATGCACCTGACAAAGCCGGAATGCTTCATCCGCTTTGTGGGCAATGGCTTGCACCCCACAGACTACACCCGTATAGACGAATGGGTGCAGCGCATAAAATTATGGATGAAGGAAGGCCTGGAGACCTGCTACTTCTTTATGCACCAGCACGAAGAGCTGCACTCGCCCGAACTGATCAAATATTTTATAGAACAGATGAATATTCACTGCGGTACGAAGATACCGCTGCCGGTGGTGTATGAGGAGGGGACGCTTTTTTAGTCGTTAGTAGATAGTAGATAGTATGCGAGTGGTCGAAGTTATAACAGGGAATGATTGTAGTGAGGATTATGATTTTTCTTCGGGACCCCGGAAGTAGCTATTTTTTGCAATACCCGTCTGATTCTTCTACGGGATATTTCTTATCCAGGTCTATGTTGTTGAAGCTGTCTTTGCCCCAGGAGAATAGTTTCTCAAAAAATGGGAGCAGCTTGTTGTTTTTGATCTGTGCCAGGAAATACACTTCATGTTCTTTTTCTTTCATGCCCATGTCATACAGTAGCTGATCATGTTCGGTAATGCCCAGGGAGTTGAAATACTGCTTCATTCTGAAGTATTCGCACACATTGCCGCTCTCTAATCGCCCGGCAAAATAGAAGGGCATGAACCAGCCGATCACATAACAGCTTGCCGATATTAGCCTGCCTATTACATGAAACCGTACTTCGTAATACTTCGATACCGGCACATCATATTGCTGCATCAGTTGCAACACTTCTTTGCGGTGGTTCCATTCATCATCCTCTATTTGTTTGATGGCGCGTTTTTCATCCGTGTTTTTCACAGCGCCGGCATGGCCTATGTAGGCAAAAGCCGCAGCTTTTTCGGCAGAGTAAGCCATTTGCAAAAGATCGGTAAGGGCAGGATGCTGGAGCTTCATTGGGCTATAAAAGTACAAAATTGCGGGATGCGTTGAGCGTTTTGGTAGGGTTCATTATTTACGTTTGATGATACTTTTGGTGTCCGGTTGAATGCCTCCCTTCAAAAATGCAACAATGGCATTGTGCAGTTTTTCATGATCAACAGGGTTAGTGAAAGTAAACGTCCATATGCTTTCGCTTTGTTCTGTTTCTTCGTCGTAAATCCTTTTTGTAAGCACAAAATCAGGCTCGTCATCAGATAGCTTATGCACTTTTACTGTCTGCAAGGTGTATAACTGATCCATGTCATTGCCCGCGCTGTCCCTGGAATAAATGTAGTATACCTGTTTTGAAAAACTTCCGGCAGCCTCTGGCTCATTGATCTCTGTATACCATTCGTATCCCCACACATTCTTATTGTTATACACAAACTTATCAAAGTTGAAATATTCATCAATGCCTTTTGGTAGCAGGTTGCTTTTGTGTGCATCATAAAGCTTCTGCTGATAGGTGGCGGCTTTATCCCGTTGCCCCAGCGCATTGTAAGCTACTACAAGGTCTTTACAAGCCCAGTATTTTTTGTTTTCCAGCTCGGCGTTAAAGAAGCGCTCATCGGTTTCCAGTATGGCGATAAATTCATCCGACTCATTAATGATCATCTGCCATTCATCTTTTGCCTTCAGATCTATCAGTGAATAAAAAAGTGATGCTGAAAGCCCAAAAGTTATTTTGCCGTAGGCGGAGTCTTCCTTTTTTACTTCTTTTCTTAGTTTCCGGTACAGCTTTGCCGCTGAATTATAATCCTTCTTTTTAAAATAAGCATCGGCCTGTTCCTCTTTAGACAATTCCCCGTTTTGTGCGAAAAGAAAAGCCGGGACAAGTATTAAGATCAGTATCAGTTTGTACATACTGTATGGATATATTTTTAAATTCATGCGTTGAATAAATGTACAGCAAGTTATTCACTTTAAGGGTTAGCCGCTAATTCATTACCACATATCGCCCTCAATCACTACTTTAGCACTTCAAATCAAATGGAATGAAACTGCTTGAAAATAAAGTGGCACTGATCACGGGTGCCAGCAGGGGGATAGGCGAGGGTATAGCTGTAAAGTTTGCTGAGCACGGGGCAAATATCGCTTTTACCTACTTATCATCGGAAGAGAAGGCCAAGGCGCTGGAAGAAAGACTGATGGCGCTGGGCGTAAAGGCCAGAGGATATAAAAGTGATGCAGGCGACTTCAAAGCCGCCGAGCAGCTGGCCAATGAAGTAGCCAAAGACTTCGGCACTATAGATATATGTGTGAACAATGCAGGCATCAGCCGCGATAACCTGCTGCTGCGCCTTACGCCGGAGCAGTGGGACGAGGTGATGCAGGCCAACCTGAAAAGTGTGTACAACCTCACCAAGCAGGTGATACGTCCGATGATGAAGGCGCGCGCAGGCAGCATCATCAACATCAGCTCTATTGTGGGTGTCAAGGGTAATGCAGGGCAAAGCGCTTATGCGGCCAGCAAGGCGGGCATCATAGGCTTTACCAAGAGCATAGCGGCAGAAATAGGCAGCCGCAACATACGCTGTAATGCCATAGCCCCCGGCTTTGTAGAAACCGATATGACGCATTACCTGAAAGACGGCGGCGCCGAAAAATGGTTTGAAAAAATACCACTGGGCCGTTTTGGCACTACGGAAGATATTGCCAATGCAGCCCTTTACCTTGCCAGCGATATGAGCCTGTATGTAACAGGACAGGTGCTGAGTGTGTGCGGTGGAATGAGTATGTAAATTTGGGCAACAATACCCATTAATACGCAAAACGATGCTAAAAACTACGCTACGCCAAGCGATAAGATATACGACAGTCATATGGGAAGCCAAGGTGGCATACAGTGGTATGGGATATTGGCTGTGATAACTAGGGCTCTGAGCTGGACCATGACGATTTCCTTGTTAAACGTAATGCTATGACAACAGCACGTAGTTAAACTTTCGAACAGAACGAAAAAAAAGAGTATCATGACTTACATTTGACAAATGAAAAATATAGTTGAAGAACCAGTAGAAACGTATGGTCAAATAGGACTTGGTATAGGTAACTATGTTGACACAAGGCGCCTTTATCCAATACTAAAGTGGGCAGGCGGGAAAGAACAAGAGTTAAAATATATCATCCCGAATTTGCCGAGTAAATTCAAAGACTACTACGAGCCTTTTGTGGGAGGAGGCGCAGTATATGCAGCAGTTCAGGCGGATAATTATTTCATTAATGACAAATCAGACGAATTAATAAGTTTATATCGTAGCATAACAAATGGCGACAGAAAAACATTTTTTAAAGCAGTTGATGAAATAAATCATAATTGGGACTTATTGACAAATGTTATTCAAGAGAATTCAAAGTTTTTTATAACTACCTACAAGCATTATTCGCAAGGCGAAATAGGTGAACCAAAACTAAAAGACATTTTATTTGAATTTATATTAAAAACCTCGGAGCAATTCAACGGAATGTTTTCAGTAATTTTCAACTTCAATATTGAGAACTTCATCAAAGAAATCAAGATAAATCTTGTTAGAAAAAGCAAAAGAATGAAAGAATTGGAGCAAATTAAAAACTTGCTTCCTGACAATGATATTCTTGACAACATTGAAACAGCTTTTAAAAGTGCATTTTATATGCATTTCAGGCATATTTATAATAACTCAAATAAATATAAACTAAACCCTGCTTTCAAATCCGCAATTTTTCTTTTCATAAGAAACTTTGCATATAGTGGGATGTTCCGTTATAATTCAAGTGGTGATTTCAATGTTCCTTATGGTGGCATTGCATACAACCGTAAAAACTTTCGAAAAAAAGTTGACTATTTACGAAGCAAAGAATTAAAATCTCTTTTAGACCAAACGACTATTGAAAATCTTGATTTTGAAGATTTTTTCAATTTTCACAAACCAACAAAAAGCGATTTTATTTTTCTTGACCCACCATATGATAGTGAATTTAGTACCTATGCAAAAAATGAATTTACAAAAGATGACCAAGCAAGACTTGCAAATTATTTAATTAATAACTGCAAAGCAAAATGGATGATGATTATTAAAAATACAAGTTTCATTTTTGACCTTTACAACAATAGAGGATTGAATGTGCAGTCGTTTGACAAAACGTATTTGGTTAGTTTTATGAATAGGAATAACCGAGAAACAGAACATTTAATGATAACAAACTATTAAGGAATAATAATGGCAGCACATACTGAAGCAGAGATAAGAAGGGCAATCAAACCATTGTTAACGGTTTATGGTGAATTAAACACATCAGAAGTGAAAAAACTTCTGCACACAGTTTTAGAATTTAGTGATGAGGACAATATACCCTCCACAACACGAAATGAAGTTCTTATTATTCAACGGATAGGAAATATTGTTGCTCACCAAGCAGAGCAAATAAAGACCTACGATGAAGGTTTTGTGCTTGATAAGAGTTCACGACCTGCAAAATTCTCTTTGTTAAACCCTATTTTACAGGCGGTTATTCAACCTAATCTAGTAACGACAATAAAGGAAAAAACAAGGCGCTTTACTGCTCGAAAAATTGATTGGGAAAAAGCAAGAGATCGAAATAATGAAATAGGTGACCAAGGGGAAGAATTTGTATTAGAATTTGAAATTGACCGCTTAATTGAAACTCTATCAATAGACAAAACCAAAGCTTCACAAAACGTTCAGCATTTGAGCCGATTACAGGGTGATGGATTAGGTTATGATATTTCTTCAATAAATGATAACGGTTCGCCTCGATATATTGAAGTTAAGACTACAAGCGGAGGTTTCAATCAAGCATTTTACATGAGTAAAAACGAAAAATATTTTTTTGAAGAATACGGGGACTCCGCTTTTATTTACCGAGTTTACAATTTTAACAGAGAAACAAGGCGTGGAGATGTCAAAATAATAAGTCAAAATGAATTGTTTTTAAATTTCATATTTGACACGATCACTTGGCAAGTGACGCCAAAATGAAAAAGCAAATACTCCTAACAGTGGTTTTGCGCAATGGCGGGGACGTCATTCGCATGGTGGCTGCAAGCGATTTTAGCTTTTTAGACAACAATGTAGATTATTCAATAGCAACATCTGCGTGTAACTGGATATTGTTACCTAAATTTCATTCGCAGATGTGATAATCAACTGATTAGCTAATCGATACATTGGAAAATATTTTGAAATTAGTTTTAATGTTTTGACCATCAGCTAATTAGCATATCGGCTAATCAGCTAATTGTATTAATTTTGTCTTTTAAATCAGAGAATAAATGCAGAAAATCAACGCTGCTATTACAGCTGTAGGGGGGTATGTTCCGGAATATAAATTGACCAATGCGGAGTTGGAAACAATGATGGATACCACAGACGAGTGGATCACCACACGCACCGGCATCAAGGAAAGACGCATACTGAAGGGCGAAGGATTAGGTAGTAGTGATATGGCGGTAGGGGCGGTAAAAGACCTGCTGGCTAAGCGTGGTATAGACCCTACGGAAATAGAGCTGGTGATCTGCGCTACCACTACGCCCGATATGCAGTTCCCGGCCACGGCTAATGTGATCTGCGATAAGGCCGGTATGACCAAGGCCTGGGGATACGATATCAATGCAGCCTGCAGCGGTTTCATCTTCGCTCTTACGGTAGGCGCACAATTCATAGAAACAGGAAGACATAAAAAAGTGGTGGTGATTGGGGTGGACAAAATGAGCTCCATCATGAATTACGAAGACCGTACCACCTCTATCATCTTTGGCGATGGCAGCGGTTGTGTATTGCTGGAGCCGGATGAGACAGGCCACGGCATCATAGACTCTATATTGCGCACTGACGGCAGCGGCCGTGTGTACCTGCACCAAAAGGCAGGCGGCTCGGTGAAGCCCGCTACTATAGAAACGGTAATGAACAAAGAACATTTTGTGTACCAGGAAGGGCAGGCTGTTTTCAAATTTGCTGTTAAGAATATGGCCGATGTGGCCGCCGAAATAATGGAGCGAAATGGCCTTACCGCCGAAACCGTAAGCTGGCTTGTACCTCACCAGGCCAATAAACGCATCATCAATGCCACTGCTGACCGTATGAGCCTGCCTGCCGAAAAGGTGATGGTGAATATAGAACGCTTTGGCAATACCACCAACGGTACACTGCCCCTATGCCTGTGGGAGTGGGAAAGCAAGCTGAAAAAAGGCGATAACATTATACTGGCAGCCTTTGGCGGCGGCTTTACCTGGGGGGCTACTTACATCAGGTGGGCATATGATGGGGAGAACAGGAAGAAAGGGTAGTTCCTCCTTCGCTAAAGCTACGGCGGACGAAGTAGGTTGATAAGTTGATAAGTGAAATCCCGAAGGGATGGCATTATTATGGTAAACCAATAAAAAATGTTGATGAACCCTGAAGGGGTGGCATTATTTCGGGGTGTGCTTTGACTGGAGCGGTTAATGAAACCACTGATATTTTTAGTTTTGGATGCATAGTCCTATTTTTGCAATAATAATAACGAACATGAAACGTACGAACATAGATATAATCATAGCTTCTTTCCTGGTGCTGATCGTGGTATCGGGCCGTGTGCTGAACGCGAAACTGGGCATGCCCAATTTTATGCCTATAGCCGCGGTGAGCTTATTCAGCGCAGCTATCATTAAAGACAGGCGCGCACTGGCGTTGCTGGTGCCTATACTGGGCCAGTTCCTTGCTGATGTGTATTTCCAGTTCTTCACTCATACTCCGGGCTTCTATGATCTTGCCGGGCAGTCGTTCAACTATGTGGCTATCTTATCCGCAGGCCTGCTGGGCCTTACCATGAAGCAGCCTAAGGCGCTCAATGTACTAGGTTATACCGTAGGTGCATCACTTATCTTCTTCGCGGTATCTAACCTCGGCTACTATGCCGGTGGCTGGAATGGCTATGGTATCTCCGGTTTTACAAAGACCTATATTGATGCGATACCATTTTACAAGAATTCATTTGCCAGCGATATAGTTGGTGGTGTAGTGTTATTTGGTGGTTACTTCCTGGCGCAGCAGTCGCTGATAGGGAAATCCCAGAAAGCAAAGGCGTAATCTTCTTCACTGATATAAAAGAAAATGGGCGGTAGTGATACCGCCCATTTTTATGCTCATTATGTTGTGTTGTATAAGATTTGACAACTTTTTAAAAGTTGTCAAATCTGAACGTGGTACAAATTTATCCTTTCAGTATAGTGCGGCTGATAACGATGCGCTGCACTTCGCTGGTGCCTTCGTAGATCTGTGTGATCTTGGCATCGCGCAGCAGGCGCTCTACGTGGAATTCTTTTACGTAACCATAGCCACCGTGTATCTGTACTGCTTCGTTGGTTACGCGCTGGGCTATGTCTGATGCGAACAGCTTGGCCATAGATGCGGATAGGGTATAATCCATGCCCTGGTCTTTGGTCCATGCGGCTTTGAGGCACAGCAGGCGTGCTGCTTCTATCTCGGTAGCCATATCAGCCAGCTTGAAGGCGATGGCCTGGTGGTTAGAGATCTCAGTGCCAAATGCTTTGCGTTCTTTAGAGTATTTAAGTGCCAGCTCATACGCGCCGCTGGCTATACCCAGCGCCTGCGATGCGATGCCGATGCGGCCACCGGCCAATACCTTCATGGCAAATGTGAAGCCAAAGCCATCATCGCCAATGCGGTTCTCCTTAGGCACCTTCACATCCTGGAACATGATGCTGTGCGTATCGCTGCCGCGGATACCGAGCTTATTCTCTTTAGCACCAACAGTGACACCCGGAGAGTCTTTTTCGATGATCAATGCGTTGATGCCTTTATGTCCCTTCTCAGGGTATGTTTGTGTGATAACGAGGTAGTAAGATGCAGAGTTGCCGTTGGTGATCCAATTCTTGGTGCCGTTCACCAGGTAGTGGTCGCCCATATCTTCGGCAGTGGTGCGCTGCGATGTGGCATCAGATCCTGCTTCAGGCTCGCTGAGCAGGAAGGCGCCTATCTTGCGGCCGCTGGCCAGCTCGGTAAGGTACTTTTGCTTTTGCTCTTCGTTGCCGTATTTTTCGAGGCCCCAGCATACGAGCGAGTTGTTCACGCTCATACATACCGATACCGAAGCATCTATCTTGGATATCTCTTCCATGGCCAGTATATAAGACACCGTATCCATGCCCGATCCGCCGTACTTAGGGTCTACCATCATACCCATGAAGCCGAGTTCGCCCAGCTTTTTGATCTGCTCGGTGGGGAATTTCATTTTTTCATCGCGCTCTATAACGCCGGGCAGCAATTCTGTTCTTGCAAAATCCCTTGCTGCGAGTTGCACAGCTATCTGCTCTTCTGTGAGTTTAAAATCCATATATGAAAATGATAAGGGGCGCAAAATACGCTGAAAAACCGCCAAATCCTAAAGTTGAGCCGTCAAAAAGATGTAATTCTCAACATACAAGTAAGGGATGGATGAACCGTGGGAAGGTGGTAATGTTAATAGAAGTTGATGAATGTACAAACAAAACGGGAGCATAGTGTATGGACGTAACCATAAACAATAGTATGAAGCATAGCGTACAATGCGACTGGCAGCAGGTTGTGCAGGGTGAATATTCTATATTGCCTTGTGCCTTATACAAGCACAACGAACCAGACCAACACATAGTTTTATCGCCAACTGTTAAAAAAAGAGCATTGATAAAATACGGCGGCACAGAATTTTAATGGTATAGGGCAGAAGCGTGGAAACGCTGAAAAACACAGATACTATGAAACAGCAGCCTCTATTACCCGCAACAGTTAAGGTCAAATCGGCAATGAGTCATTTATACCTTGCACACCTTCATAAATACCGAAGGAATCAGGTTGATAAGAACGAGATTCCTTCTGATAAAAGGCTTTGAGGATGTTTTCGCTGCCTTTGTGGTGCTTGGTCGCAACACAAAATTAAAGATTTTTTTGCAGTGGTAAACTTCTATGTTTTTGTTTAAATTTGCGTTCCAATAAGCTGTAACGAAATATGTGTAAATTGATAACCAATAGTCCCTTATAACAAAAATATATTTTTTCTATAGCTTATCCTTTGTTCTAAAGAACGACCAAATCTAAAAGCGAAAATCATAGGAGTGCTGCTACAGTTTGCGATATGCGCAGACGTAGGCTACCATGTATTGGGTGCTTGGTCGTACCTTTAGAACAGTAGCTCTACGCTCTGCGTATTTTTTTACACAAAGAACATGCCGATAGGCAGAACAATCACGATCATTTGATGTTTGGGTGCAAGAAACAATATCTTACCTGATCAGCGTTACATCGCCCTTTTCGCGGCGGTTTTTGCCGTTGTTGTCAATATACTGTAACTCCCAGAAATAAGTTCCTATATCCTGCTTTGTACCTTTGTATGTTCCATCCCATCCCGGGTCGCCCGGTCCGCCTGAATAGACCATATTACCTTTGCGGTTGAATATCTTAAAACTGATCAGTGTTACATTGTTCATAGGAATAGGGCGCAGGTAGCTACCATCGCTTGGGGAAAAGCCCGTAGGTACTACGAATAGCCAGTAGGGCAATACCGTTACATTGATGATGTCGGTACCCACACAACCTGAATCGCTGATGGCATGTACAGTATAAGCGAAGTGGCCTGCTACCGGGAAATGGCCTACAGGGTCAGCGATAGTAGTGCTGGTGAGGTAGGTGCCCGGAGACCAGGTGAAGGAAGCTCCGTCAGTAGCCGCAAAGTGTATGCTATCGCCTTCGAGTATAGTAGTATCCCTGCCGGCGTAAGGATGGTATGTAGTGGCGCCGCAATCGGTGGTAACGAATTGAAATTCCCTGCTGATGGTGTTGATCAGGTTGCCTGCACGCCATTCGTGGCAATAGACGGTAACGAGGTAGCGGCCTATGGCATTGGGAGTGCCGGTGATGATGCCTGTAACAGGGTCTATAGTAGTGGCGGGCGAACCGCTGACAGGTGCAGTAGAAGTGAATGGGCTGATGTAAACAACGCTATCGAAAGGCGCACCCAGCGGCGGGTACGGTTTAACACTGGCGCCGCCACAGCAATTTAAAGCGGCCTGGAACCCGTAGCTTAGAGAATCTCCATCTGCATCGGTTGCAGAATTGTCGTAAGCCAATGGTAAGCCCAGGCAGATGGTTTGAGGCTGATAATTCCTGAATACAGCGCTGTTATTGGTTGTGGGCGATGGCGGTATTGTGCAGGCATATGTACATCCGTTGTCGCCGGGGTCTGCAATATTTGCAATACTGGCGTTGCGGCAACAACGCTGGTAACTTACCAGGTATCCGGTAGTGTTTGCCGGGAGCGCATAGGTTTTAATGAATGTTTTTTTGATGAGGCACGTAACAAGCGGTGCAGCAGAGCTACCACACGGTGTACTGATGGATGATGGTACAGAAATAGAAGATGAATACACTATGCTATCTGTAATGAATGGGTTAGCAGAAGCGCCATATATGCCGACGTAGGCAGGGTTATCTTGCGCTATCGCTGCCGGTTGGCCATTCTGGCAATCTTCGTATATAGAGATGCTGATGCGGTATTTATTGTATATCCCAGAGTCGCCGAGGTAGGCGTAGGTAACCTCGCCACCCACTATATGTGAGGCACGGGCAGCGAAAAAGGAGCACAACAGGCAAAGAGACAAAAGGATGCGGCTGCGGAAATGAATGTTCATAAGCTGTGTGTTTACTATAAAGACGTAAATATTGGCGAAATACTTGGGTCTAATGGGAAATAATAACGTTACAACGTACTAACGTAAAAATATTAAAAATATTTCAGGTTAAGCGCCACCGAGGTACTTAAAATTTTTGAGGATGATGCTGATGTCGGTAAGCGGGGTATAGCGCTGCGCATAGGCGGTGTCTATCTGCTTCTTCACTGCGGCCGGCGGGTCGTAGCCTTCAAGAATATTGTAGGGGTAAGTGGCGCCTGTGCGCAGGTGCGGCAACCCGGCGGCATCTGCCGCAGATGTATAGCCTACCCACGTCATGCGGCCTGCCAGCACTTTGAAGCAATTGCCCAGGAATGCGCCCGGCTTTTTGAGCAGGAAGAAGGATATGGGGAATAGTGCAATGAAGAGCAGCGAGGCTGACATATCTATCATGCGCTTATTGCGTACCTGCGAAAAATCGGCGAGATTGAAGCGGCGGTCTATGGTATACAGGTCGCCGGATGTGCTGCTGGAGTTGCTGCCCACAAAGCTGCGGCTGCCTGGCAGGTGTATCTTATATTCGTAGTCTTTGCCGCAGTGCTGCATCTCCCTGAACACCTGCCGGTAAGAAAGCCCGTTGATGCAGAAGATCACCTCGTTCACGCTGGTGGTGTAGAGGAGTTGCTTCATTTCCGGCAGTGCAGCAAGCGCGGAGTCTTTGCTTTCATAAGGGCTTACGCGGCCCGATAGCTCGGGTGCATAGTGTACCTGTCGCAGTATGGCTGCGGTTTCATGATAGGCGGCTTCCTCAGCCACTATAATGGCTTTGCGGGGCAGCTTGTCGTAAGGGATGAAGCGCAGTATACCCATGCGGTACAATATCTCGTGCAGGCCAAGGAGCGTAACCGTACCTGCAAGCCCGGAGAATATGATGATAGCGCGCGAATAACGGTACTCGGGCGGCAGCAGGCCGTAATAAGCCAGTATAGCCACCGTGCCGAAGAGCATGCCCCGCGATACTTTGAGCGCGCGGTAAGGCTGGTCGTAAGCGCCATTTAGGTATAGCGACAGCAGCCACAAGCCTATATACACCGGGAAGGTAACATACACAACTGCAGGGCGTATGGGCATCATGTTCTTTACCTCCTGCACCCAGAAATTCTTAATGCCCCACAGCATGAGCAATAACACCAGCGCATCAAATAACGGCATGTGCAGGGCTTTGAGCGCACGCTTGAGGGTGCCTAATACCGCACGCAACGCTATGCCGATATTGATGAACAGCACAAACCTGCGGGCCTGCTGCTTGCTGTAGTGCTTGCGCACAAAAGTGACCAGCGCCTCGTTGAAGATACGCACATAGGAGAGCGTCATTTTGCGGGTACTCTCGCCTTTGTAGTGTATCAGGTCGGCCTCGGGATAATAGATGTTTTGATACCCTGCTTTTTCTATGCGATAGGAGAGGTCTACATCTTCGCAGTACATAAAGTAGTCTTCATCGAACGGGCCACCGGCCTTGTCCATGGCTGTGCGGCGCACCAGCATACAGCAACCCGAGAGTACATCTACAGGGGCAGTTTGCCGCTCGCCCACATGCACCGCATAATACTTATTGAAGTAGGCAGAACGTGGGAATAATTTATTGATGCCGGTGGTCTTGAATATGGCCACAGACAAAGAAGGAAATGACTTTTTGGAGTCGGGGGCAAACTGGCCCTTGCCATCTATAAGGCGTGGGCCGAGGGCGCCGGCTTCGGGGTGGGCATCCATGTAGGGGATGGTCTTGGAGAAAAAGTCCTCCGGCATCACCGTATCGGGATTGAGGAACAGTATGTATTCCCCTTTGGCTATGGCCACGCCCTGGTTATTGGCCTTGGAAAACCCTTTGTTATCTTTATTCTCAATGAGCGTGACGGCAGAGAAATGTTCCCGCACCATAGCGCAACTGTTATCGGTAGAGTTATTGTCTATAACGATCACCTCGGCATCTATACCCCTGGCAGCCTTCCATACAGAATGGAGGCATACCTCAAGGAAGTACTTTACATTATAGTTGACGATAATTACTGATAACTTCATCCGGGAGTGCAGGTAATCCTTGCGAAGATAATTAAAAGTGGAAAGTTTAGGAATAAACGGTCTTATGTGTTGTCTTAGTATATGACCATGCTCTAAATGAGTAGAGACGGGATACATCCCATCTCTGCAAGTAAATGGCATAGGATTGCTACTGCTCCAAGTAATAAATATTGGTTACCCACTTATTGGTATCGGGTTCGTTCTTGGGGCCGGTTATGTATTCTTCTATCACTATGGTATGTGGTATTGCTTTGGCGGCCATGTATTGGGTGATGGCTGCATGGTATTGCATGGAGGTGCTGTATGCGCCCTTTTGCACGGTCATGCAAGCTTTTGAGGGGCCTGCGTGTATGAAGGTGGTGCCCTTTACCGGCATGGTTGTATCTGATACCGGGAAGCCTACGGCGCAGTCGGTGCGGTGGTTTATGGTGTCCCAGGTATAGTAAACGCCCACCTGTGTGCCTTCTACCTTGCCACCTACATCCTGTGCTACAATATCGTAAGCATCGTTGCAGAATTTGGTAATATCGGTCCAAAAGATGTTTTTGCGGATGACCTCAAAAGTATGGGCCGGGTAGTCTACTTCTTTCACTTCTATATTGGGTATCTGCTGGGTATGTGTTTCGAGGTAGTTCTTTAGATTGGCGAGGCCGCTCTCGAAATCTCCGCCAAGGAATTTATCCCAGTTCATCACTACAAAGGAGGCATTCCAGGGGAAGGACATGGATATGGTGCAGCTCCAGGTCACTTTGGTATTGTTCGGGTTGGTATCCGGTACTGCCTTCATCATGCAGGTGGTGTTCATAGCGTACGGGCGCGTGTAGTTCAGCTCATAATTAAGTGTAGTGCCGTTCACGCTTGTGTTCTTTACATCGCCCGCGCCGGTATTCTCGCTTCCTTCCCAATGAAAGCTGCTGCCGGGCTGGCCATCGGTGCCTTCGTAGCTCAGCTTCATCTTGCCCGAGTCCATTTTGTACCACGGGCTCCAGTTGGGCCAGTTCTTCAACTTTACGATCTGCTCAAACACCACATCGCTATGCGCTTTGATGGTGGCGCTGCGTGTCACCACCACTTCCTTTGGCTCTATGATACCCAGCGCCAGCACACCCAGCACTACAATACCTATAATAACAAGAACAAAGCGTACAAATTTCTTCATCATGGCGTATTTTGGGTAAAGCTAAGAATTTTTGAAAAAGGAGGATAGCGGATATAGGGTAGTAAGGTAAAAAAACGTATCTTTGAATAAGCAATAACTACAATGATACAAACAATAATCACACCGTTGAAGAAAAATATAGACATCTCTGTGGCTATACCTGATGACTATGTGGGTAAACAGATTCATGTGCTTATCTATAAAGACGAAGAGGTGAAAAATGCGACCACAGTTAGCACACCTAAAAAAAAGCCTTCAGATTTTTTTGGTACAATGACTAGGGAAGAAGGGGAAAAGATGAAGGAATATGTAACCAAAAGTCGTCAGGAGTGGGAACGGAATATTTAATTGATACAAACACACTCATAGATTCCCAATCCGGAAAACTGCATGATAAAGGTTTGGCATTCCTGGCGGAGATTATTAATTCGGACTTTACAATTTCATTCATTTCTTATATTGAATTCCTGGGTTACAATTCCGTTACCAGTAAAATGGAGCAATTTATTCAGCTTGCCAATGTTATTGAAGTAAATAAGGCGATCATTGATGCTACTATCACTTTGAGGAAAAGTCGCCGTATCAAGCTTCCCGATGCTATTGTAGCTGCCACCTGTCTCACATACAATCGTACGTTGGTAACAAGGAACATTGATGATTTTCGGAATATAAATGGCTTGGTCGTCATTAATCCATGGGATTAATTTATTCGCTCCTTTTAACAGTTTAAATTTTTATAATCTAATATATTGGCGTACATTCGCGCCATGAAAAATCTTCGTGAGATAACCCTGCCGGAACTGGAGGAGATGATGGCAGATATGGGTGAGCCTAAATTCAGGGCAAAACAGATACATGAGTGGGTGTGGCAGAAGTTTGCCTCAGATATCAATGATATGACCAATCTGTCTAAAGCGCTGCGTGAAAAGCTGACCAAGGAGTTTTCCATACCTAAAGTAAAGATGCACCACAGCCAGTACAGCAGCGATGGTACTATTAAGAACCGCCTGCAACTGCATGATGGGTTTTATGTGGAAAGCGTATTGATACCTACCGAGAAGCGCCTGACTGCCTGTGTATCATCCCAGGTGGGTTGCTCACTGTCCTGCAAGTTTTGCGCAACGGGCTTTATGGACCGCAAGCGCAACCTTGATTTTGATGAGATAGTTGATGAAGTGACACTGCTTAATGAACTATCGCAAAAGCACTATAATAAAAATCTTACCAATATCGTATTCATGGGTATGGGCGAGCCATTGCTCAACTATAAAAATATGATGAAGGCCATAGAGCGCATCTGCTCCAAAGACGGACTGGCTATGAGCCCAAAGCGCATAACAGTATCTACAGCAGGTGTGGCCAAGATGATCAAACAACTGGGTGATGATAAGGTACGCTTTAAGCTGGCGGTATCGCTGCACGCAGCCACAGACCGCAAGCGTAACGAGATCATGCCGATCAACGAGACCAACAACCTGAATGCACTGGTAGAGGCGCTCAATTATTTTTACCAGGCTACCGGCAACGAGATCACTTTTGAGTACATACTCTTTAAGAACTTTAACGACAGCCTGCAGGATGCCGAAGATCTGATGAAGATATACAGGAAGGTGCCAGCAGACCTCATCAACATCATAGAATACAACCCGATAGACCAGGCGCGTTTTGAAAAGCCGGATGAGGCGAAGGTGGAAGAATTTATGAACTTCCTTACCGAGAACAGGGTGAATGTGCGCCTGCGCCGCAGCCGTGGAAAGGACATAGATGCCGCATGTGGCCAGTTGGCCAACATAGACCACGCATCTACGCCGGATATGGTGGAGTAGCAACCCCCAATCCCTCCCGCAAAAAAGGCGGGACTTTGTTCCGGGGATTCCCTGCTTCAATATACTTCACAAAGCCCACTTTTATAGTGGGCTTTGTCGTACCTCACTTTGCTTGAGATTTATGAGTGAAGTAAAAATTGATAAAAAAATACTGAAGCAACAAAGCCGACTAACAATGAAATACCCCATGGCTTAAAATTCGTATAAAAGCTTATCGGGCCTAATTTTCGGACCTCTGATCTAAAACTGTCAAAAAAATAATTGCTATAGGTATTCGACATCTTCCACATATTAACCAAAGCAAAAATGATGATCAGGTCTATAACAATAAGTAATACTTCCTTACCCACAGGAGTTTTGCGGCACTGAGCAAGGCATATACAACTTGTGAAAATTGTAAATCCAATAAGAAAATAGAAAAAGTTACAGAGTATATGCTTTCTCATGTCACTAATGTACAAAATATTAATGATGACAATTCTTTGGTGTACTTCTTTTTTGTATTTATCTTCTTTGTTCTCTCATAAATAGAAACCTGTATCTTTAACTTATGGGGGAAGGGAAGAAAAAGGGCAATAAATTCACTCGTTTTTTAAAGGTGTTGGGTCCCGGGCTTATTACCGGTGCCAGCGACGATGACCCGTCCGGCATTGCCACCTATTCGCAGGCAGGCGCACAGTATGGCCTCACGACGTTATGGACCGCTCTTATCACTTTTCCGCTCATGGCCTCTATACAGGAGATGTGCGCGCGTATAGGGCTGGCCACCTGCCAGGGCCTTACAACTATCCTGAAACTGCACTACCCTAAATGGGTGCTGTACGTGATGGTACTCTTCAGCTTCCCTGCTATCATCATGAACATTGGTGCTGATATTGCCGGCATGGGCGCGGTGGCCAATCTTATTTTTCCGAAGGTACATGCCGCTATATTTAGTGTGCTGTTTACCGGGTTGTTGCTTTTTTTTATTGTACTCTTTCCTTACCGGAAAATAGCCTCTGTGCTCAAGTACCTGGCGATGGTTCTGCTGGTGTATCTTATTGTCCCTTTCTTTGCGAAGACGGACTGGTATGCTGTGGTGAAGGAGACCTTCATTCCCCACATCAAGTGGGATAAGGACTACCTTGCTATATTGGTAGCCATACTGGGTACTACTATATCGCCCTATCTCTTCTTCTGGCAAACGAATATGGAGGTGGAGGAGTTGGAGCAAAGGCAGCAAAAGCAACGGACAAGCGTAGTGATAGTAGCCGGCAGCAGGATGTTCAGGGCTATGAGGGCCGATGTTAATGTCGGGATGTTCTTCTCGAACCTCGTGATGTTTTTTATTATCCTTACTTCCGGTTCTGTGCTGGCCGCTGGTGGTGTTCATAAAATAGACACAGTAGATGAGGCTGCACAGGCATTAAAACCATTAGCCGGGAATATGGCCTATCATCTTTTTGCGTTCGGGGTAATAGGTACAGGGCTACTGGCCATACCGGTATTGAGTGGTGCGCTATCTTACATCTTTTCAGAAGCCTTTGGGTTGAAGATGGGGCTGGATAAGAAATTTCATGAGGCCAAAGGTTTTTATATCATCATTGCCATATCGCTCATAGCAGGGTTGTGTATGAACTACGTGGGGCTTAGTCCTATGAAGGCGTTGTTGTACTCTGCTATACTATATGGGCTCACAGCGCCGGTGATCATTGCCATCATACTGCACATTTGCAACAATAAGTCCATTATGGGCGAACATGTGAATGGCAGACGCGCCAATTTCCTTGGCTTCTGCACCTTTGTGCTGATGACTGTAGCAGCGGTGGCGATGCTGTACTTCCAATTTACCTAAAGGATGGTTAAAGAAGCTTTGCCATTATAAACTGCTTAAACTACTGATAATACAGGTAGTCTATTATTGTAACAATAGCAATAATGGATTTGCGGGAAAAGAATAAGTTACTATATGCAAGGGCGGGTTTTGGTATACCCATAGGGCTTTATGGCCGTTCTATGCCGGTGGCTGATACGGTAGCTCGGCTTTTTCCGAAAAGTGTTCCACCGGAAGTAGCCATAATAACACCGGAAGAATGGACGGACAATAGCCCCAAAACGCTGAAGCAGATGGGTGATGAGATGCAGCGGAAGGAAATGCGAAAAGCCTTCAGGGAGCGTACGCAAGACCTGAACCGGCAATGGATGCAGGATCTGGTGAACAGCGACTATCCGTTACTTGAAAAAACAACCTTATTCTGGCACAGCCACTTTGCCACCCGACTGGATAATCCTTATTTTGATCAGCAATTGCTGAATGTACTGCGGCAAAATGCGCTAGGCAATTTCGGCGATCTACTGAAGGCCGTATCAAAAAGCCCGGCTATGCTACAGTTTCTCAATAACCAGCAGAATAAAAAGCAACACCCCAATGAGAATTTTGCACGCGAGGTGATGGAGCTATTTACGCTGGGCAGGGGGCATTATACCGAGGATGATATAAAGGGGGCTGCAAGGGCTTTTACCGGATGGGGGTATGATGATGACGGCAATTTCATTGACCGCCCTAGGCAGCATGATGACGGCGGGAAAATTTTTCTCGGCAAAAAAGGCAACTTTACCGGCGATGATATATTGGATATTATACTCGCGCAAAAGCAAACAGCAATATTCATCACACAAAAGGTGTATCGCTATTTTGTAAGCGATGAGCATATAGATGAGCAGCATGTGAAGACGCTTGCTGCTGATTTTTATAAAAGTAATTACAACATCAGCTCCCTGCTCAAAGAGATATTTATCTCCGAGTGGTTTTATAAAGAGGATGTGCCGGGGTCAAAAATAAAGTCCCCTATAGAGCTGCTGGTGGGCTATCAGCGCCTGTTGCCCATGATGTTTGATAATGATAAAACGGTTATCAACCTGCAGCGCATATTGGGACAATACCTCTTTAACCCGCCTAATGTGGCTGGCTGGCCGGGAGGTAAGAATTGGATAGACAGCTCATCGCTGGTAATAAGGATGCGGCTGCCCGAGTCGCTTTTAGGATCAAAGGAGTTGGACCTGAGCGCCAAAGAAACGGATGCGGAAATGACTGAAGGCCACCGCCGCGCTGTGACCATGGACACGCAGCCCGCAAAGGCGGTGAAAATAGGTAAGGTAACCATAGACTGGAGCAACTACCTGGCTTTTTGGAGCGGATATAAAAAAGCAGAATTGCCGGCAGCTATTGCAGCCTACCTGTTGCCGGTGAAGCTGCCCGCAGAACGATTGAAGCAGGTGACCACATTTGCAGATAATGACAGTGACGAAGAATACATCAAGAGCCTCACCATACTGCTGATGGAGTTGCCGGAATACCAACTAACATAAAACAAAACATCATGGCGCTATCACGCAGAAAATTCATACAGCTCAGTTCACTGGCCAGCGCATCGCTGATGGTGCCGCAGTTTTTAAAGGGGTTTGAATATCGGCCTATGGGCAAGCCTGGCAATAAAGTGCTGGTTGTCATTCAGCTATCCGGCGGCAATGACGGGCTTAACACCATCATCCCGTATCGCAATGATATTTATTACAGCAGCAGGCCACAGATAGGCATCAAAAGGGAAAAGGTATTGGCGCTTACAGACGAAGTAGGCATCAACCCCGCATTTAAGAATGTGAAGCAAATGTATGACAACGGGCAGGTGAGCATCATCAATGGGGTTGGGTATCCGCATCCAGACAGGTCGCACTTTCGCAGTATGGATATATGGCAGTCGGGCAGCACCTCGAAGGAGATCATCACCAGTGGCTGGATAGGCCGCTACATGGATAATGCAGCGGCTAATGGCAATGCACACAATGCACTGGCTATAGAAGTAGATGATACATTAAGCCTGGCGATGAAGGGTGCTGAACGCAAGGCCATAGCAGTAAATGATATCAATCGTTTTTATGCTGCTGCTGCCAATGACTACTTTAAGAAAATTGCAGACCATAAGGAAGAGCATGAGGCTCAGTTGGCCGGATACCTCTATAAGACGCTGCGGGAAACAACCTCTGCCGCCGATTACATCTACGCGCAAAGCAAGATATACAATACTACCCACGCCTATCCGGATACGCAGATAGGCAAGCGAATGAAGACCATTGGTTCGCTCATTGTATCAGGCGCAGAAACTCAGGTGATGTATTTATCGCACGGCAGCTTTGATACGCATGTGAACCAAAACGGCAGGCAGGATGCGCTGTTCACGCAACTGGATGATGCGCTGGCGGCTTTTGTTGCCGACCTGAAAGCTAACGACCGTTTCAATGATGTGCTGATCATGACGTTCTCCGAATTCGGGCGGCGGGTAGCGCAGAATGCCAGCAATGGTACCGACCACGGTACAGCCAGCAATATGTTCTTTATTGGTGGCTCGTTGAAGAAGGCCGGGATGTATAACGAGTTGCCCAGCCTTACCGATCTGGATGAAGGTGACCTGAAATATGTCGTTGATTTTAAAGAAGTATATGCCACTGTGCTGGATAAATGGCTGCAAACTAACCCGCGCGATGTGCTTGGTGGTAAGTATGCTCAGTTGTCATTCATCTGACCCGGTTCTTTATCTTTTTTATTTTGATCTGCCCACGATGTCCGGGTCATAAAATTGGCACAGCCCACAGTTCTCCTGACGCGCTCAGCGAAGTAAATGCCAAACCCCAGGCCTGTTAGGCTCAACAGTACAAGCAATGTCATCCCTGTATTATTGCCCTCATAGTGGTGGTAAAGCGCCAGCCCCGCGAACCCCAATAGTAGTGTAGGCGAGATGCAGATCATGCACCAGTAAATGAGTTCTACAAAATTTTCTAAAAATTTCATGATTTTAAATGACGTTATGAAGATAAACCTAGTGCGTTTTTAATAGTTTAGGTAATTTCCCGAATAAGGTTATTTTTACCTAAAACAATTTTATTAAAGAAAAAAGGATCATAGGGCTTGATATTATGAGAGCGGTCTCCATACTGGCGGTCGTTTTCGGGCATTCCTTTGGTCTGTTCGAGCGTCTGGGCTATATCCCGTATTGGGGTACAGTGACGCATAAATGCGGGGAGAATGTGCTGGAACTGGGCATATTTGGCGTAGAGCTTTTCTTTGTTTTAAGTGGCTTCCTGATCGGTAATATCCTTATCAAAACTTTTTTAGCGGCAGATAATTTTACTTTTTCCGATGTGCGGCAATTCTGGGTGCGGAGGTGGTTCAGAACATTACCTAATTACTGGCTGATACTTACCGTAAATATCATATTGTACCAGGTGCTTCATTACATTCCTTTCGAGCCGGTACAATTGAAAGCCTATGTGTTCCTGCAAAACTTATGGTATCCGAATATGCTTAACTCCCTGCCCGAGGGCTGGAGCCTGTCGGTAGAAGAGTGGTTCTATCTTACCCTGCCTGTTGCTATGTGCCTGCTGGCTTACATCTTCAAGCCGGTGCATAAGGGGCATTTTTTATTCAGAATATTTATAGGCTACCTGCTGGTGTTCCTGCTGGTGCGGGTGTTCAACGCGATCAACCCGATAAATGGCTTTGACCCGGATGAAGGTATCCGTAAGGTGGTTGTGTTCCGGCTGGATGCGGTGATGTATGGCGTGGTGATGGCTTACCTGGTACATGTAAGGCCGTTGATGATGCAGAAAGCGGCAAAATATTTGTTCTTTGCGGGTATTGCAGGTATTGTGGCCCTTTTTTATTTAGTTATAAAGTATGACTTCGTTTTGCGCCCTTCGCCCAATACTGTAGTCCGGTTTCTGGATAATGCTTTCCTGTACATGGTCATACCGTTGGTTTGCTCCCTATGCCTGCCTTTCCTCCATAATTTAAGATATGTAAAAAGTAAGCTCGTTTCAAGCGGGGTGAGCTATGTGAGCAAAATATCTTACTCTGTTTACCTTGTGCATTTTTCGCTGGTCTACAGGCTTTTATGTTATCCCATCAAGGTCAGTACTTTTAAGGGTACCCTGGCCGTGTACATTTTCTATTGGGTGGTCGTGTTTGTTTTGTCAGGCCTCATCTATAAATATTTCGAATTCCCGGTAATGAAGCTGCGGGATCGCTTTACCCGGCATCCTGTTCCCGGCGAGGTTCCGTTAAATGCGGAAACAGAAGCAACCACTTTTTTAAAGGATTAATTTCTCGATTTATCGTAACTTGTATTGTAAATAGTAGCGTTGCGGTGTTTTTTTATTAATCTGTGTGATCACTATGTTCAGAGCTAAATGCCAGGCCCGGCACTTGTTATTTTTGACAGCCATCCTGTTTTTTTTCTTTTGCACCCCGACTGCTGCGCAGGATGCAGGTGCTGTTGCCATTCGCTTAAAGAATGCAACAATAACGCCTGTTGCCAATGCAGGCCATTTTTTGGACAGTGTTGCCAATACTGCTGCCGGTAACGATCCCCTGCAGGTACTGATGCATTTTTCGGTCCTGCCTACTGTAGCACAGCGTGCCGATCTGCAACAAAATGGTATTGATCTTATGGATTACATACCCGACAATACATATATTGCCTTGTTGCAAAAACCGGTAAATAAAGAAAGCAAAGAAAAGATACTGTCGCTGCCCGTACACAGTATATACAACATAGCGCCTGAATGGAAAGCAAGTGCTTATTTGTGGAAGAATGTTGCAAGCCGTAAAGGCACAGTACAAGTGCTCATCTCTTTTTCTCCCTTTATTGATGCTGTTATTATCAGGCAATTTATAGCAAGGGTAGGGGGCGAGATCGTCTCATCGCCATTAGAACAATATGGCTCTTATAAAGTGATTATAGCTGGTGAGCGGCTGCATTCGGTAGCGCAATGGTATGGGGTACGTGATATCAGCCCGGCTACAGATATTGTTCCGCTGGACCTGGAGTCGAGGCCGGCTATGAGGGCCAATATTGCCGTGGCATCGCCCGCAAATGGCGGGTATGGACTGAATGGAGATGGGGTAACTGTTGGCGTGGGTGATAACGCCTCCGGTATCTATCATGCGGATATTAATGACAGGATCACCAATTTTAATCCTTCGCCCATAAGCAATCATGGCGAGCATGTGAACGGCATTGTGGGTGGCGCTGCCAATGTGGACCCGCTGGGTGCGGGCATGGCCGATCATGCCTTGCTCATAGATCATTTTTACGACCTCCTACTGCCGGCCACAGGTGCGCTCTATCATGATTTCAATATGACCATTACCAATAACTCCTATGAGGTGGTAGCCGGCAATTGCGATTATGCAGGTACGTACGATGCTTATGCACGTTTTTTAGATACCCTTTCGGTGCAATACCCTAATGTGCTGCACGTCTTTGCTTCTGGTAATGACGGATCGAACACTTGCTCGCCATACCTGCCCGGCTTTGCGACCGTGGGTGGCGGCTACCAGCCTGCAAAGAATACAATTGTGGTGGGCAGTATTACCGACTACCTGCAACAGGCAGCTGAGGAATCGAGAGGGCCGCTAAAAGACGGGCGCCTGAAGCCGGATATGGTGGCTATAGGGCTTGCCGCGTATTCTACTGTAGGGATAGACCTGTATGAATTTGCAGCAGGCACCAGTATGGCTTCGCCGCACGTGGCCGGCTGCCTGGCCTTACTCACGCAGCGCTATAAGCAGCTCAATGGCGGGGCGCAGCCACGCGCCGACCTCCTAAAGACCATTATGCTCAACGGGGCTATGGACCTCGGTAATCCCGGGCCTGACTTTACTTATGGGTTTGGCTCTATGGATATGTACCGTTCTTTACAGATCATGGATAGCAGCCATTATACAACAGGCAGCCTGGAGACCGGTGACTCGCAAACGATCAATATTACTGTGCCTGCCAATACCGGTATACTGAAAGTGATGCTGTGCTGGAACGATGTGCCGGGCAGCCCTTTGGCCACAAAAGAATTGGTGAATGACCTGGACCTTACCGTGAGCGACCCTGGTACAATAACACACCTGCCCTTAGTGCCCGACAACACACCTGCCAATGTCAACAATAATGCCATAGAGCAGGCCGACCACCTGAATAATGTGGAACAGGTATCCATCAATAGCCCCGCAGCAGGCACTTACAGTATTAAAGTAAAAGGCTACAATGTGCCTTCCGGCCCGCAGCAATATGTGGTGGCCTACGACTTTGTACCCAAAGCGTTGCGGCTTACATCGCCGCTTAATGGCGATAAGTTTACCAACACCAATGCGGTGGGAGACAGCTTTCGTGTGTTTTGGGATGCGGTGACCGATGGTAATACATTTAAGCTCGAATTTTCGGCCAATGGTGGCGCGATATGGGCCACGCTTTCAGATAGCATTGCAGCCACGCAGCGATATTACGATATACCACCACCTGCTATTAATTCGGGTAACTGCATGGTGCGGCTCTCCAGAAATAATACTGCGGAGATAGCTACATCGGGCAAGTTTGCCATCAATACCCAAACTGTGGTTGTGGCTGATACCGCGCAATGCCCCGGCTACCTGAATATACACTGGGCCGCTGTGCCTAATGCTACCTCTTATTATCTGTTGAAGAAAGTGGGCTACTATATGCAGGTGGTAGATTCGGTTGCCGATACTGCTTATTCATTTAGCGGTCTGCCATTAAACAGTAAATCTTATGTGTCTGTGCAACCGGTGATCAACGGTATGCCTGCTTACCGCAGCGTGGCATTGAGCGCAATTGCGAACACGGGCAACTGTACACTGCCTGTATCTGATGGCGACATTATGATAGACAAGATCATAGCGCCACAAAATGGCCGTATGTACACCAGTTCACAGTTTTTGGCTACTACGCTTACCACGGTGCGGCTACGCAATCTTTACAGGTCTGACTGCACACACTACCTGCTCTCTTACCAGGTGAACGGCGGTGCATGGGCAACGCTCACCAGCCCTGCGGTAATACCTGCCAATGATACCGCTGTTATCAGCATACCGGGTATAGCTTATACCTCTCCCGGCAACTACAATGTAGTAGTAGCTGTGCATAACCTGTACCTTACCGACCCACAGCAACTCAACGATACACTTGCGTTTACGGTACTCAATATCCGCAACGACTCGCTCGATCTTACCACGCCATTTACTGATGATTTCGAGACAATGCCGGTATTGTCTGTAAGCCACGATAGCATGGGTATGTCTCCCAATGGCCACTGGGACTTCTTAGATGCCAATGATTCAGGGCGTATGCGCTCTTTTGTGAGTGACGATATAACCATTGGTGGCAGCCGCTCCATCAGCCTCGATGCTAACCAATATGTGCCTTATGGTACTAACAATACTTTCATAGGTACCTTCAATCTTGGCCGCTACGATACTGCATCGGCAGAGATAAGGGTAGATTTTGATTACCTGCTGCATGGCACGCCAAAGACCGCTGCCGGCAACATCGTTGCTACGCGTGCCAGCGATACTTCTGCTTTCGGGGCATTCTACAGCTACAACCTCAATGCCTATCCCGGCTACCTCACGCATGTGCAGTCGCTCTCGCTTACGGATGCTATGCGACAGGCCGGCAAAGACTTTTCTTCCAGCACACAAATATCCTTCGGGCAAAACGATACCTCGCTGATCTCTGCGGTAAACTATGGTAATGGCATCACGCTCGATAATTTTAAAATGTACACCGTAACCAATGATGCCCAACTGGTAAGCGTAGTATCTCCGCTGCCTGCCAATTGCGGCCTGTCTTCGCCGCAGCCATTAGTGGTACAGGTGCATAATGGAGTTACGCACAAGCTATACAATGTGCAGGTATCCTATTCGCTGGATGGTGGTCCTGTATATACTGATACGATTGACTCTATAGCAGCCAAGGCTACCATAGACCACACATTTACACAAGAAATGCCTGTGTTGCCGGGCAGTACGCATACCATCAATACGTGGCTCACCACTGCGGGCGATAGCTATACGGCTAACGACAGCATACTCAGTTACCACTTCCGCAACAGCCTTATTATTGCGTCCTATCCTTATCTCGAAAATTTTGAACAGACCGATGGAGGCTACTTTAGCGATGGCTTTAAAGACTCATGGCAGTATGGTGCCCCCGCTACCGGTAAAGTATATAAAGCGGCCAGCGGCACCAAGGCATGGAAGACCAATCTCACCGGCAATTACAACAACCTGGAGCTATCTTACCTTTACTCGCCCTGCTTCGATATTTCTTCGCTCACCAATCCAATGCTTAGTTTCAGCGCGGCTATGGCCATAGAGAACTGCGGGCCTGCTGACCTGTGCGATGCGGGCTGGGTGGAATATTCTTATGATGGTACGCTTTGGACTAAGCTGGGCATGGCCGGGCAAGGTACCAATTGGTACGACTCTTCTTTTGATGTGTGGAACACTGAAGGCTTTACCCGCTGGCATGTGGCCTCTATACCATTGCCTGTTTCTGCTCCGGGGCAGATCGTTCATTTCCGGTTTGTGATGTCAGCAGACCCCGGTGTTACGTTTGACGGGATGGCTATTGATGACATACACATCTTCGACCGCAAGTATACTATATACCCGGCAAGCGGGGCAACAGCATTGCAGCAAAACCTCAGTGGCAGTTCGTGGGTAGATTATACATTATCCAACCAACTGCTGGCCTCTGTGCAGCCTTATGGGCAGGATATTGAGCATGCGGAGGTGACGCTGTACCGGCAGGATTTGATCACCAATCCGGGGGCTACACAATACCTGATGCCCCGCAGTTATACGCTCAAATCAACAGAACTGCCAGCCGATAGCGTTGGTACCATGCTGTACCTGCTGGATAGCGAGGTGGTGCATGTGCTCAACGATACCTCCTGTCCTTCCTGCACCCGTCCGCCTGATGCGTATTCGCTCGGTATTACGCAGTACGACCATCCCGGAAATACCTATACAGAGAATGGGATATTAAGTGATGATACAGGAGGCGTGTTTGCTTACTACCCGTACAAGAATGTGACTTGGGTGCCTTACGACCAGGGCTACTCTGCCGAAATACAAGCAAAGCCATTCTCTGAATTCTGGTTCAATGATGGCGGCCCTACTGCTGCATTCCCTGCGGCCACAGATTATTTGTACTTCAATGCCTACAGGGCAGGCAGGGATGTGCAGGCTGTGTGGTACTCGCTCATAGATACTGCTGTGCATTTATACACTGTGGAGCGCTCTGTAGATAAGGTGGTGTTTGACACCGTGACCAATGTAACGCCGCATATACTGCGCCAGGCCAATTATGCGATCACCGACACCGCGGCAGCAGCAAACGCAGCTATACTCTACTACCGCCTGCAATGGACGCTGCCCGGCAAAACAACGGTGTACTCATCGCCCATACGCGAGGTGCAGGTGGCAGACTCCGCTGCAGGCCTCATCAATTTCACCGCGCACATGGTAGATCACCAGACTGTGTATGCCAGTTGGTCATCGGGTATAGATGTTCTTACCGATCATTATGTACTGGAGCGGGGCATTGCCGCTTATCCCTACGACACTATAGTCACCGTGGCCTCGCTGAATGGCTATGGGGTACAATACAATTATACCGACAAGCCCGGCAGGCCATTGCCCGATGGCATACCCGTGCGTTATCGCCTCACTGCAGTATTGCTCAGCGACTCGACAGTACAGCCACCGCTGCAAACCATTGAATGGGTGGATGGCAGCGCTGTAGCCAACATATATCCCGACCCCACGCGCAATGGCAGCTTTGCGATACAATGGGATGCGGATGCAGGCACAGTAATGCAAGTAAGCATCAGCGATGCGGTGGGCAAGCGTATATACCAAACAACCGTAAAAGCCACGCAGTGGAGCAATACCACCAACATACAAACCGGCGCATATCCCGCAGGCATCTACTTTGTGAAGATGGAGATAGGTGGTAAGAGCTTTGTGAGGAAAGTAGTGTATGAGTAAAAAAATAAAAAGCAAAAATTAAAGAGTAAAAATCAGTTAGCAAATGAAGTTATGCCGGATATTAACACCACACTAATAGCCACGGCTTTTAAGCCTTGGTTAAGTCGGGATGATGTTGGCTTTAACCGAAAGGCGCGTGGGTGATTTTAATGTGTAAGTGGTATTATGCGTTTTCCGGGTTAGTGCAATGTCCTGCATGAGTGGTCTGATAAAACAACAATGCCCCGGTTTTTCCGGGGCATTGTTAGTATACTCAAACGATCGTTTTATCTTCTTCCGCCGCCTTCTTCATGTGGTGCCTCGCGGGGCGCTTCCTGGCGGGGCGGGGTAGCCTGGCGTTGTGGTTGCGGTGCAGGCTGCTGGTGCTGCTGCGGCATTGGCTGTTGTCTCTGCGGCTGTGGTTGTGGCTGCGGATTGCTGCGTTGTGGTTGTGATGGCCTGTTAGGTGCAGGCTGCTGGTGTTGCGGCTGCGCATTATTGGGTTGCTGCTGAAACCTGTTGTTGTGCTGCGGTTGTGATTGCGGGTTGTTAGCAGGTTGCCTGTTAGGCGCAGGTTGATTATTCGCAGGATTGTTACGTGACTGATTGTTCACGGGGTTGCTGCGAGGTTGGTTATTAGCCGGTTCCTGCCTGTTGCCACCTTGTGGTGCATTAGGTTGTGCCCTGTTGCCTTGCGGCGCATTGTGCGCTGGCCTGTTGCCTTGTTGTCCGTTAGGCTGGCCTTGTGCGCCATGCAAACTTCCGTTCTGTATCTGCTGCCTGAAGGGCGCTGCCTTGGGTGCAGCCGGATTGTTGGCAGCCTGCGGGCGGCCTATCGGGTGCGGCGCAGCTACTGCATTAGAAGGGCGTGCGGTATTCGCGCTGTTCCTGTCCACATTCGGGCGGTACATGGCTATGCGGTTGCCGCTCATGCTGGGCGCTCCCGGCCTGTTGCTCTGCGATACCTTGTACACCTGTACGGGCTTGTGGGTATCCCTTTCAATCACATCTGCACGCGGGCCGTAATTGTAGCGCACACTGGTGTGGTTATCTACATAGTAGTTATTGATGATGGTGGTCTGGTGTATATAGCCGCTGTTATATTCGGGACCTCTCCAGTAGTGCATACAGTTAGGCTCGTACATATACTGCGGGCCTACAAATACCCACCAGCTGTCGGGGCAGCTATAGCCCACGCCTATTTGTGCGCCGGGGCCCATAGGCGCCCATCCGCATTGGTCGCCGCCGTAGCGCCAGTTTACCCATGCGGGCGCCCATTCGTATCCCGGTATCCATACCCAACTGTAATAGGGGTCATAAGTCCAGCGGCCATAGTGGTAACAGGCCCATCCCCACGGATCTTCAGATACCCAGGTGTTGCCATAGTCGGTCATGGCCCAGTGGCCGCGGCTGCCATAGGGGCGAAAATCGCCGCCCTCATTAGGCACCCATACATTGCCATACTGCGGATCGGTTACCCACTGGCCGTAGGGCGACAGCTCATCATAAAAATTCTGGTACGACACAGATACATCCTGTGCCTTAGCCCTGGGCGCTGCGCCCAGGATGAGGAAAAGGCCCAGGAGCGATATGCCCATAATGCCATTCAATAATTTTTTCATGCTGCGTGTTTTAGTTTAGTAATAACTATGTGTATCCAATTTAACGTCCAAGTTTATCCAAAGGAATGTTAACTCCTGCTATTACGTTGAAATTCATTCAATAATAGTGCCATCGGGATAAACTCCAAGGTTCAAATTCCAAATTCCAATGGCCAAAATGCAACTTCTATCAAACAAGGTACAAATTACAATTCGCAAATTCCAAAGCCGGCATGCACTTTATTGCGGGGGAAGCCTACAAAAACAAATCCCCGGCACAGGCCGGGGATCGTATATCTCTTTTGGTAAATGATTATGCAGTTACAGCAACGCCGAGTACTTCAGCCATTGTTTTACCGATGTTGGCCGGGCTGTCCACTACGTGGATGCCGCAGGCGCGCATGATCTTCATTTTAGCTTCCGCGGTATCGTCTGCGCCGCCTATTATGGCGCCTGCGTGGCCCATACGGCGGCCTGCGGGTGCTGTTTGGCCGGCTATGAAGCCTACCACCGGTTTGCGCATATTGTCTTTCAGCCAGTTGGCCGCTTCTGCTTCCATGTTGCCGCCTATCTCGCCTATCATGATGATACCGTCAGTTTCGGGATCGTTCATCAGCAGCTCTACCGCTTCTTTGGTGGTGGTGCCTATGATAGGGTCGCCGCCTATGCCTATAGCGGTAGATATGCCCATGCCTGCTTTCACGGCCTGGTCGGCTGCCTCATAAGTAAGGGTGCCAGATTTAGACACCACACCTATGCGGCCCGGCTTGAACACGAAGCCGGGCATGATGCCTACCTTCGCCTCGCCTGCGGTGATGACACCGGGGCAGTTAGGGCCTATAAGCCTGCAATTCTTTGATTTAATGTACTCACGGGCCTTCACCATGTCTTGCACGGGTATGCCTTCTGTGATGCAGATGATCACCTTGATGCCTGCTTCTGATGCTTCCATGATGGCATCGGCAGCAAATGCCGGTGGTACAAAGATGATAGACACATCAGCGCCTGTCTGATCAACCGCATCCTGTACGGTATTGAACACAGGACGGTCCAGGTGCGTAGACCCACCCTTAGAAGGCGTAACGCCGCCAACCACATTAGTACCATACTCGATCATCTGGGTAGCATGAAAAGTACCCTCTGTGCCGGTAAAGCCCTGCACGATCACCTTTGAATCCTTATTTACTAAAACAGCCATGAGCTACGTTGTTATTTTTAATTGAGGCTGCGAAATTAACGCAAATAGGAGCAAAAGCAAATTAAAAAACGAAGATATTTATGCGAATAATAAAAATATTTAAAAAATCCTAACAAGAGATATATTTACTACGTCTATAACTATTGTTTAAAGCCGGGCTTATGAAAAGATACTTTTATTTTATGATAGCAGTCTTTTGCTTTATGAGCGTTAAGGTAAATGCACAGTATCATTTTGGAGGCGGCACTTGGCCGGCGTACTATGATTCGGGGAGCGTATGCCGTAGTCCAATCCTTAACCTGACAACGAATGCTTATTCATCAACTTTAAGCGTAAAAACGTATTGGGGCGATGGTACTTCCCAAACAGACCCTGTGCTAAATGGTGGTAGCTACGGGTACCTAACTATTAATAGCAGATATAGTAGCCCAGGAACATATACCGTAAAAAATGTATTGTATGATGGGGCAAGTGCTGTAGATTCTATAATTGCATCGCATGAGTATTTATATTGTAACTCGGTGATAATAAAGACAGTATATGATTCCCTTAGTAGTGGTGTGTATGATTCCAGTGACGGTTCGTTTCAAGTTCCGCTAAAATTGGAAGTGAGCAAAAATGGCCATATTATTGATACTGGGATGATATTTAGTGGTATATACTATCCCGTTGAGGGCTTAGTGGGAGATGTTTTTTCGTTTAAATATATTTCTGTGAACCCTGGTATTGCGATAACTTTTCCTATAGGCGGTATTGTGTATGATACAGTAAAGCCAACATCAAATAATTATGTAGTAAAATATCTGGGTCTCGTTTGTAGATCAGCCACGACATTTGATCTTGCAGTTAATCCTGTTATTCCTGTTACAGGTATATATGATCAATTGGGTACAGTGTACGTCACTAGTTCATCCTGTGAGGCTGCGGATGCTACTGTTGCATTAACATTTAGCCCAAAATATCATTCTTACGGGGGAGCATATCCTACACCTTCTTCTATTTCGGATAACACAATTACATGGAATTTATCTGGCATTACAAATATTAATCCTGCCAGGTTATATTATGAAGTTTGGGATGTTGCCGGTGACCTTGCCGTTGGGGATACGGTGCAAGAGCATGTAACTATGACACCACCGTCGGGTGATGCGGACCCAACTAACAATGTAGCTGTGGTAATAGATACAGTGAGGGCTGGATGCGACCCCAATGCAATGTGGGTATCACCAACAGGATACATAGCTGAGGGTACACAGCTCAAATACACCATCAATTTTGAGAACACAGGCAACGACACTGCTTTCAACATCAGTGTATATGATACTCTCTCTGATAATGTGGATATAAAAAGCCTTAACCTGCTGATGGCATCGGCAGTGATGAATATTGCTGTCCTCAACTCCGGAGGGCATAACATTATCAAGTTTGATTTTCCCAACATCAACCTGTTAGACAGCTCACATCATGGGCAATGCGATGGCGCAGTCATCTTCACCGTTAATGCCAAGAGTGGCCTGCCAAATGGTACAACCATATTCAATCATGCAGGTATCTTCTTCGACTACAACCCGGTAGTAATGACCAACACTGTAGAGAACATAATAGGCATACCTACAGCAGTAACAACACTGAAGAAGAGCACCGCAACAACCATATACCCCAACCCTACCAATAGCGAGCTGACTATAAATACCGGCAGCAACACTTATGCTACTGCTATCATTACCAATACTCTCGGACAGGTATTAATGACACAGCCGCTCAACAGCAGCAATACAAAAATACAAGTAGGCAGCCTCACACCGGGCCTCTACTACCTCACACTAAGGGGCGAGAGCGGTGTAGAGGTGAAGAAGTTTGAGAAATTGTAAAGATTGTTATTGACCAATGAACAGCGCCACTCCTTTTGAGGGGTGGCGTTGTTCGTTTTTATGGATTTCGATTTGTGTAGATGAAGTTACTCAACCAAATTTCCCCTTTAGGGTCGGGGTTTTTCTCGCGCCGACAAAGCAACGCAACCAAGCTTCCCCCGGCACAAGGTCCCGCTTTTTCAGCGGGAGGGTCGGTTTTTTTAATTGATCATTACCCACGTAAACCCAAACCGTATCAGGGCATCAGGTGCGGCATACAAGGGTATGTAGTTGTTGCCGGTGTTGTTGAAGTTAACTACCGGTGTGCCGGTATACAGTATGGTGTTGCGGGTAAATAGCTCCTGTAGATTATCGCCAATGACAAAGGCACGGAAGCGCTTAATGCGGAAATTGAGGAACACCGCAGCCTGTGGCGCATTGCTTATAGAAGTAGTTGTTTGGTAGAAAAATTTGTTGAGCAGCGCATCGTAGCCTGCCGGGTGGTAAGTAGTATTGTAGCGTACCTCTACGCCGGTGGCAATTTTGAGCCTGCGATGAAAGAGCGCCTGCTCGTACGATAGCTGGTGCTTGCCCATCAGTGCGGGTATGTTCACAGGGGCGTTATCCGGTACCTGTTGGTATACCAGCTCATTATACAGGAAGAAATCACCTACCTTAAATATCTTCTTGATCCATGCCTGCGATATGCTGAAAGTGTTGGAGTATTGTGCCGGCAACTCGCTTTCATTGATGTAGATGTAGTTGTTGATCACATAGTCCCTCACCCCGCCCGATAGCCTGATACGCGGGATATCCAGGGTAGCGAAGATAGAGGTAACACTCTCCGGCTTCAGGTCAGTAAATATGTTCTTCAGGGTGTATTGGTTCTCATAAGTGGTATAGCTATAGGGTGCGCTGTTCAGTTGCTGCTGAAAGCCCGCTGCAAAGCTGCCCAGGTTGTTCTTCAGTTCTTTGCCTACAATGGCATTAGCGAGGAAGTTGCCCGCGTCCTGCCCGGTAACGAAGAGCTTGGCATTAGCGCCATATTCCCATTCGCCGGGGTGCAGCGCTTCTTTTTTTATCTCGCCGGTAAGGTAGTTGCTCACCATACTGCTGCGGTCGCTGCCCAGCGAGTAGTATAGCTTCGGCAGGCTGTCTTTAATAATGTTAGATACCGGTGTGGAGATAAACTGGTCGAACCGGCTGCCTATGCACACACTAAAGGTGGATTGGTGGCCTTGCTTGCCTATATAGCCATTGAGCAATAGTTGGTTGTCTATCCAGAACCACTTTTGCTGTGTGAACACAGAGTCGGTACCAGGTATGTAATAGCCCGTGCCATTGTTTACAAAGCTCTGCGTGAACAGGGTAGTGTAGCGCAGCGAGTCGGGCGAAAGATCATTATAAGTATGCTTCTCGCTGCTTACTTCCAGCTTATGGGTAATGCTGAATTTTGGAGCCAGCGTTGAGGAGAACTGTGTGGAATCGGCATTGTAAGTGGTATCCGTTTTGCCCCAGGTATAGCTATGCTGCAACAGCAGTGTAAAATCGCGCTGCACATTGCTCACTGTCGAGCGTGTAAGGCTGTAGGCATCATTCTGGTAGGCCTGGTCTATGGTTTTCCTGTCGGTGTATGCGGGGTTTAGCAGCTCAGTGGCATCTACTATGCCGCCATTCTCATCATGCTGCTCTTTGTTGTATACCATGGCCGCATAGAGCACGTAGTGCTTGTCGGGGCTTTTGTAATTGGTGGTGAAACTGCCGTTATCATGGTTGTTGCGCTCGGTCTTATAAAACCCCGGCGAGTTGATCTTGTGGTACTCTACCGCAAAGTTCCAGTTGGGGTCTATGTTTTGCGTGTGCGAGATGCCGGCCACCTGCTCCAGTTTGGAGCCCAGCTGGTAGCTGAATGCAGAGTAGGGGCGGGTGGTGTTGTAGAAATTAAGGCTGTCTATATTAAAGCGGTACACATCATATACATGATACCCCAGTGACGGCCCCATCCGGTCTTCTGGTGTGAAGAGCAGGTTGTTTACCGGGCTACCCAGGTTGCCCATATCCTGGTACCACGGCTGCGTAAAACGCCCCCGCTGAAAAACGTGCAGGCTGGTATCGGGGTAGTATTTCTTGGCCGAGTTCAGCCGCTCATAAGATATCCTGGCTTCCTCGTCCTTCCATTTCTTGGTATTTGTTTTGTTGTGGGTAGTGTCCTTTTGGTTGGCAGTAGTGCCGGTGCCGCCGGTGCCATTGGGCAGGGTAGACTGCGCAAAAGCCATACTTCCGCACAGCAACAAGCACAGCAGCAAATAACACCTCCTAAAAGCAATACCCGGAATACGCCCCAATTATTTATATACTTTAAACACGGCAAAAATAAGCAATCGCGGGTACATTGGTGGTATTTGCCCGCATCGGCAACAACTACTTTTTCAACCCTCCCACTATACCTGTCACCAGCGCGGCCATTTTAGGCGCGGCCGCATGGGCTGCCTCCAGCACCTCCTCGTGGGTTATGATCACCGGCACATCGGTAATACCCAGGTCGGTGATCACGCTTATCGCAATTACCCTCATGCCGCCGTGGCGGGCCACTATTACCTCCGGCACAGTGCTCATGCCCACGGCATCGCAGCCTATGGTGTGCAGCCATTTGTACTCGGCAGGCGTCTCGAACGTAGGGCCTTGCAGGCCCACATAGGTGCCTGTGCGCACGGTTATATTGTTTTTAGCGGCGATTTCTTTCGCCAGTTCTATCAGTGCATTGTCATAAGGCTGACTCATATCCGGGAAGCGGGTGCCCAGGCGTTCATCGTTCTGCCCGCGCAGCGGATGCTCCGGGAACAGGTTGATGTGGTCCTTGATGATCATCAGGTCGCCAATAGCAAATACGGCATTGGTGCCGCCTGCTGCATTAGATAAGATCAGTGTTTCCACCCCCAGCGCCTTCATCACCCGCACCGGGAAGGTCACCTCCTCCATGCTATATCCCTCGTAATAATGAAACCTGCCGGCCATCAGCATCACATCTACGCCATTCATTTTGCCAAACAGCAGTTTGCCGCTATGGCCCTTTACGGTAGAAACAGGAAAGTTGGGTACACCCTCATAGTCTATCTCTGTTTCTATGTCTATGGCATGGGTAAGGTCGCCCAGGCCGCTGCCCAGGATGATGCCTGCTATGGGCGTGCTTTTAATGCGGCTTTTAATGAACGCAGCCGTGGCTTGTATCTTGTCGTATAAAGTCATGGAAAGTATTCTTGAAAATCTATAGAAATTACTCTTTGCGTACAGATTTGACAACTTTTTAAAAGTTGTCAAATATAAATACTAACAGATATCTACCCCGCAAACCCCGGGTTGATGACCTCGTTCACAGAGCGCTTTACCTGTGTGATGCCGGGATTGCTGTACGTTACCACGCCATCGGTAATGCTTTTGGCATTGTTATTAGGGCTTACGCCCGACATGCCCAGCATATGGCGCTGCTCTATAGTATCCAGCGCGGCTTTGCGCTCCAGGTGCTGGCCTACAATGGTCTTTATGTCTTTGCCTGCCATGTTCAGTATATCGTTCTTCAGCCTTATCTCCCGTGCCATGCGGCCTATCACAAAGATGAGTACCACGCCTATAGCCGCCAGCCCGTATATGCCCAGTATCAGGAAAAATAAATTGGTAGCGCCTATGCCGTTGCGCAGCGAGGAGCTATAGAACATCTGGCTGAGCACGTTAAACGGCATGATCTTGTGCATAAAAGCCATGAATGCGATACCTCCGAGAGAGATAATGTAGCAGATGAATTCCGTCATGATGAGGGTGCCACTGCTCAGCAGGCGCTGTGCTGCCGGCTTACGCAGGGAGGTGGCCAATGGGTCCAGCAGTTCTATCTGGTCACTTATCATTACCCGCTCTTCTCTAAACTCGTGCAGCAGATCATCCTTAAGGGTGGTCAATGACATTGGTAATAATTAGTTTATACAAAAATAACGTAGATGTAAAGCAATAACAGCATTTAAGTATCCACAGGTGTGAATAACCCGGCTACAGTGATAAATTTCTATAGCAGCCGTGGTGGTCTGTAGCCATATGCTGTAGTTCTTCTGCCATGTGTTCTAACACCTCAGGCGTGGGTGTGGCGTTGCTGGTTACGGTTACTGTATAGCCTGTTTGTCGCTGCCCGGCGGCAGTCGCCTTCACGGGTTTAGATGGCGTATATCCGTTTGCCAGCACGGGTACAGTAAAGGCCGTAGCATCTTCTTCATTATCGAAGCTGAAAATGATACCTAAGTGTTTTTGCTCTTTAATGTCCATGCCTGAGGCCTTGTAACGTGCAATAAGCCCTCTTACCGCCGCATACATATCATATGCCCCGCGTATAGTATTCTCCTCCCGGTCTGCCTTCCAGTTGTTGGCCGGCATGATCTCGGTTAAGTATCTGTAATTTTTGTCGGCGCTGTGCAGGCTTTGTAGCACGGTGTACAGGAAGCCTGTATCCGCTACGGCAAAGTAATACCGTGGCATATCTTCGAGGTGTATATACTCCGTGAAATGTTGCCTCATGGAACTGTCCATCTGTTGCAATATTTGCAGCGGAAAGTTCTCCCAGTAAACGGTGTCCAGCGCCTCGCATTTGGTATAAACACTCATTATAGACTGCAGGTCAGGCTGTAGCGTACGGTGCAGTACACTGTCCGCGGCAGTTATATCCGGGTTCATATATACAGGCCCGGTCGCTATCAAATATTTGTAGCGGCTGTCCTTTATTTTCTTGCCCAGTTGGTACATGGCATCTGCTATTTCCTTATGCTTTATCGGGGTTATTTTGGCCTCCGCGCTTACCCGTATGGTGGTGTCGCTGGCGGTGTAGGTCTTTCCTTCTTTGTCAGTTATACTGGCGCCATGAAGTACTATTGCGCCTGTATGCTTCGCCACCAGCACATATCTCAGCACAAGGCTATTCGTGGTAACATATTTACCGTTTACCAGTGTCATATTCTGGTTGTTGCTCTGGAAGGGGCCGCTCTTTACAGTGAAGTCCGTGAAGTCATCATGTTTCATACTGCCTACTCCACCGGTATTAGTAAAAGTGTACGCAACTTCTATATCATTATTTATACCCGGCTTATCATCGCTAAGCGTGCGCGTAAATGTTTGGCCATGTGCTGTGGCGGAAAACAATATCAATAGGAGGGCGGTGAGGTTGCGGATATTCATAGATGGTTTAATGAGGTGAAATTATGAAAATTTAATTTAAGTGGCTATTTTAGCAAAATGCCAGGCAATAAACTACCTGATTTTGTATTTAGAGGCACAACTATAAATTATCCTGGTAATAATAATGCCGTTCAGCTTCCGTATACATGTACGTCCTTCCACCCGGTAAAAGCACTTTGGTTTGCGCTGGAATGCCTTCACCTACAGCCGGATGGCGCTGTTGTGTACGTAGCAAAGACGAGGAAATTGAGTGACTTTAACTTGATCTATAACCACTTCAACCGGTTAGAGAATGAGATAGGATTTGCAATGGCGCCTGTTGATTTTTATGCTTGTTGCGAAGGATATATCCATGTGGCAAACTTTCAACGAGTACTGGCTACCAACGGTATTGAAGCCTATAATGTGGTGCGAAAAGACAACCTTACCCGTATTTGCAGGGAAACACCTGATTTGAATGCGAAAAAAATTGTAACTTTAGTGGAGCAAATGCTCCCGTTATTACGGTAATAAAATTCAGACAATGCTGAGAGAAAAAGCTAACATACTGACCATTCAGAGCAAAGCAAAAAAAAGCGCTGTAAAGCACATCTGGCCTGATGTGGCAACTGATGCGAACCAGGGTTGGTTCTTTATTGATTATGCGGTAAATGAGGTAGCGCTGAATGCAAAATTTGATGTGCTGCTGGAGGGCGAAAGCAAGCAGTTAATATCAGGCCCCGGCTCTTTCTCGGTTAAGCTATTGATTTGCCTCGATCAGTTTGGTAATAAGCTAAGCCACATGCCTGAAGGTTATAAAACATTGTGCAAACTGGAGTTTACACCCAATATACCTGCCGCAATAAAAAAGCTGCCATCACTCGATCAGTGGGATTACAACCCACGTGCGCTATCAGTGGCCGATCACAGGGATATTGAACTGGCAACACCCGATGTTGTTTTAAATGACCTTGTTGGTATGGTTTATGTGCAGATGAAGAGTACATTCGAGGGCGCGCGCATAAATGCTTTCTCCAAAAAAGATTTTGTGGCCCGGCTTGAAAGTGTATACCACACTCATACGCAAAACGGCGACAGGATATTAGAAAGCCTGATGCAGCTGGGTAAGGTAACAAGGAAAAGCGGCGACCTGCTGGAGTTTGCTGAAAGCGAAACTTATTGATACATAGTCTTGATCGCATCCTATTTCTCAAATGAAACCCACAAATCTCTTACACATTGATACCATCAACGCAGACTGGTGCGACAAAGATGAAGTGATGCTCCACGCCTGTTTTCAACTGCTCACGGACTGCGTGGAAAAAGAGAAATTGTTTACCGACAATATCGATTGGGACCATTCGGAAGAAATGCGTGCTGCGAAAAAGGAAATTGAAACACTATACAATTGGTGGAAAATCAGGCAGAAAGATCCTGTTCCCAGTATAGACAATGAAAAAGGCAGAACGAAATATGAAGAGGATAATGCTATGCTGATAAGGGTAATAAGGATTAGGCGGTATTTGTGGACGTAGAGATTTCGTAATCTAAAATCCAAACTTTTTTCTCTTTTCTTCTGGTAATTTCATCATTTTTTCTTTGAGGTCATTTATAGAAATTCCGGTAGGATAATTAGCCTGCATGTCGCCTTTGTCTTGTTTCCTTTTTATTTCTTCATCGGTAAGGCTACGATCTACGTGTTCATTGCAAAATATCACTTGGTCTGCAATACCTTCATTTTCTACGAACATAAAAGCAAAGTGAACATACTTCGCGCTTCTAAAGCCGGTTACAACACGGCCATACTCACAGCCGGTGCAAATGGTGTTACAACTTGTTAATGTTGTGATGCCCTCTTGTTTGAGTTTGGTGAACATATCCCTGAAATGCGCTAAACCATCGAATACATCCTGCGCGCCATACTTGTCAAAAATATAGCTGTCATCTAATACCTGAAACAGGCGGTTGACATCCATATTTTCGCAGCATTTAATGATTTCGTCATTAATGCTATTTCTATTTTCTGTTGGTAATGTTTTATTGTAAGTTAGTGTGAGAGACATAAGTTTATGATTTTATTAAAGCTAAGGTATTTTAGGAGAAATAAAACTGTAGTATAAATGTACAGTATCAAAATCTTTTTAAAAGAGAGTGAATATTCATGATTGTTTTAAAAAAGAACTAATAGTAACTATTAGTCATTGTTTTCACCAAATCATTTATGTATTAAATGATGTGCTACCTTTAGTATAATCAAATTATTTTAATAATGAATTGCGTAACGTTTAAACAGCATAAGTTTTCTTACCTTAATTTGGAAGTCAGGTTTTGGGTGCCAGTAAACAATGTGAAAATTGGATTAGGTGATGTAAGTGGATTAATAATCATTTCACAAGATACCCTCAAATGGTCTGATCCGGATTTGATTGAAGTCTATGGAACCTGGTCACTTAAATATTTTTTTCGTAGTAGCGAAGGTAGGGTTGATGAAAGGATATACAATGACGATACCTCCCAAGCTATTGTTGCAATGATTTATAAAATAGCAACGGGAAATCTTTCTTAGTTTATCTTATAGTTAATCGCTAAGGTCTACTGTATCAAGCGTTTCTCTTTTATTGACAATAGTTTTGATAAAGTCTATCTCGCCAGCGCTTCATAAATCCATAGATGTCCAATCTTTTGTTTCATCACTACAAATGATCATATTTCAGTGCAATGGTAATTTAGTAATCATATTCGTCTTCTTGAGGTAGATTATATTCTTTATGGGGATTTGGATATTTTAAAAAATCAATTAATATGTCACGTATTTGTGTTTTATCTTTACTTATGTGTATTTTGTTGGTGTCTAATTTAATTATCACTTCTAACTGAATAAAGGCATTTTCAATACGGGCAACATTTTTTCTAAATCCATCGAAATCAAAATCTACCTCTTCTTCTCCGCCGCCGATGTAACCCTTTTGGCATCCATCGTCGAAATACTCACCCTCATGAATAATGATATATTTGTTAGTTTGTTCATCATAGCTGTTATGTTTTTTAAACATTTCCATCCAAATGTCTGCTAGAAGGAAAGGAGTGGTTGGCAATATTTCTGCTAATTCATAAATTCTATCTTCTCCAACAAAATGTACATAATTAAGAATTAATTCAAACGCTTCATCAGAAATCCAAGGTCTCATACGATAAGTCATAGATGTAAATATTTATTGTAAAAATGCAAAGATTATTCGTATCAACAATGATGCTAGCCTAATTATTTCATTTTTATTCTATAAGCATAAAGATCAAACATATGCCCAAATAACCACAACCCAATATTCCCTACCTTTGCACCCCTTTAGCAGATAGCTCACTAACGACTATCTACTAACGACTATCTACTACAAATGAAATACGAAAAAGAAATAGCGCAGCGGCGCACTTTTGCCATTATATCGCACCCGGATGCGGGTAAGACCACACTTACTGAGAAACTGCTGTTGTTTGGCGGCGCTATACAGGTGGCCGGTGCCGTAAAGAGCAACAAGATAAAGAAACATGCTACGAGCGACTTTATGGAGATAGAGCGCCAGAGGGGTATCTCTGTGGCCACTTCCGTAATGAGCTTTGAATACAATAATACCCTCATCAACCTGCTGGATACGCCGGGCCACAAAGACTTTGCCGAGGATACCTACCGTACCCTTACGGCGGTGGACAGCGTAATACTGGTAATAGACAGTGTGAACGGTGTGGAGGATCAGACCCGCAAGCTGGTAGAGGTGTGCCGTATGCGCGATACCCCCGTGATCGTGTTTGTGAACAAGATGGACCGCGATGGCAAGTACCCTTTCGACCTGGTAGATGAAATAGAAAAGGAGCTGAAGCTGAGCCTGCACCCGCTTTCCTGGCCTATAAACATGGGTAAGGAATTTAAAGGCGTGTACAACCTGCACGACAGCAGCCTCAACCTCTTTACCCCCAGCCAGAAATCTACAGAAAAGAATACCGTACCTATACACGACCTGAATGATGCGTTGCTGGATGAGAAGATAGGCCCGCGCGATGCTGCGCAGCTGCGCGAAGACGTGGAACTGCTGCAGGGCGTATATGGCCCGCTGGATACACAAGCTTATCTCGAAGGAAAGGTAGCGCCCGTATTCTTTGGTAGCGCCGTGAACAACTTTGGTGTTAAGGAACTGCTCGATACCTTCATTACCATAGCCCCTATGCCACAGGGCCGCAGCACCGACAAGCGTTTTGTAGAGCCCGGCGAAGATAAATTCAGCGGCTTCATCTTTAAGATACATGCCAACCTGGACCCACGCCACCGCGATCGTATCGCCTTTCTGCGCGTATGCTCAGGCAGGTTTGCCCGCAACACTTATTATAAGCATACCCGCCTGGGCAAGGAGGTGCGTTTCAGCAATCCATACTCCTTCATGGCGCGCGAAAAAGACGTGATCGAAGAAGCTTATCCCGGCGATGTGGTGGGCCTGTTTGATACCGGAACATTCAAGATAGGGGATACACTTACCGAAGGAGAAATCATGCAGTTTACCGGTATACCTACCTTCTCTCCCGAGATATTCAAGGAGCTGGTGAATAAGGACCCGATGAAGACCAAGCAACTGGAGAAAGGTGTGATGCAGCTTACCGATGAAGGTGTGGCACAGCTCTTTACCCAGCATGGCGGCAACCGTAAGATCATTGGTTGCGTAGGCGAGCTGCAGTTCGAGGTGATACAATACCGCCTGCTACAGGAGTATGGTGCATCCTGTAGTTTTGTGCCATTGGCATTTTATAAGGCATGCTGGATCACCGGCGACAAAAAAGCCATAGAAGATTTTGCCCGCTTCAAGCAAAACAACATCATGCAGGATAAAGATGGCAACCTTGTATACCTCGCCCAGAGCGAATGGTTCCTCAACACCGAGCGGCAAAACACCCCGGCTATTGAGTTCCATTTTACCTCAGAGTTTAAGACTGCTATGGCGAAGTAGTGATTAGCTGATTTGATGATTAGCTAATTAGCTGATGCGTACAGCCTAAGAAAAAAAGATATTGATATACTAAAACACAGTAGCCCTTCCCGATAGCTATCGGGATCAGGCCGTGGTTTATTGTAAAATTGGGTCGGCTTTAGCCGGAATGGTGTTTTTGCTAACGATTTGTTATCGCGGGGTTAAATTCGATATGGTGGTGTTTTTTTATAAATTTGTGCTGCTTACTTTACTCAAACCACTGCTAAGTTCATGGAGTCATTATCTAATTCGCTGAAACGATCAGGGGTCTTTCAGCGTGAATTTGACAAAATATTCCCGGAGCATACGTTCAATAAAACGAACATCCTCAGCTACATCACCGCCTGCACCGGCGTGGTACTGGAGGCTACCCAACGGAAATATCCCCAGCACAATGTAAAGTTCGTAAACCCTGTATTCATTGTAGATAAAGAGATATACCCCGCCTCCAATTTACCCGGCGACACCACCATCCTCAAGCGCACCAAGCCTTTCTTCAACCTGCTGCAGGCCAAAGTGATCGTGCCGCTCTCCCTGCCCGTTATGGACAACCTGCTGTCGGGTGTATGCCTTTTCTACGGCAATACTTTCAGCGCCTTCGATTACAAGCTGTTCAAATGCTGTAACCTCGACCACATCATACCGGAAGCCGGGCTGGATACCAAAGACATAAAGGGCCCGTATATGATCGATGACATCATAGACCTGCAGATAGACCTCACTAAGGTGAGCTATAATGTCAATCAGTTTGCGCACGAGCTTTCTGCCACAGCGCCTATGGATAAGATCAGGCTCATAAAAACGCTCATTCTTTACCGCGATATTTCCAAAGCCCTCAGCGATTCGCTGGTGTTCTCGTTTGTCAACAGGTATAACCAGGCACACAGCTTTTTCGATTGTCTCCTCACCTTCATTTCCGAGCGCCCTTTTGATGAAGATGAGCTACTCGATCTCGCCAACATTACCGAAGGCGTTTCCCTGCCCATTTCCAACTACGATTATAACAAAAGCAAGGGCATCAGCGCCCACACCATGGCCAGGCGCAACTCCCTTAAAACCTCCCTGCTCGAAGCCTTCCGGCCGGTATAAATAGCATTACTTCAACCCAATACAGAGACTTAGCGACTTAGCGTCTTTGCGGTAAAATAGATGTTATTATACCGCATAGCCATAATTTTGCCACATCCCCAAATAATCCTACCTTGTATAGCTCCTATTTATTCTAAAAATAAATATCTCTAAACCCTACTAACATTTCTCTACACCATCACGCCTATGTATATAAGTAGGTTGGTGACCGTGATGAGCAAAGGCATTTTGGGCAGATAAAACAAATTTTTTGAGCGAATTGGCTAAATCGGTTAAGGTCAGCAGTCACCTCACTACTTCAGATATAGGTTCAGCCAGGCAAACTGAGCTGCATATTCTGATCCGGGATTGCGTTGCGTTATCGAGGAGCGCCCAAAAAAAGTTATATGATCTTTATTCGCCGGAGGCATACGGTACCATAAAAAGGTATGTATATAAAAACGAACCGGTAGCTAAAGAGATATTGAATGATGCGTTTTTTAAGGTGTTCAGGGATATAGGGCAGTACTCTTTCCAGGGTGCGTTTGAAGGGTGGGTGAGGCGGATAGTATTGCACACGGTCACAGACCACCTGCGCAAGGGAGGAAAGGATAAACAGGTATTAAAAGAAGTGCAGGAGGAAGATGCGTTTATCAACAGTGAGCCGGTAGAGAATTTATCGCACAAAGAGCTGCTGAAGATCATAGACACACTGCCCGATGCGCAAAAAGAAGTGTTCAACCTGTTTGTTTTTGAGAACTACTCGCACAAAGAGATCGCAGAAATGCTGAACATTCAACAAAACAACTGCCGGTGGCACCTGAACGATGCAAGGCGGAGATTAAAAGAAAAATTAAATTCTATCATTAAATAAGAAAGCATTTTGAAGAACTACTGGAAACATATTGATGACTTCTTCCGCGAAAAGCTGGGGCGCTACAAAGAGGTGCCTCCTGCCGATGTTTGGGAAGCCCTGGATAAAAGACTGGACGGCCTTGCGCCTGCGCCTGTTGCTGGTTACCGCTGGGCAAGGCATGCAGCCATCATAGCTGCCCTTATAGTACTGAGCATTCCATTGGTAAAGAAGTATGCAGGCCATACTGCTACTGATGCAAAAGATATAGCAGCAACTACAACCGCAGGCACGGTAGTTGCAGCACAAGCAGCCGCTAAAACAGCCCCTACTACTATAGCCACAGCAGGTAGCACAGCAGCACAGCAAACAATGGTTGCCGTAGGTGATGCCGCTCATCAGTCAGCTACTATTAACAACAGCAACAACAGTAACGTAGCTAACACAGCAACTACCGGCAGCAACTATCGCCATACAGCAGGGAGTACGACAGCCAATATGTACATACGCACTACAGCAGCCAGGCATACAGCCGCAAATAAGAAAGCACAGGGTACAGGGCATAATACTGCCGGTGCCAATGATAATGATGTGGCTGCAAACGACCACGTGTATCACAGCAGCAGCGCAAACCCTGCACCCCTCGATGAAACTACTAATGACCAAACAAACTTAGCCAGCCCCAAACAAACCCTATCATCGGCTAGTCCCGCCAAAGCTGCGTTGCCGGGCACAATCAGGAAAGAAAGCGCAGGCAACACAAAGGCCGCTGTGGCAAAGAAAGCTGCCAACAGCAACGACAAAGCCGGCTTCAACAGGTTTGAAGCCGGTATCAAGGTCGGCTTCGAGGCTGGCTTCGATAACAATGCAGCGCAGAAACTGGTCGTAGCGCCCTACCTGCAATACAATCTGTCGCGCAAGTTTGCCCTCATGGTGCAGCCCGCTGTGAAAGGCGCCAGCACGAATGAGCACAGCATTGCCGACAGCAAGTCTTATTACAGCATTAATGACGATGGTAAGGTCGTAATTGACCAAACTACACCTCATGGCTATTACAATGGTTCCGTGTTTGATACTACATCCTACACCACAAAGTATACGGCCACACAATCGCACGACTCGCTCGTTAAGTCTTATAAATACGGAGGCTACTATACCCAACTGGAATTACCTATCCTGTTGAAATACCAGATTGCAAAACGTATATCGGTATATGGCGGCGTAAATGTGCTGTACTCACGTACTTCCGGTATAATAGAAAACACCGTAGCTACAAATGGTATTACCAGATCGGCAGATGCTACGATCACCACCACTGCCAACCCTTATGGCAGTCCGCTCCCCGCTGCGCAGGATATTATTAACTACAGCGGCAACAGCATTAAAGAATACCAAAACCCGTATGCCAATGTGGTGAAGAATGATGTGCGTCTCGGTTATATGCTTGGCTTCACTTACGACTACAGCAACAGGTGGCTGATGGATGCGCTCATACAGCAAAACCCCGGCAAGCCACAGACGATACAAGGCAACAACATTAATGCACCCCTGTCTGCTACCTATTTCCGGCTATCAATTGGCTATAAACTCACTAAATAAACCTGCTATTAAACGACCTATGATCCCAATGAGTACCTATAAACCCAACACCTGAACCCCAAAGGATGCCATCGGCGAGGCTCTTCCTCCCCGAACAGCCCCTTACCTATCAAGACGTAACCCCTACCCGAGGGAGGTGTTACGTCTTTCTTTTTAAAAGACATTTGACAATTTAGTGGAAATGCAGCATTAAGTTTTTAGCGAGAGTGAATGACTTGGTATGAAAACAGTCTCAGTGATCATCGTAAGTTTACAGGTAATGAAGGAAAGCCCCTTTAGGGGTTTGGGGTTTCCTTTAAAAAGCAATATTTTTAGGATAAATTACAAGCAGTATCCATGACCAGTCCCCAGCGCCCCTCCTATCGGCCGGCAATACCTTTCCCGCAGAAAATGCGGGACCGTGCGCGGGGGATTGCTATGGGATTGCAATTCAGTTGTCATAGTGAGTCTCTCGAACCACGACAACAACCGCTCGCAGGACAGACAATAAGTAACTCCCCTCCTGCCAAGGAGGGGACCGATTGTACAAAAGAGCGAAGCTTCTTTTGTACAATCAGGGGTGGTGGCTCCCGCACCGGACAGGCAACTCATTCGACCTCACCCTCTCCTTCGGAGAGGGGCGGGGAGAGGTCATCTCGCGCAGGACAGGTAATAAGTAAACTCCCCTCCTGCCAAGGAGGGGACGATATTCCAAAAGGGCGCAGCCTCTTTTGGAATATCAGGGGTGGTGGCACTCGCGCAGGCCAGGCAACTCATTCGCACAGAACAAACTACACCCTCGCGCTCCTCCTCGCGCTCCTCCTCACCTTCAGCGCTCATGCCCAAATCATTAACACCTACGCAGGTGGCGGCAGTATCGGACATACAGGTAACGGAGGCAGCGCCCTCCTCGCCACATTAGACTCGCCCACCAGCGTAGCCTCAGATGCCGCAGGCAATATCTACATCAGCGATCAGCAGAATAGCTGTGTGCGTAAGGTGGATACATTCGGCATCATCACCACTGTAGCAGGCACCGGTATTAGCGGCTACAATGGCGATAATATAGCTGCCACGGCCGCGCAACTGTCGCAGAACTGGGGCATAGCCGCAGATGCAGCCGGTAATATATTCATCGCAGACCAATCGAACCACAGGGTGAGAAAAGTGAACACTGTGGGCATCATCACCACCATAGCAGGCTCCGATAGCATAGGCAATAGCGGCGATGGCGGCCCTGCTACAGATGCCAGGATCGAAAGCCCTGTGGGTATAGCTGTAGATGCCGCAGGTAATGTGTATGTCGGTGACTACAACAATAACCGTGTGCGCCGCATAGACCCATCGGGCATCATCCACGCATTTGCAGGCAATGGCTACTTTGGCTTTGGTGGGGATGGTGGTTCTGCCCTTGCCGCATCATTCGGCCATGTGCAGGGACTGGCTACCGACAATGCAGGCAACGTATACATCTGCGATGCCGACCACAACCGTGTGCGCAAAGTGCTTCCTTCGGGTATCGTATATACTATTGCCGGCAATGGCGATACCAGTTATGGCGGAGACACAGGCCCCGCTACGGCGGCTGCTTTCAACACTCCTTCATCTGTGTGCGTATCTGCCGCAGGTGTGGTGTACATTACTGATTGCCACAACAACCGGGTGCGCCGCATCAGCACTAGCGGCATCATCACTACCGCAGCAGGCACCGGCGAGATGGGTTTCTTCGGCGATGGTGGCCCGTCTATTGCCTGCAAACTATCGCATCCCATTGGCGTAGTGGTGGACCAGGCACAGAATATATTTATCGCCGACCTGGATAATGTCCGCATCCGCAAAATACCACACGTCAGGGATGTCAGGTTCATTCGTGGCGATGCCCAGTCCTTCTCCGTTTGCGAGAATGAAGGGCGTGTGTTCATTGATTCCCTGCTGGCCATCACCGATCTCAGCGCAGGAGCTACCGATACGTGGAGCCGCATATCGGGGCCGCACCACGGCTCGGCTTCGGTGGCTTATACTGCTACGGCCACAGGTTCAGAATACGCCCCTACGAGTTTGTTCTATGCCCCTGCCACAGGCTACATCGGCAACGATACCCTCGTGGTGCGGGTCACGAACGGCACTGATAACGATACCACCACCATTATTATTTCCGTCATCCCGCCCATTACCACGGCAGGAGCTATAAGCGGCCCCGGCAGGGTATGTGCAGGCTCCGCAATAACACTTACCGAGAGCGTGGGTGGGGGAGTGTGGGGTAGTCAATATGCCTTTGCCATCGTTTCGGCAGGGGTGGTCAATGGCATTAGTCCGGGTACCGATACCATCACTTATACGGTAGGCAATGGTTGCAGCTCACTTACTACCACTAAGCAGGTGATCGTAGATTCCCTGCCGGTGCCTGGCAGCATCGCCGGCGCTGCTGCTGTATGCGTGGGTAATTTCATTGTGCTGGCAGATGCCGTTCCCGCAGGCACATGGAGCGCCACCAATGCCAATGCCTCGGTAGCGGCGGGCGTGGTCACCGGCCTGCAAAGTGGCTCAGATACCGTCCTGTACACCGTTGCCGATAGTTTTTGCTCGGCATTCGTTACCCACATCATCACGGTCGAGACCTTCCCACAGGTGCCTGCCATTACCGGCAATGCCGAAATTTGTGTGCAGGCCACTACCACGCTCAGCGAAGCCGATACAGGCGGGGTATGGAGCATAGAAAATACCAATGTCACTTATACCATTTCGGGCTTGCAAGTTGCCGTAGCGGGCATTACCGCCGGTACCGATAACATCAGTTACAGCATATCCAATACCTGTGGCACAGGTTCGGCCATACTCACCCTCTCCATAGATCCATTGCCCTCAAAGCCGCTCATTACCGAAAAGCAAAGTGTGCTTTATGCTACACCCGGCTATGTGGCCTATCAATGGGCCACAGGTGGCAGCAACATACCCGGCGCTGTGGTGGATTCTTACTTCGTGCCGGTAGCGGGCGATTATACCGTCACAGTATTCAACCAATATGGCTGCGCCGCTGTTGCCGACAGTTTTCTCGCCTCGTGCTGCGATGGGCAGGCTATCCTCATTTTCCCTGATCCTGCCGTCAATGTGGTGCATATCAACTGGTGCAAGCCTGTAACTGCCAGGGTACTGTGCATGGACGGCAAAAACATGAAAACAATATACAATACTAACGAGGTTGACCTTACCGGCCTGCCCGATGCCATGTACATGCTCACTATATACGATGAAAATAACCATAAGTTAATATCAAAAAAAATTGTTAAGATATCACAGTAGCAAGCATTTAGCTATATTTATTAGATAAAAAAATATTTTTATTAGTACTAACATTTTATGACAATTCTACGCCTTATATATAGCGAAGGAACTGTGCAGCAGAAAAATAAGCATTTATGAAACAAGTAAAGTACCATATTCTCACTATCATCACCCTATTACTATCGTATTGTTCATACGCTACAGGCCCGGTTACGGGCGTTTACAGCGTATGCACCGGCACTACCACTACCCTCAGCGATACATCCGCAGGCGGCGTTTGGAGCAGCAGCGATGCCACTATCGCCACAGTAGGCTCTATTTCGGGCATAGTTAGTGGTGTGGCGGCAGGGTCTGCCACCATCACTTATACCACGGGTACCGGTTTTTCGGTGGCTACGGTCAGCGTATATGCTGCTCCTTCGGCCATCACTATTTCCGGCCCCCTTTGCATGGGTAGCGGCGCTGCGGCATCCAATAGCACAACTGGGGGGGCATGGAGCAGCAGCGCGCCAACTGTGGCTTCTGTCAGTTCATCCGGGGCTATCACAGTTAACTCCACCGGCACAGCCACTATTTCTTATACTGTTGGTGTTGGTTGCGTAGCCAATACCATGGTTACTGTTAATCCCGCTGCGCCATCCATCACAGGCACACTCGGCATATGCGCAGGAGGCACCACTACACTGGCAGCGCCCGGCGGCGGCACATGGAGCAGCAGCAATCCCTCGGTAGCGCTCGTCAGCACTGCGGGCGTGGTTGCCAGCGCCAGCATTGGTACGGCCAATATCATTTATACCCTCCCTACCGGTTGCTCCACTTATGCGACCGTTACTGTCAATGTATTGCCTTCTGTTATATCAGGCCCATCATCATTTTGTGCTGGTGGTACCGGTTCTTATTTTGCCTCGCCCTATGGCGGCAGTTGGTCCAGCAACTATTCCGCGATCGCTACCATCGGTAGTTCCTCAGGCATAGCCACGGCTGTAGTGGCAGGCAGTGTTACTATCTCTTACACGCTTGCATCGGGCTGCGCTTCTTTGAGTAGCGTTACCATAAATGCCCTGCCATTACCCATAACTGCTACTCCCGCTTTTGCAGGCTGCGTGGGCTCTTCTGTCAATTTAAGCAGCACTGCGGGTGGCACATGGACAAGCAGCAGCACATCTGTGGCCACCATCAGCGCCGGCGGCCTTGCCTCTTGCATCGCTCCCGGCACATCTGCTATTACGTATACATTGCCTACAGGCTGTGCGGCAAACGCTACCATCACTGTTAGTGCTACGCCTGCTGTGTTCAGCATGTCCGGCGGTGGCAACTATTGTGCAGGCAGCACAGGCGTTCACATCGGCCTTTCCGGTAGCGCAGGCGGCTGCACTACTTACCAGCTATATCTTGCCGGTACTCCTGTAGGTACTGCCATTCCGGGCACCGGGTCCTCTATCGATTTCGGTGTGCTCACCCCAGCAGGTACTTATACTGCCATGGCGCTCAACAGCTGCACCGGCTGCTCCAGCATTATGGCCGGTTCTGCACCTATAACCATCAACCCCGCACCTACAGTTTACATCCTTACCACAGGCTCCGGCGGTGGTTACTGCGCAGGCGGCACAGGCGCTGACCTTACTTTGAGTGGCTCGGATCCTGGGATAATGTACCAGGTATTGCGCTTTGGTTCTTTCTGGCTTGCTCCAACCTCTGGTACAGGTGCCGTTTTAGATTGGGGACCTCAGCCTGCCGGTACTTATGCGGCAATAGCCACAAATCCATCTACCACCTGCATGTCCACAATGCGCTCCACCACCATATCCGTTATCCCCGCACCCAATGTGTATTCCGTTACAGGTGGTGGCCCTTATTGTTCAGGTAGTGGTGGTGCGCATATAGCCCTTGCCGCTTCCGATGCCGGTATCAACTACCAGCTCTACATGGGTACTTCGGCAGTTGGCGCTCCGGTGGCAGGCACAGGCGCGGGCCTCGATCTCGGCGCGCATACTGCCGCTGGCACGTATACGGTTGTGGCTACCAATGCCACTTATGGCTGCACCGCAGCTATGGCAGGCTCGGCTACTATTTCAGTTGCCCCGCTGCCCTCGGTATACAATGTTACCGGCGGCGGTGCGTTCTGCCCCGGTGGCGGCGCGCATGTGGGCCTGCTATACTCTGCCGCGGGCTATGGTTATCAGCTCTACCGCGATCATATTGCCGTAGGCACAACCGTTGCAGGCATCAATGCCGCGCTCGATTTTGGTATGTTGGCTACGCCCGGCACCTACTCTGTTATTGCTACCAACTTATCTACCGGCTGCGCTGCTATCATGGCCGATACTGCTGCGCTCATCGCCAATCCTGCGCCTGTGGTACACAACGTTACCGGTAGCGCTTCATATTGCGCGGGTGGGGCAGGCGTTCCCATTGGCCTCGATAACTCTAACCCCGGTATAAAGTACAAATTGTACGATGGCAGTACATTCATTGCATCGCTCAACGGCACAGGTGCCGCGCTCGATTATGGCCACCGCACCGCAGCTGGCACCTACACCATCACTGCCATAGACACTACCACCTCCTGCAACGATACCATGCACGGCTATGCCACTGTCGTTATTAATCCATTGCCTGCCGTATATACCCTCACAGGTGGCGGTGCCTACTGCCCCGGCGGCACAGGCTCGCACATCGGTATGAGCGGCTCTGCTACAGGGGTGAGCTACCAGCTATATGCAGGTTCTACGCCATTAGGCAGTCCCGTTGCAGGCACAGGCTCTTCGCTCGATTTCGGTATCGAAGCCATAGGTACTTATGGGGTTACTGCCACCAACACGACTACAGGCTGCACCGCTACTATGGCAGGCACAACTGTGGTTACGTTATCCTCATTGCCCGATGTATTCTCTATGGCAGGCGGCGGCAGCTATTGCCCCGGCGATACCGGCAGGCATGTATACCTCAGCGGTTCTATCAGCGGCACTGCCTACCAGCTTTATCACAATGGTACGCCAATTGGTACCCCTGTTATCGGCGTAGGCACCGGCCTCGACTTCGGCCTCGAAACCATCACCGGCACCTACACCGTTACCGCCACCAACAGCACCGGCTGCACTGATAGCATGGCAGCGGCAGCAGTAGTGGGTATCAATCCATCTGTAACCCCTTCGGTTACAGTTACTGCTGTTCCTGGCGATACCGTTTGCATGGGCGCTTCTGTTACTTTTACAGCTAATCCTGTAAATGGTGGGAGTACTCCCGCGTATGTATTTATTGTGAACGGGGCAGCTATTGGTTTTGGGCCTACATTCACATACATTCCAAATACAGGAGATGTTATATCTGCAGTAATGACAAGCAGTGCTACATGCGCCACGCCATCAACTGTTGAAAGTGAAGTGCATGAAATGACCGTCATCACCGATCCAGTCATCACAGGCAGCTCATCAGTATGCCTCGGTAGCACCACCACACTCAGCAGCGTGGCAGGTGGCGCCTTCATCAGCAGCGATCCCGCTGTGGCTACGGTGGCCTTTGTGGGCGGCACGCCCGGCGTGGTTACCGGCATGGCGGTTGGTGTTACCAGCATCAGTTATACCATCGCCCCCGGCTGTGTTTCGGTGCAGTCTATAAGTGTAAATCCTGTGCCTGTTGTCACCGCTACAAATGTAGCAGTAAGCTGTAGCGGCGATTACACGCTCACTGCCAGCGGCGCTGCATCTTATACCTGGTCCCCGGCCACTGCGCTGTCCTGCACCGCATGTTCGGTTACTACATCCAGCCCTACAAGTCTTGTATTGTATCATGTTACCGGCACCAATGCCGTAGGATGCTCTGCTACAGATACTGTAAGTGTGGATGCCAACCGCATAGCTGGCTACATCACCTACAGCGGCTCACCATCCGATTCACTGAAGGTATGGCTCATACAATTCAACCCATCTGATAGCAGCCTTACCGGCCTCGATTCTACTTACACCTGCATGTCTTCCGGCACGCCTTATTACGAGTTCAAAGACGTGGCTGCTGGCAGCTACATCGTTAAGGCAAAGCTCCTCGGCGGCACACCCGGTACCACAGGATACATACCCACCTACAGCCGGTCTACACCTTATTGGTACGATGCTACGAGCGCTACGCATATCTCCTCGTCAGACATCCTTAATGTAAGCCTCGCCTATGGTACGGTGCCATACGGGCCGGGCTTTATTGGCGGCCTCATATCTATGGGCGCGGGCCGCGGCACCAGCGGCGATGTACCTGCACCACATATGACCGTATACCTCAAAGATGCACTTACCGGTGTTATACTCACCTACACCTATACCGATGCCGCGGGTGCTTACGCATTCCCTAACCTGTCTTATGGCAGCTACATCGTTTATCCCGAAGACTTCGGCTACACCACTACCCCGTCCGGCACACTCACCCTCGCCGATTTCACCGACACTGTGCGCGGACTCGATTTCAAAGAGCACCTCAACGCCAGGACGATAACCCCGATAATCACGGCAGCAAATGGTGTAAAAAGCATCAGCAGCAATGAGCAGTTGCTCGTATATCCAAACCCTGCAAAAGACGCGCTTACCATATCCTGGAGCAACGAAGACACCAACCCCGCCGATGTGATTATATCCGACATCACCGGCAAGGAAGTCTACACAACTACACTCAATATAAGCGCTGCCTCAGGCCACCAGCAGGTTACCCTGCCCGCCCTGCAAGACGGCATATACCTCCTAACCATAAGATCACAAACCATCAACTACAACACCAAACTATTGATACAGAACTAACGTTAAATTCCAAAAACCAAATAACAAATTCCAGGAGACAAATTCCAAATTCCAGATGACGATGACACTCGCGCAGTGCAGGAAATAAGTAAACTCCCCTCCAGTAGTGAGCTTGCCGAACTAGGATGGGACCGAACAAACAAAAGGGCGCAGCCCTTTTTGTTTGTTCAGGGGTGGTGGCACTCGCGCAGGACAGTGCGGGGCAGAGAATGAGGGAAAGCCCCTTTAAGGGTTTGGGGTTTTAATATCAAATAAGTTTACTAATTTGCATAAAATACATACTATCTATTACCTATAAAAACCAAAAAAATGAAAAAACTTCACCTCACACTACTGGCATTGCTACTATCCTTTGCCTCTTTTGCCACAGCAATTATTACAGGCCCAGCAACGATATGTGCCGGCACTACCGCTACCTATTCAGATGCCACCACAGGGGGGACTTGGGCAAGTTCGGACCTATCTGTCATAACATTCATTTCAGGAGGCACGGTTCTGGGCGTTGCGGCTGGTGTAGCAACAATAACATATGATGTTGCAGGTTCATATAGTTTATTTTCCGTTACAGTCGACCCTGCGCCTGCACCCATCACCGGCAGTAGCAGCCTATGCTTAGGCAGTACTACCACTCTTGTCGCTGCGGGCAGCGGCGTATGGAGCAGTAGTACTACAGGTATTGCTACAATAGGCTCGGCTACGGGTATTGCTACCGGCATAGCGGTCGGTGTTACTACTATTACATATTCCCTTGGTACAGGTTGTTCCGCAACTAAGGCAGTCACTGTTATTGCTACACCTGCTCCCATTACCGGCAGCAGCACAATCTGTGCAGGCGGCATAGACGTACTGGGAGATGTCACAACCGGCGGCACATGGAGCAGCACTTCCTCTACAATAGTTACAATAGGCGCGGGTACAGGCGTAGCTGTCGGTATCGTTGCGGGCGTGGCTACGATCAGCTATGCTTCAAGCACAGGTTGCAGTACCTCTATGACTGTCACCGTAGAGCCAACACCTACCGCATACGCCATGACAGGCGGCGGCCCTTATTGCTCCGGGGCATCGGGTGTGCATTTAGGTTTAGCTTTCAGTACTGTGGGTACTTCTTACCAATTATATGATGGCAGCACACCTGTAGGCGCTTCTGTAGCGGGTTCCAGCTCTGCAATTGATTTTGGACTGTTCACCACAGCAGGTACATATACTGTAGAAGCCACAAGCTCTTCAACCACCTGCAGCGCCACAATGACAGGTTCCGAAACAATATCCATATCCCCGCTCCCTACTGTTTATTCTATCGGCGGTGGCGGCGCATACTGCACAGGTGGTACAGGTGTTCACATCACATTATCCGGTTCTTCTACGGGTGTTAATTACCAGTTGTATCTTGGTGGTGCTGCTGTTGGTGCTTCACTTGCAGGCACTGGCTCTGCTCTTGATTTTGGTGTCTATACAATGACCGGTACATATACAGTAGTCGCAACAAACCCCGCTACAGGCTGCACCAGTAATATGAGCGGCTCTGCAATAGTTAGTGTTGGCGCATTGCCTTCAGTACACAACGTTACAGGTGGTGGCTCCTACTGCGCCGGTGGCACAGGCGTGCACATAGGCCTCGATGCTTCCGATGCTGGCATCAACTATCAATTATACAACGGCACAACGGCAGTAGGCAGCCCCGTCGCAGGCACGGGTTCTGTCCTTGATTTTGGCTTGCAAACTGCCGCAGGCACATATGTCGTTGAAGCAATAAATGCCACCACAGGATGCACCAGCAATATGACCGGATCTGCCACTATCAGCATCACCAGTTTAATTACCCCTACTATTGCACTCACAGCTACCCCCGGCTCTACAGTTTGCACAGGTACTTCTGTTCTGTTCTCTACTACTATCGCAGGCGGTGGTTCTACACCTGCTTATGGATGGTCTATTAATGGTGTTGCCATTGTGGGTGCTACATCGTCTACTTTTAGCTGGACACCTTTTAATGGCGATGTAATAGGTGTTGATATGACCACCTCTGCTGCCTGTGCGACAACCACTTCCACCAGCACATCGCTCACTATGACGGTGATCACCACTACCGTTACAGCCACAGCGGCTGAGGCTACTTGTGGTGGCAGCTATACACTCACCGGCGGCGGCGCATCGTCTTATAGCTGGTCGCCTGCTACAGGCCTGTCCTGCACAGCATGTGGCGCTCCTACCTGCTCCGGCCTCGCTTCCTCTGCTACCTATACAGTTATGGGCACCGACGGCTCAGGTTGCACAGGCACAGCAAGTGTTACTGCCAACTTCAACCGTGTATACGGCCACATCACCTACACAGGCGGCATTTCTACCGATGTGTTCAAAGTATGGCTCATACAGTTCAATCCATCAGACAGCAGCATCACCTCCCTCGATTCTGTTAACTCCTGCATGGATGCCGGTGTTCCTTATTATGAGTTCAGCAGTCCTGCAGCGGGCAGCTATATGGTCAAGGCTAAGCTCGATGGCACAGTGGCAGGCAGCAGCGGCTACATACCTACGTACAGCTCGTCTACACCTAACTGGTACGATGCTGCCAGCTCCACGCACACCACCGGCGCCGATGCCCTCGACATCACTATGGTCTATGGCACAGTTCCATCAGGTCCCGGCTTCATCAGTGGTTATATATCAGCAGGCGCAGGCCGTGGCACATCAGGCGATGTACCTGCCGTAGGTATGATCGTGTACCTCAAAGATGCAAGCGGCCACATACTTACCTACACCTATACCGATGGCACAGGCATGTATTCTTTCAGCGCACTGGCCAATGGCTCCTACATCATCTACCCGGAGAACTACAGCTTCTATACCACGCCTTCATCTGTGATCACCCTCAGCACATCAGCAGAGAGCGTTACCGGCATCAACTTCAAGCAGCACAATACCTATGGCACCATTACGCCATTAAGCCCTACGTCTACTTCCGTAGCCACAGCAACTGCGCAGGAGTTCAACATCTATCCTAACCCAACCACAGGCAACATCTTCATCCAGTGGGCCAACAAAACCACCGGCAATGCAGATGTTACGATCACTGATGTTACAGGACGTGTGGTAATAGCTTCAACAATAAAAATCAATACCACTTCAGGCCAATCACAGATCAATGTGAGCGACCTCAATAATGGTATCTACCTCATCTCCATAAAAGGCGAAAGCGTGAACTACAATGGCAAAGTGATGGTACAACACTAAATTAATAGTGTAATTATCTTTTTGAAAGCTCCTGTACAAGATTGTGCAGGAGCTTTTTTTAACCATAAGTTATTATTCACCACACAAAATCAAAATACAAGGCACTTTACCTATTTCATATCTGTAAAACCCTGAAATCTAAACTAATTGTTATTATATTTACCCAACCCTAAACTATTATAATACTGTCTTTACTTTTATATTGAGTTAATATTCGCAAAGCATTTTTGTTTCAGTACGCATCATCTCACAAAACACTTAAAAGTTATAGTATGAGAAAAACCTTATTACTCTTCGTAGCCGGGCTGTTCCTGTCCCTGGCCTCTTTCGCAGTAGGCCCTGTTACGGGCACACTGCATGTATGCGTTGGGTCTACCACCGCATTAAGTGATTCTACAACCGGCGGCTACTGGACCAGTAGTACCACATCTGTTGCCACCGTAGGTTCTACAGGTGTGGTCACGGGTGTATCGGCAGGGGTGGCGTCTATAAGCTTTCACGCTACAAGCGGCATTGCGGTTGCATCTGTTACCGTTAATCCCGTTCCTGCGGCCATCACAGGCAGTACCACAGTGGCTATTGGCTCTACAATAACCATGGCCGATGCTACTTCCGGTGGTTACTGGGCTGATGGCGTTTCTTCCATTGCTACCATTGGGTCTGCTACCGGTGTTATTACAGGCGTTGGCGCAGGTACTACGGGTGTATACTACATATTGCCGACCGGCTGCGGCGCTTATACCTCAGTTACCGTTACCGGTTCCTCGACATTACATGCGATCACAGGCACTACGCACACCTGCGTGGGTTCTTATTCCATACTTGCCGATTCTACAAGCGGTGGTACCTGGAGCAGCAGCAGTACAGCTATTGCTACAGTTACATCAGGCGGCGCGGTTGTTGGTGTATCTGCTGGTACAGTTACCATTACCTACACCGTAGGCTCCAGCAGCGTTACCACTTCATTCACAGTATATGCAGCACCTGCGGCTATCACGGGTGCAGGCACAGTAGCAGTTGGTTCTACGATCACATT